>Ga0228698_1000210_pt1 | contig 52760 bp, 54 predicted proteins | sample McNCre117_Aug_MG_FD_178015 | JGI IMG/M metagenome (GOLD analysis project Ga0228698, IMG submission 178015) | Freshwater microbial communities from McNutts Creek, Athens, Georgia, United States - 1-17_Aug_MG | ecosystem: Environmental > Aquatic > Freshwater > Creek | place: USA: Georgia... | reverse complement strand
CGTCGGTCAGTCCAAGAGCTACAGCTACACCCGGGTGCAGACCAATTCGGCGGGGACGGTGATTTCGAGCCCAGCCGTGAGCGGCAGCTACACGCTCGCGGCGGTCGAGTCGGTCGCCACCGGCCTCGGGACCTTCTCGAACGCCTGCAAGATCACCTTCGCCGAAACGACGGCAAACACCGGCTACACCACGACGGACCGCTACACGATGTGGCTGGCGCAGGGCACGGGCATCGTTTTGAAGTACGTCTCCACCAGCGTCGACAGCCGCACGCCCACCCAGACGAGCAGCTACGACTACACCCTGTCCACGGGCAGCATCAATGGCGTGACGATCGCCGCGAGGTGATCCAGCCTGCCGTGCCGGCGCTGCCCATGTGGTCGCGCTGAGGGCACCGGCCCCCCAAGAACGGCGCCTTTGAGGAGCAGCTGGGCGCGCGTGTGGCCAGCTTGCGGGCCGCGGCGAGTGCCGCGCAGCCGCGGCGCTTCCTCGTCAACGCGGATGAGGGGGCGCGCTGGCAGTCCGTCGTCGAGGTGATGGACGTGCTGCGCGGCCAGGGGATCGAGGCCATCAGCTTCGCGACGAAGCGGGTGTCCTGATGACGGATTGGCTCTTTCGCCACCGCGATCGCGTCGCGGTGGTGGCTTCGCTCGGCCTGCTGGGGGCGGGTTGGGCCATGGCGCGCTTCGCGCCGGCCCCGGTGCCGCCCCCGCCGCCGCCCGATGAGCTGCGCGTGACGATGGAGGCGCTGCCGGTGCAGCCGCCCGTGCCCACGCCGTTGCTGCAGCCGGTGCCCGCGCCGCAGACGCCTGCGCAGCCGACGCCCCCTGTGCCCATGCCAACGCCAACGCCGGTGCCGACGCCGGTACAGGCGCCGACGCCTTCCCCCCTGCCGGCGCCTGTCGATGCGCCGGTGGCGCCTGCGCCCACCGCACCCGTTGCGCCCGCTGCCCCTCAGGTGGCCGCGGCGCCCGTTCAGTCTTCTCCGCCGACGCACGCTGTGCCCGCGCCCCAGTTGGTGGCCGTACAGCCGGCTCAGCGCGCGTCGGTGGATGAGGGCTATCGCGCCGAGCTGCGCGCGCTGATCGAGCGGGCCAAGCGCTACCCGACCAGCCGCGAGGCCCGCCAGCTGCGCCCGACCGGCACGGTCAAGGTCTGGCTGGAGCTGGACCGCGCCGGGGCGCTGCAGGGCGCGGGCGTGGAGGCGGGCTCGGGCTCGCTGCTGCTGGATCAGGAGGCGCTGCGCACGGTGCGCCTCGGTCGCTACCCCGCGTTCCCGCCCGAGGCCTTCGCCGGGCAGGAGCGCCACCGCTTCACCCTTTCGCTCGATTACCGGCTGGAGGGCAGCTGAGGCCGCGCTCCGCGCCCGGTCTGCCGCCCGCCAGCTTCCGTTGATTGTTCTCTTGTCACCCGCACTGCCATGAACCACCCGCTCCCCATGCCCCGACTGCACGCCACCTCCCTGGCCGTGGCCGCGCTGATCGCGCTGCTGGCGGCGCCGGCCCAAGCTCAACAGGCTCCACAGACCTCGGAGCTGGGCAAGATCACCGTCACCGGGGAGGGCGACAAGCTGGGCGCCGGCCTGATCGTCGATGAGGACAGCCCGAAGGCCAAGAGCACGGTCACCAAGGCGCAGCTGGAGAAGTCGCGCTCCAGCAGCAACCCCTTCCAGGCGCTGAACCTGACCCCGGGCGTCAACGCCTACAGCTACGACGCCACCGGCCTGTTCGGCGGCAGCCTGCGCGTGCGCGGCTTCAACAGCGACCAGATGGGCTTCACCATCAACGGCGCGCCGGTCAACGACTCGGGCAACTTCGCGGTCTACCCGCAGGAGTACACCGACTCGGAGAACCTCTGCGAGATCTTCATCACCCAGGGCGCGACGGACACCGAAGCGCCGCACGTGGGCGCCTCGGGCGGCAACGTGGGACTGGCGACCTGCTCGCCGGAGGAGAAGTTCCGCGTGCGCGTGGCGCAGTCGGCCGGTCAGCTGAAGTACAACCGCAGCTTCCTGCGGGTGGACACGGGCCGCGTCGGTGACTTCAAGGCCTTCGCCTCCTACTCGAAGAGCCAGGTGGACAAGTGGAAGGGCGACGGCCAGGCCGACCGCGACCACTTCGACGCCGCCGCGGAGTACAAGATGGGCGCCTCCAAGCTGGCCGCCTCGCTGCTGTACAACCGCGCGATCAACAACAACTTCCGCACGCTGACGCTCGACCAGGTCAACCGCCTGGGCTACAACGCCGACTTCAGCTCGACGGTGCCGCAGCACCTCGCGCCGGTGAACGGCACGGCGCAGAACGAGACGACGCTGGCCTCGACCAGCACCGACGGCGGCGCCTACTACGGCTACGCACTCAACCCCTTCCGCAACTGGCTGCTGACCACGCAGGCCAACATCCAGCTGTCGGACAAGACGCGCCTGGACATCGAGCCCTACTACTGGTACGGCTACGGCACCGGCGGCGTGCAGCAGACGACGCTGGCCGAGAGCAGCCTGGCCACGCGCCTGGGCGGCGGCATCGCCGACATCAACAAGGACGGTGACACGCTCGACACCGTGATGGTCTACCGCGGCAGCGTCACCGAGACCAACCGCCCCGGCGTGACGATGAAGCTCAGCCACACCGAGGACAACCACCGCATCCTCGGCGGCGTCTGGCTGGAGCGCGCCCGCCACCGCCAGACTCAGCCGGCCACCTACGTCGGCAACGACGGCAGCATCGGCAGCGTCTGGCTGGACAGCAACCTGGTCACGCTCAACAACGGCGCGCTCTACCAGGGCCGCGACTGGATGACGGTGTCCACCGGCAAGAGCCTGTTCGTGCGCGACGCGATCGAGCTGGCCGACGGCAAGCTGCAGGTCACCCCGGGCCTGAGCTGGCGCAGCATCCACCGCGACTTCACCAACACCGCCAGCTACGGCACGGGCGGCGGCGCGGACTACCAAGGTACGCGCAGCTACTCCAAGCTGCTGCCCAGCCTGGCGGCCGCCTGGCAGTTCGATCCGAGCACGCAGGCCTTCGCCAGCCTGTCGAAGAACATGCGTGCGCCGGGCAACTTCACCCAGTTCGGCGCCGTCACGAGCGTGACCTACGTCAATGGCGTGCCGACCAATTCGACCGTGGTTGTCAACGACCGGGTCAAGGTCGAAACCTCGGTCAATCTCGACGCCGGCGCGCGCTTCAAGGGCGAGGGCTTCAAGGGCTCGGCCACCGCCTTCCTGGTCAAGTTCAAGGACCGCATCGCCGCCGGTTATGACCCGGTGGCCGGGAACCGCTTCGACATGAACGTGGGCGACTCGACGATGAAGGGCCTGGAGTTCGAGCTGGGCACGGTGCCGGTGCACGGCTTCAGCGGCTACTCGTCGCTGACCTACACGCGCAGCACGATCAGCCAGGACCTGCTCTACAACAGCGGCACGACGGTCTACACCGCCGCCACCGCCGGCCAGCAGTTCCCGGACACGCCGAAGTGGATGGCCGCGCTGGCCGTCCAGTACGCCGCCGGCCCGGTGATGGTGAACCTGCAGGGCAAGTACACCGGCGCGCGCGCGGTGACGCTGACCAATGACCAGAAGGTCGCCTCGTACTTCACGCTGGACCTGAACTCGGCCTATGAGTTCGAGGGCTTCTGGGGCTTCAAGAAGCCCACGCTGCGCCTGAACGTCAGCAACCTGCTGAACCGCCAGTACTACCTGGCCAACTCGGGCAGCGGTTCGAACTTCACGGTCAACGCCACCGGCACGGGCGCCTCGCAGCCCTCGCTGTACATGGGCGCGCCGCGCTTCACCAGCCTGACCTTCCAGGTCGATTACTGATCCGTTGATCCACTGTTGATCCCCTGTTCCCAGGACCCCGGCCATGAACTTTGAACTCCTGCACGACGTCGTCCTCTGGGCCATGGCCGGCCTCCTGGCCGCCGCGGTGTGCGTCATCATCGAACGCCTGATCTTCTTCGTGCACGTCGAGCGCCGCAGCGCCGGCCTGATGGCCGCGCTGGCCGGAGGCAGCGCCGCGGCGATCGACGCGGTGCTGGGCCGCGCCCACGCCGGCCCGCACGCGCGCATGCTCAGCGGCGTGCGCGACCTGAAGTCCAGCGACCCGCAGCGCCTGGACCTCAAGGTGCAGGCGCTGTACCTCACGCAGCAGGGCAGCCTGCGCCGCCTGCTCTGGGTGGTGGACACCACCATCACGCTGTCGCCGCTGCTGGGCCTGTTGGGCACGATTCTCGGCATCATCGACACCTTCACCGCGCTGGCGGCGCAGGGCGTGTCGGACCCGCAGGCGGTCAGCCGCGGCATCGGCACGGCGCTGATCGCCACCGCGGCGGGCATCGGCATCGCGGTGGTCTGCCTGGTGTTCAACAACTACTTCAGCGAGCGCGTGGAGCGCATCAACGAGCAGCTCAAGGTGCTGGCGCTCAACCACGCGGGCGACGATCTGGACGATCGCGCTGCGCCGCAGGCCGAGGAGCACCCGGCCCTGCGCGTCGCCTGAACGCCATGGGCCCGTCGATGCACGCTCTGGTCCAGGCGGCGGTGCTGGCCGCCGCGCTGCTGGCCGCGACCCTGGGCAGCGGCTGCAGCCTGCCCAGTGCCGGGCCGGCGGCATCGGATGCACGGGCCCCGGCGCCGGCCGAGCCGCTGCGCCTGCGCCTGATCGCCTTCAACGACTTTCATGGTCAGCTGGAGCCCGCCGGCTTGGCGCTGAACCTGCCGGACCCGGCGCAGCCCGGTCGGCGGCTGAGCGTGCCTGCGGGCGGCGCGGCGGCGTTGGCGGGGCTGGTGCGCTCGCTGCGGCAGGCGGCGCCGCACAGCCTGCTGATCGCCAGCGGGGACCAGGTGGGCGCGGCGCCGCTGGTGTCCACCGCCTTCCGGCACGAGTCCACGATCGACCTGCTCAACCGCCTCGGCGTGGACCTGGCCGTGCCGGGCAACCACGAGTTCGACGCCGGCTTCGACGAGCTGCAGCGCCTGCACCGCGGCGGCTGCGCGCCCGCGCACCCGCTGCTGGAGAGCTGCCCGCTGGGCCCGCATGAGGGCGCGCGCTTCCCGCTGATCGCCGCCAACGTGCGCCGCGTGGCAGACGGGCAGAGCGTGTTCCCGCCCGCGGTGGTCCGCGACGTCGAGGGGGTTCGGGTGGGCTTCATCGGCGCCGTCACCCGCAGCACGCCGAGCATCGTGGTGCCCAGCGGGGTGGCCGGCCTGCGCTTCGACGACGAGGCCGAGGCCCTCAACGCCCAGGCCCGCGCGCTGCAGGCCCAGGGCGTGCGGGCGATCGTCGCGGTCGTGCACGAGGGCGGGGAGCTTGACCCCGCGGCCGACTGGAACGACGCGAGCTGCCCGGGCGCGCGCGGGCCGATCTTCGACATCGCGCGGCGGCTGGACCCCGCCATCGGCGTCGTCTTCAGCGCCCACACCCACCAGGGCTACCGCTGCGTGATCGACGGGCGCAGCATCGTACAGGCCACCGCCTATGGCCGCGGCCTGGCGGTGGTGGATCTGGTGCTGGACCGCCCAAGCGGGGCCGTGCTGCCTGCACAGACCCGCAGCCGCAACCTGCCGGTGTTCAACGCCCGCAGCACCGGCCCGGCGCGCGAGGCCCTGCTGGCGGCCACCCCGGCGCCCTGGCAGCAGACGCTGCGCGAGGCGCAGCCCGACGGCGCGATGGCTGAGCGCGTGGCCCAGTACGCCGAGCGCGTGGCGCCGCGGGCGCAGCGGGTGATTGGCCAGATCCCCGTGGCGCTGACCCGCAGCGCCGATCCCGGCCATGGCGACAGCGCTGCAGGCCGCGCCATCGCCGACGCGCAGCTGGCCGCCACCCGCGCGGTGGGCGCCGAGCTGGCGCTGATGAACCCAGGCGGCATCCGCGCCGATCTGCCCTGCGCGGCGGCCCAGGCGCCCTGTGCGGTGACCTTCGGCCAGGCCTTCACGATGCAGCCCTTCGGCAACCAGCTGGTCACGATGACGCTCAGCGGGGCCGAGCTGCGCCGGCTGCTGGAGGGCCAGCGCCGCGCCAACGCCGCCACGGCCTTCCTGATCCCCTCCGCCGGCCTGCAGTACCGCTGGCTGAGCGCGGCGCCGCCCGGCCAGCAGGTGCAGGGCCTGACGCTGCACGGGCGCAGCGTGGCCGATGCCCAGCCGATTCGGCTGACGGTCAACAGCTTCCTCGCCGAAGGGGGCGATGGCTTCGCTGTGCTTGCGCAGGGGCGCGACCGCCGCGTCGGCGAGGCCGACCTCGACGCCCTGACGGCCTGGCTGGGCCAGCAGCCGAGCCTGCCCACGCCCGCGCGGATCGCGGTGGTCGAGCGCTGAAGGCCGCCGCGGCGACCGGGGCGGAGGTCCACAACCGGGCAGAGACGAACAGAGTATGCTGGCGCCCCTGCGGCAGCCGCATATGGCGCGACGCGCCGGTTGGCGCCGTGATTCGCCGACTCCTTATGTCGTTTCTTCTCAACTTGTGAGACACACCTCATGTTTGAACGCGGCCCTGAGCGCCACCCTGTGCGCACCGATGAAATTCGTACCATCTGGATCGTGGATGGCGCTTATCTCTTCAACCACGGGCGCAACAAGCCCTTTGATTACCTGAAGCTCAAGGCCGAGATCGAGCGCGCCAACGGCGGGCGCATCCACGAGGCCTATTACCTGAACACCGCGCCCGACGTGGCCACGGACAGCCAGAACGCGTTTCACAGCTGGCTGAAGTCGGCGCCGCCGCGCGGCCCGAAGATGCGCGTGCAGCTCTATTCCCTCAAGGAGCTGAACTGCACCTGCCCGGGCTGCGGCAACGGCTTCACCCGCTCGGTGCAAAAGGGCGTCGACGTGGGCATCGCCACGCTGATCGTCAAGCTCGCGGCGCAGAACTGCTACGACCGGCTGATCCTGTCGGCCGGTGACGGCGACTTTGCCGACGCGATCACGTACATCAAGTCCGACCTGCACAAGCAGTTCTGGCTGCACGGCGCGATGGCCAATCTGTCCACCGACTTGCAGTGCTACGCCGACGAGGTGCTGTGGATCGACGACATGCACCCAGCGATCGACAAGGACAAGCCGAGCGGCGATGGCCGCGACGCCTTCCGCAGTGGCGGCAATGGGGGCACTGGCGGCACTGGTGGCACTGGTGGCAATGGCGGCGGAGATGGCTACCGCCCGGACGCTGCCCGTGGCTGAGTCGGCGGCGGTTCAGCCCCTGGCGCCCCGGCTGCCGTTTCGCATCGGCGAGGGCTGGGACGTTCACGCCCTGGTGCCGGGGCGGGCGCTGGTGCTGGGGGGCGTGACGATCCCGCACGAGCGCGGCCTGCTCGGGCACTCGGACGCCGACGCGCTGCTGCACGCGATCACCGATGCGCTGCTCGGCGGGGCCGGGCTGGGCGACATCGGCCGGCACTTTCCGGACACCGCGGTGGAGTTCAAGGGCGCGGACTCGATGCGCCTGCTGGCCGAGGCCGCGCGCCGGGTGCGGGCGGCTGGCTGGGTGGTGGGCAACGTCGACTCCACCCTCGTCGCGCAGGCGCCGCGCATGGCCGGCCACATCCCGGCGATGGTCGTGCGCATCGCCGAGGCGCTGGGCGTGGCGCCCGCGCAGGTGAACGTCAAGGCCAAGACGGCCGAGCGGCTCGGCCCGGTGGGGCGCGGCGAGGCGATCGAGGCGCGCGCGGTGGCGCTGCTGCTGCCGGCGGCCTGAGCGCCGCCGCGGCCCGCAGCCATCGGAGCGGGCTTCAGCCGCCGATGTAGCTCATCTCGATGCGGCGCGCGCCCGCGCCCGGCTCGAGGGCCGCGCTGGCGCGCAGCTCCGAATAGCGGTCGCCGCGCTGGCGCCACAGCGCGTCGATGGCCGCGCGCAGCTCGCCATCGCTCCAGGCGCTGCCATCGGCGCGCGCGCCACGCAGCAGGGCCCGCAGGTCATGGCCCTGACCGGCGAAGAGGCAGAGGAAGAGTTGCCCCTCGGTGGACAGCCGGATGCGGTTGCAGTCGCCGCAAAAGGCCTGCGTGACGCTGGAGATGAAGCCCACCTCGCCGCGGCCATCCCGGAAGCCCCAGCGCTGGGCCGTCTCACCCGGCTGGGCCGCCTCCAGCGGTTCGAGCGGGTAGGCCGCATCGATCAGGGCACGCACCGCGTCCGAGGGCAGCACCTCGTCGAGCCGCCAGCCGTTGGTGGCGCCCACGTCCATGTACTCGATGAAGCGCAGCGCCACGGCCGGGCCGTAGGCGCTGCGGAAGTGCTGCACCATCGGCAGGATCTGCGCGTCGTTGCTGCCGCGCTTGACCACCATGTTGACCTTGACGGGGCCGAGGCCCGCTTGCAGCGCGGCGTCGATGCCGGCCAGGACGTCCGCGACCGGGAAATCGACGTCGTTCATGCGGCGGAAGATGGCGTCGTCCATCGCATCGAGGCTGACGGTGACGCGCCGCAGGCCCGCCGCACGCAGCGCCCGCGCCTTGCGCGCCAGCAGCGAGCCGTTGGTGGTCAGCGTGAGGTCGAGCGGTTCGCCCTCGGGCGTGCGCAGCGCGGCAAGCTGTTCGATGAGCCCCTCGATGTGCTTGCGCAGCAGCGGCTCGCCCCCGGTGAGGCGGATCTTGCGCACCCCGAGGTCCACGAAGAGGCGCGCCACGCGGGTGATTTCCTCGAAGCTCAGCAGCTCCCGGTGCGGCAGGAAGCGGTGTTCCTTGTCGAACACCTCCTTGGGCATGCAGTAGCTGCAGCGGAAGTTGCAGCGGTCGGTCACCGAGATGCGCAGGTCGTGCAGTGGCCGCTGGCGGCGGTCGAGCAGCGCGGTGGCGGGGCCGCCGGCCTCCAGAGGGGCGTCGGGCACGCGCAGGCTCAGGCCACGCGGGCCGGCGTCGTGAATCGCGATGATGTTGCGCTCGGACATGCGGCGATTGTGGTCCCGGTCCGCGCGCACGCTGCCGAAGACCCTGTAGTTGCAGGGCCAAGGGGCCAAGGGGGCATGGGCCGCAGGGCACCGCCTCCGTGGGCGGCGGCAAGCTGGCTCAGCGGGGCGATTCGCCCTCGTGGGCCACGACCGCGGCGGGCGGGCTCAGCGTGGAGGCGGTGGCGCTGGGCAGCAGCGAGGGCAGCTTCCAGCCCGAGCCGTTGCTCAACTCGGGCAGGCGGCGCGCGCCGTTGAAGCGCTGGTTCCAGTAGGCCTCGCGCATGTCGTCGATGCGCACATGGCTGCCGCTGTGCGGGGCGTGGATGAACTTGCCGTCGCCCATGTAGATGCCCACGTGCGAGAAGGCCTTGCGCATCGTGTTGAAGAACACCAGGTCACCGGGCTTCAGGTCGTCGCGGGTGATCGGCAGCAGGTCGGATGAGGCCGCCTGGTCACGCGAGCGACGCGGCAGCAGCCGCCCGAGGCTGTTCTCGAACACGTAGCGGGTGAAGCCGCTGCAGTCGAAGCCGGAGGCCTCGGTGCTGCCCCCCCGGCGGTAGGGCACGCCGAGGAAGTTCATCGCCGACATCACGAGGTCGGAGGTGGTGTCGCGCACCTTGTCGAGCAGGACGGCGCCGCCGCTGGACAGGGCCGCCAGCGCCGCCGGGGCGTCGGCGTCGGCGGTGGTGGGGGCCGCAGCCGGCGCGGGGAGGGCGACGTCCGACTTGCCCGCCGATGGGCCACGGGTCTCGTTGGTCGTCGGAGCGGCATGAGCCACCGACACGACGCAGAGGATCGCCATCAGCAGTGCCTTGCGACCAGGTAACTTGAAACCGCTAAGACGTGACATGTGTAACGACTGACCAACAATCCCCCCAGAATAAGGGGGGTAAAAAACATTGTCAACCAGCAACAGGGTGAGAAGGCCGTGTGACGAGGTTCACACGCAGAGCAGGAATGGTAGCGGAACGCCGGGGTGCAGCCAGGCAACGAGGGTGCAGCGCTTGCTGAACCGTGCTAGCGGCGCGGCGCTGGGGCGTGTGCGAAGGCGCGCCCCTGAAACAACAAAGCCACCGAAGTGGCTTTGTGTTGCTGCTCTCCGATTCGGACCCGGACGGGAAGTTCCGTGCTCAGGGCCGCAGGCGAAAGCCGGCTGCGATCAAAACGAAAGCCCGCTGCGCTTAGATCGCAAAATCCGACAGGGAGCGACCCGACTCCAGGGCGGCGGTCAGCCACCTGGGCTTCAAGCCGCGGCCGGACCAGGTGTCGCCCGTGGTGGCGTCTCGGTACTTGGGGGCCACCTTGCGCACGCTGGCTTCAGCGGCGGCGTCGCCGACGGCCTTGGGGGGGCGGCCCACGCGAACGCTGAGGTCCGCCAGCGTGATGCCATGTGACGCCATCAAGCCCTTGATCTGATTGATGACGCCGGCCCGCTCGGCCTTCAGCGCATCGGCAATCTGCTTCTCGAGATCGGCTTTTTGTTTGTCCAGCTCGGCTTTTTGGGCGACCAGTTCCTGATACGACGACATCGGTGATTTCCTTGGGTTCACTGTGTGCGGCAAATTCTAGGAAGAATCCGCCGCGACTGTCCAGTTTGGATTATCAAATCACCCCCCGTGTCGTCGGTGCCGCCCGAGCGGATGGCGTGCCGGCCGCTCGGCACTGCTGGGCGGGTGTTTCAGGCCGTCGGGGGAACAAATCCGGCTGGCTGGTCGGCGCCTTCGCCGAAGAAATAGCGCTCCATCTGCCGGGCCAGGTATTGGCGGGCCCGCGCGTCGGCCAGGTTCAGTCGGTTTTCATTGACCAGCATGGTCTGGTGCTTGAGCCACTGCTGCCAGGCCTCCTTGCTGACGTGGTCGTAGATGCGCTTGCCCAATTCTCCGGGGTAGGTGGGGAAGTCCAGGCCATCGGCCTCTTTCTTCAAAAGGATGCATTGAACGCTGCGTGCCATGGGGTGCTCCTGGAGGAATGGCGGGTTTGACGCCTGACCGGCGGGCGCATCGGTCGCGCCCGGCTGCGGCAGGGGAAAGGGGAGGGTGGGATTCAGCCCAGGCGTTTGACCAGTACCTGGGAGCGGCGGTCCCAGTTGTACTTGCGTTTGCGGGCCTCGGGCAGCCACTCGGGGTCGACGCTTTGAAAGCCCCGCTTGATGAACCAATGCATGGTGCGGGTGGTCAATACAAAAATGCTGGACAGGCCCAGCGCCTTGGCGCGCTGCTCGATGCGCTTGAGGATGCGCTCACCGTCGCCCTGGCCCTGGACCTGCGGGGAGATCGTCAAGGCGGCCATTTCGGCGGTGTGCGCCTCGGGGTAGGGGTACAGCGCCGCGCAGCCGAAGATGATGCCGTCGTGCTCGATCAGCGTGTAGTAGGAAATGTCGCGCTCGATTTCGGTGCGGTCGCGCTTGACCAGCGTGCCGTCGCGTTCGAAGGGTTCGATCAGCTGCAGGATGCCGCCCACGTCGTCGGCGCTGGCTTCGCGCAGGCTTTCGAGTTTCTCGTCGACCACCATCGTGCCGATGCCGTCGTGGGTGAATACCTCCATCAGCAGCGAGCCTTCGACGGCAAACGGCAGGATGTGCGAGCGCTCCACGCCCCCTTCGCAGGCCTTGATGCACTGCTGCAGGTAGAAGGCCGCATCGGTGGGCTGTTCGGCGTTGGGCAATCGCGCGAGCAGGCGTTTGGCGTCGGCCAGTGCGAGTTCGGTATCGATCGGGCTGTCCGGATCCTCGGTGTTTTCTCGAATGCCCGGGATTTCCGTCAGGAACAGCAGTTTGTCGGCCTGGAGCGCCACCGCGGTGCTGGTGGCCACGTCTTCCATGGTCAGGTTGAAGGCTTCGCCCGTCGGTGAAAAGCCGAAGGGCGACAGCAGGACGAGCGCGCCAATGTCGATCGCCCGGCGCAACGCCGTCGCATCGACTTTGCGGACCACGCCGCTTTGGATGAAGTCGACGCCGTCGACGATGCCCACCGGCCGGGCGGTCAGAAAGTTGCCCGATACCACCCGCACGGTGGCATTGGCCATCGGGGTATTGGGCAGGCCCTGGGAAAAGGCCGCTTCGATTTCAAAGCGCAACTGGCCGGCGGCCTCCTGCGCGCAATCGAGTGCGATGGCGTCGGTGATGCGTTTGCCGTGGGCGAAGCGCGATTCCTGTCCTTTGGCCAGCAGCTGTTCGGTCAGCTGCGGCCGGAATCCATGCACCAGCACGATTTTGATGCCCATAGCGTGCAGGATCGACAGGTCCTGGGCGAAGGCATTGAGCTTGCCTGCCGCGATCATCTCGCCAACCATGCCCACCACAAAGGTCTTGCCGCGGTAGGCGTGGATATAGGGCGCAACGGCGCGAAACCACGGAACGAAGGTGTGCGGAAATACGAGGTTCATGGACCGGCAGCGTTCGGCAGCAGATCGGCCCCGAGCCCGGGGTTGCCAGGATCGAGGCCGCCAATCGACCCGGGTGCGGCTGGGGTCGGCCGATGATTGTGCCCGAGCCCCGATGCCCCGCGGGTGAATCGGATTGACTCGGCCACCCTGGCGGCGCAGCATCGCCCGGGCGGTGCGCGGCCGGTCACTCGGGCCGCTCCCTGCGAACCCAACAGGAGAATGGCATGGATGCGTTTCAGACCCATGGTGCGTTCAGCTGGAACGAATTGATGACCCCGGATCCGGGCGCTGCGGCGAATTTCTATCGCCAGCTGCTCGGTTGGGAGTTCGACACGATGTCGATGGGCGACGGGCCCTATCGTGTGGTCAAGGTCGAGGGGCAGGCGGTGGGCGGCATCATGGGCACGCCGCCGGACGCGCCCCCGGGCATGCCGCCGATGTGGGGCTGCTATGTGACGGTGGACAACGCCGACGAGACCGCCGGTGAGTGCGCGGCCCTGGGCGGCAAGGTGCTGATGCCGCCGACCGACATCCAGGGCGTCGGCCGCTTCTCGGTGCTGCAGGACCCGCAGGGCGCGGTGTTCAGCGTGATCGCTTATTTCGAGCGCTGAGAAGACGGCCGGTGCCGGGCGTTTCGGCGGCGGGGCGTGGATAATTCGCGCCCCGTGAATCGACCCCCACCTTCGGCCGCTCCGTCGGCCCCGGCCGCCCCTGAGGCGTCTCCTGCCGCGGCCCCGTCAGGGGCTCCTTCGTCGCGTTCGCCCCGGCGTGAGCCGCGAGAGGCCCGTGAGCCGAACGAGCCCAGACCGCCGCGCGAGCCCAGACCGCCGCGCGCGGCCAACCCGATCCCGCCCATCACCTTCCCCGACGCGCTGCCGGTGTCGGCGCGGCGCGAGGAGATCGCCCGCGCGCTCACCGAGCACCAGGTCATCATCGTCTGCGGCGAGACCGGTTCGGGCAAGACGACGCAGCTGCCGAAGATCGCGCTGGAGCTGGGCCGTGGCCTGGGCAACTGGGCGCGCGGCGGTCGCGGGCTGATCGGCCACACGCAGCCGCGGCGCATTGCCGCCTCGTCGGTGGCCAAGCGCATCGCCGACGAGCTGAAGTCGCCGCTGGGCGAGGTGGTCGGCTACAAGGTGCGCTTCCAGGACCGCCTGCAGGCGGGCGCCTCGGTCAAGCTGATGACCGACGGCATCCTGCTGGCCGAGACGCAGACCGACCCGCTGCTCAAGGCCTACGACACGCTGATCATCGACGAGGCGCACGAGCGCAGCCTCAACATCGATTTCCTGCTCGGCTACCTGCGCCAGATCCTGCCGCGCCGGCCGGACCTGAAGGTCATCGTCACCTCGGCCACGATCGACGCGGACCGCTTCGCCGAGCACTTCGCCAGCGCCAAGGGCAAGGCCCCGGTGCTGATGGTGAGCGGGCGCACCTTCCCGGTGGAGCAGCGCTACAAGGCGTTTGAGGAAACCAAGGAGTTCGACCTCAACGACGCCATCGCCGATGCGGTGGACGAACTCTGGCGCGGCGGCTCGGGCGACATCCTGGTCTTCCTGCCCGGCGAGCGCGAGATCCGCGAGGCCGCCGACCACCTGCGCAAGCACCTGAGCCACCAGCCGGCGCACCGCAACGCGGACATCCTGCCGCTGTTCGCGCGGCTGTCGCAGGCCGAGCAGGACCGCGTCTTCGAGACCGGCGGGGGCCGGCGCATCGTGCTGGCCACCAACGTGGCCGAGACCTCGCTGACGGTGCCGGGCATCCGCTACGTGATCGACAGCGGCCAGGCGCGCGTCAAGCGCTACAGCTACCGCAACAAGGTCGAGCAGCTGCAGGTCGAGCCGATCAGCCAGGCGGCGGCCAACCAGCGCGCCGGCCGCTGCGGCCGCGTCGCCAACGGCATCTGCATCCGGCTCTACGACGAGAAGGACTTCCAGGCGCGCCCGCGCTTCACCGACCCGGAGATCCTGCGCAGCTCGCTGGCCGGGGTGATCCTGCGCATGAAGTCGCTTCACCTCGGGCTGGTGGAGGACTTCCCCTTCCTGGAGCCGCCGCCGCGCAAGGCCATCGCGGACGGCTACGCGCTGCTGGGCGAGCTGGGCGCGGTGGACGACGCCAACGAGCTGACGCCCATCGGCCGCGAGCTGGCCAAGCTGCCGCTGGACCCGCGCGTTGGCCGCATGATCCTGGAGGCGCGCAACCGCGAGGCGCTGCAGGAGGTGCTGATCATCGCGTCGGCACTCAGCGTGCAGGACGTGCGCGACCGCCCGCTGGAGGCGCAGCAGGCCGCCGACGAGAAGCACCGGAAGTTCGACGACGAGCGCTCCGAGTTCATGGGCTACCTGAAGCTCTGGAAGTGGATTGAAGAAGGCAAGGGCCACGGCGAAGGCCACCAGGCGCACAAGCTCAGCAACCGCCAGCAGGAGCAGCGTCTGCGCGAGAGCTTCGTCAGCCCGCGCCGCGTGCGCGAGTGGCGCGACATCCACAGCCAGCTGCACACCGTGGTGGCCGAGCACGGCTGGAGGCTGAATGGCGCGGCGGCGACCTACGAGCAGGTGCACCTGTCGATGCTGGCTGGCCTGCTGGGCAACATCGGCCTGAAGGCGGACGACGACGAGTGGTACCTCGGCGCGCGCGGCATCAAGTTCTGGCGCCACCCCGGCGCGCACCTGAGCAAGAAGCCCGGGCGCTGGCTGGTGGCCGCCGAGCTGGTGGAGACGACGCGGCTGTTCGGCCGCGGGCTGGCGGCGATCGAGCCGCAGTGGATCCCCGGCATCGCCGGTCACCTGCTGAAGACGCAGCTGCTGGAGCCGCACTGGGAGAAGAAGGCCGCCGAGGTGATCGCCCTGGAGCGCGCCACGCTCTACGGCCTCGTGGTCTACGCCGGGCGGCGGGTGAACTACGGCAACGTCGACGCCCGCGCGGCGCGCGAGATCTTCATCCGCGAGGCGCTGGTCAACGGCGAGTGGGACACGCGCCTGCCCTTCCTGGCGCACAACCAGAAGATGGTGCGCCAGGTCGAGGAGCTGGAGCACAAGTCGCGCCGCCAGGACGTGCTGGTCGACGACGAGCTGATCTACGCCTGGTACGACGAGCACCTGCCGCAGGACGTGGTCAGTGGCGCCACCTGCGAGCGCTGGCACCGCCAGGCCAGCCGCGAGAACCCGAAGCTGCTGCAGATCAGCCGCGACGAGCTGATGCGCCACGAGGCGGCGGGCGTGACCAGCGCGGCCTTCCCGAAGGCGATCCGCCTGGGCGGCATCGACTGCGTGGCCACCTACCTGCACGAGCCTGGCGACGCCAAGGACGGCCTGACCGTCACCGTGCCGATCTACGCGCTCAACCAGGTCAGCGAGGAGCGCTGCGACTGGCTGGTGCCCGGCATGCTCGAAGCCAAGGTGCTGGCGCTGATCAAGAGCCTGCACCAGAAGCCGCGCGCGCGGCTGCTGCCGCTGCCGGAGTTCGCGGCCGAGTTCGTCGCGCTGCACGATTTCGCGCAGGGCAACCTGATCGACACGCTGCTCAAGGCGGTGCGCGAGCGCACCCAGCTGGCGGTGCAGCGCAACGATTTCAAGCTGGAGCTGCTCAACGCGCACCTGTTCATGAACCTGCGCGTGGTCGACGAGCACGGCCGCCAGCTCGGCCTGGGCCGGCACCTGGCCACGCTGAAGGCGGAGCTGGGCGGCCAGGCGCGCTCGGCCTTCCAGGCGCTGGCGGCGCTGAAAGTCGCCAGTGGCGTGGCCGCGGCGGCGCCGCAGGCAGCCACCCTGCAGCCCGCGCCTGCACCCACGTCGGCGTCGGCGACGTCATCGGGCCGAGGGGGCAAGGCCAGTGCGGCCCCGGCGTCCGCGGCCCCGTCCTCGACGAAGGCCGCGCCCGAGCCGGCGGCGCCGCAGGCCCAGACGTACACCGCCTGGACCTTCGGCGAGCTGCCCGAGCTGATGGAGATCCGCAAGGGCGGGCAGACGCTGGTGGGCTTCCCGGCGCTGATCGACCGCGGCGCGCACGTCGAGATCGAGGTCTTCGACGAGCCCGAGGCCGCGGCGAGTCGGCACCGCCAGGGCCTGCGCCGGCTGGTGGCGCTGCAGATCAAGGAGCCGCTGAAGTACCTCGAGAAGAACATCCCCGACCTGCAGAAGATGGCGGTGGCCTTCATGCCGCTGGGCACGGCCGAGGAGCTGCGCACGCAGATCATCGAGGTGGCGGTGGACCGGGCCTTCCTGGGCGATCCGCTGCCCACCGATGCGCACGAGTTCCAGCGCCGCATCGACGAGGGCCGCACCCGGCTGAACCTGATCGCGCAGGAGGTGGCCCGCCAGACCGGCGCGATCCTCATCGAATACGCCGCCGCGCAGCGCAAGCTCAAGGACAGCCGCCCCGCCAAGGAGGTGGCCGACGACGTGGCCGCGCAGCTGCAGCGGCTGCTGCCCAAGCGCTTCGTCGCCAGCACCGCCTGGGCGCAGCTGGCGCACCTGCCGCGCTACCTGAAGGCCATCGTGCTGCGGCTGGACAAGTGGCGCGCCGACCCCGCGCGCGACGCTCAGAAACTCGCCGAGCTGCGCCCGCTGGAGCAGCGCTACCTGCGCCGCCTGGCCGAGCTCAAGGGCGCGGACGACGCCCGCCTGGCCGAGTACCGCTGGCTGCTGGAGGAGCTGCGGGTGAGCTTCTACGCCCAGGAGCTGCGCACGCCGCAGCCGGTGAGCGTCAAGCGTCTGGACAAGGTCTGGGAGCAGCTCAGCCGCTGAACGCCCAGGTGGCTCAGGCGGCCCAGGCGATCGGCGCAGGCCCGCCGCGTCAGAACCCGAGCGAGGCGAGCAGGTCGTCGACGTCGTCCTGCTTCATGGCCTTTTCGGGGATCTGCGGGCCTTCGAGGGCCGCTTCTTCCGCGGGCGGTTCGTTCGGGCCGCTGTGCACCAGCAGGTCGAGCAGCTGGCGCTCCGTGCGGGTGATGATGTCGATGATCTTGCCGATCACCTGGCCGGACAGGTCCTGAAAGTCCTGCGCCAGCATGATGTCGGTGAGCACGGCGCGCTGCGTCTCGGCGAAGGAGCCGACGTGCGCGACGTAGTCGGCGCAGTCGGCCAGCAGCGCGGTGTTGCCCGTGGCGGTGGGGGGCGTGGCGGGGCCGCCCAGCCGTTCACCCAGCTGCAGCGTGCGCTGGGCGATGTCTTCGCAGCCGGGGGTGGCGCCGTCCACGAGATTGAGCACCTTGTTGGCCGCTGCCTCGGTCATTTGGCCGACGTAGGCCAGGCGGTCGCGCGCATCGGGGATCTCGTCGGCGATGCGGCGCAGGTGGGCGTCGTAGCCGAGGCTGCGCAGGGCATCGTGCAGTTGGCGCACGATGCCACCGAGGCGTTCATAAGACGCGTCGGGGCTCAGCCGGCCGCTGGGGGGCGGGGCCTGAACGGGGGTCGAGTCGGGCATGGCATCCTCGAAGGCTGGATTCGCGGCACGGCGCGGTGTCCCGGCTGCTGCCACATCCACCGGACGACTGCGCCAGAACAGCGGAGATTTGAACCGCAGCAGGCGGGCCGTAACCGCCGGAAAAGCCCGGCGTCGCCGGTGCAGATCGGGCGTCGGTCTGCGGGTCAGGGGCGCGGTGCCGGTGCGGCTTTGAGGAACACTTCGGGGTCGGGCGCAAAGGCCGCGTACAGCGGCAGCAGCGCACCGCCCAGGGCACGCGCATTGGAGCCGACCGTGCCGGCGCGCACGCTGGGGCGGGCCACGCCCTCCCAGCTGTGGCGGTCCAGGGCCTCCTCGATGTGGCCGATCAGGCGCGAGAGCAGGTCGCGGTGGAAGACGCCGTCGACCACCACGTCGCCAATGTCGAGCAGGCAGGTGGCGCTGCTGATGCCGAAAGCCAGCGCCTGAGCGGCGCTGCGCAGCCACTGACGGGTGTGGCTGGCCCAGGGGGGCTCCAGCGCGCGCTCGTCCATGGCGGCTTCGGGGTTGAGCCCGGCGGCCTCGAAGAGCTTTTGCAGGCCCAGCAGCGACGCGGCACTCAGCATCTGGGGCGGCACCTGGCCCTCAGCGGCCACCTGCAGCGGCATCGAGGCCACGGCCCCCGCATTGCCCAGCGCGCCAGGGTAGAGGTGACTGTCGAGCACCAGCCCGCCGCCGACGAAGGTGTCGACGAAGAGGTAGAGGAAGCTGGGCATGCTGCGCCCGCGCCCGGCCACCAGCTCGGCCACGCAGGCCGCGGCGGTGTCCTTGATCAGCGTGACCGGCAGCTCGGTCAGCGCCGCCACCTCGGCGCGTAAGTCGGTGGCGGGCCAGCGCGCGGCCACGTCGGGCGGCATGTCCAGCAGCGTCTGCCAGCCGCCCAGCGAGAAGGGCAGGGCGATGCCGATGCCCTGCACGCGCTCGAACTGCGCGGGCGTCAAGGCCGCACGCAGGTCGGTCAGGCGTCGGCCGATTTCGGCGACGAGTTCGTCGGGGTCGGGGTAGCGGTAGTCGAGGCTCCAGCGCTGGCGAACCTGGCCGACGAAGTCGATCAGGATCACGTCCATGCTGCGCCGCCCGACCTTGACGCCGACCGAATAGGCGCCGTCCGGGTCGAGCGCAATGGGCACCGAGGGCTGGCCGATGCGCCCGCGCAGCGGCTCGCGCTTGACCAGCAGGCCGTCGGCGAGCAGTGCGTTGACGATCAGCGAGATCGTCTGGTTGCTCAGGTGCGTCAGCCGCGCCAGCTCGGCTTTGGGCAGCTCGCCGTGCAGGCGGATCGCCTGCAGCACGACGCGCTCGTTGTACTGCCGCATGCCGACGTGGTTGGAGCCACGCGGGCGCAATTGCACGGGCGCTGGCACCGGCGCTGCGGCCTGGGCGGGCGACGTGGCGTTCGGCACGGCGGTCGCTTCGAGATCGGTCGCGGGGGGCGCTGGCGACGCGGGGGGCGCTGTGGATGCCTGGGGCTTGGCGCGGGCGGAAGCCAAAGAAAGTCCGTTCGGGGCAGGGGAGGGTCGCGGGCGCTGGCCGTCAGGGCGCCAGCACCTCGCTGATCACCCCCTTGCGCAGCAGGAAGTTGCCGTAGGGCTGCAGATCCCCAGTGTGGACGATCGCGAAGGCCTGGCGGACGCGATCATAAAAGGCGAAGCGCTCCATCGCCTCACACTGCTCGGGCTCGGCGTGGCCGCCCGCGGCCAGGCTGGCGATCACCGCGCGCTGCTGCTGGCTGCGGTAGCCCGCCGGCGTGTCGCAGACCTGCATGTAGGCCACCGGCTGGGTGACCGAGGCGTCCAGCGGCAGCAGGCTGAGGATGGCCTCGGCGGTGCGCTGCACGCCCGCTCCGGGCAGGGCGATCACCGGCAGCGGCGCCATCGCGGCGCGCCGGGCCAGGCTGGCGGCGGTGAAGTTGGCGTCGGCGATCACGATCTCGTCGCCGTGGCCCATTTCGGCCAGCACCTTCAGCAGCTCGGGCGAGAGCAGGGGGTCGATGCCCTTGAGCATGGGGGTCTTCCTTTGCGGCGAGGGTCGTCAGGCCAGGCACTCGACGGGGATCTTTTCCGGCGGCATCGCGCCGGTCATCACCGCGACGGTGTCGCTCATGCTGATCGCCTTGGGGTTGAGCACCGCGGCGCGCTTGCCCAGGCGGGCGACGTGGATGCGGTCGGCGATCTCGAAGACGTGCGGCATGTTGTGCGAGATCAGGATCACCGGCAGGCCCTTGTCGCGCACCCGGCGGATCAGCTCCAGCACCATGTTGCCTTCCTTGACGCCGAGTGCCGCGGTGGGCTCGTCGAGGATCACCACGTGCTCGGCGAAGGCCGCCGCACGCGCCACCGCCACGCACTGGCGCTGGCCGCCCGAGAGCGTCTCCACCGCCTGCGTCATCGAGCGGATGCCCACCTTCAGGTCGGCCATGCGCGCCACCGCGATCTCGAGCATCTTCTTCTTGTCGAGCATGCGCAGCACGTTGCCGGCAAAGCCCTCGCGCTTGAGCTCGCGCCCGAGGAAGAGGTTCTCGGCGATCGTCATCGCCGGGGCCACCGCCAGGTCCTGGTAGCAGCACTCGATGCCGGCGCGCCGCGCCTCGATCGGCGAGCGGAACTGCACCGGCTGGCCGTCGAGCAGGATCTCGCCCTCGTCGGGGATGGTGGCGCCCGACAGCGCCTTGATCAGGCTGGACTTGCCGGCGCCGTTGTCGCCGATCACCGCCAGGATTTCACCGGCGCGCAGCTCGAAGTCCGCGCCGTCCAGCGCCGTGACTTGGCCGTAGCGCTTCACCAGGCCCTTGGCCTGCATCACGATCTGAGGAGCCGTCATGATCAGCGACCTCCCTTGCGAGACAGTTGGTCCACGGTGACCGCCAGGATCACCAGGATGCCGGTGACCAGCACCTGGTACACCGAATCGACGCCCATCAGCGTCAGGCCGTTGCGCAGCACGCCGACGACGACCGCGCCGATCAGCGAGCCCAGCACCACGCCGCGCCCGCCGAACAGGCTGGTGCCGCCCAGCACGACCGCGGTGATCGCGTCGAGGTTCTCGGTCTGACCGGCGTTGGGGTCGCCCACGCCGGTGCGCGCCACGCTCAGCAGCGCCGCGATGCCGTAGAACACGCCCGCCAGCACGTACACGCCCAGCAGCACGCGGTCGGTCGGGATGCCCACCAGGCGGGTGGCCTCCGGGTTGTTGCCCACCGCGTAGACGTGGCGGCCCGGCGCGGTGTCGCGCAGCCAGAACCAGGTGCCCAGGTAGAGCGCGATCATCAGCACCGTGCCGTAGGCCACGTTGGTGCCGCCGACCTGGAAGGTGTTGCCCAGCAGCGTCATCAGCGAGGGCACCTCGGTGACGGTCTGGGCCTTGGAGTAGAGCTGCGTGATCGCGAAGGCGATGTTGTAGGTGCCCAGCGTCACGATGAAGGGCGGCAGCTTGATGCGCGTGACCAGCAGGCCGTTGATCAGCCCGAACAGCGCCGCCACGCCGATGCCCAGCAGGATCGCCAGCGGCGCGGGCAGGCCGAGGTCGGCGCCGAATTTGGTCATCACGATGCCCGCCAGCGCCATCACCACGCCGCAGGACAGGTCGATGCCCGCGGTCAGGATGATCAGCGTCTGGCCGATGGCGATCACGCCGACCACCATCACCTGCTGCAGGATGAGGGAGAAATTCTCGGCGCTGAAGAACTGATCGGTCGTGGCGCCGAAGAAGGCGCAGGCGATCAGCAGCGCAATGAACGGCCCGAGTTGGCCGAGCGGCGGCAGTTTGTCCTTGAGGGTGGCCATGGCACCAGGTCTCGAAAATGTCAGGGCCGGCCGCGCCGAACGCGCCACCGGCCCCACAGGAGCGAAAAGCCCCGTCAGGCGCGGATCACCGCAGCGATCCGCACCGCAGGCAGTTGCCGAAACGGCTTACTTCTTGCCCCAGCACAGGTCGGTGCCGACCTTGGCGTCCTTGCTGTCCACGCCAGCGATCGCCTTGTTGGCAATCAGCGTGACGCCGGTGTCGGTGTAGCCGCTGACCTTCTTGCCGGACTTGGCGTACTCGACGCCGGCTTCCACGCCCATCGACGCCATCTTCAGCGGGTACTGCTGAGACGTCGCGGCGATCTTGCCCGCTGCCACATCGGCGATGCCGGCGCAGCCGCCGTCCACCGACACGATGATCACGTTCTTCTCCTTGCCGGCCTTCTTCAGCGCGTTGTAGGCGCCGGCGGCGGCGGGCTCGTTGATCGTGTAGACGATGTTGATGTCCGGGTTCTTCTGGAGGCAGTTCTCCATCGCCGTCTGACCTTCGGCCTGGTTGCCGTGGGTGTCGGCCATGCAGACCACTTCCGCCGGCTTGGACAGCTCGTTGCTCTTGGCATCGGCGGCCTGCAGGCCATAGCCGGCCAGGAAGCCGTTGTGGCGCTGCGCACCCACCGGGTGGCCCGGGAACAGGTCCAGCGTCGCGATCTTGGCCGGCTTGCCCGCCATCGCTGCCTTGGCGTACTGGCCGATCAGCTCACCGGCCTTGTAGTTGTTGGTGGCGAACAGCGCGTCCACCGCGGTGTCCGGGTCGGTCGGGCTGTCCAGCGCGATCACCATCACGCCCTTGTCCTGGGCCTTCTTGATCGCCGGGATGATCGCCTTGGCGTCGCTCGGGGTGATCAGGATGGTCTTGGCGCCCTTGGAGACCATGTTCTCGATGGCGGCGACCTGGGCGGCGTTGTCGCCGTCCTTCTTGCCCGCGGCGCTCATCAGCTTGGCGCCCTTGGCCTTGGCGGCCTGCTCGGCGCCCTCCTTCATCTTCACGAAGAAGGGGTTGGTGTCGGTCTTCGTGATCAGGCCGATCACCGGCTGGTCGGCCGCGAGGGCGGCGGTACCGAGGGCGGCGATGGCGGCGGCGATGCTCAGGGTGCTCAGGCGCTTCATGGTGTCTCCGTGGGACGAGGGGCCGCTCGTGGGCGGCTGGTGACCGGTGAGGGTCGGGAACTGAAAAACGAGGGCTCGGAGCCGGTCGGCGTCTCTGCGCTGGGGCGTCGCTCGACTCTGGCTGGCATCTTAGGGGGGTGGTCCATTTAAATCAATCACTGTGATTTAGTGGATTCCCTAGGTCGGGGCGTTTCATCATGTGCGACCATCACCACAGTCCAGTCTGTACGCTGGCGAGGCGCAATCGGTACGGATCCCGCGCGAGGCGCTCAAAGTAGCGCTGCAGTGCGGCTTATCGGCCTCAGCGAGCTGAGCTGTATTAAATCCACAACTTGTACGAATGGCCGGCGCGTCCCGCCCCTGGCCGGCACTGAGTCCCTCGGAAATCCATCGGAGTCCCGCTACATGTCCATCCCACTGCCCATCGTCGTCTGCGGTGAGTCCCTGCTCGACGTCTTTCAGAATGGCGACACGCCCACCGGCCTGAGGCTCGACGCCGTGGTCGGCGGCTCGCCGCTGAACGTTGCGATGGGCGTGGCCCGGCTGGGCCAGAGCGCGCTGTTCTTCGGCGGCCTGTCGCGCGACTTCCTCGGTGAGCGCATCGAGCGCACCATCCGCGCCGAGGGCATCTCGATGCAGGCGGTGGTGCACTGCGACGCGCCCACCACGCTCAGCCTGGTCGGCCTCGACGCCCAGGGGGTCCCCAGCTATCGCTTCTACGGCCACGGCGGGGCCGACCGGCAGCTGCGTCCCGAGCACCTCGAGTGCCTGCCCGCCGACGTGGCGGCCTTCCATTTCGGCTCCTACGCTTGCGTGGTCGAGCCGATCGCCCAGGCCATCGAGGCGCTCGTCGAGCAGCGCCGCGCGCACAGCGTCATCGCCTACGACCCGAACGTGCGGCTGAACGTCGAGCCCGACCTCGACGTCTGGCGCCGCCGCGTCGACTGGATGGCCGCGCGCTGCCACCTGCTCAAGCTCAGCGACGAGGACTTCGAGCGCCTGTACCCCGACCAGACGCACGACGCCCTGGCCGCACGCTGGCTGGCCGCTGGCGTGCGTGTGGTGATGCTCACCCGCGGCGGCGAGGGCGCGCTGGCCTGGACGGCCGCCGGTCGTTGCGAGGTGAGTGCGCCGCGCGTGCAGGTGGTGGACACCGTCGGCGCCGGGGACACCTTCCAGGCCGCCACGCTGATTGGTCTGGCCGAGCTCGGTCGCCTCAGCCCCGCCGGGCTGGCCGCGCTGACGCTCGACGAGCTGCGCCGCATTGCCGCCTTCGCCGCGGGCGCCGCCGCGATCACCTGCACCCGCCGCGGCCCCGACCTGCCGCGCCGTGCTGAGCTGCCTGCGTGCTGAACTGGCCGCATTTCCCTGAGCTACAATCTAGGGCTGACGTCGGGGTGTAGCGCAGCCTGGTAGCGCAACTGCTTTGGGAGCAGTGGGTCGGACGTTCGAATCGTCTCACCCCGACCAACGAATTCAACGGGCCCGCTTTCTTTCGAAAGCGGGCCCGTTTTCGTTTCTCGAATCCGTTGCAGCCGGCGGCCGCTTCGGGCGGGCGCACTCCGCACCCTTTTTGCCGTGGCGCACAGCTTGCTTGAACGGGGCATTTCATCGAGAAAGGCCTGCGCCATGTCCGCTTCCCTACAAGCCAAGATCGCCGAGGTGTTCGACGAGCCCGGTTGCGACAAGAACCAGGCCAAGAGCGAGAAGGAGCGCAAGAAGGGCTGCACCAAGCAGCTCACGCCGGGCGCGGCCGCGGGCGGGTGTGCCTTCGACGGCGCCAAGATCGCGCTGCAGCCCATCGTCGACGTGGCGCACCTGGTGCACGGCCCGATCGCCTGCGAGGGCAACAGCTGGGACAACCGCCACTCGGCCAGCTCGGGCTCGCAGGTCTACCGCACGGGCTTTACCACCGACATCAACGAGTTGGATGTCATCTACGGCGGTGAGAAGCGACTGTTCAAGGCCATCCGCGAGGTCATCGAGAAGGTCGATCCGCCGGCCGTCTTCGTCTACCAGACCTGTGTCACGGCGCTGATCGGCGACGACGTGGAGGCGGTGTGCAAGCGCGCCAGCGAGAAGTTCGGCAAGCCGGTGATCCCGGTGAACGCGCCGGGCTTCGCCGGCCCGAAGAACCTGGGCAACAAGCTGGGCGCCGAGAGCGTGCTGGACCACGTGATCGGCACCGAGGAGCCCGAGTTCACGACGCCCTACGACATCAACATCATCGGCGAGTACAACCTCGTCGGTGAGCTCTGGCAGGTCAAGCCGCTGCTGGATGCGCTGGGCGTGCGGGTGCTGTCGTGCATCTCGGGCGACGGCCGCTACCACGAGATCGCCAGCTCGCACCGCGCGAAGGCGAACATGATGGTCTGCTCCAAGTCGATGATCAACATCGCCACGAAGATGGAGCAGCGCTACGGCATCCCGTACTTCGAGGGCAGTTTCTACGGCATCGCCGACATGAGCACGACGCTGCGCGAGATCGCCCGGCTGCTGGTGCAGCAGGGCGCGCCGGCCGAGCTCAAGGACCGCACCGAAGCGCTGATCGCCGTCGAAGAAGCCCGCGCCTGGGAGCGCATCCGCGCCTACCGCGAGCGCCTGGCCGGCAAGAAGGTGCTGCTGATCACCGGTGGGGTGAAGAGCTGGTCGGTGGTCTCCGCGCTGCAGGAGGCCGGACTCGAAGTGGTCGGCACCTCGGTGAAGAAGTCCACCAAGGAAGACAAGGACAAGCTCAAGGAGATGTTCGGCGACCAGGCCGACGCCCACATGATCGACGACATGACGCCGCGGCAGATGTACGCCATGCTGCGCGACGCCCGCGCCGACATCATGCTCAGCGGCGGGCGCAGCCAGTTCGTGGCGCTCAAGGCGCGCATGCCCTGGATGGACATCAACCAGGAGCGCTACCACGCCTTCGCAGGCTACGAGGGCATGGTCACGATGGTCGAGCAGATCGACAAGGCGCTGTTCAACCCGATGTGGGCGCAGGTGCGCACCCCGGCGCCCTGGGAGCTGAGCGACTCGCTGCTGCGCGAGCAGGACGCCGGCCAGCTGGCCGCGGAGGCCGCGCCGGCCTGACACCGCGGCGTCCGCGCTGGCAAGATGCCGCGATGTGGATGCTCTTTGCGCTGTTCGCCCTGTCGCCCGGGCTGCTGGCGGTGCTTTGTTGTGCCGGCCTGGCGATGTGGCTCGTGATCGGGCTGATCTGGATCCGGTCGCGGCGCCAGCGCTTCGACCTGTCGGCCCTGCCGGCCGGGGCCGATGGTCGACCTGCGCCTGACCCGAGCCAGCGGGTGACGCTGGCGCTGTGGCTGCTGCTGGCCATCGACCTGCTGCTGATGCTGGCCAGCCCCCAGTCCGCCCAGATGGACCAGATGATGCTCATCTGGGTGCCCTTGACGATCGGCCTGTCGATCTTCGCGCTCAGCCGCGTCTCCGCTGTGCCCTTGCGCGGCGATCGGGACTGACCAGGCGCGTGAGCATGCGCGGCCAGGCCGGGCTCTGGGGCTCAGCGTTGGCGTCCAAGCACGCTGGGTTGATTTGTCTCAAACCCGCCAATCCCGCGGCGGACATCGCCGCCCGATCGCACAGGCCGCTTGCAAGTGCTTGATCCACCGGCACTTTCCACCTGGCACCAAACCTGCACAGGGTCCGACACACCCCTTGTCGGAGCCCGTCATGGCCCATGTCAGCGAAAGCAAGAAAGCCTGTGCGGTCAACCCGCTGAAGATGAGTTCGCCGCTCGGTGCGAGCTATGCCTTCATGGGCCTGGCCAGCTGCATGCCGGTGATGCACGGCTCGCAGGGCTGCACCTCCTTCGGCCTGGTGCTGCTGGTGCGGCACTTCAAGGAGGCGATCCCGCTGCAGACCACGGCGATGAACGAAGTGACCACCATCATGGGCGGTTACGAGAACATCGAGAAGGCGATCCTGAACATCCGCAGCCGCGCGAAGCCGGCGCTGATCGCGATCTGCTCGACCGGGCTGACGGAGACCAAGGGCGACGACGTCGAGGCCTACATCGAGCTGGCGCGCAAGAAGCACCCGGAGCTGGCGGACACCGCGATCGTCTACGTCTCCACGCCGGACTACGTCGGCGCCTTCCAGGACGGCTGGGCCGCCGCGGTCAAGGGGCTGGTGAAGGCCCTGCCCGAGTCGGGCCTGCCCAAGCGGCCCGAGCGCGTGGCGCTGCTGCCGGGCTGCCACCTGACGCCGGGGGATCTGGAGGAACTGCGCGAGGTCATCGAGTCCTTCGGGCTGGAGCCGCTGATCGCGCCGGACGTGTCGGGCTCGCTGGACGGCCACATCCCGGACGACTGGCTGGGCACCACGCTGGGCGGCACGCCGCTGCAGACGCTCAAGGCGCTGGGCACGGCCAGCCACTGCATCGCCGTGGGCGAGCAGATGCGCGGCGCGGCCGAGCTGCTGCAGGAGCGCTGCGGCGTGCCCTTCCGCCTCTTCGACCGGCTGACCGGCCTGCTCGCCACCGACGATTTCGTGCAGCACCTGGCCGAGATCTCCGGCCGCCCGGTGCCCGCCAAGTGGCGCCGCCAGCGCAGCCAGCTGGTGGACGCGATGCTGGACGGCCACTTCTACATCGGCAACCAGCGCATCGCGCTCGGTGCCGAGCCGGACCTGCTCTGGGCCACCGGCAACCTGCTGGTGGAGATGGGCGCGGAGCTGTCGGTCTGCGTCACGACGACCCAGTCTCCGCTGCTGGCGCGCATGCCCACGGCGGAAGTGGTGATCGGCGATCTGGAGGACTTCGAGGTCGCCGCCAAGGCCGCCGACTGCCACCTGCTGATGACGCACAGCCACGGCCGCCAGGCGGCCGAGCGGCTGGGCAAGCCGCTGCTGCGCCTGGGCATCCCGATGTTCGACCGCATCGGCAACGCACACAAGTGCACGGTCGGCTACCGCGGCACGCGCAACTTGGTCTACGAGGTGGGCAACGTCTTCCTCGAACACATGCCGCACCACCACGCCAACGACTGGCCGCTGCCGGCTGCGGCGGTCGAGGCCGCCCGCCCCCCCGAGGTGGCGCACGTCAGCGCCTCGGTCATCCCGCGCATGGCCAAGCCAGACAGCGCCCCCATCCCTTCCTGAACCCTGCCAACGCCCCGGAGTTGCCCATGAAAGTCGCCTTCGCCACCCAGGACAAGCAGCGCGTCGACGCGCACTTCGGCTGGGCCAAGCACATCGCCATCTACGACGTGACGCCCACGGGCTACACCTTCGTGAACACCGTCCACTTCGGCGAGGACCTCGCCGAGGACGGCAACGAGGACAAGCTCGCGCCCAAGCTCGAGGCCATCCACGACTGCGCCATCCTCTACGTGGCCGCCATCGGCGGCTCGGGCGCCGCGCGCGTGGTGGCGCTGAAGATCCACCCGATCAAGGTGCCGCAGCCCGAGCCCATCCTGGACATCCTCGAGAAGCTGCAGGAGGTGCTCAAGGGCACCCCGCCGCCCTGGCTGCGCAAGGCCCTGGTCAAGGGCCAGGCGGTCACGCACGACTTCGATGACGAATGAGTCGACGCGACTGAATCGCCGACGAACACCCCCCACGAAAGCCAACCCATGAGCGAAGTCACCACTGCCGACGCGCCCGCCAAGCCCGTCATTCCCGACGAGGACTGGCTGCAGGACCCCTTCATCCGCGAGCTGGTCAAGCAGCTGCGCGCCCAGGACACCCACGGCACCTGGGAAGGCAAGAGCGACCTGAAGATCCTCGAGCCCTACATCCTCACCGCCGAGCAGCGCAAGGCGATGCCGATCATGGGCGATCCGGACCCGGAAACGCTCTGGCGCCTGGACCTGTTCCACAACGCCATCGGCCTGAGCATCGAAAAGGCCACCGGCTGCATGGTCAGCCCGATGATGAAGATGAGCCACGAGGGCTTCGGCCGCTGCGTGCTGACCACTGGCCGCCTCATCGTCGTCAACCGCTACCTGCGCGACGTGCACCGCTTCGGCTTCCCCACGCTGGCCAAGCTCGCCGAGGCCGGCAACAAGCTCGTCGCCGAAGGCATCGGCATGGTCGAGAAGTACAAGGAGGTGGCGACCTATGGCTGAGCACGGACCAGCCGGCGTGCCTGCGCACGCCGACGCGCCGTGCGAAGCGACCGGGCATGCAGGCCCGGTCGTGGATCGCTGATCACAAGGAGCCTTCACATGTCCGACATCGACGCCCTCAAGGCCGAGGCCAAGAAGGCCAACGCCAAGGCCACCCAGGCCAAGATGGACCTGCACGACCTCTCCGAGGAGCTGCCCACCAACTGGCAGAAGATCCTCGAAGTCGCCCAGACCGCCTACGACGCCCACGCTGCGCTGATGGCCGCCCGCAAGGCGCTGGCCGACGCGCAGGCCTGACCCCGGGAGAACGACGCCATGTCTGCCTACACCGTCACCCTGCCTTCGGGCGAAACCTGGACGCCGCAGTTCGTCCAGTCGCTCAGCGAAGAGAAGTGCATCGGCTGCGGCCGCTGCTTCAAGGTCTGCCCCCGCGGCGTGCTCGAACTCGTCGGCCTGACCGAGGACGGCGAGCGCATCAGCGTGGACCTCGACGACGATGACGACGACGAGGAGTACGAAAAGAAGGTCATGACCATCGCGCACGGCGAGCTGTGCATCGGCTGCACCGCCTGCTCGAAGATCTGCCCGAAGAAGTGCTACACGCACGGCGCGGCTGAGGTGTGATCCCCTGACAGGCTCGGCCCGGCGCGGGCCGCCCGGAGGAAGCGACGATGACGATGCACCCCCTGGGCTTCGTGCCCACCGCCGAGCTGCAGGCGCGCCGTGCGAAGCGCGACGACGAGGTCGAAGACGTCCGGGACTTGCTGCTCGAGCACGTCGATGAGCGCGCCGGCACGCCCGAGCAGCGCTACGCGGTGGCCGAGGCCGTCGCCTGGGCCTGCTTGGGCGACGACCACCTCTGGCAGGACCTGCAGCTGCTCCGGCGCAGTGCGCTGAGCGCGCTGCTCACGCACTGGTTCCCCACGCTGGCGGCGCGCAACACCGCCGACATGAAGTGGAAGAAGTTCCTCTACCTGCAACTGTGCGAGCGCGCCCAGATCCGGGCCTGCCGCGCACCGAGTTGCGGCGTGTGCAGCGACTACGCCCACTGCTTCGGGTCCGAAGAGGCCGAGGCCCTCGCGGCCTGACGGCCTGACAGTCGGGCGGGCACGCCGCGTGCTTGTCTCACGCAGGACCCCCTCGGTCCCAAGGAGGTTGTCATGAACCTGCATGCCTCGCTGCGTCCCACGCACCTGCTGCTCATCACCGTGCTGGGCGCGATCGTCTCGGCAGCGCTGCTGCTCGTCGCCGGTCCCGCGGTGGGGCAGGGCGGCGCCTTCGATCCGGACGACGCCTGCGCACAGCGCCCGTGACCACCGCTCGCCCCCGCGGCGTGGTCCGGTAGCGCCCTGCGTTATTGCGTCGGGTCCATCACCCGATCCATCCATAGATCCATCGTCTGATCGAATCCATGGGCGTTGACCCATGGTAGGCACTGATTTTGCGTACCATTCGTTATTGCTCCATCCACACAACGCCAGATGACTTCGCTGCTTGCCACCCCCTTTGACGCGTCGCCGCTGTGGCTGTCGCTGAAGGTCGCCGCGATCGCCACCGGCATCGCCTGGCTGCTGGGCGTGGCGCTGGGCTGGGTGGTGGCCCGCACCCGCCTGCCGGGGCGCTCGTTGCTGGAGGCGCTGTGCATGCTGCCGCTGGTGCTGCCGCCCACGGTGATCGGTTACGGCATCCTGCTGCTGGCCGGGCGGCGCAGCCCGCTGGGCGGCTGGCTGCGCGAGCACTTCGACTACTCGATCGTCTTCTCCTGGCACGGCGCGGTGGTGGCCTCGGCGGTGGTGGCGCTGCCGCTGGTGCTGAAGTCCGCCAGCGCCGCCTTCGCGCAGGTCGATCGCTCCCTCGAAGCCGCGGCGCGCACGCTGCGCCAGTCCGGCTGGTCGGTGTTCCTGCGCGTCACGCTGCCGCTGGCCGGCCCGGGCATCCTCGCCGGCACGCTGCTGGCCTACGCCCGGGCGATGGGCGAATTCGGGGCCTCGCTGATGGTCGCCGGTTCGATCCCCGGCCGCACCCAGACCCTGTCGATGGCCATCTACGACAGCGTGCAGGCCGGGCAGGACGACGTCGCGCTGCTGCTGGTGCTGATCACCTCGACGCTGTCCGTGGGTGTGCTGCTGCTGTCGAACCGCCTCTTCGGCCGCGGCGCCTGAACGCCGCATCGCCCCCACCTTCTCAACCTTCGGAGCCCCTCGATGACCCCCCGTCGCCGCTTTCATCGTTCCCTTCTGCGCTCGCTGCTCGGCCTGTCGCTGAGCACGGCCAGCCTGGTCGCAGCCACACCGGCCGGCGCCCAAACGCCCGCCACGGCCGCGCCCGTGCCCGCCACGCTGACCGTCTCCGCCGCCGCCAGCCTGACCAACGTGCTCAAGGACTTGGGCGCGCGCTACGAGGCCGCCCACCCCGGCGTGAAGCTGCAGTACAACTTCGCCGCCTCGGGCGTGCTGCTGCAGCAGATCAGCCAGGGCGCGCCGGTGGACCTGTTCATCAGCGCCGACGAGGAGACGATGGCCCGCGGCATCGAGCAGAAGCTCTTCGACGGGGCCAGCCGCCGCGACATCGCCTCCAACCAGGTGGTGCTGATCGTGCCGGCGCAGGGCGCCGTGCCCCTAGCGGGACTGAATGACCTCACCGGCGCGGCGGTCAAGCGCATCGCCATCGGCAAGCTGGCCACCGTGCCGGTGGGTCGCTACACCAAGCAGTCGCTGGACGCGGCCAAGCTCTGGGCGCCGTTGGAGCCCAAGTTCGTCTACGCCGACAGCGTGCGCCAGGTGCTCGACTACGTCGCCCGCGGCGAGGTGGAGGCCGGCTTCGTGTACTCGACCGATGCGGCGGTCATGGCCGACAAGGTCAAGGTCCTGCAGCGGGTGGACGGCCACGCGCCGGTGCGCTATCCCGCCGCGCTGGTGGCGGAAGGCCGGCAGAAGGCAGCGGCGGGGGCCTTTCTGGCCTACCTGTTGACGGCGCCAGCGCAGGATGCGCTCGGCAAGGCCGGCTTCGGCCGTCCCTGAACTCCTCGACCCCTCGACCCTTTACCCCTCGGACGCCCGCGATGATCGACGTCGACCTGCGGCTTTCGGTGCGCGATGCGTCGCGCCGCTTCGATCTGGCGATGCGCTTCGCCAGCGACGACCCGGTGCTCGCGCTCTACGGCCCCTCGGGCGCCGGCAAATCGCTGACGCTGCAGGCCATCGCCGGGCTGCTGCGGCCGCAGGCCGGCCACGTGCGCCTGGGCGGGCGCACGCTCTTCGACGCCCAGGCCGGCATCGACCTGCCGCCCGCGCAGCGCCGCGTCGGCTACCTGTTCCAGGACTACGCGCTGTTCCCGCACCTGAGCGTGCGCCAGAACGTCGCCTTCGGCCTGACGAGCTGGTGGCAGCGGCGCCTGGCGCCGGCCGATGCGCGGCGCGTCGACGAGCTGCTGGCCAGCTTCGGCCTGCAGGCGCAGGCCGACGCCCGCCCAGCCGCGCTCTCGGGCGGGCAGCGCCAGCGCGTCGCCCTGGCCCGCGCCCTGGCCTGCGAACCCTCGGTGCTGCTGCTCGATGAGCCCTTCGCGGCCCTGAACCCGCAGCTGCGCCACAGCCTGCGCCAGGAGCTGTCCGAGGTGCGCAGGCGCTGGCGCATCCCGATGCTGATGATCACGCACGACCTCGAGGACGTGCTGGCCCTGGCCGACCGCGCCTGCGTCATCGAGCAGGGCCAGGTGCTGCGCGAGGTGGACCTGCGCAGCGGCGCGCACCAGGATCTGGCGCGCCGCGCGCTGGAGCCCGACCTGCCGCTGCCCGCGGCGGACGCGCACAGCCAGCTGCTGCGCCGCCTGCTGCTGCGCGGCGCGCCTGGAGCCTGACGATGCGCCTCGACCCCGCCTACGCCGCCGGCCTTTACGACGACCGCCTGCGCACGCTGCTGCAGGAGGACCTGCCCTTCGGCGACCTGACCACGCAGGCGCTGGGCCTCGATGGCCAACCGGCGAGGATCGACATGCAGGCGCGCCAGCCGATGGTGCTGGCGGGCATCGACGCTGCGGCTCGGCTGCTGCAGCTCTGCGGCGTGCAGGTCGATGAGGCGCTGCCCGCCGGCTCTCGCCTGGGCGCGGGCGAACCCCTGCTGAGCGGCCAGGGCAGCGCGGGCGCGGTGCTGGCCGGCTGGAAACTGGCGCAGACGCTGATCGAGGCGAGCTCGGGCATCGCCAGCGCCACCGCGGCGATCGTCGATGCGCTGCGCTCGGCGGGCTACGCCACCCCGCTGGCCTGCACGCGCAAGAACCTGCCCGGCAGCCGCTGGTTGGCCACCGAAGCGGTGCGCGCGGGCGGCGGGGTGATGCACCGGCTCGGGCTGTCGGAGACGCTGCTGGTCTTCCCCGAGCACCGCGCGCTGCTGCCAGAGGCGGCGCTGCCCGAACGGCTCGCCGCGCTGCGGGCTCAGCAGCCGGAAAAGCGCCTCGTCGTCGAGGTCACCTCGCTGGCCGAGGCGCTGCAGATGGCCCGCCTCGGCGCCGAAGTGCTGCAGCTCGAACGCTTCAGCCCGGCGGCGGTCACCGAGCTGCGCCAGGCGCTGGCCGCGGCCGGTCTGCGCGCCTGCCTGGCGCCGGCCGGTGGCGTGAACCTGTCCAACGCGGCGGCCTACGCCCAGGCGGGGGCCGACCTGCTGGTCAGCTCCGCCCCTTACCTCGCGGCGCCCAAGGACGTGAAGGTCACGATCGCTGCTGCCGACTGAGCCACCGCCCACCGGGCTCCGTGGCGGCCGGGCTCATCGAATGAGCCCGGCTCTGACGCGCGCCGATGGGGCAAGGCGCGCGCAGCCGGCAGATTTCTTGCTGAACGGAACAGGTCGTCCAGTGCAGGCACCACACCTGTGCAGCCTGCACCGAACTGCTCAAACCGAGGACCTTGATGACCCCAACCACTTCCGAGCTCGAAGCGCTGTTGATGCAGCGCTCCCTCACCGACGAAAGCCTGCAGCAGGCGGCTGAGGCGGCGGCCGACTTCCGCATCCTGCCGCAGGCCACCGTGATCAAGGTCGGCGGCCAGAGCCTGATCGACCGCGGCCGCGCGGCGGTCTACCCGCTGGTGGACGAAATCGTCGCCGCGCGCCGCCAGCACAAGCTGCTGATCGGCACCGGCGCGGGCACCCGCGCGCGCCACCTTTACTCGATCGCCGCTGGGCTCAACCTGCCCGCGGGCGTGCTCGCGCAGCTGGGCGCCTCGGTGGCGGACCAGAACGCCGTCATGCTCGGCCAGCTGCTGGCGCAACACGGCATCTCGTCGGTGGACGGCGCCGGGCTCTCGGCCGTGCCGCTGTTCCTGGCCGAGGTCAACGCGGTGGTCTTCTCCGGCATGCCGCCCTACACGCTGTGGATCCGCCCGGGCGAGCAGGGCGTGCTCCCGCCCTACCGCACCGACGCCGGCTGCTACCTGATCGCCGAGCAGTTCGGCTGCAAGGCGATGATCTACGTGAAGGACGAGAACGGCCTGTACAGCGCCAACCCGAAGACCGACAAGCACGCCACCTTCATCCCGAAGATCTCGGTGGCCGAGATGAAGGCCAAGGGGCTGCAGGACTCGGTGCTGGAGTTCCCGGTGCTCGATCTGCTGGCCAAGGCCCACCACGTCCGCGAGGTGCAGATCATCAACGGGCTGGTGCCCGGCAACCTCACCCGTGCGCTCGCTGGCGAGCACGTGGGCACCCTCATCACCGCGGACTGAACCGGGCAGGCCTTTTCATGACCGAATCCAACCACGCGATGGCCAACGCCATCAAGCACGTCGCCTCCCCCCTGGCCCGCCAGACCCTGCTGGACGGCTCGCTCACCGGCCCCGTCGTCGGGCGCCGCCCCATCCGCATGCTGCCCTGGCTGCAGGTCGTCAAGATCGGCGGCCGGGCCATCATGGACCGGGGCGCCGAAGCGATCCTGCCGATCGTCGAGGAGCTGCGGGCCCTGCTGCCCGAGCACCGCCTGCTGATCCTCACCGGCGCGGGCATCCGCGCGCGCCACCTCTACGGCGTCGGCCTCGACCTGGGGCTGCCGGTGGGCTCGCTCGCGCCGCTGGCCGCCAGCGAGGCGGGGCAGAACGGCCACATCCTCGCGTCCCTGCTGGCCTCCGAGGGGGTGTCCTACGTCTCGCACCCGACGATCGCCAACCAGCTCGCCATCCACCTGCAGGCCGCCCGCGCCGTGGTCGGCAGCGCCTTTCCGCCCTACCACCACCACGAGTTCCCGGGCTCGCGCATCCCGCCGCACCGCGCCGACACGGGGGCCTTCCTGGTGGCCGATGCGCTGGGCGCCGCCGGCCTGACGATCGTCGAGGACGTGGATGGCGTCTACACCGCCGACCCCAAGGGCCCGGACGCTGCGCAGGCGCAGCTGATCGGCGAAGCCAGCGCCGCCGAGCTGGCGAAGCAGGCCGGCACGCTGCCCTTCGACCGCGCCCTGCTCGAAGTGATGGCCAACGCCCGCCACATCGAGAAGGTCCAGGTCGTCAACGGCCTGGTGCCGGGGCGCCTGACCGCCGCGCTGCGCGGCCAGCACGTGGGCACGGTGATCCGCACCGGGGCGCACGCGGGCTGAGGTCACCCCGAAGCCCCGGGGCGCTGCCGCCGCGGCGCCCCTTCCCCCTTACATGCCCAGCTCGGCCTCCACCCGCTCATGCGCCGGCGTGTGGACCACGCGGGGCTTGCAGCTGTCGAGTCGGTCGATGCGGTCGGCCAGCATCAGCCAGCGGCCGCTGCGCAGTCGCCAGGCCACGCGGCGCTCGCTGCAGGCGGCCACGTCGAGCGGGAACTCGTCGATGTCGAAGCGCTGCTCCACCACCGTGTGCAGGTGCCGCACGTAGCAGCGCCGGCCCTCGGCGTCCAGGCCCACCACTTTCTGCGCGTGGGCGAGGGCATCGCAGTGCGTTTCATAGCGCACGGGCATCACCACCGTGGCCAGGTAGGGGCGCGGCAGCTCGTTGAGCCAGCGCTCGGGCGCCAAGGTGGATTCAGTCATGGCGTGCCCTCCGGGGCGTCGGGCGTTGCGCGGCCAGGCGCATCGGCTGTGCGCGCAGGTTGACCCAGACCCGCCGCAACGCCGTGCCCTGCCAGTCGGCCAGCTCGACCTCGGGCAGTGGCACGCACAGGATCTGGCCTGGCGCGACGCTCACCAGGGCATGCGGCCCTCCGGGCTGAACCGCTACGCCACGCAGCCAGGCGGCGCGCCAATCGTCGTTCGAGGGTCTCATGGTTGGGTCCTTCGATTCGCTATTTAGATGAAAACATAACGACTGTCAGGCAATCGCCGTACCAGGGCGTTCAGAGTCTGCGCAAGGGGGCTGGCGGCCTGCTCGGACCCGACAAATCGGACAAATCGGACAACGCCGGCGTCACCGCAGCGCTGGCGGTGTCGGCAAGGCGACGAACCCGACGGCCGTGAGGCCTGCCGGGTTCAGGGGCTCGTCGTCACTTGCGCAAGATCACGCGCCGGGGCGCAGCCAGGCATACACCCACACGTCGCGCGGATCGGGGCCAGCCAGCGGGTGCAGGCTGTGGCGCCGCAGGCGACCTTCGCAGTCGAAGCCCAGGCGATCGAGCAGCCGGGCCGATGCGGAGTTGTCGACATCGACCAGGGCATCGACGCGCCAGACCTGTGCTTCGTCGGCCAGCATCGACAGCAGGGCGGCCAGGGCCTCTTGCATCAGCCCCTGGCCCCAGTGGCTGCGTGCGAGCAGGTAGCCCAGGCGCAGGTGGTGGGCGGGGCCGTCCAGGCGCTGGGGCAGCAGCTGGACCTGACCGAGGGGCTGATCGGGCGCGGTGCGCGCAGCGAGCAGCCAGGTCCAGGCGCTGCGCTTGGACCAACGGGCCTGGTCCCAGGCCAGGCGTGCGCGGGTGGTGTCGAGCGAGTCGGCGGGCGGGCTGGCGAGGTAGCGCAGCACCTCGCTGTCCTGGCCCCAGGCGGCATGGACCGCCGCGGCGTCCTGGGCGCGCGGCTCGCGCAGGAGCAGGCGCGGTGTGGACAGGCGGGCCTTGATGCTCACCCTTCATCCCCCCGCGGATCCGGTCGGCGCTGGCGCGAAAGCTGCATCGCGCAGCCCACCATGATCACCGCACCGATGTTGAATCTGATCCAGGAGTCCGGCGAGGCCATCCTGGTGCTCACCGACGCCGTCGAGGAGTCCGAGTTCCTGCGCTCGCGCCTGACCCGCGAGGAGGCGCGCCGCCAGCTGGTGACGCTGGCCGACACGCTGGAGCACCTGCCCGGCGAGGCCCGCCAGGCGCTGCCCGAGATCGACTGGGACGGCTGGCGCAGCACGCGCACGCTGATGGACACGCCGGGCACCCAACGCGATGAGGCGCTGTGGTTCGCCGCCCGCTCGCTGGTGCCGGCCACGTTGAGCTGGCTGCGGCTGTACCGCCATTCGCACCCGGCGCTGTTCACTTACTGGGCCTGAGTGCCTGAACCGGCCTGCGCGCCGGGGTCGGTGGAGTCCAGCAGCGCGGCGATCACGTCGCTGCCCACGCCGGAGGCCGGCGCCAGGCGCTCGATCAGCGCGAGGCGGCGGCGCGACTCGGCCGGCCGGTCGCTGCGCAGCGCGATGAAGGCCAGCGCCTTCTGCGTGAAGAGCCAGAAGCGCGCCGGGCCCGGCGCCATGAAGTCCAGCCCCTCGGGCAGCGCGGGCAGCTCGAACTCGAGAAACACCGCGTCGCCCGGTAGGCCGGCCTGGCTGGCGGCCACGTCCAGGCCGCGCAGCGCAGCCTTTTCCGCCAGCTCGAACTCGCGCCGCGCCGCGTGGTGCTTGTAGAGCAGGTAGTACACCGCCAGCGTCTGGGGCGCGCAGCTCTGGGCCGTCCAGAGCAGGGCGCTGCGCTCGGCCGCGGGCGCTTGCTGGGCGCGGTGCAGCAGGTCACGCAGCAGCGGGCTGACGTCGCCGCCGAAGAACTCGTCGGCCGATTCGCCGGTGAACAGGTTCATGGGGATCCTCCTGTCGGCTCCCGAAGCAGGCTTGATGCCATGGCGCCGGCCCGGTCACCGGGGGCCATGGCCCCCTGGCTGTCGGGCGGCGCGTCGGGGTTACGACAAAGCCGACAGACCCGCCCAACACCCAAGCGCGCCGCGCAAAGCCGACCGAACCCACGCAAGTGCCTGTTTTGCAGCGAGTTTTTGAGCTGGATCAGTTCCACGGCCGGGCTGGCACGGGTCCTGCGACACCTGGGTAAACCCGGTCACCCCTCTGGCCCAAGGAGTTCAACGCGATGGATGCCCCGCTCTCCCGAGCTTCTTGCAGCTCCGGCACCGCCACCGGCAGCAGCCCCGCCGCCACCGGCAAGCCGATCTACCTGGATTACGCCGCCACCACGCCGGTGGACCCGCGGGTGGTGCAGGCGATGCTGCCCTACCTCTACGAGCAGTTCGGCAACCCCGCCTCGCGCAGCCACGCCTACGGCTGGGCGGCCGAAGAGGCGGTGGAGATCGCCCGCGAGCACGTGGCCGCACTGATCGGCGCCGACCCGCGCGAGATCGTCTGGACCAGCGGCGCCACCGAGGCGATCAACCTCGCGATCAAGGGCGCCGCCCAGTTTTACCGCAGCAAGGGCAAGCACCTCATCACCGTCAAGACCGAGCACAAGGCCACGCTGGACACGATGCGTGAGCTGGAGCGCCAGGGCTTCGAGGTGACCTTCCTGGACGTGAAGGACGACGGCCTGCTGGACCTGGCGGCCTTCGAGGCGGCGCTGCGTCCGGACACCATCCTGGCCTCGGTCATGGCGGTGAACAACGAGATCGGCGTGATCCAGGACATCGCGGCGATCGGCGCGCTCTGCCGCAGCCGCGGCGTGCTCTTCCACGTCGATGCGGCGCAGGCCACCGGCAAGATGCCGATCGACCTGTCCGAGCTGAAGGTGGACCTGATGTCGATGTCCGCCCACAAGACCTACGGGCCCAAGGGCATCGGCGCGCTGTACGTGCGCCGCAAGCCGCGCGTGCGCATCGAGGCGCAGATCCACGGCGGCGGCCACGAGCGCGGCATGCGCAGCGGCACGCTGCCCACGCACCAGATCGTCGGCATGGGCGAGGCCTACCGCCTGGCGCGCGAGGGCATGGCCGCTGAGAACGAGCGCATCCGCTCGCTGCGCGACCGCCTGCTGGGCGCCCTGCAGGGCATCCCCGAGGTGCGCGTGAACGGCGACCTCACCAACCGCGTGCCGCACAACCTGAACATCAGCTTCCAGTTCGTCGAAGGCGAATCGCTGCTGATGGGCATCAAGGGCGTGGCGGTGTCCTCCGGCTCGGCCTGCACCAGCGCCAGCCTGGAGCCCAGCTACGTGCTGCGCGCCCTGGGCCTCTCCGACGAGGTGGCGCACAGCTCGATCCGCTTCTCGGTGGGCCGCTTCACCACCGAGGCGGAGGTGGACGCCGCGGCCGAGCGGGTGCGCAGCACCGTCGAGCGCCTGCGCAGCCTGAGCCCGCTGTGGGACATGCACGTGGCGGGTATTGACCTCTCAACAGTCCAGTGGGCTGAGCACTGATTCATAGGAGTTCGACATGGCTTACAGCGACAAGGTCATCGACCACTACGAAAACCCCCGCAACGTCGGCGGCTTCGGCGCCGACGAGGGCGACGTCGGCACCGGCATGGTCGGCGCGCCGGCCTGCGGCGACGTGATGAAGCTGCAGATCAAGGTCAACCCGACCACCGGGCTGATCGAGGACGCCAAGTTCAAGACCTACGGCTGCGGCTCGGCGATCGCCTCGAGCTCGCTGGTCAGCGAGTGGGTCAAGGGCAAGACGCTGGAGCAGGCGCTGGAGATCAAGAACACCACCATCGCCGAAGAGCTGGCGCTGCCGCCGGTGAAGATCCACTGCTCCATCCTGGCCGAGGACGCCATCAAAGCGGCCGTCAACGACTACCGCAGCCGCCACAGCACAGCCGGCGGCAGCACCACGGTCGAAGCCCCGGCCTGCGCCCCCGCGAACTGAGCGCGACGCTTTCCCCCTCCAACCCCCGCACCGCCTCCCGAAGGAGACCCTCATGGCCTGCCAATCCCAACCGAACGCCGGTTCCTCCTGCTCCACCGCGGGCAGCATGCCGCCCCCGATGCCCCTGCTGGCCGACGGCGTGCCGCCGCTGAACATCAGCGACTCCGTGGTCGCCAAGGTCGCCGAGATGCTGGCCGAAGAAGGGGACCCCAACCTGCGCCTGCGCATCTTCGTGACCGGCGGCGGCTGCTCGGGCTTCCAGTACGGCTTCGCCTTCGACGACGAGTCCAAGGACGACGACGTCACCGTCGACAAGGGCCCGATCAAGGTGGTGGTCGATGCGATGAGCCTGCAGTACATGGTGGGCGCCAACATCGACTACGAGGAGAGCCTCGAAGGCTCGCGCTTCGTGATCAAGAACCCCAACGCCAGCAGCACCTGCGGCTGCGGCTCGTCCTTCTCCGTCTGAGGAAGCCGCCATGAGCCTCACCGTCACCCCCAAGGCCGCCACGAAGATCCGCAAGGCGCTGGACAGCCGCGGTGGCGGCGTCGGCCTGCGCGTGGCCGTCAAGACCAGTGGCTGTTCGGGCTACGCCTACGCGCTGGAGTTCGCCGACGAGGCGCTGCCCGAGGACCTGAGCTTCGACAGCGAGGGCGTCACCGTGCTGGTCGACGCCAAGAGCCTGCCGATGGTCGACGGCACCCAGCTCGACTGGGTGCGCGAAGGGTTGAACGAGGGGTTCAAGTTCAACAACCCGAACGCCTCGGCCACCTGCGGCTGCGGCGAGAGCTTCAACGTGTAAAGACCCACCCCCGTTGCGCCTTCGGCGCTCCCCCTCAAGGGGGCGCCGCCAGCGGCCCGGCAAAGCCGGTTCCGCGGCGACTGCTGGGTACTACGAGATTGCGCACATAGCAAGGTTGATCATGGCGCTGTTGCAGATTGCCGAACCCGGACGGGCCGCCGCCCCCCACCAGCATCGCCTGGCCGTGGGCATCGACCTGGGCACCACCAACTCGCTGGTCGCCACCGTGCGCAGCGGCCTGCCCACCGTGCTGACCGACCTCGAAGGGCGCTCGCTGGTGCCCTCGGTGGTGCACTACGCCGCCGACGGCAGCACCGTGGTGGGCGACGAGGCGCGGCGCATCGCCGTCACGGACCCCTTCAACACCATCGCCTCGGCCAAGCGGCTGATCGGCCGCGCGCCGGGCGACATCGCCCCGGGCGCGGTGCCTTACCCGCTCGAAGCGTTGGGTCCGAGTGCGGTGGGCGTGCGCACCCAGGCGGGCGTGAAGAGCCCCGTCGAGGTGGGCGCCGAGGTGCTCAAGGCGCTGAAGGCGCGGGCCGAGGCGGCGCTGGGTGGCGCGCTGGTGGGCGCGGTGATCACCGTGCCGGCCTACTTCGACGACGCGCAGCGCCAGGCCACCAAGGACGCGGCGCAGAAGGCCGGCCTGACCGTGCTGCGCCTGCTCAACGAGCCCACCGCGGCGGCGGTCGCCTACGGCCTGGACACGGCCAACGAGGGCGTCTACGTCGTCTACGACCTGGGCGGCGGCACCTTCGACGTCTCGATCCTGCGCCTGTCGCGTGGCGTCTTCGAGGTGCTGGCCACCAATGGCGACGCGCTGCTGGGCGGCGACGACTTTGACCAGGTGCTGGTCGAGTGGTTCTGCGCCCAGGACCCGACCGTGGTCTGGGGCCCGGCCGACGCCACAGCCCTGCGCCTGGCCGCGCGCATCGCCAAGGAGGACCTCTCCGAGGACGAGCAGGTCACGATGAGCTGCACCCGCGCCGCCGATGGCCTGCGCCAGAGCGTGCGGCTGACGCGCGAGGGCTTCGAATCGGTCACCCGCGCGCTGGTCGAGCGCACGCTCGGGCCGGTCAAGCGCGCGCTGCGCGATGCCGGCCTCAAGGCCAAGGAGGTCGATGGCATCGTGCTGGTCGGCGGCTCCACCCGCATGCTGGCGGTGCGCCGCGCGGTGGCCGAGCTCTTCGGCCGCGAGCCCTACACCGGCATCGACCCCGACGAGGCCGTGGCCCTGGGCGCCGCGATTCAGGCCGATCAGCTGGCGGGCAACAAGGCCGCCGGTGACAACGGTCTGCTGCTGCTGGACGTCTGCCCGCTGTCGCTGGGCATCGAGACCATGGGCGGCCTGGTCGAAAAGATCATCCCGCGCAACACCACGGTGCCCACCGCCCGGGCGCAGGACTTCACCACCTTCAAGGACGGCCAGACCGCGATGAGCCTGCACGTGGTGCAGGGCGAGCGCGAGCTGGTCAGCGAGTGCCGCAGCCTGGCGCGCTTCACGCTGCGCGGCATCCCGCCGATGGTGGCGGGTGCGGCGCGCATCCGCGTGACCTTCCAGATCGACGCCGACGGGCTGCTGTCGGTCACCGCCACCGAGCAGAGCTCGGGCGTGGCCGCGCACGTCGAGGTCAAGCCCAGCTATGGCCTGGCCAGCGAGGCCATCGCCGACATGCTGCGCGACGCGGTGGGCAGCGCCGAGTACGACAGCGTGGCGCGCATGTTGCGTGAGGCCGAGGTTGAGGCCCGCCGCCTGCTTGACGCGGTGGACGCCGCGCTGCACGCCGACGCCCAGCTGCTGCTGCCGCGCGAGCAGTTCGTCATCCTGCGCGCGATGCAGGACGTCGCCGACGTGCTGGAAGTCTGCGCGGAAGGGGAGGGCGGCGGTGCCCTGGAGGCGCTGCGCAGCCTGTGCACCCAGCTGCGCCAGGCCACCGAGGGCCTCAACCAGGCCACCACCCCCTTTGCCGGGCGGCGCATGGACGCCCGCGTGCGCCAGGCCCTGGCGGGCCAGCGCATCGATGCCGTGTCTGCCCAGCTCGGCGGCGCAGAGACGGCGGCCTCTCCCGCCCCGGCCCTCGCGGCCTGACCCCGCAAGGTACCCCGATGAGCGACCTCGCTGCCCCATCCCCGGCGCTGACCCACGTCCAGGTGCTGCCGCACCCCGACCTCTGCCCGACCGGCGCCGAGTTCGACGCCAAACGCAACCGCAAGCTGATCGACGCCCTGCTGGACCACGGCATCGCCCTCGAGCACGCCTGCGAAAAGGTGGGCGCCTGCGCCACCTGCCACGTCTACATCCGCCAAGGCGCCGAGCACCTTGCGCCCGCGGACGACGAGGAAGAGGACCAGCTCGACGACGCCTGGGGCCTGGAGGCGGACTCGCGCCTGTCCTGCTGCGTCAAGCTCAAGGGCCCGACGATCGTGGTGGAGCTGCCGCGGTATACGAAGAACCACGCGCGGGAGCGGTGAAGTAGGGGAGGGCTCCAGGCAACCGCCGGATCAGACCCCGCCCTCCTGCCCGATCCAGTGCCCCGGCCAGGCGCCGGACTCCACGCGCTGGCGGATCAGCTCGACCGCCAGCGCCATCACCGCCGCGCAGGCCGGAGTGACTGGCCGCGTGACGCTGGTGGCCAGCACGACGCGGCGGCGCATGCCCGCGTCGTCGATCGTGGCGGCCTGCAGGCGCCGCGCGACCACCTCCTCGGCCACCGAGACCAGCGGCAAGATGGTGCTGCCCACGCCGCACTCCACCGCCCGCTTGACGCTGGACAGCGAGTCGATCTCCGCCACCACCTGCAACGCCACGCCCTGCGGCGCGCAGGCCTCATCGATGGTGCGGCGCAGGCCGTGCTCGCGCCCGGGCAGCACCAGCGGCCAGTCGGCCAGGCGCGCCAGTGGCAGCGCGTCGGGCAGCGGCTCGCCGCCGGCGGGCGTGATCAGCGCCAGGCCCTCTTCCAGCAGCGCTCGCTTGTCCAGCGTCGGCTCCGCCTGGCTGCCGAAGAGGATGGCCCAGTCCAGCCGGCCGGCCTGCAGCCACTCGCGCAGGAAGCCGCTGTAGGCCTCGATCACCTTCAGCCGCACCTGCGGCAGCTGCGCCTGGCAGGCCTGCACGATGGGCACGGTGGCCGACAGCGCGGTGGTGGTGGGCAGGCCGATCACCACCTCGCCGCTGGGCGTCTCGCTGGCCAGGCGCACCGCCTGGCGGGCGCGCTCCACATCGGCCAGCACCACGCGGGCGTGCTCCAGGAAGCTGCGCCCCGCCTCGGTCAGCGCCATGCCGCGGCTGGAGCGCAGGAACAGCGCCGCGCCCACCTCGGCCTCCAGCGCCGCGATCTGCTGGCCCAGCGCCGGCTGCGCCACGTGCAGCCGCGTCGAGGCCTTGAGCAGGCTGCCGGCCTCGCAAACGCCGACGAAGTAGCGCAGCTGTCGCAGTTCCATGGGGCGCCTTGGCTAGGTGTCTAACGTATAGATCGTAGATCCAATAAGTATTTCACAGCTAACGCGGGCCTCTCCACAATGGACTCAGGAGATCCCCATGCCCCCCGACAGCGTCCCTCTCGACCTCGACACCCTGCGCGGCTGGATCGGCCGCTCGACCACCGTCGACGACCTCGTCACCCCGGCCCCCATTCACGCCCTGACCGCCACGCTGGACCGCGACGACGCGCCGGTCGGCCCCGGCGACTCTGCCTTCGCGCTGCCGCCCTGCTGGCACTGGCTGTACTTCCTGCCGATGCACCGGCAGTCGGAGATCGGGCCGGACGGCCACCCGAAGCGCGGTGGCTTCCTGCCGCCGGTGCCGCTGCCGCGGCGCATGTGGGCCGGCAGCCAGCTGGAGTTCCTGGCGCCGATCCACGTCGGCCAGGCGATCTCGCGCACCTCGACCCTCGCCGATGTGCGCCTGAAGGCCGGCCGCAGCGGGCCGCTGGTCTTCGTGAAGGTGCGCCACGAGGTCAGCGCCGACGGCGCACCGGCCATCCTGGAGTTCCACGACATCGTCTACCGCGACCTGGCCCCGCCCGGCGAGGCCCCGCCGCCGGGCGTGCCGGCACCCGCCGATGCCGCCTGGACGCGCCGCATCGTGCCCGACGACGTGCTGCTGTTCCGCTACTCGGCGCTGACCTTCAATGGCCACCGCATCCACTACGACCGCCGCTACGTCACCGAGGTCGAGGGCTACCCCGGCCTGATCGTGCACGGCCCGCTGATCGCCACGCTGCTGCTGGACCTGCTGCGCCGCGAGCGGCCCCACGCGCGGGTCACGCACTTCGCCTTCAAGGCGATGCAGCCGATCTTCGACATCGCCCCCTTCGAGGTCTGCGGCCGCCCCGACGACGCCCAGCACATCTCGCTCTGGGCCCGCACCCCCGACGGCCAGCTGGCCATGCAGGCCACGGCCACGCTGGCCTGAACCGAACCGACGCCACCAGGACCCCCGATGCAGCACGAACCCGATCCATACCAGGAGATCCGCGACGCGGTGCGCGACCTCTGCTCCCAGTACCCGGACGAGTACTTCCGCCGGATCGACGAGCAGCGCGGCTACCCCGAGGCCTTCGTCGATGCGCTGACCAAGGCCGGCTGGATGGCTGCGCTGATCCCGCAGGAGTACGGCGGCTCCGGCCTGAGCATGGCCGAGGCCTCGGTGATCATGGAGGAGATCAACCGCAGCGGCGGCAACTCCGGCGCCTGCCACGGCCAGATGTACGTGATGAACGCCATCGTGCGCAGCGGCAGCGAGGCGCAGAAGCGCCAGTACCTGCCGAAGATCGCCGCGGGCGAGCTGCGCATCCAGGCCATGGGCGTGACCGAGCCGACCACCGGCAGCGACACCACCAAACTCAAGACCCAGGCGGTACGGAAGGATGGGCGCTGGGTCATCAACGGCCAGAAGGTCTGGATCTCCCGCGTGCAGCACAGCGACATGATGATCCTGCTGGCGCGCACCACGCCGCTGGCGGACGTCCAGAAGAAGTCCGAGGGCCTGAGCTGCTTCCTGATCGACCTGAAGCAGGCGGTGGGCCACGGCCTGACGGTGCGGCCGATCCTGAACATGGTCAACCACGAGACCAACGAGCTCTTCTTCGACCACCTCGAGATCCCGGAGGAGAACCTGCTCGGCCCAGAGGGCAAGGGCTTCAAGACGCTGCTGGACGGCCTGAACGCCGAGCGTACGCTGATCGCCGCCGAGTGCATCGGCGACGGCTACTGGTTCATCGACCGGGCGGTGAAGTACGCCAACGAGCGCGTGGTCTTCAGCCGCAAGATCGGCCAGAACCAGGGCGTGCAGTTCCCCATCGCCGAGGCCTACATCGAGCTGGAGGCCGCCAACCTGATGCGCTGGGAGGCCTGCAAGAAGATCGACGCGCACCAGAACGCGGGCGCGCAGGCCAACATGGCCAAGCACCTGGCCGCCAAGGCCAGCTGGGAGGCCGCCAACGTCTGCCTGCAGACGCACGGCGGCTTCGGCTTCGCCTGCGAATACGACATCGAGCGCAAGTTCCGCGAGACCCGGCTGTACCAGGTGGCGCCGATCTCGACCAACATGATCTTCAGCTATGTCGCAGAGCACGTGCTGGGGCTCCCCAAGAGCTATTGAGGTCGTCATGCGCCCACTGGATGGCATCACCGTCGTCACGCTGGAACACGCGATCGCCGCGCCGTTCTGCACCCGCCAGCTGGCCGACCTGGGCGCGCGGGTCATCAAGATCGAGCGCCCGGGCAGTGGCGACTTCGCCCGCGCCTACGACGAACGCGTCAAGGGCCTGGCCTCGCACTTCGTCTGGACCAACCGCAGCAAGGAGAGCCTGACGCTGGACGTCAAGCACGCCCAGGCGCCGGCGGTGCTGGACGCCCTGCTGGAGCGCGCCGACGTGCTGGTGCAGAACCTGGCGCCGGGCGCGGCGGCGCGGCTGGGCCTGTCCTTCGAGGCGCTGCACGCCCGGCACCCGCGGCTGATCGTCTGCGACATCTCCGGCTATGGCGATGACCCCGCCAACCCCGGCCCCTACCGCGACAAGAAGGCCTACGACCTGCTGATCCAGAGCGAGGCGGGCTTCCTGTCGATCACCGGCACGCCCGACGACCCGGCCAAGGCGGGCTGCTCGATCGCCGACATCGCCGCGGGCATGTACGCCTACTCGAACATCCTGGCCGCGCTGATCCAGCGCGGGCGCACCGGCCAGGGCAGCCACATCGACGTGTCGATGCTGGAGAGCATGGTCGAGTGGATGAATTACCCGCTGTACTACGCCTTCGACGGCGCCGCGCCGCCGCCGCGCGCCGGGGCGGCGCACGCCACCATCTTCCCCTACGGCCCCTTCCCGGCCGGGGACGGCAAGCACGTGATGCTCGGCCTGCAGAACGAGCGTGAGTGGGGGGCCTTCTGCCGCAGCGTCCTGCAGCGCCCGGAGCTGGCGACCGACGAGCGCTTCGCCTCCAACTCGCGCCGCGTGGCCAACCGCCAAGCCTTGCGCGAGGTGATCGGCGAGGTCTTCGCCACGCTGACCGCCGAGCAGCTGATCGCCCGGCTGGACGAGGCGCAGATCGCCAACGCGCACATGAACGACATGCACGACGTCTGGGCGCACCCGCAGCTGCGCGCCCGCGGGCGCTGGACGGCAGTCGGCAGCCCCGCCGGCGCGCTGCCCGCGCTGCTGCCGCCCGGGCGGGTGGATGCGTGGGACCCGCGCATGGACCCGGTGCCCGCGCTCGGCGAGCACAGCGACGCGATCCTGGCCGAACTCGGCTGGGACGCCGCCGCCATCGGCGCGCTGCGCCGCGATGGGGCGATCTGAGACATCCCGCGTGCTGCCATGACCCATCCACAAGCCGCCCACCTGGCCCTGGCCCGCAGCCTCCTCTTCGTCCCCGGCCACCGCCCCGAGCGCTTCGCCAAGGCCCTGGCCAGCGGCGCCGACGCCGTGGTGCTCGACCTGGAAGACGCCGTGCCGCCCGCCGAGAAGGCCCACGCCCGCGCCGCCATCGCCCAGGCCCTGCCGACGCTGGCCGCCGCGGGGCTGCCGGTGGTGGTCCGCATCCACTCGCTGGCGAGCGAGGCCGGCGCGCTGGACCTCGCCTGGCTGGCCGAACAGCCCGCCGCGGCCCCGGGCGGCGTCGCCCTGGCCGGTGTGATGCTGGCCAAGGCCGAGTCGGCCGCGCAGATCGGCGCCGTCCACCAGCGCCTGAGCGCCACGCCGCTGCTGCCGCTGATCGAAAGCGCCGCCGGCTACCAGGCGCTGGCCGAGATCGCCGCCGCGCCCGGCGTGTGCCGGCTGGTGGTGGGGCACATCGACTTCATGGCCGACACCGGCATCCGCTGCTCCGAGGACGAGCGCGAGCTGGATCCGCTGCGCTTCGCGGTGGCCCTCCAGACGCGGCTGAACCGCCTGGCCCCCGCCATCGATGGCGTGACGGTGGCGCTCGACGATGAGGCGCGGCTGCAGGGCGATACCCGGCGCGCGCTGCACTTCGGCTTCGGCGCCAAGCTGTGCATCCACCCGCGCCAGGTGAGCGGCATCCACGCCGCGCTGGCCCCCAGCGTCGAGGAGGTGGCCTGGGCGCGCCGCGTGATCGAGGCCGACCGCGCCGCGCAGGGCGCCGCGGTGCAGCTCGACGGCCGGATGGTCGACCTGCCGGTGGTGCTGCAGGCGCGTGCCACCTTGGCGCGGGCGCGGGTCACCTGATCGCGGCCGGTGCCAGCCGGGCGCATGCCGCCCGCATCGTGGATACAGCCGGAGCCCTTTGTCAAGCGCCTCTTAACTAAACCCTATGGTTTGGTTTTGACTTGAACGGCCCGCGGTTGCGCCTCTAAACTGAACCCATTGGTTCATTTATAGGGGATGCCATGTCACCGCATCGATCAAAGTCGGCCCCCGCGCACCGCCCGGTGTGCCTGGGGCTGAGCCTGCTGGGCGCGGCCTTCGTGCTCGGCGGTTGCGCCCAGGTGCCCGAGTCGGGCCCGGCACCCGCGCTGCGCAGCGCCGACCACTTCGAGTCCAGCCGCAGCCTGGGCGCACAGGCCGCCGCCGCCGCGGCATGGCCCACCGAACGGTGGTGGCGCGCCTACGGCGATCCGCAGCTCGACACGCTGATCGACGAGGCGCTGGCCGGCTCGCCCACGCTGGCCCAGGCCACCGCGCGCGCCCGCCAGGCGCAGGCCGCGTCGGCGGCGGCGGGCTCGGCCACCAAGCCCCAGGTCAGCGTCAACGCCACGGCCTACGAGGAGCGGCTCTCCGAGAACTTCCTCTACCCGCAGGGCTACATGCCCACGGGGATGAACGACTACGGCCGCGCCTCGCTGGACCTGCACTGGGACCTGGACTTCTGGGGCCGCCAGCGTGCGGCCCTGGCTGCGGCCACCTCGCAGGAGCAGGCCGCCCAGGCCGAGCTGGCCCAGGTGCGCCTGCTGCTGGCCGCGGGCGTGGCCGCCGAGTACGCCGAGCTCAGCCGCCTGCACGCCAGCCGCGACACCGCCGAGCAGGCCCTGGTGCTGCGCAGCAAGACGGCCGAGCTGATCGGCAAGCGCCAGGCCAACGGGCTGGAGACGCTGGGCAGCCTGCGCCACGTGCAGGCCCTGGTGGCCCTGGCCGAAGGCGACCGGCTGGCGCTGGACGAGCAGCTGCAGCGCCAGCGCCTGCGCATCGCCGCGCTGCTGGGCGCCGGCCCGGACCGCGCACTGGCCATCACCCGACCGGCGCTGCGGGCCGACCGCGCCTGGGGCCTGCCTGCCCAGCTGGGCGCGGATCTGCTGGGGCGCCGCCCGGACGTCGTGGCCGCGCGCCTGGCCGCCCAGGCCGGCGCCAGCCGCGTCGAGCAGGCCCGGGCCGAGTACTACCCGAACGTCAACCTGTCGGCCTTCGTCGGCGTGCAGGCCCTGGGGCTGAACCTGCTTGGCGACAGCGGCTCGCGCATCGGCGGCTTCGGCCCGGCGATCTCGCTGCCGATCTTCACCGCCGGCCGGCTGGACGCCCAGCTGCGCGGCGCGCAGGCGGCGCACGCCCAGGCGGTGGCCGGCTACCACGCAGCGCTCAGCCACGCGCTGGCCGAGGTGGCCGACAGCGCGGTGGCGCTCAAGGCGCTGGACGCGCGCCTGGCCAAGGCGCAGGAGGCCGTGCAGGCCTCCACCGACGCGCACCGCGTGGCGCGCAACCGCTACGAGGGCGGCCTGGCGAGCTACCTGGAGGTGCTCTCCGCCGAGGACGGCCTGCTGCGCAGCCTGAGCGCACAGACCCACCTGCGCGCGCTGTCGCTGTCGCTGGACATCGGCCTGCAACGCGCCCTGGGCGGCGGCTACCGCAGCCCCGACCCGGCTGCGGCCCCGCGCTCCTGAACCCCGCCCGGCCCTTGGGGGCACTCCCAAAATTCGACGAGATCCAACCATGACCGAACCGACTTCCCCCGACGCCAGCCTGGCCCGTCGCCGCAATCAGCGCCTGGCCCTGCTGGGTGCCGCCGTGCTCGTGGGCGGCGCTGCCGCCGCGGCCTACTGGCAGCTGCACGCCCAGCACTACGTGTCCACCGACAACGCCTACACCGCGGTGGAGATCGCGCAGATCACGCCCGCCGTGGGCGGCATCGTCGCTGAGGTCAAGGCCCGCGACACCCAGGCCGTCAAGCAGGGCGACGTGCTGCTGGTGATCGACCCCACCGACGCGCGCCTGGCCGTCGCCCAGGCCGAGGCCGAGCTGGATCGCGCGACGCGCCGCGTGCAGGGCGTGGTGGCCACCGACGCCAGCCTGATCGCCCAGATCAGCGCCCGCGAGGCCGATGAGCGCCGCAGCGCTGCCCAGCTGGCGGCGGTGCAGTCCGACTTCGACCGCGCCCGGCTCGACCTCAAGCGCCGCGAGGCGTTGGTGGACTCCGGCTCGGTGTCGGGCGACGAGCTATCGCGCGCCCGCAACGCCGCCACCGCCAGCGAGGCCCAGCTGGCCGCGGCCAAGGCCGCCGCCGCGCAGGCCGACGCCAACCTGCGCGCCGCCCGGGCGGCGCACGAAGCCAACGCCGCGCAGATCAGCGGCACCACGCCGGCCACCCACCCCGAGGTCGCCGCCGCCCGCGCCCGCCTGGAGCAGGCCCGCGTCGACCTGAGCCGCACGGTGCTGCGCGCACCGGTCGACGGCGTCGTGGCCAAGCGCGCCGTCCAGCTGGGCCAGCGCGTGCAGCCGGGCATGCCGCTGATGGCGGTGGTGCCGGTGGGCCAGATGTACGTGGACGCGAACTTCAAGGAGGTGCAGCTGGGCAAGGTGGCGGTGGGCCAGCCGGTGGCGCTGAAGTCGGACCTCTACGGCAGCGACACGGTGTTCCACGGCGTGGTCGAGGGCTTTGCCGGCGGCTCGGGCTCGGCGTTTGCCGCCATCCCGGCGCAGAACGCCACCGGCAACTGGATCAAGGTGGTGCAGCGCCTGCCGGTGCGCGTGCGGCTGGACGCGGCCGAGCTGGCGCGCCACCCGCTGAAGGTGGGCCTGTCGATGAGCGCGACCATCGACACCCGCCCACAGGCGGGCCACGCCGTGGCGGCGAACTGAGCGGGAGCGCGCGCTCATGAGCTCCTCTGCGAACGCGCCGGCCGCCGGCGTGGCGGCTCCCGATGCCGCGCTGCTCAACGGCGAGGCCCAGCTCACCGGCCCGATGCTCTGGGTGGCCGCGCTGATCCTGGCCTGCGCCAACTTCATCGCGGTGCTGAACATGACCATCGCCAACGTGGCGGTGCCCAACATCGCCGGCGCGCTGGGGGCGGCCACCAGCCAGGGCACCTGGGTCATCACCTCCTACGCGGTGGGCGAGGCCATCACCGTGCCGCTGACGGGCTGGCTGGCCGCGCGCTTCGGCTCGGTGCGGGTGTTCATCGGCTCGATGATGCTGTTCGGCACCTTTTCGGCACTCTGCGGCCTGTCGCCCTCGCTGGGCGTGCTGGTGGTGGCGCGGGTCTTCCAGGGGCTGTGTGGCGGGCCGCTCATGCCGCTGTCGCAGACGCTGCTGATGCGCATCTTCCCCAAGGAGAAGGTGGGCGCGGCCATCGGCCTGTGGTCCATGACCACGCTGATCGCACCGGTGGTGGGGCCCATCCTGGGCGGCTGGCTCTGCGACGAGTACAGCTGGTCCTGGGTCTTCCTGGTCAACGCGCCGATCGGCATCGCCTTCGGCTGGTACGGCTGGGGCCTGCTCAAGCGCTACCAGGAGGCGCAGCGCCTGCAGCCCATCGACCTCGTCGGCATGGGCCTGCTGGTGGTCTGGGTGGCCTGCCTGCAGCTGGTGCTGGATGAGGGCAAGAACCTGGACTGGTTCGCCTCCTCGCAGATCGCGGCACTGAGCCTGGTGGCGCTGGTGGGCTTCCTGGCCTTCTTGATCTGGGAGCTGCACGACCCGCACCCCATCGTGGACCTGCGCGTGTTCCGCCACCGCGGCTTCCTGGTCAGCGTGGTGACCATCTCGGTGGCCTTCGCGGCGCTGTTCGGAGTGAACGTGCTGACGCCGCTGTGGCTGCAGGCCTTCATGGGCTACACCGCCACCGACGCCGGCCTGGCCACCGCCTGGAGCGGGGTGACGGCCTTCCTGATCGCGCCGGCCGTGGCGCATGCGGCCGGGCGGCGCGACCCGCGCGCGCTGGTCTTCATCGGCGTGCTGGCGATGGGCGGCGTGACGCTGTGGCGCACCGTGGCCAGCACAGACATGGCCTTCTGGGACATCGCCATCCCGCTGGCGGTGATGGGCCTGGGCATGCCGCTGTTCTTCGTGCCCACCACCGGCCTGGCGCTGGGCAGCGTGGACGCGCACGAGATGGACAACGCCGCCGGGCTGATGAACTTCCTGCGCACGCTCTCCGGCGCCTTCGCCACCTCGGTGGTCACGACCCAGTGGGCCGACCAGGCCACGCGCAACCACGCCGAGCTGGCGGGGCTGAGCGACACCGACCACGCGGTGACCGGCCTGCTCGGCCAGGCGGGGGTGCCGGCCGATGCCGCCCGCGGCGTGCTGGACTACCTCGTGACCGCGCAGAGCTACATGGTCTCGACCAACCAGGTGATGGCCGGCATCGGCCTGCTGTTCATCTTCGCGGCGCTGATCATCTGGCTCGCACCGCGCCCGGCGCGCAGCGTGGAGCCGGGCGCCGGCGGGCATTGACGGTCTGCGCCCCTTCTCGCCCCTTCTCGTTCCCCACCTTCAGGAGCCTCCCGATGTTCACCCACCTCCTCGTGCCGACCGACGGCAGCCCGGCCTCCGACCGGGCGGTGGCCTGCGCCGCCGGGCTCGCCCGCAGCCTGGGCGCGCAGGTCACGCTCTTTCACGCCGAGGCCG
>Ga0228698_1000209_pt1 | contig 52982 bp, 50 predicted proteins | sample McNCre117_Aug_MG_FD_178015 | JGI IMG/M metagenome (GOLD analysis project Ga0228698, IMG submission 178015) | Freshwater microbial communities from McNutts Creek, Athens, Georgia, United States - 1-17_Aug_MG | ecosystem: Environmental > Aquatic > Freshwater > Creek | place: USA: Georgia... | reverse complement strand
TCGCGGATCAGCGGCACCTGCTTGGTGACCACAGGCACGATCAGCAACAACACCGCCAGCAGCACCGCACCCAGCAGCGCCAGTGCCATGCCAGCCCCCAACCAGCGTGGCACGTGGTGAGCCTGCAACCGGCCCACCACCGGGTGCAGCGCATAGCCCAGCACGCCAGCCAGCACAAAGGGCATCAGCACGGGGGACAACAGGCGCAGCAGCCCCCAGGCCACCAGCGACAACGCGGCCCAGACGAGCACACGTGTTTGGGAGGGGGAGATGTTCATGAAAACCGAGCGGTGTGTAGGATGGGAGCATGCCCAAGTGCCCGGCCAAGCGGGCGGTGCGGCCACCCCGGCGGGTGGCCCGTAAAATCGAAGGCAAATTCTATCTTTCCCCATGACCAGCGCACACACACCCTCCTCCACCGCCCAACCCATTTCCTACAAAGACGCGGGGGTCGACATCGAAGCCGGCGACGCGCTGGTGGAACGCATCAAACCCCTGGCCAAAAAAACCATGCGCGAAGGCGTGCTGGCCGGTATTGGCGGCTTTGGCGCACTGTTTGAAGTGCCCAAGCGTTACAAAGAGCCCGTGCTGGTGAGCGGCACCGACGGCGTGGGCACCAAGCTCAAGCTGGCCTTTGAGTGGAACATGCACGACACCGTGGGTATCGACCTGGTGGCCATGAGCGTCAACGACGTGCTGGTGCAAGGCGCCGAGCCCCTGTTCTTCCTGGACTACTTTGCCTGCGGCAAGCTCGACGTGGACACCGCCGCCGCCGTGGTGGGCGGCATTGCCAAGGGCTGCGAGCTGAGTGGTTGCGCCCTGATTGGCGGCGAAACGGCTGAGATGCCCGGCATGTACCCGGCGGGTGAATACGATCTGGCCGGCTTTGCCGTGGGCGCGGTGGAAAAAAGCAACATCCTGACCGGTGCAACGGTGCAGGCTGGCGACGTGGTGCTGGGCCTGGCCTCGGCCGGCGTTCACTCCAACGGTTTCAGCCTGGTGCGCAAGTGCATTGCCCGCGCCGAAGAAGCGGGCACCGTGCCCGCCACCCTGGACGGCAAGCCCTTCAAAGCCGCGGTGATGGAGCCCACCCGTCTGTATGTGAAGAATGTGCTGGCCGCACTGGCGGCTCACCCCACCGATGCAGGTGGCATCAAGGCGTTGGCCCACATCACCGGCGGCGGTTTGCTGGAGAACATCCCCCGCGTGCTGCCCGATGGCCTGGCCGCCCATCTGAAGGCCGGCAGCTGGCCTCAGACCGAATTGTTCGCCTGGCTACAGGCCACGGCCGGCATTGACGACATCGAGATGAACCGCACCTTCAACAACGGCATTGGCATGGTGGTGGTGGTGTCCGCCGCCCAAGCCGACGCGGTGACTGCCACACTGCGTGCGGCCGGTGAAGCGGTTTACCCCATTGGCGCCATTGCAGCCCAAGGCAGCGGCGCCCAAGTGATGGTGGGGTCATGATGGGCATGTCTCAATACCGTCCAACGGCACCTTCTGACAGAAAAACACCATGACACCCTGTTGCATCGGCGTCACGGTCTGAACATGTGACGTGATACAACATTTTCAAACTGCAAAATCAGGAGCAGAATCTCCCAATCAGTGAATGCACTGGATGGAACAATCAGAGGCAACGAGAGGCGATTCATGCTCATCAACCAGCTCACCCGAGTCAAGGATTTGGTCCAAAAAATTCATGACCTGGAAGACAAGCTGCTCAAAACATCGTTCATGTCGATGCGAGATCAGCAACAGATTCACGAAGAAATCAAACGGTACAAAGCCGAAATTGACATGCTGGAAAAGCGCACCCGCCAGCGCACCTGAACGGAGTCCAGGCGGTCAAAACAATCTGTTCACAAACCCACCTGCTGACTCAACTCCTGCAAGCGCCCGCAGACGGCATCTGCATCAACAGCATGGGGCCTGCTGCTCAAATAAGACGCCAAATCCTCCATGGCCAACTCGAACAGATTCAATTCGGCACGTACCAGCCCTCGATCGCGTCGTTCCTCCAAAGCCGTAGGCAACAACCGAACCAACCTCTCCTGAATAGCCAGCAGACGCCCCCAATCCTCTGAGGTACGGTAGATTTCCTTCAGGTTATGCAACATCCTGGCTACGATGTCTCGGTCGGGCGTGGGTTGCAAGTACAAACCCAACGGTGCTTCAAAATCGCCGACCAATCCGTGAGCCTGTTGGTAGGGTGCCAGTCGTTCGACCAATTCTTCGCGGCTCAAGGACTGACCTGTCATCGGATCGACCACTACCTGCCCCTGCGGCAACGTGATTTTGACCAGGAAGTGCCCCGGGAAACCCACGCCACATGCCTTGAGCCGAATGCTATGCGCCAACTCCAGCCACAAGACAGCCAAACTGACGGGGATGCCCCGGCGGGTTCGCAACACCACATGCAAAAAGCTGTTGTCAGGGTCGTGAAAATGATTGGCGTTGCCCTGAAAACCCAAATCACTGTAGAAAAACCGATTAAGCACCTGCAGGCGCTGCAAGGGTGACGCATCAGAACTGACGCGGCGACTCAGACGCGCAGCCAGCTGATCCACATCGCCCAACAGCAGTTGCATGTCGGCATCGGGGTATTCGTCCTGTGCCAAGCTGGCTGCTGCTTCCAGCAGTGGGAAATGCGCATCGTCTTGCACCAGCAACGCAAAATAGGCCAGTGCGGAGGGAACCTCGAAATCAGGAGTCATGGGCAGAGACCTTACCGCAAGGGACATCACTCTGCACGACGCAGGAGCGACCGCCAAGGCAGGCCAGCCGCCAGCAATGCCCCCAGGTACACCGCAGAGGATCCCAACACCACGGCCACCAGCCAGGCGGCACGTTGAAATTTATTCTGCGCCATACCAATCCAATCCAGCTGCTGGGCACACACCATCAGGCCAATCGCCAGCAAGGCACTGCCTGCGACCACTTGCAGAACAAACATGCCCCATCCGGGTTTGGGCCTGTAGGTACCACGCCGAATCAAGCCCACCAGCAACCATCCGGCATTGACCATGGCCCCCAGTGCAATGGACAACGCCAATCCGGCATGGTGAAGCCACGGAACCAACACCAAGTTGAGCAACTGAGTGAGCACCAGCACCAGCACGGCAATGCGAACTGGCGTTTTGATGTCCTGGCGAGCGTAGTACCCCGGCGCCAACACCTTGATCGCCACCAAGCCCAGCAACCCCACACCGTACCCCACCAAAGCCACAGAGGTTTGCTTCACATCGCCCTCGGTGAACGCACCGTGGTGGTACAGCACCGCCACCAGAGGTTGGGCAAACGTCAGCAATGCAACCGCACAAGGAACAGCCAGCACCAGCACCAGACGCAGGCCCCAATCCAGCAAATCGCTGTAACGCTGCGCATCATCGGCAGCACGGGCTGCTGCCAACTGGGGCAGCAACACAGAGCCCAATGCCACGCCCAGCATGGCCGTGGGGAACTCCATCAGCAAATCGGCATACGACAACCAACTCACACTGCCAGGTGCCATGTGCGACGCAATTTGGGTATTGATGAGCAGCGACACCTGCGCCACGCCCACCCCCAGCAATGCGGGCAACATGAGCCGGGAAACCTGCCGGGTGCCCGCATGCTGCCAGGCCGCCACCATTCCACGCCACCGCATGGCGGGTTTGGGCAACAACCCCAGGCGCAACAACGCAGGCACCTGAACACCCAGTTGTAAAAACCCTCCCAGCATGACACCGACTGCCATGGCATAAATCGGCTGCACCCCGTGCGCTTCAGCCCAAGGAGCCCCCCACCAGGCAGCGGCAATCATGCAAAGATTGAGCAGCACAGGTGTGGCCGCTGGCACAGCAAACCGCTTCCAAGTGTTCAAAATTCCCGCTGACAGCGCCACCAGCGACATGAAGGCGATGTACGGGAACATCCAGCGCGTCATCCATACCGCCGCATCGAACCCTTGCGGGTTTTGCTTCAAACCACTGGCCATGGCCCACACCAACCAGGGTGCCCCCAACACGCCCACCAAACAGGTGAGCAGGAGCGCCCACATCAGCACGGTGGCGATGTGATCAATCAACACCTTGGTCGCCTCTTCGCCTTCTTTTTCCTTCATGCCCGCCAGCACAGGTACAAAGGCTTGGCTGAAAGCGCCTTCGGCAAACAGGCGTCGCAGCATATTGGGAATGCGAAACGCCACATTGAAGGCGTCGGTCATGGGGCCCGCGCCAAATAACGAGGCCATGAGCAACTGGCGCAGGAGCCCGGTCACACGGGAGGCCAGCGTCAACAACGAGATGACAGAAGCAGCTTTGAACAGGTTCACTAAGCCAGTGTAAGAGATGGTTGGACTGCCAAAACGCCACTTCAGTTTCTGAAAAGGTTAGAATCGCGGGCTTTGCTGGCAACATCCACAAACCCAAAAGGAACATCATCATGGCAACCAAGCCAAAGAAAAAGAACCCCCGTCTGGCCTCCGGCCGCAAGCGCGCACGCCAAGACGTCAAACTGAACGCAGCCAACACCTCTCTGCGTTCCAAGTACCGCACCTTCGTCAAGAACGTTGAAAAAGCCGTTCTGACTGGCGACAAAGCAAAAGCCACTGACGCTTTCGCCAAGATGCAATCTGTGGTGGACGCCATTGCTGACAAAGGCATCTTCCACAAAAACAAAGCCGCTCGCGACAAGAGCCGCCTGAGCGCTCAGGTCAAAGCCCTGGCCGCCGCTTGATTCAGCCCACACCGATTCAACCGATCCGGCGCAAACCCTGCGCCAAACAGCCCGCCGGGCCCAGCAACCACTGATCCCGGCGCCGTTTGCAACGGTGCGCTGCCAGCAAAAAAGCAAAAACCGCCTGACTCAACATCAGGCGGTTTTTTGCTTCTGGGTACAGGAAAAGAAAATGGAGTTCAGGCCTTGGGAGCGTCTGGCAGCAAGCAAGCCTCGGAAATCTGCAGATCGTTGTCGCGCGCGAAGTTCATGCAGAAGTCCCAGGCCATGGGCTCGAAATCGCGCAAAGCAGAATCGACAATGACCACCTTGACGCCGTTGACCACTGTGGGCACACACCACGGTGAATAGGCAATGTGGCTGCCCAGCTTGTTGCCGCCAGGGCGGAATTGGCTCATGACGCCAGCCAGGCGCTCGGCCCAATCGCTCGGCCGGAATGTGCTGCCGCTTTTGGTGATGCCTTGAATGAACACCTGTTTGGGGCTGCTGGAAACCATGTGAGCGCTTGGCGTTGTCGGTAGGAGTGTTGGAAACCGCCCGCAGCCACCCAGGATCACTCGGTGCTGCACTGCGCAACAATTCTATCTTATAGAAGACTTGCCAAACGGCGCAGAGGGACACAGCCACGGCTGCAACGCCTAAAATGCGCACTCAGCGGCTCAACCGGCACCTGACCGGTGCAGAGCCGCTCTTGTTTTGTGCCACAACGGAGCCTGACCATGACCACACCCGCAGCCCCCACGTCCGCCCATGTGATGAACACCTACGGGCGCCTGCCCCTGGCGCTCTCTCATGGCCGAGGCTGCCGTGTATGGGACACCAATGGCAAAAGCTACATCGACGGTCTGGGCGGCATTGCCGTCAACACCCTGGGCCATGCCCACCCCAAGCTGGTCAAGGCCCTGCAAGAGCAGATCGGTCAGATGATGCACAGCAGCAACTACTACCACGTGACCGGCCAGGAAACCCTGGCGGCCAAGCTGGTGGAGCTGTCTGGCATGACCAACGTGTTCTTCTGCTCCACCGGTCTGGAAGCCAACGAAGCAGCCCTGAAGCTGGCCCGCAAGTACGGGCACGACAAAGGCATCACCCGCCCAGAGGTGGTGGTATTCGATGGGGCCTTCCATGGCCGCAGCATTGCCACACTGAGCGCCACGGCCAACCCGAAAATCCACGCCGGGTTCGGCCCGCTGGTAGAAGGGTTTGTCCGTGTGCCCCGCAACGACATTGCGGCCCTGCGCAAAGCCACCGAAGGCAATGCCAACATCACTGCGGTGTTCTTTGAGGCCATTCAGGGCGAAGGCGGCATCAACCCCATGACCGTGGATTTCATGCAGCAGTTGCGTGCCATTTGTGACGACCGCGATTGGCTGCTGATGATCGACGAAGTGCAATGCGGCATTGGTCGCACCGGCAAATGGTTTGCGCACCAGTGGGCCGGCATCGTGCCCGACGTGATGCCGCTGGCCAAAGGTCTGGGATCGGGCGTTCCCATTGGCGCCGTGGTGGCAGGCCCCAAAGCGGCCAACATCTTCCAACCGGGCAACCACGGCACCACTTTCGGCGGCAACCTGCTGTCCATGCGCGCAGGCATGGAAACCCTGCGCATCATGGAAGAGGAAGGGCTGGTGGCCCACGCCGCTCATGTGGGCAACCACCTGAAAACCGCACTGGTCACGCAGCTCATGAATGTGGCGGGTGTGAAAGACGTGCGCGGCCACGGCCTGATGCTGGGCGTGGAACTGGACCGTCCCTGCGGCGTGCTGCTGCAACGTTGTGCCGATGCAGGGCTGATGATTTCCGTCACCGCCGACACGGTGGTGCGCCTGGTGCCACCACTGATCCTGAGCGTGGCCGAGGCTGATGAAATCGTGGCCATTCTGGTGCCCACCATCAAAACATACCTGAGCGAGGCCCAGGTATGAAGCACTACCTGCAATTCAAGGACCTGACCGCCGACGAGTACAGCTACCTGCTGGGACGTTCGGCCTTCATCAAGAAAAAATTCAAGGCCTACGAAAAGCACCACCCGCTGACCGACCGCACGCTGGCCATGATTTTCGAAAAAGCCAGCACCCGCACGCGTGTGAGTTTTGAAGCCGGCATGTACCAGCTGGGTGGCAGCGTGGTCCACCTGACCACCGGCGACAGTCAGTTGGGCCGCGCCGAACCCATTGAAGACAGCGCCAAGGTCATCAGCCGCATGACCGATCTGGTGATGATCCGCACCTTCGAGCAAACCAAAATCGAGCGTTTTGCCGCCCATTCGCGCGTGCCGGTCATCAACGGGCTGACCAACGAATTCCACCCCTGCCAAATTTTGGCTGACCTGTTCACATTGGTCGAACACCGGCCCGCCGCCAGTGGCCAGCCGCTGGATGCGCTGCGCGGCAAAGTGGTGGCCTGGGTGGGTGACGGCAACAACATGGCCAACACCTGGTTGCAAGCCGCCGAACTGCTGGGCTTCACGGTCCACATCAGCACGCCCAGAGGCTATGAAATCAACGCCTCCACCGCAGGCATATCAAGCACTTCTTGCTATCAGGTTTTTGAAAACCCGCTGGAAGCCTGCCGGGGTGCCGATCTGGTCACCACCGACGTGTGGACCAGCATGGGCTACGAAGCCGAAAACGAAGTACGCCGAGCTGCTTTTGCCAACTGGTGCGTCAACACCGACATGATGGCCGCAGCCAAGGCCGACGCCCTGTTCATGCACTGCCTGCCGGCACACCGTGGGGAAGAAGTCACCGCCGAAGTGATTGACGGCCCGCAAAGCGTGGTGTGGGACGAGGCTGAAAACAGAATGCACGTGCAAAAGGCACTCATGGAGTACCTGTTGTTGGGGCAACAGGCTTGACCATCTGAATCCGGCTGCAACCCATGCAAGCCCTGCTGCAAGCCATTGCCACGGTGCATCCTGGCTCAGACGCCTGCCGGGTATTCCATGGCCGTGGCGGCCTGCATCCCGGTTGCGAGCACCTGTCGCTCGACTGGTACCCACCGGTATGGGTTCTGACCACCTTTGCTCCGCTCCCACCCACAGACAGGGCAGTCGTGGCCCAGGCCCTGGCCGTGCGTCAGGCCGAGCTTGACCCGGGCGAGTCGCTGAACTGGATCTTGCAAGACCGCAGCGCCACGGCCACCGGGGGCCGGGCCTTCACTGAGCTGCAAGCCGGCCAGGTACCCGAGCCGCATCTGGTCACCGAAGACAACGCCCGTTACACCGTGCACGTGCTGCGGGGTCAGAACCACGGTCTGTTTCTGGACATGGCCGAAGGCCGCCGCTGGGTACGCCAATACGCTGCGCAGGACATCGCCGCGCAACGCCAGGCAGCGCCCACCCGCCCACCCCGCTTCAAAGTGCTCAACCTGTTTGCCTATACCTGCGCGTTTTCCGTTGCGGCATTGCAGGGCGGCGCCACTGAGGTGGTGAATGTGGACATGGCCAGCGGTGCCCTGGCCACCGGACAGCACAACCACGCGCTCAACGGGTTGCAAGGGAAAGCGCGGTTTTTGGCGCACGACATCTTTTCCTCCTGGGGCAAACTCACGCGCACCGGACCTTACGAACTGGTGGTGATGGACCCACCCAGTTTCCAGAAAGGCAGCTTTGTGGCCACCAAAGACTACGCCCGCCTGGTGCGCCGCCTGCCCGACTTGCTGGTACCCGGCGGCCACGCCCTGCTGTGCCTGAATGCGCCCGAGCTGGGTACTGATTTTCTGCACGGTCTGGTGCAGGAGCACGCGCCCAGCCTGCGCTTCGTGCAACGCCTTCCCAACCCGGCTGCCTTTGCCGACCATGACCCGGAGCGGGCCCTCAAGGTTTTGATATTCGAATTGCCACTCATCGCTTGACTGGCGTCATGATTAGCTATTGATTTTGCAATCAATGACACCCATCACGGGATGCGCCACTCCGTTGCGCGCGAGGGCAGGCACCGCAACCTCCACCGCATGCAGCAGCGGTTGGGGAGCCTGGCTGATCAGGTCGAGGGCCACCCGGCATACGCCGCAGCGCACGCCAACCGCGCCACAGCAAAAAAGCCACCGCACCGGCCACCAGCGCCAGCACTGCCCAGTTCTGCGCATTCATGCCGCACCGCCCCACCACAGACTGGCCACACGGTAAGTGACCCAGGCCGCCAAGTAGGCCAGGCCAAACAGGGTAGCGGCCACGCCCAGTGCCGAGCGCCAGCCACCGGCCTCACGACGGATGGCCGCCAGCGTGGCCACGCACTGCGGCGCAAACACAAACCACGCCAGCAAAGCCAACGCAGTGGGCATGGACCAGGCATCGGCCAACGCCAACCCCAACTGATGGCTGCCTGCATCGCCCGCCGCCTCGATGGCGTACACCGTGCCCAGCGCCCCCACCACCACCTCGCGAGCGGCCATGGTCGGAATCAGCGCCACCACAATCTGCCAGTTGAAGCCCAGCGGCGCAAACAACGGCTGCAGCCACTGGCCCAGTTGCCCAGCCAAGCTGTAGCCGATGGCTGCGCCACTGGCTCCTTCGGGAGCGGCTGGGTATGACGCCAGTGCCCAGAGCACCACCGTCAGAGCCAGAATGACCGTGCCCACCCTCACCACAAACACCACCGCCCGCTCCCACAAACCGCGCAGCAGCGCACGCAGGTTGGGCAGCCGGTAGGCGGGCAGCTCCATCAACAGCGGCGTCACATGGGCCTGTCCGCGCCACAGTCGCACCACCAGGGCCACCCCCATGGCTCCCAGAATGCCCACCATATACAGCGCAAACAGCACCAAGCCCTGCAGATTGAAGCCTCCGGTCACGGTCTGGTCCGGGACAAAAGCGCCAATCAGCAAGGCATAAACCGGCAGCCGGGCCGAGCAGGTCATCAGCGGTGCCACCAACATGGTCAGCCAGCGGTCGCGCCAGTGGGGGATGGTGCGCGTGGCCATGATGCCGGGGACCGCGCAGGCAAAGCTGGACAACAGCGGAATGAACGACCGGCCCGACAGCCCTACCGTTCCCATCACCCGGTCCAGTAAAAAGGCAGCACGCGGCAGGTAGCCCGAGTCTTCCAGCACCAAAATGAAGGCGAACAACAGCAGAATCTGCGGCAAAAACACCAGCACCCCGCCCACGCCAGCCACCACACCGTCTTGCAGCAGGCTGCGCAGCGGCCCAGGGGCCAGCCCATCTCCGACCAGCGCCCCCAGCTTACCCACGGCCGCCTCAATGCCATCTTTCAGCGGCTCGGCCCAGCTGAACACCGCCTGGAACATCAGAAACAGCACCGCCGTGAGCAACAGCATGCCCCACACTGGGTGCAGTACCACGCGGTCAATGGCGTCGTCGCGCGTCAGCGCCTGCTCGGGCTCGCGCACGGCAGCGGCCACCATGCGGCGCACCTCGGCGTGGGTGGCGGCCACCTCGGCAGGCGTGGGGGCGTGCCAGCCTGCAGCCAAGCCCGGCAGCTCGGCCTCGGGTGGTGTGGGTTGGGGCCAATCTTCCAGCAACGCCACCAGGTCGGCAGCACCATTGGGCTGCACGCTCACGGCGGGCACCACCGGCAGGCCCAGCTCGGTCGACAGGCGGGGCAAATCAATGTCTACACCCTGCTCGCGTGCCACATCCATCATGTTGAGCACCAGCACCATGGGCAGGCCCAACTGGCGGGCTTCCAGCACCAGGCGCAGGTTCAGGCGCAAGTGGGTGGCATCGGCCACGCACACCAGCAAATCGGGCGGCGGTTCGCCCTTGTGGGCACCGGTGACCGCATCTCGGGTCACGGCTTCGTCCTCACTCAGGGGGTTGAGGCTGTAGGCACCGGGCAGGTCGAGCACGCGCACGCGCCTGCCACCAGGGGTGACCAGCACACCCTCTTTGCGCTCCACCGTCACGCCTGCGTAGTTGGCCACCTTCTGGCGGCTGCCGGTCAACAGGTTGAACAGCGCCGTTTTGCCGCAGTTGGGGTTGCCCAGCAGGGCAAGCTGCAACGGAGACTCCCCCGCCAATGCAGACCTTCTTTCTTCAGTCAATTGGCCGCCTCCACCCGAACCAGCGCCGCCTCGTGGCGACGCAAGGCAAATGTGCTGCACCCCACCCGAACCGCCACTGGATCACGCCCCAGGGAACCGTGGGCGACCGGACAGATGGTTTCCCCGGGCAAAAAGCCTATTTCCATCAGCCGCAACAGCGTGTGAGCCTGATCGGCATTGGCTGGATCGGCCAAAGACGCCACCACAGCCGTCCGAAACAACGGCCACTGGTCCAGCCCCATGTGTTCGGAATGTTCAGAAAAACGCTTCATGGTTGCGATGAATTCTCATTCAGGCGAGCATACAACGGCTGAATCCACCCGCGCCAGCATGTGGACACGTCGTCATGGCAGCATGGCGCTTGGTCCCATCTGATTCTCAGCACCATGTCACCCCAAACTCCTTCAATCCCGCCTCTGCGTCCTTGGCCTGCAGGCACATTGCTGGACATCTCTTCACCGGTTTGCGTCACCACACCCGTGTTTCCGGGTGACGCAACCTACCAACAAACGTGGACGGCCTCTTTCGAGTCTGGTGAAGCCGTGAACGTATCGGCCATCACCCTGTCACCCCACCTGGGTGCGCATGCCGATGCCCCTTTGCACAACGACCCAACCGGAGCAGCCATTGGCACGGTAGACCTCGAGCCCTTCATTGGCCCTTGCCGTGTGGTCCATGCCTTGGGGTGCGGACCTTTAGTGCAGCCGCAACACCTGGCCCACGCCATGGGACCCGATGCACCGCCACCGACCCGCGTGCTGGTTCGGGTGTACCAGCACATGCCGCAAACCCAGTTCGACCCTGCCCTGCCCGCATTTGCGCCCGAAACGGTGAACTGGCTGGCCAGTATGGGCGTGCAACTGCTGGGCACCGACAGCGCCAGCCTGGACCCCGCCGACAGCCGCACACTCCCCAGCCACCAAGCCCTGCACCGCCACCACATGCGTGTACTTGAAAACCTGCTGCTGGACGAGGTGCCCGAAGGCGACTACGAGCTGATTGCCCTGCCCTTGAAGCTGACCACCGCAGAAGCCAGCCCGGTGCGGGCGGTGCTCAGAACCCTCACCGCACCCGACTCAGCTCCATGGAAAAGCTGAACCGGTCTGCCGGATGAATGGAGCTGGTGATTTCAAACACATCCCCTGCGGCGTCCTCATAGCGCCGGGTGATGCGCAATGCGGGAGCCCCCACCTCGGCATGCAGCTCTGAAGCCAGCTCCTGGGGCAGGTTGACGGCGGACACCTCCTGCCGAATGCGGGCAATGGAGCGGCCATAGCGGTTTTCAATCAGGGTGCTGATCAGCGCTTCGGGGTGCTCGCGCACCTCCTCGGCCACGGCGGCATGGGCCGGGTCCACATAGGCATCGGTCCAGCAGACGGGGCGGTTGGCATCGGTCGGATCCATGCGCAGGCTGGAAATGCGCTGCCAGCGGCTCCCCCCCTCGCAACCCAGCGCCTGGGCCAGTGCCAGATCGGCCACCACCGGGGCGGTGGAGCGAATCACCCGCACATGCTTGGCACCAAATTGCGCCAGCTCGGCCAGGGTGGCAATGGACTGGGTGAACCCCAGCGCCGGTTTGCTCGACTCCACCCGTGTGCCCACATTCTTGCGGCGTGAAATCAGTCCCATGTCCTGCAAATCATCCAGCGCCTTGCGCACGGCGTAGCGGCTGAGGCTGTGCTGCTCACACAGCGCAAATTCGGTGGGCAGCAACTCGCCCACGGCATAGGTGCCATTGGCAATTTGCTCGGCCAGCAAGCGGGTCAGGTGGGCATGGGTGGCTTTGCTCATGGGTGGAGGCAAGGGCAAGGAGAGGTTAAGGGTTTTCCCTAGGTCTTTTATGTTCGAACATATTTACCATTCAAATGTTCGAACATATTGATATGTCCGATTTTTATCAACATATTACGCCAAACCCATGTCACCCACTTTCTCGTCCAGCACGGTTCTTGATTCGATTCTGTTTCGCGACGCATTCGGCACCCAGGCCATGCGCGATGTGTTCTCAGACCACAAGCTGATTGCGCGTTACATCGAAGTGGAAGTGGCACTGGCCCGCGCCGAGGCCCGCTGTGGCGTCATTCCACAGGAAGCAGCCGACACCATTGCCCGCGAATCCCGGCTGGATCGCATCGACTTCGAGCACATGCGCCACGAGACCGACATCGTGGGCTACCCCATCCTGCCACTGGTCCACCAACTGGTGGCCATGTGCGGCGACGCAGGGCGCTATGTGCACTGGGGTGCCACCACGCAAGACATCATGGACACGGCCAATGTGCTGCAAATCCGCGATGCACTGGACATTGTGGAAGCCGACATCCGTAGCCTGCGCGCCATCCTGGCCGACCTGGCCCGCAAGCACCGTGACACCCCCATGGCCGGGCGCACCCACCTGCAACAAGCCCTGCCGGTGACCTTTGGCTACAAAGTGGCCATCTGGCTGGCCATGTTCGACCGCCACCAGGAACGCCTGGCCGAGCTGCGCAAACGCGTGCTGTGTGTGGAGTTTGCCGGTGCAGCGGGCACGCTGGCCTCGCTGGGCACACCCCAGGGCAACAAAGGCTTTGAGGTGCAAGCTGCCCTGGCCAACGAACTGGGCCTGGCTGTGCCCACCACCACCTGGCATGTGGCCCGCGACGGGTTTGCCGAGGCCGTCAACCTGCTGGCCCTGGTCACCGGCTCGCTGGGCAAGATCGCGTTGGACATCATGATCATGGCGTCCACCGAGTTTGCAGAGGTATATGAGCCGTTTGTGAAAGGCCGCGGTGCCAGCAGCACCATGCCGCAAAAGCGCAACCCCATTTCCAGCGAGCTGATGCTGGCCGCTGCCAAGGCCGTGCGCCAGCACGCCGGGCTGATGGTGGACGCCATGGTGCAAGACTTCGAACGTGCCACCGGCCCGTGGCACGCCGAGTGGATTGCCATCCCCGAAAGCTTTGTGCTTACCGCCGGCGCGCTGCACCAGGCCCAATTTGCGCTGGGCGGTTTGATTGTGGACACCGACCAGATGCGGCGCAACCTGGGCCTGAGCAAGGGCCTGATCGTGGCCGAGGCGGTGATGATGGGCCTGGCCCCCGCCATGGGCCGCCAGCAAGCCCACGATGTGGTGTACGACGCTTGCCGCACCGTCAACACCCAAGGCGGCACCCTGGCCGATGCGCTGTGTGCCTTGCCCACCGTCACCGCGCATTTCGACCGGGCCGCCATTGAGCGCCTGACCGACCCCGCCAACTACCTGGGCCTTGCGCCCCAGATGGTGGACCGTGCCGTGGCCGCCTCCGCCGCCGTTCGGATTTGACACCCCTCGCATCACCCATCGCGCCCCTTCCACCACCGGAGACACCCCATGACATTCGCCAAAACCCTCACCACCCTCTGCCTGGCCGCCACCGCCCAGCTCGCACAAGCCCAAGCCTGGCCCGACAAGGCTCTGACCTGGATCGTTCCCTTTGCCGCAGGCGGCCCCACCGATGCCATGGCCCGCGACATTGCCGACAAAGTGGGCAAGCAACTCGGGCAAGTCGTCATCATCGACAACTCGGCCGGCGCAGGCGGCACCATTGGCGCGGCCAAAGCCTCCAAGGCCAAGCCAGACGGTTACACCTTCCTGGTAGGCCATTTGGGCTACATGGGTGCGGGTCCAGCGCTATACAAAAAAATGGGTTACGACCCCGTCAAGAGCTTCGACGCGGTGTTCCGCTTCCCCGACACCCCGCTGGTGATGCTGGTGGGCGTCAACTCCCGCTTCAAAACCGTGGCCGACCTGATCGCCGAAGCCAAAGCCAAACCGGGCCGTGTCAACTTTGGCAATGCCGGGGTGGGCTCCACTTCGCACCTCATTGCCGCCCTGTTCGAAGCCAAAGCCGGCATTGACGTGCAGTCCGTGTCATACAAAGGCGCCGCCCCGGCCCTGAACGACCTGATTGGGGGCCAGGTGGACGCCATGTTCGACCAAAGCAACACCGCCCTGCCCCAGGTGCAAGGTGGCCGCCTGCGGGCCATTGGCCTCACCTCCCTCACCCCCATGCCCCAGCAATACCCCGGCGTGGCACCGCTGGCTGACAAAGTATTGCCCGGCTTTGAAGCCGCCACCTGGTACGGCCTGTACGCCCCGGCTGGCACCCCCAAAGAGGTGGTACAAAAACTCCACCAGGCCTACATGAAGGCGCTGACCGACAAAGCCTGGACGACCAAAATGACCAGCATGGGCATCCACCTGCTGAACGACGACCAATACGGCCCGGAAGCCTTTGCCAAGCACACCGCCAGCGAGGTGGAGACATGGCGCAAGGTGGTGAGCGACGCCAAAATTTCCATCGACTGAAGCATCCACACCGCAGCCCCCATGACCCGCATTGCACAGGAAGACCTGGTCACCAGCCTGGTGGACGCGTTCCAGCACATCAGCCACCACCATCCGGCTGATTTTGTGCAAGCGCTGCAACGGGCGCACGCCGCAGAAACGCACCCACCCGCCCGTGCAGCCCTGGCGCAATTGCTGGCCAACAGCCGCCTGGCCGCAGAAGGCCGCCGCCCGGTGTGCCAGGACACCGGCGTGGGCCAGGTGTTTGTGCGCCTGGGCGTGGGCGTCCGCTTCTTCCGGCGCGATGGCACTGCGCCATGGGGGCTGCAGCAACTGGCCAATGAAGCGGTGCGACAGGCCTTCACGGACCCAATCAACCCGCTGCGGGCCACCATGGTGGCCGACCCGCTGGGCCAACGCCGCAACACCCAGGACAACACACCCGCCGTGGTGCACTGCGAACTGGTGGACGGCAACCGACTGGAGGTGCTGGTGGTGGCCAAAGGTGGCGGTGGCGACGTGAAAGCCCGGTTTGCCACCCTCACCCCCAGCGACAACGTGGCCGACTGGGTGCTGCAACAACTGCCCGGCATGGGCGCTGGCTGGTGCCCGCCGGGCGTGCTGGGCCTGGGCATTGGCGGCACGCCCGAGCAAGCCATGCTGCTGGCCAAACTGGCGCTGTTCGACCCCATCGACATCGACCATTTGCAACGCCAAGGCGCCACCACCCCCGAAGAAGCGCTGCGCCTGGACCTGATGACCCGGGCCAACGCTCTGGGGCTGGGCGCACAAGGACTGGGTGGCCTGCATGCGGTGCTGGACGTGAAGGTTCGCACCGCCCCCTGCCACGCCGCCACGCTGCCCGTGGCGCTCATTCCCAACTGCGCCGCGCCGCGCTACATCCGCTTTGCGCTGGACGGGCAAGGCCCCGCCACATTCCCCGAGCCACCCGCCAGCACCTGGGCCGACATTGCGCTGCAACCCCACATGCCAGAAGCGGTTGCCGTGAATCTGGACACCCTGTCAGCCACCGAGGTGGCCAGCTGGCGTGTGGGCCAAACCCTGCTGCTGAATGGCACGGTGCTCACGGCACGCGACGCGGCCCACAAGCGGCTATTGACGTTGCTAAACCAAGGTGAACCTTTGCCCGTGGCGCTGGCCAACCGGGTCATTTACTACGTGGGCCCGGTGGACAAAGTGGGCACCGAAGCCGTAGGCCCCGCAGGCCCCACCACCGCCAACCGCATGGACCGGTTTGTGCAACCCCTGCTGGCCCAAACCGGTTTGCTGGCCATGATTGGCAAGGCCGAACGAGGCCCTGAGGCCACTGCGGCCATTCGCCAGCACCGCCGCGCCTACCTCACCGCCACCGGTGGGGCGGCCTACCTGCTGTCCAAAGCCATCCGCAGCGCACGGGTGGTGGCATTTGCCAACTTGGGGATGGAAGCCATTCATGAATTTGAACTGGTCAACTTTCCGGTGACCGTGGCCATTGACGCTGAGGGGCGCGTCATCCACAAAATTCATGAATGAATCAGAGGTTCAAAGGTCGCCTCTCGATCCGTCAAGGATGCACCGCTTGATACGCTCACACATTGCTCATGGCTCGGACTTCGTCCAAGCTGGTCAGGCCTTGCAACACTTTTTCAATGCCGTCTTGCCGCAGGGTTTGCATGCCTTCCATCAACGCCTGATGCTGTAGCTCTTCGGCCCTGGCTCCTTTTTGGATCATGCGGCGCAGGTCGCGGGAAACCGTCAGCAACTCGTGAAAACCCACGCGTCCTTTGTAGCCACGGTGGTCACATTTTTCACAACCCGGTGCTTGGTGGTGCATCAACTGGCCATCGACGGCAAAACGCTGCATCCATTCGGCTAGCACATCTTCACGCGTGCGGGGTGGCTGTGCGCCATACACATGCATGAAGTCATCCAGAATTTCTTCCATCTGCTCAGGTGTGGCAGGAGCCGCCACTTTGCAATCCTTGCACAGCCTGCGTCCCAGACGCTGTGCCAGCACCGCCAGCAACGAATCGGCAAAGTTGAATGGGTCCATGCCCATGTCCAGCAACCGGGTGATGGTTTCAGGCGCACTGTTGGTGTGCAAGGTGGACATAACCAAGTGGCCTGTGAGCGAGGCCTCGACCGCCATGCCAGCGGTTTCGGAGTCGCGAATCTCACCAACCATGATCACATCGGGGTCAGCCCGCAAAAATGACTTGAGCGCTTTGGCAAACGTCCAGTCGATTTTCGCATTCACCTGAACCTGACGCAAACCAGGCTGGGTGATTTCCACCGGGTCTTCTGCCGTCCAGATTTTGGTGTCTTCGTTGTTGATGTAACCCAGCGCCGAATGCAGTGTGGTGGTTTTGCCCGACCCGGTTGGCCCCACGCACAACACCATGCCATAGGGGCGCTTGACCGCCCAGCTGAGCTTCTCGAAATTGCGCGGCGACAGGCCAATGTTGTCCAATGGCAGCGGCCTGGACGCGGCCAGCAGACGCATGACCACGTCTTCCACCCCGTTGTTGGTGGGAATGGTGGCCACCCGCAGCTCCAGCTTGTGTTGGGGAGAAAACCGGGCAAAGTTGATTTTTCCGTCCTGCGCTTTGCGCCGCTCGGAAATATCCAGGTCGCACATGATCTTGATGCGCGCCACAAAAGCCGAACGGTAGTTGGGGGGCAACACCAGATAGTTGCGCAGCAACCCGTCTTTGCGAAAGCGAATACGCACCTGCTCTTTACCTGGAGGACATTCCACGTGAATATCGGACACCCCTTGTTGATGCGCCTCGATGATCATGGTGTTGATCAGGCGAACCAGCTGGTTGTCGCTTTGCTCAACCACCGAATCTTCGTTCACGGTTGATGCGTCTTCCGCATCAGCCCCCTGCATCTGAGCCAGCAAGGCACTGCCGTCAATGACGCCGGATTGAATGCCTTTGCTTGGGGTTACCTGAAAGCCATTGTTGCGATAGGCCTGGGGCAACGCGTTCAAAATAGAGCCAAACTTGGCCAACGCTGCAACCACTTTGGTCTGACTGGAAAACTCCAGTTCGTTGACTATCGCCCTGCGGGTTGGATCTTCCATGGCCACGACCAGTCGACCATCCCGAACCAGCAGGGGCAACACCTCCAGTCGCTCTGCCAATGGAAATGGAATGGCTTTGCAAGCTGCTTGTTCCACAGGAAAAGTGCTTGCGTCCACCACCGGATAACCCATTTTGTGTGCCAGTGCCGTTTGCAGGTTTTCGCGCGTGACCAAGCCTTTCTTGACCAGCAACTCACCCAAAGGAATGCCCTGTTCTTTTGATTGAATGTGCAGAGTCTCTTCCAGTTGCTCTTCGGTGATAAGCCCCAGTGCAACCAACGACTCCCCCAACCGCATGACCGGGAGTTTGGACTGCATCTCAATGGCTTCGAGCAACTGATCTGGCGTGATGATTTGTTGCCCAACCAGCATGTCCCCCAACTTGCGCCGACGTATCTGATCCTGCTCGGCAATCACTTGCTTCAACTGATTGGGTGTAACCTGTTCTTGAGCCAACAGAATTTCGCCCACCCGCTCGCCCACGGTAAACGATTTGTAAACGTGCCTTGGAAGAAACATACGGGAAGCTGCACCATCGCCATCCAGTGGAGGGAAGAGGAACAGACCGGCCTCCATCTCCACATGGCCAATCGTTTTGCCCTCCAACACGGTGCCATCTGTGTATTGAACCGAGAAAGGTACAACGGGGTAATGACGCAGCAAATCGGAATGCGGATCCGAACTTGAGAGTGGCTCAGGACGGACCGGTTCTTCCAGTTCCAGCCGCCTGAACTGGTTGAAGCGAACATTGACAGGCTTCTGGCCACGTGTAACCTGAACACTGATGATTTGGGTTTTGATATCGAAATGCACCACCGCCGTTTTGGTAGAGCGACCGTTGATGCCCTCCAACATTCCCCTGAGGGGTCCGGAAGACATTTCAACTTGTGGATAGGCCGCGAACGGCGGTGTGGGCCACCAGAAAGCATTGGGATCCTGGGCGTCAAAAGTAACCGGACGGGTGTCGTAAAAAGACATGTTGGACATCGGATTCTTTGCTGCTATGGCATCCACTTGACACAATGGTCAAAGCTTAACTGAACCTGCTCATGACACATGGATTTTCGGCCTCGCAACCATGCCTACCGCGTGATCTGCAATCTGGCTCCAAACGACGATGGTCTTGGCAGAGAAAAGTGGTGGAAGCACTTACAGTGACAGTGTGCTGCACTGAAGTACTTGCGCAAGATCTCAACACCGCCACCGAGGCCGACTTGGACAGCATTCGAGGCAGTGGACCCACCACCTCAGCGCGCATCATCGCGGAAAGACAGCGGCGCCCCTTCGCCAACTGGCAGGATGTGACGACCCGAGTCAAAGGCATTGGCCCTGCCACCGCCAAAAACTGGTCTGCTCAGGGGGTAACCGTCAACCCGCCACGACTGAATATCCCGCAGCCATTCGGGGTTTCGCCAGATCATCCAGACACCACACTGACGCACAATCGCTGAACCATGACCGCATTGCACCACCCGCCCTGCATCATCGACATCGAGGCCTCAGGCTTCGGCAAAGGCAGCTACCCGATTGAGGTCGGCGCAGTTTGGGCCGATGCGGGGGTTTACTGCTCCCTCATCAGCCCCGAACCCGGTTGGAGCCATTGGGAACCCACGGCGGAATCGGTGCACGGCATCACGCGTGTGGTGTTGCAACAGCACGGCAAACCCGCCACGATGGTGGCAACCGATCTGAATGCCCACCTCAAGAACCAGACGGTTTACACCGATGCGTGGTACCACGATTACCAATGGCTGGCCCGTTTGTTTGACGCAGCCGATATGTATCCGAGCTTCAAACTCAAAGACCTGCGGGAAGTCATGGACCAGAACGCCATGGCCCATTGGGATGTGACTCGCGCCCAGGTTCTGCAGGAGTTAAACCTCACCCGCCACCGGGCCAGCAACGATGCACGCGTGCTGCAGCAAACCTGGTGCAGGCTGATGCAGCCACCCCGGGTCAACTCCGCTGCCGCCTAGCGCGCATCCGGACGGTTCAGCGCAGACGAACGCCTTTGCCGTCTGACACCGCCACATCAATGGCAATGCCTTGGCGCACGCTCATGGACACGGTGCAAAACTCCTCAAACTGCGCCAGAGCACGCTCGATGTGGGGCAGTTGAGTGGCATCGACACCCAGTTGCAAGTGCACCGACAGACGCGAGATGCGCAGCCGGTTCTGAGGATTGCGCTCAATGGTGGCCCGCACTTCCGCTTGCAACGAACCCGGGTCTTCCTTGAATTTTTGCAATGCAAACGTCAGGCTGGCAGACAGGCAATTGGCCACGGCGGCCATCAGCATTTGATCGGGAGATGGGCCCGTCATGTGCCCCAAAGGCGGCGGTTCGTCCACCACCAGGTTGGACATGGCAGGACCAAAATCCACCAGGAACTGATAGCCAGACTGACGCGTGATCCGAACGATGGTTTGTGTAGATGGCATGGGTAACGCAAGCAGAACAACAACCCGGAATGATGCACCCGTCCGCGAAAAAAATGTCAGAACCAGCGCAAATTAATCAATAACTATCCACCACCCCTGCGGGTGTAGAGGTCAAAACGCGCCAACCATTCAGCAAACTCCGGCGCGGCGATCTGGTTGACACGAAACACCACTTCCATGCGGGGAATGGTGGCCAGCCCCAATCGCCGCGGTGGCAGCAGAACCCAACTCACCTCCAGGGTACCTCCTCCCACCGCATGGGCATCGACCCGCTGGCCCGTCCGCACCCACGGCCAGCTTCCCATGGCGGCGGGCAGCACACGCAGCCATTCCGCCTCGGTGCACCCCATGTCCCGCACCAGCACGGTGGCGCCTGGCTCGGCCGGTTCAGCCGCCACGTCTCACCCCCCGGCAATGGGGGGCCAGATGGCCAGCACATCGCCTTCAACCAGTGCGCGGGTGTCGCGGAGTTCCGGGGCAATGTAGGAGCCATTGACCAGCACCAGATGCACCAGCTTGGCCGGCAGGCCGAATGGCGCATGGGCCTGGGTGACGGTGGTGCCATCTGGCAATTCCAGCGCCACCTGGTTGGCCCGCCGGGCATCGGGTGGCAGGTAGTCGGTCAGCGTGGCAAACAGCTTGAGGGTGATTTGCATGGGACCCGTATCACCGACGGCGAGCGTCTGCCGCCCCACTCCACACGCCTTGCCCCTGCGCACTGGCCAGGTAGGCTGGCATGAGTTGGGTGGGATCTTCCAGCAGCTTGTCTTTCCACTCGCCCAGGTGCACCCGCCCTTCCACCAGGCCGCGCATCACGCCCACATGCTCCGTCCAGCCCACGCTGTTACAGCCCACCATCACATCGCCATCGAACTGCAGGCTCAGGGAGCGGTTGTTGGGCTCATCCACCAACTCCGCATGCTGCCCGCCTGGCACGCCTTCCCAGTTGCCAAAGCTGGCAGAAATGAGGCCCAGCGTATCCAGCACGTTGATTTGTGTGACGCCTTTCAGCTCGGCACGGGGGCTGCTGCGGTCCACCATGTTGAGCGCCGCCACCAGCGCCTGGTCGGCAGCATTGGGCTGAATGGCGCTGACGATGGTGGTGCCGCTCACCTTGTCAAACGCTTCGGCACAGTCACCCGCCGCGTAAATGCCAGGAACGGTGGTTTCCATGTGCTCGTTGGTGAGCACGCCGCGCAGGCAGGTGATGCCCGAGCCTTTCAGAAAGTCCATGGACGGTTTGACGCCGGTGGCGCTGATGACCAAATCGGCCTCCAGCACCTGCCCGGTGGACAGCGACACCCGCATGGGCCCAAGCGCAGAATCACCCCCAAAACCCAGGGCCGAACCCACACGTTCCAGCAAACCGGGAGCAGGAAGCTCAATGCGCTCTACGCGGGCCCCGGTGTACACCTTCACGCCCTTTTTCTCCACCCAGCGGCGGATCATGCCACCAGCAACGGGCCCCATCATGCGAGGCACCATGCGGTCGCCCATTTCCACCACGCTGAGCTGCACGCCACGGGCTGCCAGCGCTTCCATGATGATGCAACCGATGAAGCCCGCGCCCATTTGCAGCACACGGCTACCAGGTGTGGCTTTGGCGGCGATGGCACGGGCATCGGCCAGCGTCCAGCAGGTGTGGACATTGGGCGAATCGATGCCCGGCACCGGCGCCTGGGCGGGCTTGGAGCCACTGGCCACCAGCACGCGATCGGCTTGCAGCGTTTGACCATCGGTCAGCGCCATCGCGTGGGGCTGACCTGCAGCACCCGGCTTGAGGGATTGAACCCTGGCCGTGACCCGCTCAATGCGCAAATCCGCCCAATGGGTGGGCGATTTGCGCAGGTGGGTGCCCACTTCCTGAATGTTGCCCATCAGCAGGTAGGGAATGGCCATGCGGGAGTACGGCGCCTCCGGCTCATCCCCAATCAGGGTGATACGGTCGGCCGGGGCATGCTTGCGAATGGTTTCAGCAGCAATGACCCCAGCCGGGCCAGCGCCGATGATGACGTGATGGGTCATGGATCACAGTCCCAGGCGCTCGCGCGTTTCGGGCTTGACGGTGCCGTCTGGGTTCCAGCCACGCACTTCGTAGTACTTGGGCAGCATTTCGGGCAGCTTGCTGACCACGCCTTTGGCCGGGCCGCTGTTGGCGGCTTCGGTCAGCAGGCGCTTGGGCAGGTTGTCGTCAGCCGCAGTGAAGCCAGCGTTGTTGTTGAAGTCGCGCTCCATGTTCCAGATGCGCTCGCCAATGTGCGTCAGGTGCTCGACGGTGTATTCCTCACCCACCGCCGCTTGCACCTGGGGTGCCACATCGGCCAGGGTCCAGGCAAAGCTGGTGAAGATGCACACGCCGGCCGAGTCGAACGCGGCAGTGGCATCCTGGAAGGCCTTGACCAGCTCGGGTTTGCCATTGGCGTCCACCGGCTCGGTTTTGACCGGAATACCCAGCACTTCAGAAGCAATGGTGTACCCACGCAGGTGGCAGGCACCGCGGTTGCTGGTGGCATAGGCCAAGCCAATGCCCTGAATGACGCGCCCGTCGTAGGCCGGGAATTCCTGGCCCTTCACGCTCATGGACAGGTCTGGGTGACCGTACTTGGCGGTCAGGCGTTTGGAGCCCAGGCCAATTTCCTTGCCAAAGCCCACGCCATTGGCGGTCATGTCGGCAAACTCGCACAGCGCTTTGGCCGAGCCGAATGGGGCCTCAATGCCAATTTGCTCTTTGGTCAGCACACCCATTTCGTACAGCTCCATCACCGCACCAATGGTGGCACCGAAGCTGATGGGGTCCATGCCCTGCTCGTTGCAAATCAAGTTGGCGTACTGCAGCGCTTCCAGGTCGTTCACGCCGTTGGCGGCACCCAAAGCCCAGGCGGCTTCGTATTCCAGGCCGCCCGATGCACCCCAGTACTGGGGCTTGGTGGCCACGCTGAAGTGGCCTTCGTCCATCTTGCTGATGCGGCCGCAGGCAATGGTGCAACCAAAGCAGGCCTGGTTGGTGACCAGGTGCTTTTTGCCATCGGTGGCACGGGGGGTGACCATGGCTTCGGCTGAAATGTCCTTGGCGCCCTCAAACTGCACGTCGCGGTGGTTGCGGGTGGGCAAGCCCCCCACTTCGTTGATGACGTTCATCAACACCTGGGTGCCGTAGGCGGGCAAGCCCTGGCCGGTGACGCCGTTTTCGGCCAGCACTTTCTTGGCAGCCTTGGTGGCCGCCATGAAGGCCTTGGGGTCGCGGATGTTGCCCACGCCCTTGGTGCCGCGCACGGCAATGGCCTTCAGGTTTTTGCTACCCATCACAGTGCCCACGCCGGAGCGGCCTGCCGCACGGTGCAGGTCGTTCACCACGGCGGCGTACAGCACGCCGGTTTCCCCGGCCTTGCCGATGCTGGAGACGCGCAGCAGCGGGTCTTGCAGGCTGGTCTTGAGAAGTTCTTCTGTTTTCCAGACGCTCTGGCCCCAGAGGTGACCGGCATCGCGCAGCTCGGCCACATCGTCGTTGATGTAAAGGTACACCGGCTTGGCCGATTTGCCTTCAAAAATCACCATGTCCCAGCCCGCCATTTTGAGTTCGGCACCCCAGTAACCACCGGAGTTGGAGCAGGCGATGGCACCGGTCAGCGGACCCTTGGTGACCACGGTGTAGCGGCCACCCGTAGAGGCCATGGTGCCGGTCAGCGGGCCGGTGGCCCAGATGATTTTGTTCTCGGCCGACAGCGGGTCAACTTTTGGGTTGATCTCTTCGGTGAGGTATTTGGATGCCAGGCCGCGTGAACCCAGGTAGGCGCGGGCCCACTCCATGTTCAGCGGTTCGGATTTGACGGAGCCTGCGGTCAGGTCCACACGGAGGATTTTTCCAGCCCAAGACATGTGATGTCTCCTGTTTCAATAGCTATTGATGCAGAACCATCAAGCGGCGGGGGCCGATTGATTTCCCAATTTCTCGGCCCACTGCTGCATCTTGCTCATGCCGGTCCAGTTGGCGTCGATGAAGGTGATGGCACCGGTGGGGCACGCATCTGCACAGGCAGGCTCGCCACCGCACAAGTCGCACTTTTGGACCTTGCCGGTTTCCTGCACATAGTTGATCGTGCCGAACGGGCAGGAAATGGTGCAGACCTTGCACCCCACGCAGGTGGTTTCGTTCACCACCTTCGCACCCGTGGCTTTGTCCACCGTGATGGCTTCCACCGGGCAAGCGTGCAGGCACCACGCCTCGTCGCACTGGGTGCAGGTGTAGGGCACCTTTTTGCCGGTGTGATGGAAGTCGAACACCTTGATGCGCGACTTGCTGGTCGCAAAGGTGCCGTAGTTCTCGAAGGAACAGGCCATTTCGCACTGCAAACACCCGGTGCATTTGTCGGGGTTGATGTGCAGGACTTTCTGCATGGTGAGTCTCCTAGGAATGAATCCCGCGAGGGAAATAGGAACAGATGTGCCTATGAACAAATTTGCCAATGTATTTTTGAGGACCGATCCCATGCCAACATGCGGGATAACCCTTGCCAGAGGCTGGTCTCATCACAAATTCTCAAAATGAAACAATCAGCCATGGCATGTGTTCTGCTTATTCAGCGGATACAAACCTCCAATCCGGCACCCGTTGCACACCCCAATGACCCCTGCATCCACCGTTTTGCCCCAATCACCTGGCCAAAATCGGTCTGAATCCATTGCCTTGGTTCGCCGGCAACTGGTGAGCGAGCGCCAACCCGAAGGGCAATGGGGGCTGACCCCTGATTTGCAGCGCTCCTGGGAACGCTGCCTGCAACGCGGCTGGAACCCGGACGATCGGGTGCTGTGCAACCCGGTGTCCCACAGCCAGGTGTCCCACCTGCTGGAACAGAACCGCCCGCTGCTGCAAGCGGCCGAGCCGGTCATCCGTTCGCTGGCGCGCACCATGCAACACACCGGTTACTTCGCTTTGCTCACCGACGCGATGGGCCGGGTGATCGATGTACAAGGCCCCGCCGACCCCATTCACCCCCAAGTGGCGGCCATTGCACGGGTGGGGGTGGATTTATCGGAAGACGCCGTGGGCACTACCGCCATCGGCACCGCGTTGGCCGAGCAGCACCCGGTGTGGCTGCACCAGGGCGAACATTTTTTTGAGGACACCACCGTGTTCACCTGCGCAGGCGCGCCCATCGTCGGGCCAGACCGGCGCTGCGTGGGCATGCTGGACCTGACCGGCATCCATGTGAAAGAGCAACCCGCCCTCAAGTTCCTGGTGGCCCAGGCCGCCAGTCAAATCGAAAATGCCCTGACCCTGGCCCACCCGCACCAGCTGCTGCTGCGCATCAGTTGGCCGGGGTCAGTGCCCGGCACCGAGGCCGACGGGTTGGTGTGCGTGGACGGCAACGGCTGCATCACCGGTTGCAACCGGGCGGCGGCCTACATGCTCACACTCACCCCGTCCTGCCTACCCCGCAAGGCCGAAGACGTGTTTGCCTGCAAAACCGATGTGCTGTTTGACGCCGCACGCGAACACCGCGCCCCCATGCAACTGCCGCTGTGGTCGGGTCTTCTGGTACAGGTGGTGGCCCAGCCAGGGAGCAGTCAGACACGGCGGCCGGGGTCGACCCGGGTGGTCGGCGCTTCAGCCACCGTGGCACTGAAAGACGTGGAAACCGCCATGATCCGCCGCGCTGTGGACGACGCCCACGGCAGCGTGAGCGAAGCCGCCAGGGCCCTTGGCATCAGCCGGGCCACCCTGTACCGCAAGCTGGCCAAGCACTGAACCAATCAGGGGGCAGCCAGCGTCAGGCCATGCTGGCGAAAAATGGCCTGCAACTCTCCATTGGCACGCAGGGTCTGCATGGCGCCGTCCAGCGCCCGGCCCAACTCTTTGTGCTGGGACTTGATGGCCATGCCCACCGGCCAGCCTTGCGGGGGCAAGCCCGGCAGTTGCAGCGCAGAAATGCGCAGCGCCTTGCCCTGCCCGGCCTGCCCTGCCTTGAACACCACCGCCTCCGCTTGAGCACGGCTCACATAGGCCGCAGCGGCTTTGCCATCGGCCACCGCTTGGGCCGCCTGCACCCCGGTGTCAAAAATGGACACCTGAGAGCGGAGCAACCCACCGCCGTAACCCATCAGCACACTGGCGGCGCCGGAGCCGCGCTCTGCCGCCAGCGGCAGGCCCTGCAAATCCTGGGGCGAGCGAACGTCACCCACACGGCTGCCGTCGTGCAGCAACATCAGGGTTTCGCGCACGTAGGGCGCCAACACGATGACCTGGCGGTTCTCATCCATCAGGTGCTTGTCCACCGGAACATGCATGAGCACGTCGGCCGGTCCGTAGCCGAGGTAGTGCCCGCGCCACACCATGTTGCGCAGGTCGTCGTTCATGTTCTCGCCAGCATCGAAGGGCAGCAGCGCCAGCTTGAGGTCCATGGTTTTGGCCAGGGCCTCGGCCAGCGCCACGTCCAGCCCATGCATGGCGGCAGCCTGCCCGTCGCTGAACGGGGGGTTGGCCTTGTACACCGCCACCTTCAGGGCGCCATTGGCCTGGATTTTGGCCAGATCGGTCAGCTCGGTCTGGGCGCACAAAGTGGATGTGCCAAGCAACAACGTGCTGGCAGCAGTGGTGCCCAGCAGGGCGCGGCGGGAAATGGGTTTCATGGCTCGCGACGGGTTTCCAGATAGGTTTTGATGGCCCACACGGCTTCCTGAGTCAGTGTGCCTTCAAATGGGGGCATGTAGACACGGCCATCGCGCACACGGCCGCGGCGCACGGTGGCGGCGAAAAATTCGCTGATTTCATTGAAACACATCTGCTTTTTGGTGGGGTCCGCCAGGCCGGTGCAATCGGAGTCGAGCTTGCGCAAATCTGGAGAGATGCCACCTGAAATGGCCTCCAGGCCATGGCAGCGCGCGCAGTTCTGGTTGTAGGCCGAGGTGCCAATGCGCAACGCTTCCTTGTGGGCAGCCCCCTCGGTGAAGGGGTTGGTGTCGCGCCATTTGGCACCCAGTTGCGGCAGGGTGCTGGTGTCCACAGCCTGAGGCGTCACATCGCCATGGGCCCAGGCAGACCATGAGAGGGACACCCCCACGGCAAAGGCCACTGCGCTACGCGCCAGAACCTTGGAAGAAGTTGAAAAAATAGGATTCATGTCTCCGTGCTCCGATTTGAAAAAATGGGGACTGCAAATGAAGGGCTGGCACCTTTCAGCAATAAGCGGGCCAGCCTCCAGGCCCGTAGCGGGCATGGCGCACTGTTTGCTTGGAACACGTCACCGACACCCTGCATGACAGGTGACCCACTTTGTGACACCTGTTGATTCATGAAACACTTGACGGCAGAATCCTGTGACTTTTGAACATAAGCCCCCCTCAAAGCAAGGGGAGGCATCCGATGAACCCTGGATGCCAGAAATCAATGGATGGGGAGCAGAGGCCCCATACCTTGGAGACAACATGAGTGGGTTGGTACATTCCGCGCCGGAGCGAATCTGGCCGGGTGCCGGGCTAGGCGGCTCGGCATCTGGTGCGCCGTCGCCAGTCATTGAGCGATCGCATTCGCGCTCTTCCTCCTTCGGGCTGGACCGCCAGACCGAGGCCGACTACTCCCTCAGCCCCCGTTACGAGGTGGCTTCCGCACTGGAACAGAACCGGTTTCTGTTCCAGCATGCCGAACCCGTCATGGAAACGCTGTACGGGCAGATCGTCAACACCCACAGCCTGGTGGCCCTCACCTCCTCCCAAGGCATGCTGTTGCACACCCTGGGGGATGCCGACTTTCTGGAAAAAGCCTCCCGCGTGGCCTTGATGCCCGGCGCCAACTGGTCGGAGGAGCAAAAAGGCACCAATGCCGTGGGAACCGCGCTGGCCGAAGAAGAAGCGCTCACCGTCCATGGCAACGAGCACTTTCTGACCGCCAACCAGTTCCTCACCTGCTCCTGCTCGCCCATTTTCGACCCTTATGGCAAGGTCATTGGGGCGCTGGACGTGTCGGGCGATCACCGGAGTTTTCACCAGCACACGCTGGCGCTGGTGCGGATGTCGGCGCAGATGATCGAGAACCACATGTTCTCGGACGTGTTCCAGCGCGCGGTGCGGGTGCACTTCCACGCCAGGCCTGAATTTTTAGGCACGTTGGTGGAGGGCATTGCGGTGTTTTCCCCCGAAGGCCGGTTCATGTCGGCCAACCGCAGCGCCCAATTCCAGCTGGGCATGCCGCGCAGTGCCTTGCAGGCGCACACCTTTTCGTCGCTGTTCGGCGCCTCGCTGCCCATGCTGCTGGACGCCAGCCGCCGGGGGGTGGGGCAGCCTCAGCAAGTGGTGCTGCACAACGGCGTATCGGTGTGGGCCAAGGTCAAATTCAAGGCGCCGTCCATTTGGGGTTTCCAATCTGACGGGGCAGGGCAAGCCCCTCTGTCGGGCCAACACCCTGCCACCGGTACAGGTTCTGGGACCCAAACGGGAGCCAGCCCCAGCCCGGCACACACCCACGCCAGCTCGCCCCTGCCGGAAACCCATTCGATGGAAAGCATGGCCGCCGATGCTCAGCAGATCACACCGGTGGGCGGCCGCAAACCTCATTTCTCGGCCCTGGAATACCTGGACACCGGGGACCCACAGGTGTCCATGGTCATCCAGAAGCTCATCAAGGTGTCGGGGCGAGACATTCCGGTGATGATTCTGGGCGAAACCGGCACCGGCAAAGACTTGTTGGCCAAAGCCATTCATGCCGATTCAGCCCGGTCCGGGCAGGCGTTTGTATCGGTCAACTGCGCGTCCATCCCCGATACGCTGATCGAATCCGAACTGTTCGGCTACGAGGAAGGGGCCTTCACCGGTGCGCGAAAAAAAGGTGCGCAGGGTCGCATTCTTCAGGCCCACGGTGGCACCTTGTTCCTGGATGAAATTGGGGATATGCCCAAGCATCTGCAGGCTCGGTTGCTACGGGTTTTACAAGAACGAAAAGTCAGCCCGCTGGGTGCGGGCAAAGAGGTGGATGTGGATGTGGTCGTCATTTGCGCCACCCACAAAAACCTGAAAGAGCTGATTGCCCGGGGCGATTTCCGCGAAGACCTGTACTACCGCCTCAATGGCCTGGTGGTGAAACTGCCCGCGCTGCGCGAGCGCATCGACTTCGATGTGGTGGTACGGAAAATTCTGGTCTCCCTGTGTGAAAAAGGCCGCTCCATTGGTCTTTCCGCAGAAGTGATGGGCATGTTCAAGCGGTACGCCTGGCCGGGCAACCTGCGCCAGTTGCACAACCTGCTGCGCACAGCGGTGGTGATGGTGGGCTGCGATGGCGACATCTACCCCGAGCACCTGCCGGACGATTTTCTGGAAGAACTGGGCGCCACCCCGGTGCTACCGCTGGCCGCACGGGCTCACCAGGCGGCAGAACTGGCATTGCCGTACACCGCGCCAGCGACTTCGGGTGCCCTGACTGCGCAGTTCAACGCCTCTGGATCTTTGCCAGGGTCTTCGGGCTCGGCATTGGCCCCTTCAGATTTGGAAGCAAACTATTTAAACAGCACGAGCGCTGACCCACGACAAAAGCTTCAAGATGTGGCCCTGGCCGCCATGGCCCAAATGCTCAAGCTGCACAACGGCAATGTGTCGGCCGCCGCCAAGGCATTGGGTGTGTCGCGCAACACCATCTATCGCAAAAAAGACCTGCTACCTCCCGACTTGCTGCGCTGACCCCGACCGCATCCACTCCGGCTCCAGCTCACGCCAAGCCCGTTGGGCGTTGAAGCCGTGGCGCTCGTGGTAGCCCGCCCAATCGGCGTAGGCGGGCATGTCGGCCCAGCCGGGGTCGAGCGGGCTCAGGCCCAGGTCCATGGCACGCCACACCTGCTCCCGCAAGGTATGCAAATACTGGCGAGTGCCTGTCAGGGCGGCCATTTCCCCATTGGCAGCCTCTGCCACCACGGTGGACACCACCCCGTTGGGTTGCCAGCGCATCAGGTCGTCCAACGCTGTCAGCCAGGCTTGCAGACGGCCTTGCGCCAGTTCGGGGATGCGCTGCTCGTAAACCAGTCCACCCGCCCATAGCCAGCGGCTTTGGGGGTGCCACAGCAGCAAATCGGCCTCCGTATGCCCTTGAGCCGGTTGGAGCACCACCAGCCGATGCTGGCCCAGCTCCAACGTTTGGCCAGGCACCAGCGTGCGGGTGGGCAGAACAATGCGGGTTCCGGCCATGGACTCAACCCCCACCCGGCTGGTGAGGCTTTGCAGGCATTGTGGGCAACGTTCCTGCATGGCCGCGCGGGTCCCCTCCAACGCAAAAATGGCCACTTGGTCGCCAAATGCCCCATTGGCCAGCACGTTTTCAGCATGGGCATGGGTGTTGAACACCCCCACCACCTCGGCGCCCAACTGGCAACGCAATGAATCCTTCACCCGCTGGCCGTGTTGCAGGCTGGGGCCGGGGTCAATCACCCAGGCCTTGCCCCCATCCACCAGCGCAGAAACCGGCACCACAAAACCCTGGTTGCGAACGGTGATGTCTTGTGGAACGGGTGGACTCCATGTCCAGATACCTGCAGCCCGCTGCTGCCAAGGCACTTCCGGGTACGCCTGGGCGCAGGCAGCCTGCGTCCCGTCCGCAAGGACCTTCAGCGGCAACAGAGACAACCAGGGCAACCCAACCCAACAAGCCCACACCCGCCATGCTGCGACAACCGACCGCAGCAGCCGTGACAACCCTGTCATCCACTGCTCCACATTGGAACAACTGTCACACCCCGTGCAGGTTGCCATGGCGGTCATTTGCTCCTTTTGCCAAGTTCCATTGCCCGGACAGGGCATGGGCACCGATATTGCATGTTTCGATCCACACCCAACCCCCATTCCACCCGCTCTACCCGCCTCTGCATCTGCCATGCCAACCACTGTGCACAGCCCGACCCCAGACGCAGCATGCCCCGCCGTGCCGGTACAGGCCGGGCACCACCGCATGTGGGGCGCCGCGCTGGTTCGGCATGTTCCCGGTATTCACACGCCCCATTTGGGGCCTGAGCAACAACCGCAGGGTTTGTTTCTGCTGTGGCTGGCGTACATGGGCGTTCTGGTGTTTGGCGCCCATTTGCTGTGGCAAGCCGGTGTGTGGCACCGCTTGCTGGAAGTGGACCCCACCCGGCTGACGTTGCTCATTGTGTTGCTGTTTGCGGGTTGCTCGGTGTGGTGCGGGCGCAGGGCCTGGGAGTTGGGGCGGCAGCGCCAGCAACTGCTGGAGCGTGGCGCGGCGGTGGCCTCCTGGGCGGTGGAATATGGTGGTACTGCTGGTGCCCATGTGAGCGCATCGGTCCGCATGCAAGTGCTGGGCGAGCGGGCCCACGGCCCGCACGAAATGGCCTGGTGGCTCAACGGCATCCAGCTCAAGCTGGGCCTGTTGGGCAAGGTGATTGGCTTTTCCATCCTGGCCTACCAGCTCGGGCAAACCGACAGTTTCGACCCCAGCCAGTCCGCTCAGCTGCTGAAGAACCTCACCGGCGGGCTGGGCATTGCCCTGCTGACCACTGTGACGGGCCTGTGCGGCAACATTTTGCTGGGACTGCAGCTCATGCGCCTGGACCGCTATGCCGACACCCTGGTGGCCGACATCGTGATGCAGCCACCCTCACCCCCAACCTCCCCCGGAGCCTGACCCATGGCCATGGGCCGCACCACCCGCGACACCGAGGTGGACCCGTTCTACGACATGTTGTTCAACATGCTCATTGCCTTTGTATTTTGCTTTGTGGTGGCGCTGCTGGCGTTCAACCCCAAGGCCCGCAAGTCGGGCGACATTCCGGCCAAGGCCGAGTTCATGATCACCGTGGCCTGGCCGGACGGCAACCCCAACGACATCGACACCTGGGTCATGGAGCCCAGCGGTAAGGTGCTGTGGTTTCGCCAGCGCGACGCCGGTCTGCTGCACCTGGACCGCGACGACCGTGGTGCCAAAAATGCCTCGGTGCTGGTCAACGGGCGGGAGTTTTCCAGCCCCATCCGCCAGGAAATCGTGACCCTGCGCGGCGTGCTGCCCGGCGAATATGTGGTCAACGCCCACTATTACGACAGCAAAGACCACATGCCGGTGGAGGTGAGCGTGACGGTGGTGAAGGTGAACCCGCAGGCCGAAATCGTGTTCAACGGCACCCAGCAGCTGCCCGCCAAAGGCGACGAGCGCACGCTGGTGCGCTTCACCCTGGACGAGGCCGGAAAAGTGACCGACCTCAACACCCGCCCCCAAACCATTGTTCAACGCGCCGGGCTCTGACGCACCGGCCCTAACCGCTCGCCCCATGACCCCTGCTGTCCAATCCCAACTCACCCAACTGGCCGTGGTGTATGCCCTGCTGGCTTTTCTGGTGCTGTGCGCCTGCCTGGCCACCCGCTGGCACTGGACATCCAAAGCGGCGCTGGTGCTGCTGGTCAGCGCGTTTTACCCGTATTCACACGCCACCTTGCAGGGCATGTCGGGGTGGCCCACCGAGGCGGAGCTGCCTCGCCGTTTTCTGTTGCTGTCCGCCGTGTTCGACGAACCCAGCCCCGCACGGGGCCATGCGGGGGCCATCTACATCTGGGTCAACCCCATGAAGGACAACCTGCCGCTGGACATGCCCCGCGTGCACAAGCTGCCCTACGAAAAAGACCTGCACCGCATCTTGGGCGACGGCATCAAAAAAGCCCGCGACGGCAACAGCCAGATGGGCACCACCGAACCCCTGCGCGGTGCAGGCGGATTCGCCTGGCTGCGCCCGCCGGGCAACGACAAACTGCAGATCAAACTGAGCGATGTGCCCCGCGCGCAGTTGCCAGAAAAGTAATTTTTAATAGCAAACAATGCTCATCAATCAAGCGGTAAAGCACTTTTTTATTTCAAAAAAGTGGGCTGCAATGGCTCCAGCCCGTCGCCTGCAACCTGGGCGGACTGCGGCCCGGGTGCGGCTGGGCCGGGCGGCGGCCATCGCAGGGCTGGCAGGGTTGGCTGGCGTGGTGGCAGCCACCCTGAGCGGCTGCCAACGCTCCGAGGTATCCGAAGGCGTTCAAGCCTGGTTTCCATTGCATGGCGGCCAGGTGCACACCTACCGCGTGACCGAAACCGGCGAAGAACATGGCGACCAGCCCGCCATCAGCGAATGGACCCTCACCGCCAAAGGCCCTGCCACCCTGGACGGCAAGCCGGTGTGGCTGCGCCACCATTCCGAAGGGGTGACGCTTTTTCTGGAAGCCACCGAGCACGGCATTCGGCGCGTGGCCACGCAACCCGACATCGACAGCCAGCCCACCCCCGATGCCGAGCCGCGCTGGGTCATCAAAGCCCCATTGCAAGTGGGCACCGAATGGACCACCCCCACCGTGCCCTATTTGCTGCTGCGCAAAAACGAACATCCGCGCTCGCTCAAGCACACCCACAAGCTGAACATGGTCTGGCGCATTGCGCACATGGACGACGAAGTCACCACTCCGGCAGGCACGTTCAAACCCTGCATGCGGCTGGAGGGCGAAGGTGCGCTCAACCTGTTCACTGACCCGGTGAACGGTTTCAACAACGTACCCATCGTCAGCCGGGAGTGGTACTGCCTGGGCAAAGGGCTGGTGAAGTTTGAGCGGGAAGAAACCGTGCCCAAGGGATTTTTGACCGGGGGCAAGCTGGTGGCTGAATGGGTGCGCTGAGCCGGGCCATCACCCGACTGCACGCGTGGCTGCAACGCCGGCTGCGCCGTTACTCGATGCGCAACTCGCTCAGCCAGCGTGTGCCGGGCGCAAAGTCTTCACGGTCGGCAGGCGTGAATGGCGGCTCATCCAGCCGATCGGGCGGCGCGCTGATGCGGTTCAAATCCACCGCTTGTGGCGTGCCCACCAATGCATGGGGAGTGACCTGGAACCGAAAAATCAGCCCGTTCCACAGCTTGGCGCCATGGTCGGCCGGGCGCTTGTACAAAAACAGCAGGCTGTGCTCCAGCCAGCTCAAGTCGGTGGGCGTGAGGGTGCCGGGCTGTGCATAGGGGTAAGGCACATGGCAGGTCACCTCCGTCGCAGCACCCAGGCACTTGAACTCGCGCATGGATAAAAAATAGTCGGTCAGCACGCCGTGTGTCCACTGCACGCTGAACCGGGTGGCACCGGGTACCTGGGTGCCCGCCACTGGCTGAAACCGCACCACACCCAGTTGCACCGTGGCACCGTCCAGGGTGCGGGCCAGCAGGCGTTTGTCGCCAGCAAAGTCGAACGCAGCGGCTGCACCGGGCAATAGCGCCGCCCATGTTGCCAGGGCAAGGAATGGGGCCGCCAACGGCACACGCACAGCTGTTGTCAACGTGACTGGAAGCGTGTGCATGGGCGAGCGCCTGACATCGGCCCCGCAACGGCCCCATCCCGACGGCTGCATGGGGCGTTACCGCAGCGACAGGATCCAGTACACCACCTTGCGGGTGTCGGCTTCGGTGATGGCCACCGCATTGGGGGGCATGGCCACGCCAGCTGCCTTGTTTTTCCAGTGGCTGGAATACGGATTGGAACCTTCCAGCACCACACGGGTCAGGAATTCGGCGGCACCGGGTTTGTCGCGGTACTGGGCTGCCACATCCTGCCAGGCGGGGCCTACCGGCAGCTTGCCGTCCTTGTTGTCCTGGTGAGAAATGGTGTGGCAGGTGAAGCAGCCGGAACTGGCGGCGATTTTCTTGGCCTGCTCGGCCAGTTGGTCGGAGTTCTGGGCCAGGGCAGCGCCCGAACCAAACACCATGGACACAACGCCCAGACTCAGAACGCGAAGAACGGATTTCATGGCTAGCTTTCTGTATTTCAGTTGGGGAATGGGGCAGCGGCTCTGCGGGTCGCTTTCAGGGCTTTTTCTGGGCCATGACCCAGGTGGCGAGCTTTTTCAGGTCATCCCCGCTCAGGCTGGCATGGGGAGGCATGGGCATGCGGCCCCATTTGCCCTTGGAGCCATTGCGCACGCTTTGCATCAAAGAGTCCACGGCATCGGCCTGACCGGCGTACTTGGCTGCCACGGCCTGGAAGGCGGGACCTACCACTTTTTCATCAACAGCATGACAGGACATGCAACCACTGGCCTGCAGCAGCTCCTTCATGTCTTTGTCGGCTTGAGCAAAGGCGCTGGGCAGGCTCGCGCCGAGCAGCAGTGCCAGCAAAAGGTTCAACTTCATGTTCGGCTTTCAAAAAAAAGGGCCCGCCCCGGACAGGACGGGCCCCAATCCACCCAGAGATCAGAGGAGCTTGAAGGTCCAGACCGAACCGCCCTGCTCCAGGAAGTTGACCTTCTTGGCCACTTCCCCACCCCACAATGGCACCGCACCACCCCAGCCGGACACCACGCTGATGTACTGATTGCCGCCTTCTTTCCAAGTGATGGGAGGCGCCACGATGCCGGAGCCGGTCTGGAACTGCCACACCACCTTGCCGGTCTTGGCATCAGCGGCCTTCAGGTAGCCCTCAGGCGTGCCCCAGAACACCAGGTCGCCAGCCGTCAGCACACCACCCCACAGAGGTGCTTCGTTCTTGACTTCCCACTCGATCTTGCCGGTCTTGGGGTTGACCGCACGCAGCGAGCCGATGTAGTCGTCGTACAGCGGCTTGATGGTGAAGCCAGCGCCCAGGTAGGCCGCACCCTTTTTGTAGGTGACGGGCTCGTTCCAGATTTCCATGCCCCACTCGTTGGAAGGCACATAGAACAGACCGGTCTTGGGGCTGTAGGCCATGGGCATCTGGTTTTTGCCACCCAGGAAGCTGGGCGCCGCGAACACCGATTTGCCTTTGGCACCATCGCCACCGGTCGCAGTGGGATCACCAGGACGGTTGTCATCCACAAAATTGGGACGGCCAGTCTTCAGGTCGATGCCGTTGGCCCAAGTGGTCTTGGTCACAAAGGGGAAGGCGTTCTGCAGCTTGCCGTTGGCTGCATCGATCACATAGAAGTAACCGTTGCGGTCTGCCTTGCCGCCCATGCGTTTGCCATCCATGTCGAAGGTGACGAATTCGTTCACACCGTCGAAGTCCCAGCCATCGTTGGGGGTGGTCTGGTAGTGCCAGGCGATCTTGCCGGTTTTCACGTCGATGGCCACGGTGGAGCAGGAGTACAGGTTGTCGCCCTTGCGCAGATGGCTGTTCCAGGGGCCGGGGTTACCCGTGCCGAAGTAGGCTAGGCCAGTTTTGGCATCGTAAGTGCCACCCAGCCAGGTGGCCGCACCGCCGGTTTTCCACATTTCGCCAGGCCAGGTGGCGTTGGTGGTGCCGGTGATGCCGTTTTCCTTGCCATCTTTGTAGCCCATGTGGCCTTCCACCACGGGGCGGGTCCAGACCATCTTGCCGGTTTTCGGATCGCGGGCTTCCACACGGCCAATCACACCGAACTCACCACCGGACACGCCGGTCAGCAGCAGGCCATCGGCAATCAGCGGAGCAGCGGTGTAGCTGTAGCCGGCTGAGTAGTCGTCAATTTTTTCACGCCACACCACTTTGCCGGTATTCTGATCCAGCGCCACCAGTTGGGCATCCAGTGTGCCGAAGATCACCAGGTTGTCATACAGCGCAGCGCCGCGGTTGATCACGTCGCAGCAGGGCATGATGCCTTCAGGCAGACGGTGCTCGTACTTCCACAGCTTTTGGCCGGTTTTGCTGTCCAGCGCAAAAATGCGGGAGTAGGAAGCGGTGACAAACATCTTGCCGTTGTTCACCAGCGGTTGCGACTGCTGGCCGCGCTGCTTTTCACCACCGAATGACATGGACCACACCGGCACCAGTTTGTTGACGGTTTTGGTGTTCACGTCGTTCAGCGCCGAGTGGCGCTGGCCTTGCGTGCCCAGGCCCGAGGTCAACACGTTGTCGGGGGTGGCGGCGTCGTTGGCAATCATGGCGTCGGTCACCTGGGCGTTGGCCTGGGTCGCCATTTGCCCTGCGGCCATCACGACCAACAGGCTCAGCACCTTGCGATTGAAGTTGAATGTCACGGATCGTCTCCTGTGTGGTTTGAAGTGGATGTTGCTGCGCGACCCAGACCGTGTTGATGTGTGCCCAAAAGGGCCATGGTCACGCCGCACATGGCTTGAAAGGCAACAACCGTGCCACCCGGGAAATTGTCCCGACGACCTGTCTCCAAGACGTTTTCGCGACCTAGAACCTGCGCGTGACCCGAACAATTGGTGGCCACTTAAGGGTTAACCCGCTACAAACCGGTCTGTGTGAGCCTCTGTCACGTCGCGTGACCGCGTCACATTTGCTCAAAACTGTGACACCACTGGAACAGCGGGGTGTGACAGCTTTGGCAGATTCAGCGTTTCAAGGGGGCTGCCAAAGCCCGCGATTCATACGCGGGATACCACTGCGTGAGGCTGCGGTGCAGCTCTGCGGGTTGAGCCGCCCAGCGGGCAAACCGCTCGGGAATGGGGGTGTCCAGCAGCACCTCGTTCAGGTCCAGCCCCTTGTCAGCACTGGTTTGCATGGTGGCGACCAGCCAGCGCAGCCAGTCGCGGGTCTGGTTCACGCCCGCCAGCCCTTGGTGCACCGGGCCATGGCTGGGCACTACCCACTCATAGCGGCCCTCGGTCAACCACTGTGCGAGCGTGTCCAGGCTGGCCAACCACTGCTCAAACTGCGCGTGGGGCGTGGTGGGCACCCGGTTCATGAACACCAGCCCCCCCACATAGGCCACTCGGGCGGCCGGGTCCAACACCACCAGGTCGTCGGCCGTGTGGCCTTGCAGGCGCCGCAGCGCCAGGGTGCGCCCACCCAGCTCCAGGGTATCGGGCCACACATCAGCTTGGGCGGGTGTGGACTCGGTGCCTTTCATCCAGTCACCACACAGGCGGTACAGGTTGTCGGCATAGGCGGCACCTTCGGCCTGCATGCCTGCTCGGCTGCCAGGCAGGGCCAGCGTAGGCCCATCGGCCCAGGCCTGGTTGCCAAAGAAATAGTCGGGGTGCAAATTGAGGTTCAGCACCCGCATGGGGGCTACAGCTCCCTGTTTGGCCCGCTGCCCGCCCTTCGCACCCAGGGCTTCCAGCGCCTTGCGCTGCTGCACCCCATACAGGCGCGACGGGCCGGTGTTGATGACCACCGCCCCTTGTTGCCCCATCACGTAGCCGGTGTTGATGATGTTGCAGCCGTTGTGGCGGCCAAAGTCGTCCACCGCACCTTCCACCACCCAGTGGCCGGGGGCGAGCTGGCGGGGTTGGAGCGCGTAGTCCAGTGTGCTCTGGTCAAGTGACCGGGTGCTTGGTGGCGTGGTCACGGGTTGCATGGCCTGGGCCATGGCTGCGCCTACGGGCCATCCCACGGCCAGACACCCCCCCAGCAACACACCCGTTGCTGCCAAGACGGCGCGGGCGGTGGCACCCGAGGGCCAGCGGCGTGTCATGCGGACACCTCGGCATCCAGCGGGTTGCCATTGTTGTCACGCCCCAGCAACCGAAAGCCCTGCCCGCCTTTTTCGGGCAATTCGAAGGTGAGGATGGGGTTCTCTGACACCGGCTCGTGCAGCTCCAGCGCCCACCACACCTCGCCCAGCGCATCCACCATGCGCAGGGTTTCCAAGTGGAACGAGGGCACTCCGGCCACCAGTCCGGTGTCCATGGGGTGCATGACCCGCACCCGCAGGCGGCGACTGCCTTCCAACGGGTTGCTGAACAAACGGGTTTGAACCTGGTTCAAAGTGCGCGACCAGGAGCCGTCAGCCCGGGTGATGCCGGGCACCGTGCACCCGCCGCCTGAGGCCTTGACCCAGGTGCCCCCCACATGCCACTGCCCGTCCTGTGTTTGCACCAGCGCCCGCACCGGCGAGGCCTGCTCCATGCGGATGCGAAACGCCAGCACCGGCATCGCCTTGTGGGGCGTGAAGGTGAGCACCTCGCGGATGGGGTTGCGGTCCACCAGCACCAGCACCTTGGCCACGCGGCTGCCAGAGCGCTCCAGCGCCCGGGCATGGATCAGAATGGGCACATTCATCGCATCGTCGGCAAATGCGGGGCCGCGCACCAGCACTTCGGGGGCAAAGCGCATGGGGGCATCGCCCAGGTATTGCTTGCGCAGCGTGGGCCATTGCATGGAGTCCAGCGGGTCACCGCCGGTGAGGGTGTTGGCGAGGATCTCGGTGCCCTGCGCTGCGGCAACGCCCATGGGCAGCCCCATCGTCAACCCAACCTTCATCCCTACTTGCAACCCCGTCTGTAGCCCGCCCGCCAGCAAGCCAATCCCGGCAGCTCGGCGCGTCAGCATCAGGCACCGCCTTTCTGGCGAATCCAGCCGCGCTGCGGGTCGTACCCCCACAGTGCCAGCACAAAAAATCCTACCGTGCAGCCCAGCACCACGCCCAGCGCCATGGGGCTGATTTGCCCCACCGAAGCAAAGCGCAGCACATCCACCGCATGGGTGAAGGGGTTCACCAGCGCCAACTGGTGCAGCCACCACGCGCCCGACTCCTCCAGCTTCCACAACGGGTACAGCGCCGGGCTGATGAAGAACATGGGAAAAATCACAAAGTTCATGGTGCCGGCAAAGTTTTCGAGCTGCCGCACGTACACCGACAGCATCAACCCCAAAGCCGCCAGCATCACCGCCACCAGCAGCATGGCAGCCACCAGCCCCGGCACGGCGGTCCACATCAGCTCCACCCCGCTGACGGCCGCCAGCACCAGAAACACCACCATTTGCAACACCGACAGGCACGCCCCCGCCAGCAGCTTGAACGCCAGCAGCCACCCCCGGGCCAGCGGGGTGGTGAGCAGCAGGCGCATCACCCCCATTTCGCGGTCAAACACCATGGACAGCGAGCTTTGCATGCCATTGAACAAGGCCACCATGCCCAACAGGCCAGGCAGCATGTAGACGCCATAGGTGACGTAGGTTTCGTAGGGCGGAACAATGGCCACGCCAAACGCGTTGTGGAACCCCGCCGAAAACACCACCAGCCACAGCAGGGGCCGCACCAGAGCCGACCCCAGCCGGGAAGGTTGCTTCAAAAATCGGAGCACTTCACGCCCAACCACAGCGCGCATGGCTCTTAAAAGATGCACAACATGGCTGGGGGCGGGCCAATCGGGGCCCACCGTGGCGATGGCGGCGACAGGGCTGGTGTGTGGCGTCATGGGCGGTTTTTGCACAGGCTTTCAGGGGCGTCGTGCCCCAGGGTGTCCAGCACTTCGGTGGGGTGCAGCACGCCTTCCAGGGGCGCGGTGGCCACCACGCCGTCGGCATGGGCCAGAAACACCGGCTGGCGCAACTGACCATCCCACTGGCGGTAGGTGAGCGCAGGGCCCTTGCTGCCATCCACACCCACCTGGCCGCTGCGCAGCAACCGCGCCTGCTCAGTGGCGCTGGCGGTGGGTGCGAACTGAAGCACGGCCGCCACAGTGCGCACCGCCATCCAGGCCGCCCAGTCCTGGCCCACCATGGGCCTGTTGGTCAGGCGGGCAAAGCGCCGCGACACCTGCGGCCCGCCATTGCGCTCCCAGTGGGGGTGCCAGCCCAAGGCCATCAGCCCGTTGCTGCCCACCACCGGGCGGGGTTGCTGCGTGGCATAGGGCAAGGTGCGGGCAAATTCGCCGTCGGCATCCAGCACCACCACCACGTCGTGGTTGCGGTCGCTGGTCAGCAGGCGGGGGTTGGACAGGTCGCGCTCGCGCGGGTCGCCCGAGAGCTTGAACGGCTTGACCGTGGTTTTGATGCCATAGCGTTTGGCCGAACGGGCCCAGGCATCGCCCAGCGCCACATCGGCCCCGGTGGTGCCTTGCAGCACCAGCGCCTGGCGCCAGGAACGCGCGGCCAGGTACTGCGCCAGCGCATCGGCCAGCATGGCCTGGCTGGGGTGGGAGTGGAACAGCTGCGGCGCGCAGCGGCTGCCGCGCAAGGCGTCGCTTTCCGCGCTGACGTTGAACATCAGCACCTCATCCCCCCCGGCGCGCACCGCCTGCTCCACCGCATCGGCGGGCACATCCAGCAACCAGCGGGTCACCCCTTCGGCTTTCAGTTTGCGCAGCACGGGAGCCAGATCGGCTTCGGAGGGCACCCTCACATCGCGCACCTGCAAAGCCAGTTTGTCTTCCGTCAGAGCCATTTCGGTGTCTGTCACCGCCAGCTGGGCGGCGGGCAGCAGTCGGCCAGCGGGTTGGCCGGGGTAGGCTTTTTCCAGCCTGCGGCTGGCGTAGCGCGGGTCAGCCTCCAGCGACACCAGGGCCACCACATGTACCTTTTGAGTGACCACCTGTGGCTTGGCGGCTTTGGCAACCGCCTTGTGGTCTTTGGCCCAGGCCACAGGCTGCATCAGGCCAGCCCACACTCCCAAGGCCAGCAGCCAACGGCTCAGGCCCAGGGAACCAGTGGGACGCGGTGCGTGTGTCATGGCGCCACCAGCGGTGTGTGGGGCACCCGGCCTGCAGTCACCGTCCGGATGGCTTTGCCGTCTTTGGTGTCCACCAGTGTCATGTCATCCGACAGACCGTTGGTGACGTACAGCGTTTGCTCGCCAGGCCCCAGTGCCAGGCCCCAGGCCCGCTTGCCGGCCAGCACCGTACGTCGCACCTGGCGGGTGGCCACATCCACCTCGGCCACATGGTTGGCTTTGCCCAGTGACACCCAGGCGGTTTTGCCGTCTTGCGTCATGACCACGCCCACCGGGGTGATGTCGGTTTTGCGCATGCCCTTGATGTCGAAGGCAATGGTGGCCTTCACGGTGTGGTTGGCGGTGTTCACCACGCTGACGTTGGCGCTCAGCTCGTTGGTCACCCACAGTTCGGAGCCGTCAGCCGACAGCACAAACCGGCGTGGCCGCTTTCCCACCTTGATGTTTTTCATCACTTTTTTGGTAGCAAGATCGATGACGTGAATCACGTTGGCTTCTTCAGAGGTCACGTAGGCCAGCTTGCCGTCCCGGCTCACCAGAACGCCCTCGGGTTCGCCGCCGGTTTTGACGGTGAACAGCTGCTTTTTGGTGGCCAGGTCGTAGGCGGCCAGCACGCTGTCGTCTTCCACCGACACGTACACCACCTTGCCGTCGGGGCTCAAATCGAACATTTCCGGGCTTTCGCCCATGGGCATGGTGTCCACCAGTTTGCCGCTGGCCCGGTCCACCACCGCCAGTGCGTTGCTGTCGCCACAGGCGGTGTAAATGCGCGATTTATCTGCGCTCAGCGCCACATGGCGCGGACGTTTGCACACCTCAATGGTCCCGGTTTGCTTGCCTTGTCCATCAAACACCACCAGGGTGTTGTCTTTTTCACTAGAGACATACACCGTTTCGGCCACAGCCGGGGCCAAGCCGGAAACCATGCAAACAGTCAGCACCGCCAACCGATGGCTGAATGTCGGCACACGGAACAGCGTGCCAAGGGTGTTGAGCGGCATGTCGGGTGGTCTCCTGTAGGGCGCAGATGGTGTCACGCAATGTGACATGCAGGCAAGATGGGCAAAAATCGTGCCGCACCTTCCTGTCTGCAGTTCACAACCCAGCTCGGCGTGGTTATTGCTAGCCGACCCTTCCATGCAACACCTTGTGACAGCATCCACTCCTGCCAGCCCTCCAGCAGCAGATCACACGCCAGAAAGCGACTTGACCCGCCGCCGCACCCGCAGGCACTGGTTGCAAGCGGCTGTGGCGGGCACCATCGGCGGATGGGGGCCATGGAGCGCCCCCTCTTTAGCCCAAACCACCGCCCCGCCAGCCCCATCGATCCCACCTGCATGGCCCACCAAACCCTTGCAACTGGTGGTGCCCTGGCCCGCAGGCGGCGCCACCGACCTGACCTTGCGCCTACTGTGCGAAGAAGCCGAACCCTTGCTGGGCCAGCGCATTGTGGTCACCAATAAGCCCGGTGCCGCAGGCACCCTGGTGGCCCCCACGCTCAAGGCTGCAGCCCCAGACGGCTACACCATTGGCCAGGTACCCCTCACGGTGTATCGACACGCCCTCATGCAGCAGGTGCCCTGGAACCCCGTGACCGACCTCAGCCCCATCCTGCAAGTCTCCGGGGTGACGTTTGGCGTGCTGGTCCCCGCCAACAGCCCCTGGAAAACCCTGCACGACATGGTGGCCTGGGCGCGCGCCAACCCGGGCCAATTGCTGCTGGGCTCCACTGGCGTAGGCACCACCGCCCATTTGGCCATGGAAGATGTGTTGCAACAGGAGGGCGTGCGCTACACCCACGTGCCCTACAAAGGCACGGCCGACCAGATGCTGGCCATTGCCAGCGGACAGTTGATGGCAGGAGTCAACTCCACCGGTTTTGCCCCGTGGGTGGACCAGGGCAAGCTTCGCATGCTGGGCATTTTCAGTGCCGAGCGCAGCAGCCGCTGGCCTGACGTACCCACTCTGAAGGAACTGGGCTACCCCTTGGCCATTCACACCTCGCCGTGGGGGCTGGCCGCACCCGCCGGAACACCCGAACCCATCATTGAACAGTTGCACCAAGTGTTCAAGGCAGCCATGTTCACCGAGCGGCACCAGCAGGCATTGGCCCGCTACGATCAAAGCATCAGCTACCTCAGCACGCGCGACTACCGGCAGTCGATTGACGCCACCGTTTTGCACGAAAAGCGTTTGCTCAAGCGCATGAACCTGCTGCTCAACCCGTGATGCAACCCACCGGCATGACCCCACCTGTTCTACAGGCCACCGGCCTGCACAAAGCCTACGGCACCAAACCCGCCCTGAAGGGCGTGAGCCTGGCCTTGCAAGCTGGCACTCTCACCGCCTTGCTGGGCCCCAACGGTGCCGGCAAATCCACCCTACTGCAACTGCTGACCGGCCTGTTCAACCCCGACCACGGCGAGGTTCACATCCTGGGCCATGCCATGCACCGCCAGCCTGCACGGGCATTGGCCCATTTGGGCGTGGTGTTCCAGCAAAGCGCATTGGACCTGGACCTGAGCGTGCAGGCCAACTTGCTGTACCACGCCGATTTGCATGGCATGCCACGCAACGTGACCCTGGAAAAAATGACCCGCCTGCTCACCCGGCTGGGCTTGACCGATCAGGTCAAAACCACTGCCCGCCAGTTATCAGGCGGCAACCGCCGCAAGGTGGAACTGGTGCGCGCCCTCCTCCACCAACCCCGTGTGCTGCTGATGGACGAAGCCACCGTGGGCCTGGACCCACCGTCACGCCAGCAGCTGCTGACCACCGTGGACGCCCTGTGCCACCAGGAAGGGCTGGCCGTGCTGTGGGCCACCCACCTGATTGAAGAAGTGCGCCATGCCGACCGGCTGGTGCTGCTGAATCAGGGCCAGGTGCGGTTTGACGGCGCATTGCGCGACTTCCACACCCTGCCCGACCCCACCGAATACGAAGCCGAAGTGCTTCGGCAACTTCACCAGCCGAAAGCCTGATCAGCGGAACGCGTAGTTGGCCATCAGGCCCAGGCTCCAGTTGCGCCCCGGTGCGGGCTCGAAAAAGCGCTTGTTGCTGTCGTTGGCAATGACGGAGCCCGCATAACTGCGGTTGGTGGCGTTATCCACCCGCAGGTATTCACGCAACCGCCACCCACCCAGCTTTTGCTCCATGCCCAAGCGCAGGTTCAGCAGCGTGGTGCCAGAGGTTTTGTCGCTGTTGATGTCGTCCACCATCATGCCTCCCAGGTGCACCACCTCCACCGCCGCAGACAAGCCGGGCATGGCCCTGGGTATCCAAGCGAGTTCGGCAAATGCGGTGCGGTTGATGGTGCCGGGAATTCGATTGCCTGAAGCCACCGTGCCGCCGCCACTGGCCGCAAAGCTGTCCACAAACTTGGCGTTGAGGGTGGACAGCGCCACATACGCCTGCCAGTCGCGCGCCAATTCCGCCGTGTAAGCCAGCTCCAGCCCCGTGCGCTGAGTGCGGCCTGCATTGGTGTAGATGGTACGGCCACCTGCGCTGGAAGCCACCACAATTTCGTTGCGGGTGCCAATGTAGAAAGCGGCCAGGTCAATGCGGTGGCCGGGTGCGGGCTTGGCCTTGAGGCCCAGTTCGGCATGCTGACTGTCAGCCGAGCGCAGTTGCAAGTTCGGTCCGCTGCCGCCGGTGCGGTAGGCCATTTCGGTCATAGTGGGGGTTTCGAAGCCCTTGCCTACATTGAAGTACACATTGGCCGACTCACTCAAATGCCGGGTGATGCCTGCCACCGGGTTCACCGCGCTGTAGCTGGTTTGCCCGCTATCGTTGGGGTTGGCGGCGGTGATGAAACGGTCTTGCACCTTGAAGCCCACGCGGCTACTGCGCAGGCCACCCGTCAAGGTCCACAGTTCGTTGGGTATCCAGGCGGCCTGGGCATACACACCGGTACTGGTGGCCGAGTCGGTTTCGTGACGCTTCAGCGCACCTTGAACGCCCAGGTTGTTGATGTAGCCCTTGCGGACCTCTGACAGGCGCTCATGCTCCACCCCGGCCACCGCCTGCACCTGCCCCTGCTCCACCGCCCAGCGCTGCTGATACTTGAGGCCCAGGCCGCTGTAATTCCGGTCCAGATTGACGATGCCACCGGCGGATGTGGCCGCATTCTGGGCACTGAGAGGGACAGAGAGCCGATTGTCCAGGTCACGTGTACCGGTGTACGCAGTGACCGTGACTTGCCTGTCCGCATCAATCCGGTGAGCGGCCACCACACCCAGCTGGTTTTGCGACACCGCCTTGCTGGTGTTGTAGTCGTAGGCTGGTTGCGCCGCCTGGCGGGGGTTGGCCTGGAATTGCGCCCGGGTCAGGCCCAGCGGATCTTGCGACATGGGTTGGTTGAACAGGTTCACCACCAGGGTCACCTGGGTTTGCTCGGTGGCGTCGTACCGGAATTTGCCGTTGAACTGGCGCCGCTCGGCCGCGCTGTGGTCGCGGTAACCGTCGGTTTCAAAGCGGGTGTAGTCCATCACGTAATTGAGCTTGCCAGTTTGCCCGGCCGCATTCACACCCACTTTGGTCATGCCGTCAGACCCGGTATAAACCGATGCGCCCACCTCCGGCGTCGGCCCTCCGTCCCGGGTGAACACCTGCACCACCCCGGCCGACGAATTACCATGCAATTGGGCCAAGGGGCCACGCAACACCTCGATCCGCTCTGCGGACGACAAGCTGATGGTGGACGCCTGCCCCTGACCGTCGGGCATGGTCGCCGGAATGCCATCGACCACCAAACGCGCCCCCCGGATGCCAAACGCCGAACGGGCACCGGAGCCACGCACCGACAACTGCAGATCCTGCGCATAGTTCTGGCGGTTGAGCACCGTGATGCCCGGCACCCGGTTCAGCGACTCGGACAAATTGACCTGCGGCCCTGCCGCTTCGATGGTGTTGCGTCCCACCGCCTGCACAGCAGCAGGGGCATCAAAGCTTTGTTGCTCGGCCCGGTTGACCGACACCACCACTTCAGACAGGGTTTGGGCGGCACTGGCCGATGCCAAGGCCGACAGCAACAAACCAACGGCACAAGGCAACGGAGCAGAACGGAACGGAACGGAGGAAATAGAAGCCAAGGTTGTCTCCAGATTGGAATTTGGAGTCTGGGTCAGCAAGCTTCATACCAAGCAGCGACGTCCACCACAGCCAGCAAGGCAAGCAAGGCCAGATGGAATGATGTGACAACTGTTCAGAAATGCAACAGATTCAACACCAGAGAACCTGGGCCTGCGCCAATCGTTCCGGGGTATCCACGTCCAATGTGCAACCCACATCGTTCAAGGGCAGCAGGTGCACGGCATGTTGGGCCAGCAGGCGTTTGGCGCCCATGTCTCCCCGCAACGCCAGCAAACCCGCCTGACAGCAGCGGCCAAAACCCACCGGATGGCCCCGCTCTCCATCCACCACGGGCGCCACCACATCATGCCGCTCAAGAGCCAACGCCACGGCCCGGATGCTGTCGGGCTGCACCAACGGCAAGTCGCCAGGCAACACCAACCAGCCCGACGCATCGGGCGTGGCTGCAACACCGGTGGCAATGCTGGTGCCCATGCCTTGCTCAGGACGGTGGGCCGTGTGTTCGGGGCGCACCACATGCCAAGGCAACCCACTGGCACGGGCCGCTGCCATCACGCAGTCAAGAACGGTTTGACGGCCCGATGGCGTGTGCAAAACCGCGTTCAGTTTGTCGGTCTGTCCGCCAGCAAACCGAAAACGCTCCCCCTTGCCAGCCGCCAGAATGAGAACAACGGGCTTCACACCGCGCAAACGGGTGTGCGCCAATCGGTCTGTGCATCCACTTCAGCCGAAAAACTGACCATGGCATCTGACATGCCTTTGTTTTTCACCTGAACCAGCTCCGCCACGATGGACACCGCGATTTCGGCCGGCGTTTTGGCACCCAGGCGCAAACCCACCGGGCCATGCAAGCGGGCCAGAGCTTCAGCAGTCAGGCCAAAGTGTTCGGTCAGACGCTGTTTACGGGTTTGCTGATTGCGTCGCGAGCCCAGCGCACCCACAAAAAATGCAGGGGAGTTCAAGGCTTCCAGCAAAGCCATGTCATCCAACTTGGGATCGTGCGTCAGCGCCACAATGGCGGTGTGGGCATCGGGTTGAATGGCCAGCACCACATCGTCCGGCATGCCACTGAGGTGTGTCACGCCCGACAAACCCCACCCCGCCTTGTACTCCTCCCGAGGCTCGCAGACCAACACCTCGTAATCCAGCGCCTGGGCCATTTGGGCCACGCACTGGCTCAGCTGCCCTGCACCAATCAGCAACAGGCGCCAGCGGGGGCCAAAAAAGGTGGTCAGGCGGCTGCCATCGAACTGCAGGGTTTCACCGCGCACAGCGGGGCGCAACGCCACAGTCCCAGAGGACAACGTGAGGGTGCGGGCCACCAGCTGGTGCTGGCTGGTGGTCCGCAGAACATCCTGAATCCAGGCTGTGTCCAACACTGGCTCCTGAATCAACCGCAGGGTTCCACCGCACGGCAACCCGAAACGGGTGGCCTCATCCTTGGTCACCCCATAGGCCACCATGGATGGGCGCTGCAAGTCGGCATATTCGCCAGCCCGGATGCGGGCAATCAAGTCATCCTCGACACAACCACCGGAGACCGACCCGCTCACGCCTCCATCGTCACGCACCGCCAGCAAGGCACCGGGTGGCCGAGGGGCAGAACCCCAGGTCTCCACCACGGTGACCAAGGTGACTCGGTGCCCGGCCTGTTTCCAGGCCAGCACGTCGGCCAACACGCGCAAATCAAGGCTTTCCATGCCGGTCTCCGTACTCGACTCAAGCCTGACGAATGGCGTCTGCCGTCAGAGGCAGACGGCGCACCCGCTTGCCAGTGAGTGCGGCCACCGCGTTGGCAATGGCGGGCGCCACCACCGCCGTGGCGGGTTCGCCAATGCCACCGGGTTTTTCACCGCTCTTGACCAGCACGACATCGATTTGTGGCGATTCGTGCAGGCGTACAGGCTGGAAGCTGTTGTAGTTGGTTTCCTGAACACGGCCGTTTTTCAAGGTGATCTGGTGTTTGATGGAAGCTCCCATCCCGAACACCACGGCCGATTGAATTTGCGCCTGCACGGTATCGGGGTTGACCATCATGCCCAGGTCAGCAGCCACCGTCACTTTGTGCACGCGCACCTCACCGTCCGCGTCCAAGCTCACTTCTGCCACCTGGGCCATGTAGGTGTCGTAACCCTCCATCAGCGCAATGCCGCGCGCACGACCCTTGGGCAACGGCTTGCCCCAACCGGCCTTTTCAGCCGCCAGCTTGAGCACATGGGCAAACCGGGGCTTTCCATTCAGAAGCGCCATGCGGTATTCGTAGGGGTCTTTTCCTGCGGCTTTGGCCAGCTCGTCCATGAAGCTTTCGTTGGCAAACGCATTCATGTTGTGGCTCACGGCGCGCCAATAGCCCACGCGGAAGCCACTGTCGTGGATCACCAGGTCGTACTGGGTGTTGGCGAGGTTGTAGCCGGTGACGGCCGCTTCAGCCATGAAGGGATCCAGAACCTCCTTGGGCAACCCGAAGGCCCTTTGGGTCACCGATTGCGATGCCACCCGGAAGTGCATGGCCACCGGCATGCCATTGGCGTCCACCCCAGCCTTGACGGTGTTGACACCGACAGGACGATAGAAGTCATGAGTCATGTCCTCTTCACGCGTCCACAACAGCTTGACGGGTTTACCCACGGCCTTGGAGATTTCAGCCGCCTGGACAATGAAATCCAGCTCCAGACGCCGACCAAACCCACCCCCCAGAAACGTGGTTTGGAGAGTGATGTTTTCTGGTTTGACCTTCAAAGCAGCGGCCACCGCTCCCTGTGCCCCTTGCGGAAACTGGGTAGGCCCCACCAGAAGCACCTTGTCCCCCTGGACATCGGCGGTGAAGTTCATGGGTTCCAAGGGCGCATGCGCCTGCATGGGCGTGACGTATTCCGCCTCCATCACACGGGCCGCCGTCTGGAAAGCTGCTGCCACATCGCCTTGCGGTTTGGTGATTTCAATCACCTTGCCCGACTTCAGCGCCTCCCGGGTGCCCGCCAGAATGGATTCGTCGCTCAAGGCGGCCACGCTGCCTTCGTCCCACTGGACCTGAACGGTTTCCAAAGCCTTTTTGGCACGCCACCAGCTATCGGCCACCACCGCCACCCCATCGCTGATTTGCACCACCGACTGCACGCCGGGCATGCTCTTGGCCTGCGTGGCTTCGTAGCTCTTGACCTTGCCACCAATCACCGGGCATTGCTGCACGGCGGCGTACACCATGCCTGGCAATTTGACGTCTACGCCAAACGTGGCGGTGCCATTCACTTTGGCAGGTGTGTCCAATCGCTTGGTGGATTTGCCCACAATCCGGAAATCTTTCGGGTCTTTGAGTACAGGCTTTTCGGGCACTGCCAGACGGGCTGCGGCCGCCGCCATTTGGCCGTAGGTGGCTTTTTTGCCGCCTGGCCCCATCAACATGCCTTTGTCTGCCTTGATGGAACCGGTGTCGGTGTTCCATTCCAGCGCAGCGGCGGTTTGGAGCATTTCGCGCACCTGGGCACCAGCGACACGCAGCTTGGTCCAGCCATCGCGGACCGATGTGGAGCCACCGGTGATTTGCGCACCTAGCAACGCATTCACATACACCGCAGCTGGCGGGGCGGTGACCACTTTGATCTGACGGAGATCCACATTCAGCTCTTCAGCCACCAGCATGGGCATGGAAGTCTGAACACCCTGCCCCATTTCAGCATGGGCCACCATGATGGTGATGGCATTGTCATCGGCAATGTGCACCCAGGCGTTGGGTGTACTGACTGCACCTGCAGCCATGGCCCCGCGCGAAAACGGCAGACTGACCCCCAGCAGCAAGCCACCGGACAGGGTGGCTGAGCCTTTGAGGAAAGAACGACGGGAAGTGGAAGTTGTGTTCATCATGTCGTGTCTCCTTGTCGGGTCAGGCTTTGCGCATGCTGGCGGCAGCATCTTTGATGGCTGCGCGGATGCGGGGGTAGGTACCGCAACGGCAGATGTTGCCGCTCATGGCCGCATCAATCTCGGCATCTGACGGATTTTTGTTTTTGGCCAGCAACGCAGCGGCACTCATGAGTTGCCCGCTTTGGCAATAACCGCACTGAGGCACGTCGTGCTTGATCCAGGCTTGTTGCAGCGGGTGGCTGTTGTCTTTGGACAGGCCTTCCACTGTGGACACTTTTTTGCCCGACACCACGCTGATCGGGGTTTGGCACGAGCGCACCGGCTTGCCATCCAAATGCACGGTACAGGCACCGCACAGAGCAGCCCCACAACCGAATTTGGTACCGGTCATGCCGAGTTCATCGCGCAACACCCACAGCAGAGGGGTGTCTGACTCGGCCTGCGCCGACGCCGGCTTGCCATTGACTTGGAAATTCACGCTCATGGGTTGTCTCCAGAATTTGCGTTGGTTTGGAATGGATCTGCGTCTCCATGTGACACCGCGGCAGTACCAGGAAAAGTGTCACATGTCACATGTGCAAGCACATTGTGTGCCGAGGCCATTCAGCCAGCCGCCCGGGTAAACGCGATATGAGCAGGCGCACATAACGCGCTTTCTGGATATCAACCCACGTCTTGCATCGCTTGCGACTCAATGACCGTCCACTCTTCAGGTGTGAACACCCTTGAACGGGTGTGGAAGGCCTTGCCCTCCGGACCTTCCAGCGAGAACGTGCCACCGTGACCTTCGATCACGTCGATGATGAGTTGGGTGTGTTTCCAGTAGGCATACTGGCTCTTGCTCATGTAGAACGGGCAACAGCCAATGTCGCCCAGGTGCACGTCACCAGCGCCGATGGTCAATTCACCCAACAGGTAGCAGTTGGCCGCGCTGTTGTCGCAGCAGCCCCCGCTCTGGTGGAACATGAGGCCGTCGCCGTGTTTGGTTTTCAGGAATTCAATCAGCTCCACTGCGGCGGGTGTGGCAATGACTTTTTCGACCATGATGTTGTCTCCTGCTCGTTTGGTTGGCGTTCGCTGCTTCAGGATGTATCGCGTTCGCTGCTTCGGGAGCGGGCAGGGCGGCCACCTCATACCGGAGTACCGAAAATCGGCGGCCGCCCTGCCCGCTCCCGAAGCCGGTTGGTCTGCGCGACTGTGCCCGAACGCCGAGTCGAACTGCCAAAAGCCACGCGGCTGCCCGTGGGGGCGACCACCGATTTCTGGTACCCCAATATGAGGTGGATGCCCCTGCGGGCCGCCTCGTGGCGCTCCCTCCGGCGAAAAGAGCCAGAAGGGGCTCAATGGACTTTTAGAAGAAGCCCAACTTGCTTTCGCTGTAGCTGACCAACAGGTTTTTGGTCTGCTGGTAGTGGTCCAGCATCATCTTGTGGGTTTCGCGGCCAATGCCCGACTCTTTGTAGCCACCGAACGCGGCGTGCGCCGGGTAGGCGTGGTAGCAGTTGGTCCACACGCGGCCAGCCTTGATGGCACGGCCCATGCGGTAGGCCACGTTGCCGTTGCGGCTCCACACGCCAGCACCCAGGCCGTACAGCGTGTCGTTGGCAATAGCCAGGGCTTCAGCTTCGTCCTTGAAGGTGGTCACGGCCAGCACGGGGCCAAAAATTTCTTCCTGGAAGATGCGCATTTTGTTGTGACCCTTGAACAGGGTGGGCTGCACGTAGTAGCCGCCTTCCAGGTCGCCGCCTAGGTGGGCCTGGCCGCCACCGGCCAGCACTTCTGCGCCTTCCTGCTTGCCCAGGTCGAGGTACGACATGATTTTGGTCAGCTGCTCTTTGGAAGCCTGTGCACCCATCATGCTGTCGGTGTCCAGCGGGTTGGCATGCTTGATGGCGGCCACGCGCTTCAGCACGCGTTCCATGAACTTGTCGTAAATGCTTTCCTGAATCAGCGCACGGCTGGGGCAGGTGCAGACTTCACCCTGGTTGAACGCGAACAACACCAGACCTTCGATGGCTTTGTCCAGGAAGCCGTCGTCTTTGTCCATCACGTCGGCAAAGAAGATGTTGGGGCTCTTGCCGCCCAGTTCCAGCGTGGCGGGAATCAGGTTGTTGGCAGCAGCCTGTGCAATCACGCGGCCGGTGGTGGTGGAGCCGGTGAAGGCG
>Ga0228698_1000208_pt1 | contig 53271 bp, 51 predicted proteins | sample McNCre117_Aug_MG_FD_178015 | JGI IMG/M metagenome (GOLD analysis project Ga0228698, IMG submission 178015) | Freshwater microbial communities from McNutts Creek, Athens, Georgia, United States - 1-17_Aug_MG | ecosystem: Environmental > Aquatic > Freshwater > Creek | place: USA: Georgia... | reverse complement strand
CAGGGCAGGGGGGGTGTCGATCACGATCACGTCGTAATCACTGCGCGCCTGATCCAGCCCCCGATCCAGACACCGCCAGAACTCAAAACCAGGGTCACGCGTTTGCCGCGCCGGCAAGGCAAATTCGGCGCCAAAGAGCAGCGGCGCGGCGCAAACCAGATCGATGCCGGGCCAGTAACTGGGGCGCACGGCGTAGCTCAGGTCATCCTGCTCACCCGTGAACAAGGGCATGGCGGTGTGCTCCTGCTCCACTTCGGCGTCGGGCAGCACCCCAAACAGCGTGGTAGCCGAGCCTTGTGGATCCAGATCCACCAGCAACACCCGATGGCCGCGCATCGACAGGCCCTGCGCCAGGGTCACAGCGGTGGTGGTCTTGGCCACACCCCCCTTGAAGTTGGCCACCGTGATGGTGATGCCAGCAGCGTTGTCGGGGCGCATGTGTTGCGGCCTCAGGGCCCGGGCCCACTGCTGGGCCTCGTTCAGGGGCCACTCGCGCCGATTACCATGCATGGTGCCCGCAGGCAGATCGGCTCGGGTCAGGCGGTAGGCGATCTTGGCCTTGTCGACACCGCACAATTGAGCCAGTTGCAGCGCACTCACCGAAGGCGCCGTCTTTTGCGCAGACGGCGGCAACATGGCGGCACGGATGTGCCCCATCATCGCCGCTACACGCGCGGCCTGTGTCTCGATATCTGCCAGACTTTGGCGCTTGATCGTTTGTTTGATGTCCATGCGTTTCTCCACCGAATTTTCGGATGCAAACGATTATGCATGGCACCTGAGAAAAAACGCTTGAACTCGCAGCCGCGCGTCGGCAGATTCGGACACTGCATTCGGCTGTTCAGGCGTTTTTTCACCTCCCTCCCACGAGATTTTCAAAAAGGTTCAACTTCTCTAAATACTTAAAGCCTGTGGATAACTCGAATTTCATATTTTTAATCAATGACTTACGAGGCAAAATGAAAGCAGACTGTCCACCGCATACCCGTTGCCGTCCAGGGATTAACCGGCACTGTCCAGCTTCTAACCGCCTGACGTCCGGCTTTTAACCGGCAACGCCCGATGCCGATGGCTCCCCACCGCGCCGGGTTGTCGGCCCGCACCACCGACGACACCCGGCACGGCGTGTGCGTTCTCTCACGGCTGCAGCGTCCGCCCCTTGCCTGTGTCCAGGTTTTAACCGGCTGCCCTACAGGCCCTTCACCGACTGGTGTCCAGTCTTTAACCGCCTGGGTGTCAACGAAACAGCTGCCAGATTTCGTCCAATCGTCTGTGGACATATGATGTGCACATGGATGAGCGATCAACCCTGAGTCCGGTGCCGGCCCACGCCGCCGAATCACCAGACAGCGCCGAATTACGCAAGCCGCACGAAATGATCGTGCTGCTGCCCCGTTCCAAACGGGTCACGCTCACCGGGCGTCGCCTGTACAACGCGCTGCTGCAAGTCTCGCAAAGTCGGCTGGCCGCCATGAGCACCATGCCCGCGGCCGATTACATGTTCGAGGCGCCCTTGCCGGCGCTGCTGCGAACCACCGGCTCCAGCGGCGAAGACCGCACCGCCGCCAAGCGCTACCTGCGCGAGATGCGCGGGCTCGAAGTCGACTGGGAATCCACCGCCCCGGGCGACGGCGTGAAGTGGCGGGGGTTCTCCATGCTCAGCGAAGTGGCCATCGAAGTGCGCCATGGCGAAAACTGGGTGTCGTGGTCGTACCCGCCCACCATCATGGCGGCCTTGCGTGAGCCCACCCGCTGGGCGCGCATCGACCTGGAGGTGCTGGCCAAGCTGGGCACCTATGCGGCCGTGGCCCTTTACGAAATCTGCGCGCGTTACCGCGACAACCCCAGTGGCGTCACCAGCCGCAAGCCGGTGGCCTGGTGGGCCGACGCCCTCAGCCAGGCGCCGGCGGGCAGCGAGCGGCGTGAGTGGCGCAAATTCAAGAGTGAGCGCGTCAAGGAAGCCATTGACGAGATCAACCGCGAAACCGAGCTCGAGATCGAGTTGATCGAGCACAAGCAGGGCAGGGCGGTCATCGAGGCCCAGTTTGCCGTGCGTCGCAAACGCAGTGCGCCGCGTGTGGCCACCCAGTCAGACGAACCCATTGATGCGCACCTGGTGTTGCGTGCCGAATCGCTGGGTGTGCGTGAACTCAAGCTGGACGGCCTGATCAAGGAGTTTGGCGAGGCGGCCGTGCGCGAGAAGGTGGATCTGCTGGAGCGCCGGGCTGCCAACAGCAAGCTGCGCGGGGTAGAAAACGCCTACTCCTACCTGCGGTCGCTGCTGCGCCAGGGCGACACGGCCAACCCCGTCGGCCAACAGGCCGAGCCCTTGCCGACCCCGGCGACCGATGCGGCCCAGCTGTCATCCGCCACCTTGGTGGCCGCCGAGCCCGCGCCCCGGTCAACCCTGCCGCATGCCCCGACGCCCGAGACGCCCGCTACCCAATGGATCAACGAACGCAGCGCGACCGTGCGCGCCGAACTGGCCGCCATGGAGCCCGCGCAACGCCAGGGTTGGGTGGATCTGGCGCTGCAAGAGCTGTCGGCGCGTGGCCTGCTCAGTGCGGTGATCTCGCGCCGCGCCGCGCAAGGTGATGTGCTGCACGGCCTGCTCGGCTCGGTGGTGGTGCGCCTGTACGCCGTGGCCGTCCATGGCCCCCAGTGGCAGCAGCCCCCAGAGCAGGCCTGAAGCCCGCTGGCAGCCTGTCACGACCAGCCTTCAGCCCTGGTCTTCGTCGGCCCGGTAGTGGCCCATGCGCTGCGACTTGGTGGCCAGGTAGCCCTGGTTGTGCGGGTTAGGGGCCATGTGGTGCGGCACACGCTCGGTCACTTCGATGCCCAGGCCTTGCAGTGCCGACACCTTGGCCGGGTTGTTGGTCAGCAGCCGCACCCGCTTGACACCCAGGCGGCCCAGCAGGTCGGCCGCCACCGCGTAGTCGCGGGCATCATCGGGCAGCCCCAGCAGGCGGTTGGCCTCGACCGTGTCGGCACCGGCCTGCTGCAGCGCATAGGCGCGGATCTTGTTCACCAGGCCAATGCCTCGGCCTTCCTGGCGCAGGTACAGCAGCACACCCCGGCCCTGTGCGGCGATGGCCTGCAGGCCGGCCTGCAATTGCTCGCCGCAATCGCATTTCAGGCTGAACAGCGCGTCGCCCGTCAGGCACTCGCTGTGCAGGCGGGTCAGCACCGGCTCGCCGTCGTCCAGCCGGCCCATGCTCATCACGGCATGTTCGCGGCCGGTGGCCGGATCAACCAGGCCATGCAGATCAAACTCGCCCCAGGCGGTGGGCAGGCGGCACGACACCAGCTTGCCGGCGGGCCATTCCAGGGCGGGATCTGACGAGGGAGCGCCCACAGGGGGCAGAGAACGAGCGTGCATGACAAGGGATCGGTTCGGCCCCCATTGTCGCTGCTTGTGCATGTCCCCCTGGCGTCAAAGGCCGACAGCGCCGCGCCGGCCCTTGCAGGCGATCAAAGAATGCGGCTCTTGTGCCCGGCCCAGTAGGCGTCGCGCAGCACGCGCTTGTACAGCTTGCCGGTGGGCAGGCGGGGCAATTGATCAGAGAAATCAACCGTGCGCGGGCACTTCAGGTGGGCCAGGTGGGCACGGCAGAACTCGATGAGTTCGGCCGCCAGCTCAGGCGTGTGGGCCAGACCGGCCACCGGTTGCACCACGGCCTTCACTTCTTCACCCAGGTCTTCGTTGGGCACACCGAACACGGCGGCGTCGGCCACCTTGGGGTGGGTGATCAACAGGTTTTCACACTCTTGCGGGTAGATGTTCACGCCGCCCGAGATGATCATGAAGGTGGAGCGATCGGTGAGGTACAAAAAGCCGTCGTCGTCGATGTAGCCCATGTCACCCACGGTGCTCATCGAGCCGTCGGGCGAGCGGGTGAGGGCGGTGCGCTCGGGGTCATTGAAGTACACGAAGGGCGAGGCCGTCTTGAACCAGATCTCACCGGGCTGGCCCTTGGGCACCGGCTGCAACTGATCATCCAGAATGTGCAGATCACCCAGCAACACGCGGCCCACGCTGCCCCGGTGGGCCTGCCACTCGGCGGTGTTGCAGGCGGTGAACCCCAGGCCTTCGGTGGCGCCGTAGTACTCGTGGATGATGGGGCCCCACCAGGCGATCATCTGCTCTTTCACCTGCACCGGGCAGGGTGCCGCCGCGTGGATGGCGATCTTCAGTGACGACAAGTCAAAGGCTTCACGCTCGGCCTGCGGCAGCTTGAGCATGCGGCTGAACATCGTGGGCACCAGCTGCGAATGCGTCACCTTGTACCGCTGCACCAGCTGCAGGTAGTGCAGCGGGTCGAAGTGCTCCATGATGATGACCGTGGCGCCATTGCGCAGGGCCAGGCTCACATTGGCCAGCGGCGCCGAGTGGTACAGCGGCGCCGGTGACAGGTAGGTCATGCCTTCTTCGCACTGCCACAGCTGATTGAGAAAGTGGAACAGCGGCAGCGGCTGGCTGGGGGGGTTCTCGGGCAGGGGCCGCAAGATGCCCTTGGGCCGGCCGGTGGTGCCCGACGAATACAGCATGGATGTACCCAGCCACTCGTCGTCGATGGGCGTGCCGGGGAATGACGCCACGGCTTCGTCGTAATCGACCACACGCGCCTGGCCGGCGGTGCCGGCCACCGCCGCACCACCGCCCACCACCAGGCAAAGCCGGATGCCCGGGCTGCTGGCCAAGGCTTCGCGGGCCACGGCCAGCTTTTCGGCCGAGGTGATCAGCAGCTTCGAATCGCTGTTGTTCAGGATGTAGGCCAGCTCATCGGCCATCAGGTAGCCGTTGATGCAGGTGTAGTACAGGCCCGTGCGTTCACCGGCCACGCAGGCGGGCAGGTAATGGGCGTTGTTCTCCATGAACACCGCGTAGTGGCCCAGCCGCTCCAGGCCCTGGGCCCGCAGCAGGTGGGCCAGCTGGTTGCTGCGCTGCTCCAGTTGCGCATAAGTCACCTGCTGCCCGCTGCTGGCCATGATGAAGGCGGGGCGATCGGCAAACTTCTGGGCGTACTGTCCGGGGTACATGGCGGCTCCTGGCTGCGTCGTTGTCAAACGATTGTGCGGAAAGCCATCCGCTGCGCCATGGGGTGTTTTCCCGTGATTGGTGGCCGCTATCGCCGGTCGCCCAGGCGCTGCTGCACCCAGCCGCCGAAGGCATCGAGCAAAGGCAGGTAGGCCTCGGGCTGCGCTTCGACCAGGCCCAGGGCCAGGCAGGCGGCCTCCAGGGTGGAGCGGTGGTGCGCCACCAGGGCCTTGCGCAGGCCATAACGTGAGGGCGGCGGCTCAGGCAAGGCCAGGCGGGGCAGGGCGCGCAGCAGCGGGTGCCGCGCCACCATCTGCCGGGCCTGGCGCCAGGTGCCGTCGATCAAGACCAGTTGCCCCGGCTGGGCGGCGCTTGCCGGTGCAGCGGGCGGCCCCTTGCCTGGCTCGGCCGGGTACACCAGCGTGCTGCCTTGGGGCCCACCCGCCTGCAGCAACTGGTGCAGGGCCTCGTCAGGCCAGGCGCTGCCCACCTGCACCTGCACCCGCTGCAGGCTCAGGGCCAGCAGTGGCACGCTGCCCTTGGCGTGCCCCGCTTCACCGGGGTGCTGCAAGACCAGCAGCGGCACCCGGTTGGCAGTGGGCCGCACCCAGGCGCACAGGCAGCTGCGCAGCGGCTTGGCGCAACGGGTGCACAGGGCGCGCCGGGTTGGCGCCAGGGCGGCTGTCAAGGGGTTCATCGGGCCCGCCAAGCTATCACAGCCGCCACCAGCCGGGCCGTACACTGCCCGGCTAGCCCTGCAACCTGCGCGCCCACCGGCACGCCCGCCCCGTGCCCGATTCTTCGCCTACCAGCCTTGCCCCATCCTTCGCCGATCTGGGCCTTGAACCCGCGCTGCAAGGCGCGGCTGCGCAGGCCGGTTGGGCCCGGCCCACACCCGTGCAGGCGCAGGTGCTGCCGCCCGTGCTGGGCGGGCGTGATGTGCTGGCGCTGGCGCCCACGGGCTCGGGCAAGACCGGGGCCTTCGTGCTGCCCCTGCTGCAACGTTGGCTGAACAACGCTAACACCACCCATGAGCGTCCACGCCAGCTGGCCGTGCTGGTCTTGTCGCCCACGCGTGAGCTGGCGGTGCAAACCCACCACACGCTGCAGGCCCTGGCTGCCAGGCTGCCCCAGGCCCTGCATGCCGTGCTGGCAGTGGGTGGGGTGTCCATCAACCCGCAGATGATGGCCTTGCGCGGTGGGGCGCATGTGGTGGTGGCCACACCGGGCCGCCTGCTGGATCTGCTGGCCCACAACGCATTGAGCTTGTCGCAGCTCGATACCCTGGTGCTGGACGAAGCCGACCGCCTGCTGGATCTGGGCTTTGCCGACGAAGTCAATCGCGTGCTGGCCCTGTTGCCTGCGCAGCGTCAAACCCTGCTGCTGTCGGCCACCTGGCCTGCCGACGTGGCCCGGCTGGCCGAGCGTGTGCTGCAGCAGGCCGTGCGCTGCGAGTTGCCAGGCTGCACGCCCGGTGACGCCGCCACACCCGACATCACGCAGCGCGCCATCGAGGTGGACACCGCCCGCCGCACGCCGCTGCTGCGTCACTTGCTGGCCACCGAAGGCTGGGACAGCGCCATGGTGTTCGTGGCTTCGCAGTACGCCAGCGAGCACGTGGCCGACAAGCTGCGCCGCCACGGCGTGCCCGCGCAAGCCCTGCACGGGGCCCTCAGTGCCGGCCGCCGCAGCCAGGTGCTCACCGATCTGAAAGCCCGCCGCATCCGCGTGCTGGTGGCCACCGATCTGGCCGCACGCGGCATCGATGTGCCGCAGCTGGCCGCCGTGGTCAACCTCGACTTGCCGCGTTCACCCAGCGATCACACCCACCGCATCGGTCGCACCGGCCGGGCCGGTGCCAGCGGTGTGGCCATCAGCTTCATCTGTGCCGACGCACCCGGCAGCGAAGCGCACTTTCGCCTGATCGAAAAACGCCAGGCGCAGCGGGTGCCCCGCGAGCAGATCACCGGCTTCGAGCCCGCCGCCGTGCTGCCGGCCAGCACCGTGGCCGACCCGAACGGCGGCATCAAGGGCCGCCGCCTGAGCAAGAAAGACAAGCTGCGGGCCGCTGCGGCGGCAGGCAAGGCGCGCAGCGCTTGATGGGCCCTCGGCCCTCAATGGGCACAGCAGCAGGCGCCGCCACCGCAGCCTGATCGCGCTGCAGGCGCTGGCGCAGGCTCGGCCGCCACGGCGGTGTAGCCGGCTTCCTCGATGGCTTGCTGCAACTGCTGCGTTGTGGCCGTGGCCGACTGGATCGACACCTGGTGGCTGGCCAGGTCAACCGACACCTGGGCCTGGGCATCGAGGGCCTGCACGGCCTGCGTGATGCTGCGCACGCAGTGGCCGCAGCTCATGTCCTGAACAGTGAACGAGATCATGGAGAAATCCTTGAAAGGGTTGGCATGACCACACTTTCAAGCTTGCCATGGTGGCAAGGTCAAGCCTGGTGGCTGCATCACCCTGGTGGTGACTCACCCGTCCGCCAGGCGCTTGACACTCCCATTGTGGGAAGGTTTAGACTGCCTCGGATTGAACCCCTGGCCCCGCACATGATGAACATTGGTCAGGCCGCCAGCGCTTCGGGCGTATCGGCCAAGATGATCCGGCACTACGAAGCCATCGGCTTGTTGCGCGAAGCCGCGCGCACCGACTCGGGCTACCGCCAATATGCGGCCGATGAAGTGCACAGCCTGCGTTTCATCCGCCACGCGCGTGACCTGGGGTTCTCGTTGCCCGAGATCGCCCAACTGCTCAGCCTGTGGCAAGACCGCAAGCGCCCCAGCCGCCAGGTCAAGGCCCTGGCGCAGCAGCACATCGACGAACTGGATCGCAAGGCCCGTGAGCTGCTGGCCATGAAGGCCACACTCGAGCATCTGGTGCATGGCTGCCGCGGCGACGAGCGGCCTGACTGCCCCATTCTGGATGGCCTGGCTGGCAAGCCCCAATCGCACCACCTTGCCAAGGATGCCGCATGAAACGACTGTTTGGGGCCGCCTGCGCGCTGTGGCTCGCCACCGCTGCCACGGCCCAGGTGCCCGCCCATGATCACGCTGCCCATGCCCCCGCCGCTGCGTCGGCGGCTGTGGCACTGACAGAAGGCCTGGTGCGCAAGATCGACCGGGATGCTGCTCAACTCACCTTGCGCCATGGGCCCATCACCAACCTGAACATGGGCGCGATGACCATGGTGTTCAAGGTGGCAGACCGGGCCTGGCTGACCGACCTGAAGGAAGGTGACCAGATCAGGTTTGCGGCCTCTCGCATCAATGGGGTCATCACCATCACGGCCATCGAACGCGCCGCACCACAATAGGCCGACAAGCCTGCTGGCAGGCTTGGCACCCCAGTCTGGTACGGGAAGGAGACCTTGATGCAGAGGCCTGAATGGTTGCGGCCACCCTATCTGGCCGTTGGTGCCCTTGCGGCCGCCCTGGCTGGCTGGCTGGTGCCTGCCACCGGTCCGTTGGCCAAGGGGGTCATGGTGGTCTTCACTTGGGGGTTTTGCGCCTATGGGGCCTGGTCCATGCGCGAACTCTGGCAAGTGCTGGCCGAATTCGCCCAGGACATCGCCGGCCGGCGTCGCCAGGGTGCAGCCGCCCACCCGGCCCGCCAGGGCCCGGCACCCGAGCTGCCGGCGCCCGTGCAGGAGCTGGTGCGTCAGCGGGTGGCCCTGATGGCCAGGCACGGTGTGTTCAAGCCCGAGGCCCCCGATGCGGCCCTGCTGTTTGCGGCCCTGGCCGACAACGGGGGCGGCGCCGGGCCCGAGGACATCCTGGCCGCCCTTGACGCGGCAAGCAGCCATCACCCCGATGCCAGGCCCGAATCCTGGACGGCCAACCTGTCGTGGGAACACGGTCATGCCGAGCAGGAAGACGAGGCCCTGAAGCGCCAGCTGGCCGACATCGTGCGCCTGAGCGACGGCGCCTTGCAGGTGGCCAATCTGCACATCGGCTTGTTGCCGCGGGCCGGCCACGCCGACTCGCGTGAAGTGCAGGTGCAGATCCGGATGCGGGTCAACGGTGAGCAGATCGAGCTGGACTACCCCGGCCACCTGAAGTACCTGAGCACCCACCTGCAGCACGCCTTGGCCCTTCGGCTGGCCAGGCTGGGCCTGGGCCGTCGCCTGGCCTGGCTGGACACGGGCGAATCATTGGCCCTGTCGGTGCTGCCCGAGGGTGCGGTCGAGGCGCTGAACCAGGCCTTGCACCTGGGCCCGCACAGCAGTTGCCGCTGGGCCTGGGTGGACGAGCAGGCGCCTGTCTCCGCGGGCGACACGGCCGTGCCAGCGGCCGCTTGATAGACGGGGCCGGCTCAGGCCGGGCTGGTGGCCCACATCTGCCGCAGCTCACGCTTGAGCACCTTGCCAATCGCGCTGCGTGGCAACTCGTCGATCAGGCGGGCACCGGCGAGGCGCTGGGTCTTGCCGACCTGGCCGTTGACCCAGGCGATGATGGCCTCGGGGGTGTCGGCGTGGTCAGCTCGACGCACCAGGTAGGCCACCGGGGTCTCGCCCCATTCGGCGCTGGCGATGCCCACCACGGCGGCATCGGCCACGGCCGGGTGCTGGCGCAGCACGGCCTCCAGATCGCTGGGGTAGATGTTGAAGCCACCGCTGATGATCATGTCCTTGCGGCGATCAAACAGCGTCAGGAAGCCCTCGGCATCAAAGCGGCCCACGTCACCGGTGCGGATGTAGCGGCGGCCTTCATCGTCGTACCACTCGGCCTCGGCGGTCTTGGCCGGCTGCTTGTGGTAGCCGGTCATCATGCCGGGTGAGCGGCCCACCACCTCGCCCGCCTCGCCCTTGGGCACTTCGCGGCCGTCTTCGTCGATCAGGCGGATGTCATGGCCTTCGGCCGGCTGGCCCACGGTGTGCAGCTTGGTGGGGTGCAGGTGGGCTTGCAGGATGCAGGTGCCGCCGCCTTCGGTCATGCCGTAGTACTCGACCAGGCCGCCGGGCCAGCGTGCCAGCACGTCGGCCTTGAGCGCCGCATGAAACGGCGCGCTGGTGCAGAACTTGGCCTTGAACGACGACAGGTCGTACTGGCCAAAATCAGGCCGGGCCATCAGGCGCTGGTACTGCACCGGCACCAGCATGGTGTGCGTGGCGCGTTCGGCCTGAGCGGTTTGCAGGTACAGGCCGGCGTCAAACTTGGGCAGCAGCACCAGGCAGCCACCGTAGGCCAGCGTGGGGATCACCGCCACCAGCGTGGTGTTGCTGTACAGCGGGGTGGAGATGAGCGTGACCGTGTCGGTGCTGTAGCCCGACATGGCCGCCCGCTGGATGTGGGCCCAGCGCATGGCATGCGATTGCACGATGCCCTTGGGCGTGCCGGTGGTGCCCGACGAATAGATCAGGTTGAAGGCCCACTGCGGCTGGATGTCGACCGCCGTGGGCCGGGCGCCTTCGGTTGCGAGCCAGGGCGCCAGCGCGGGGCCGCCGTCATGCGCATCCAGCCGCGTGACAGGCAGGCTGGCGGGCAGTGCCACGCCGCCTTGCGCCAGCGCATCGAGCACGCCCTGGTCGGCAAAAAAGCGGCAGGCGTCGGCGTCTTGTGCCATGCCCAGCAATTGCTCGGCGGTGCTGCTGGGTGCCAGCGGGGCCACGGCCAGGCCCGCACGCAGCGCGCCCACGAACACCGCCACATAGGCCACGCAGGCGGTGGCGCAGATGGCGATGGCCTGGCCGGGCTGCAGGCCGTCGCGCTGCAGGCTGGCCGCCACACGATCGACCAGCACGTCAAGCTGCGCGTAGCTCAGGCGCTCATGGCCCACCACCAGGGCAGGGGCCTGAGGCCGTTCGCGGGCCTGCTGGGCCAGCAGGGCGGGCAGGGTCTGGAAGGGCTTGATTTCCTGGACGTCAGCGGGGTTCGTGCTCATGCGGGGTGTGGCCTGGGGCTGTGGGCGAGTGGCTCAGCGTAGCAGCCGCCGGGCTGCGGGTGTTGTCGCCCAGGTGCTTGTCCGCGCAGGGTGGGGCGGCGCTCAATGCCCGTTCAAACCAGCGCAAAGGGCAGGGCAGACATGGACATCGAAGGCAAGGTGGTGGTGGTGACGGGTGGCGCATCGGGCATTGGCCAGGCCTTGTGCCGGGCCTTTGCGCAAGCGGGTGCCAGGGCCGTGGTGGTGGCCGATCTGGATGCCGACGGCGCAGCGCGCACGGCCGCCGAGGTGGGCGGCCTGGCCGTACCCACCAATGTGGCCGTGGCCGAGCAGGTGCAGGCCCTGGTGCAGGCGGCCACCAGCCGTTACGGCCAGGTGGACATCTTTTGCAGCAACGCGGGCATCATCTCGCGCACCGATGCCGACGCCCCGCTGGCCGATTGGCAGCGCCACTGGGATGTGAATGTGATGGCCCATGTGCACGCGGCCAATGCGGTGCTGCCGCAGATGCTGGCGCGTGGCAACGGCTGCCTGCTGCAAACGGCCTCAGCCGCAGGTCTGCTCAGCCAGGTCAATGCGGCACCGTATTCGGTCACCAAGCATGCGGCCGTGGGTTTTGCCGAGTGGCTGTCGATTGCGCACGGTGATGCCGGCATCCAGGTGTGCTGCCTGTGCCCGCAGGGCGTGCTCACGCCCATGCTGCTGGGGGCCGACGGCCAGGGCCGCAGCCGCAGTTTCCTGGGGGCGGGTGCCTTGACACCCGAGGCAGTGGCGCAGTGTGCGCTGCAGGGCGTGCGCGACGGGCGCTTCTTGATCCTGCCGCACGAAGAAGTGCTGGGCTTCTGGCAGCGCAAGGCCAGCGATTACGCGCGCTGGTTGCGCGGCATGCGGCGGCTGCGGGCCCAGGTGATGGGCAATCAGGGGCACTGAACGGCCCCGGCCCCCAACCGGGCCGACCATGAAAAAAGGGCTGGTCACCCAGCCCTTCTTCAGGAAGCAGGAATCTGCTTACTTCGAGGCAGCCGAAGCAGCCTTCTTGGCCTTCTTGGCAGCCTTCTTCTCGGCCTTCGAGGCAGCCTTGTCGGCCTTCTCAGCCTTGGCGGGAGCCGAGGCGGTCACGGCGGGCTTGGCAGCGGCGGGAGCCGAAGCGGCGGCCGGGGCTTGGGCGAACGACACGGCAGCGGCGGTCGACAGGAGGGCGGCGATCAGCAGGTTCTTGGTCATTTTGTTTCTTCCAATTCAGGGCAGATGCGAGATTCGAGTTGGCTCCGATTCTCTGGAGCGAGCCCGATTTCGCCGGGCTTGCAGACACAACGCGGCCGGTTGACCTAGGGTTGACACCAAGCCGAATTATTTTTTCGGCTTGATGGATGTCAAGCGTCAAACCAGGGATTTCAGCGGCACGGCCGGGTCGCAGGCCTGGCTGGGCGCCGGGTGACGGCCGCCTTCGAGCAGCTTGCGCGCGGTCATGTGGTCCATGGCGGCATTGACCGATTCAACGCAGACCAGCCGGTCAGCCACATAGTGCAGCAGCGAAAAGCTGGCGTCGCTGGCCCCTGGGCGGCGGTGCACGCTGGCGCCCGGCGTGCCCGGTGCAGGCAGCAGGCCCACCATCTGCAGCCGCATGCTGCCCTGCTCAGACCAGAACCAGGGCAGGGCGGCATAGGCCGTGGTTTGTCCCTGGATGGTGGCCACGGCGGTGCGGGCCTGGTCATTGGCGTTTTGCACCGATTCGAGGCGCAGCGGGCTGCCCGGCGGCGCCCAGGCCGGGGCCACCGGGAACCGCGCCACATCACCCACGGCCAGGATGGCGGGGTCACTGCTGCGCATTTGCGCATCGACCACGATGCCGTTGTCCACCACCAGGCCGGCGGCTTCGGCCAGCGCGGTGTTGGCCTCGGCGCCGATGCCCAGCAGCAGCAGGTCGATGGGCCGCTCTTGCCCATTGACCTGCAGGCCCAGCAGGCGCCCGCCTTCGTGACGGGCTGCGCCCACCTGGGCACCCAGCAGCACCTCGATGCCGGCGGCCTGGTGGGTGGCCAGCACATGGGCCGACAGCTCGGGCGACACCGAGCGGCCCATCAACCGGGGCGCGGCTTCGATCACGGTGACATCCAGGCCCAGGGCCTTGGCCGTGGCCGCCACCTCCAGGCCGATGAAACCGCCGCCCAGCACGGTGAGCGACCGGGCCTGGCCCAACTGGCCACGCAGGGCCAGGGCATCGGCAGCGGTGCGCAACACGGCCACATTGCCCAGATCGGTGGGCCAGCCGGCCAGGCGCCGGGCCCGGGTGCCGGTGGCCAACACCAGATGCTGGTAGGGCAGGGCGGCGCCCGATTGCAGGTGCACCGTTTGGCCGGCGCGGTCGATGCGCACGGCCGGGTCGGCCGCGTGCACGGTGATGCCGGCCTGCTCGTACCAGCTGGCCACACGGTGGTTTTGAAGCGGCTGGCTGGCGTCTTTCAGGTAAGCCTTGGACAGCGGCGGGCGCTGGTAGGGCAGGTCGGGCTCTTCGCACACCAGGTGCACCTGGGCACCCAGGCCGGCTTCGGCCAGCGACGCACACAACTGGGCGCCGGCATGGCCGCCGCCAATGATCACGATGGGGTTCATGGGGGCAATTGTCGCGCAGCCCCCCGCTGCGTCAACGCAGAGGCCGCTCGCGCGACAGCAGAAACTCCAGCGGCTGCACCAGGCGGATGGCCCAGTCGGTTTCGTTGTGGCCGGTGCCTTCAAACACGCGGGTCATGAAGTTGGCCTGCAGGCCCTGGTCGGTGTAGCCCCGGTCACGCGCCACCTGGTTGACGATGAGCTGGAAGGGCGCGTAGACCGCGTCCAGTTCGGTGGTGCCGTGGTCTTGGTACAGCCGGTGGGTGGCGGGCTCGGGCAGGTGGTCACGCAGGTAGGCCCAGGCCGCCAGCGGGATGTCGGCGCTGGGTGGGTAGTGGCCGATCCAGTGGGTGGACAGGCCGGCGGCGCCGCCAAACACCTGGGGGTACTCGCTCATCGCGTACACCGAGATCAACCCGCCCATCGACGAGCCGGCCACAAAGGTGTGGGCGCGGTCGGGCAGGGTGGCGTAGCGCGCGTCGATCAGCGGTTTCAGCTCTTGCACCACAAACTTCAGGTAGGCATCGGCCTGGGGTTTGCCGCGCAGGTCTTCGCGGGTGAACCGCTCGCGCACGGCGGCGGGCAGGCCGGGCAGCCACTTTTGCGGAAAGTACTCGCTGTGCCGCCAGGGGCCGTTGTTCCAGATGCCCACGATGATGGTGGGCTGGATGCGGCCGGCCTGCATCAGCCCGCTCAGCGCCACATCGGCCCGCCAGGCCAGCTTGTTCCAGGTGGTGCTGGCGTCAAACAGCATCTGCCCGTCGTGCATGTACAGCACTGCAAAACGCTGGCCGGCGGCCACGGCCTGGGCATAACCATCGGGCAGCCACACGTCCACGTGGCGTGCATCGACAAACTGCGAGGGCTGGCTGGCCAGGCGCTCGATGCGGCCGGTGGCCGGCTGCGGCAAGGGCTGGGCCTGCGCCGGGGTGCCCAGGCACAGTGCCAGCAGCCAGGTGGCCAGGGCAGTCAGGCATCGCATGAAAGGCTCCCATGTCGGCTGTTGCGGGGTGGCCAGTATCGCCCTGAGCCCCCGGTGACGCCTGCCTGCGCTGCGCGCTGCTACCCTGATGGCCCCGCTGAGACACTGCCACCGGCCACACCATGCTGCCAAACCTGTTGCTTGACGCCCTGCGCCCATGACCACGCCCACTGGGCCAGGCCCCGCCGTGCCACGCCGGGCCATCGTGCTGCTGGGCCTGCTCACCCTGGTGTGGGGCACCAACTGGCCGCTGTTTCCGCTGGCCGTGCGCGAAATCTCGGTGTGGACTTTTCGCGCCGTGGCGGTGCTGTCGGCCGGATTGATGCTGCTGGCCGTGGCCCGGCTGCGTGGCCTGTCCTTGCAGATTCCCCGCCAGCATTGGCTGCGCATTGCCGCTGCAACCTCGTGTTATCTGGCGCTGTGGAACATCGCCAGCACCTACGCGGCGGTGATGATCCCGTCGGGCCAGGCGGCGGTGCTGGGCTTCACCATGCCGCTGTGGGCGGCCCTGATCGGCTGGGCCGTGCTGGGCGAGCGCCTGGGCCGGCGCATGCTGTGTGCGCTGGCGCTGGGGGCCACCGCCGTGGGCCTGCTGATGTGGCGCAGCCTGGGGGTGTACGCGCAGGCGCCCCTGGGCGTGGGCCTGGGCCTGCTGGCGGGCGTGGGCTGGGCCGTGGGCACGATGATCCTCAAGCGCGGCGGGGTGCAGGTCAACGCCCTGGTGCTCACCGGCTGGCAACTGCTGGGCACGGCCGTGCCCCTGGGTGCGGTGGCCCTGGTGCTGGGTGACCACCACTGGTTTGTGCCCAGTGCCACCAGCCTGCTGGTGATCGCCTACATCACCCTGGTGCCGATGTCGATCGGCAACGTGCTGTGGTTCACCATCGTGGGCATGTTGCCCACCTCGGTGGCCGGGCTGTCGTCCATCCTGGTGCCGGTGGTGGCCATGGTGTCGGGGGCGCTGGTGCACGGCGAGCCGCTGGGCTGGGCACAATGGCTGGCCATGGCCTGCTGCGCGGCCGCGCTGCGCCTGGCACTGGGGCCGGCGCGCTGAGCTGCCTGCGGGCCCTAGCACAGCCAGCAACAACCTGCCCGCAGCAAGCGTCACGGCGCTCTGTTAGGGTTGCGCCCCGTTCGAGAACACAAGGAGAGACCCGGTGACTGCATTGCACGAACGTTTGCGTGCCCTGCCGCTGGAGCGCCTCCAGGGCATTCGGCGCGGCATCGAGAAAGAAAGCCTGCGGGCCCTGGCGGGCGGCGGCCTGGCCCTGACGCCCCATCCGGCGGCGCTGGGCTCGGCCCTGACGCACCCGCACATCACCACCGATTACAGCGAGTCGCAGCTCGAGCTGATCACCGGCGTGCATGCGGCGGTGGCCTCGTGCCTGGACGAACTCACGCAGATCCACCAGGCCACCTACCGGGCGCTGGGTGACGAGCAGCTGTGGGTGGGCTCGATGCCCTGCGGCCTGCCGACCGATGAAACCATCCCGCTGGGCCGCTACGGCTCGTCCAATGTGGGCCGTGCCAAGAGTGTCTACCGCATGGGCCTGGGCCACCGCTATGGCCGGCGCATGCAGACCATCTCGGGCATCCACTACAACTGGTCGCTGCCGGGCTTGACCAATGACCAGCACTTTGCGCTGATCCGCAATTTCAGGCGCCATGCCTTTGTGCTGCTGTATCTGTTTGGCGCTTCGCCAGCGGTGTGCGGCAGCTTTGTGGCCGGGCGCGACCACAGCCTGCAGCCGCTCAAGGGCGGCACGCTGCACATGCCGCATGGCACCTCGCTGCGCATGGGCCGCCTGGGTTACCAGAGTGATGCGCAGGCCTCGCTGGCGGTCAGCTACAACAGCCTGGAGAGCTACGCCAATTCGCTGCACGAGGCGCTGACGCGCCCCTACCCGGCCTACGAAGCCGTGGGCATCCGCAACCCGGGTGGTGATTACAACCAGCTGGCCACCACGCTGCTGCAGATCGAGAACGAGTTCTACGGCCTGATCCGCCCCAAGCGGGTGATCTTCCCGGGTGAGCGGCCGCTGCATGCGCTGCGCGAGCGGGGCGTCGAGTACATCGAGGTGCGCTGTCTTGACCTGAACCCGTTTGAGCCGGTGGGCATTGCCGCGCCCACCATGCGTTTCATCGACATGTTCCTGCTGCATTGCCTGTTGCAGGACAGCCCGCCCGACACGCCGCAAGAAATCGCTGCGCTGGGCCGCAACCAGCACCGCGTGGCGGCGCAAGGGCGTGAGCCCGGCCTGATGCTCGAGCGTGACGGTGGCCAGGTGGCCCTGACCGATTGGGCGCGCGAGCTGATCGAGCAATGCCAGCCCATCGCCGAAGCCCTGGATGCGGCGGCGCCCGATGCCGGCGCCGGCGTGGGCCTGTACCAGCAGGCCTGGCAGGCTGCGCGTGATGCGCTGGCTGCACCCGATACCCTGCCTTCAGCCCAGGTGCTGGACGTGATGAACCGCGACTTTGATGGCTCTTACGTGGGCTTCATCCGTGCGCAATCGGCGGCCACGCGCCAGCATCTGCTGGGCCTGCCCTACCCGGGCGACTGGGCGCAGCGCTTTGAGCGGCTGGCCGCCGAATCGGTGGCCGAGCAGCGCCGCATCGAGGCGGCCGACACCATGCCCTTCGAGCAATACCGCCAGGCCTATCTGTCGCCCGAGCGGCTGCAGGTGCGGCAGGCCGTTGCAGGTTAAGACTGCTCGGCCCGGGCGGCCAGGTAAGCGCTGATCGCGGTGCTGACCGACACATGCGCCGCATCGGTCACCACGCTGTGGGTGGCCTGCTGGATCAGGCTGGCGATGTAGGCCTGCCGTTCGGCGGTGCTGACGGTGCCGTCATGGTTGGTGTCTTCGGGCGAATAGCTGGTGGTGTCGGTGCTGCCGGCCGCGGTGCCGGCCGAGGCCGGCTCGGCCCGGGTGGCCCGCCGTGGGCCATCGTGGTCAGGCCCGGCGCCATCCACATCACCGTCACCGTCGTCATGGTGGCCCGCTGCGGGGATGGCCGGCGTGGCGCGCGGGTGGTCGTTGGCCGCGGCCTTCACGAATTCATCCTGGGTCACCTGGCCATCGCCGTTGGCATCCAGGCGGGCAAACACCTTGGCCACTCGCTCGGGGTTGGGCGCGCCATCATTGAGCGACTGCCGGGCCCCTTCGGGCGAGATGGTGACGATGGCCGAGCTGAAATCGGCCAGGCTGAGGTAACCCTTGCCAGCGCTGTCCAGGCGCTTGAACACGTCTTCGGGGCTGGGGCGGTTGGCGGCGGCGGCAAACCAGGCCCGCGCAACAGGGGGTGGTCCGGATACAGCAGCAACAGAAGCATTCATGGCAAGGACTCCGCAGATACGTGGCACGACAAGGGACAAGAGGGGACTGCCAGCGTTTCCAATCTCTCAAGCCCGGGGGCTTTTGGAAAGGTTGTCGGCCCGCCGCCCGCGATGCTGAGGAAAAGGCCGGTTTCCGGGCCCAATTCAGGCAAAGCGTCACGCTTGAAGCCCCAAAAAGCGGTTGACCACCTGGCCTCTTTCGGGTTTGAGGGTCTGGTTAAGATGCCTCATCCCACCTCACGCCGCCCTTGATCGGGTGCCGACCGTCCCATGACCGATGCCACCGCTCCCTTGTTGATCAGCCGCCACGGCGCGGTGGCCTTGATCACGATCAATCGACCCGAGACGCGTAATGCCCTGTCTGACGAAGGCATGTTTTCGGCCTTCGAGCAGGTGTTTGCCCAGTTCAATGCCGACACCAGCGTGCGTGCGGCCGTGCTGACAGGCGCGGGCAGCGCGTTCTGCTCGGGCGGCAATGTGGCCCAGATGCGTCACCGGGGCGGCATGTTTGGGGGCACGCCCGAGCAGATCGCCGCGGCCTACAAGGCCGGCATCCAGCGCATCCCGCGAGCCTTTCAAACGCTGCAGGTGCCCATCATCGCGGCGGTGAACGGCCCGGCCATTGGTGCCGGCAATGACCTGGCCTGCATGTGCGACATCCGCATCGCCAGCCGCCAGGCGCGTTTTGCCGAAAGCTTCGTCAAGCTGGGCATCGTGCCCGGTGATGGCGGGGCCTGGCTGTTGCCCCGTGTGGTGGGGGCCTCCAAGGCGGCCGAGCTGGCGCTGACGGGCGACACCATCGATGCCGACGAGGCGCTGCGCATCGGCCTGGTGTCACGCGTGGTTGAAGCCGCCGCGCTGATGGACGAGGCCCTGGCCCTGGCCCAGCGCATCGCCGCCAACCCGCCCCAGGTGCTGCGCTGGACCAAGCAGTTGCTGCGGCAAGCCCAGACGGCCACGCTGGATGAAGCGCTGGATCAGGCCGGGCACTTCCAGGGCCTGGCCCACCACACGGCCGACCACGTGGAGGCAGTGAACGCCTTCTTTGAGAAGCGCCCGCCAGTGTTCAAGGGCTGAGTTCAGGCGCGGGCTGGGCGGCCTGCACCGCGTCGGCCACGCTCCAGAACAGGCGCTGGGGCGCACCCAGGCCCTCGGGCTGCCAGCGGCCCAGCAACTCGCGCACCGGCTCCTTCACCCGCGTGAGCAGCAACTGCTGGCCGCTGGCCTGGGTCTGCTGATCCAGCTCCAGCAGGCAGGCCAGGGCCGTGCTGTCCAGGTCGGCGCTTTCTTCCAGGCTCAAGACCACGTTGCGCAAGCCCGGGCGCCCTGCGGTGGCCGCCAGCACATCGGCCATCACACGTTCGGCATTGGCGAAGAACAAGGGCTCTTCGGGTCTGAAGATGGCCACGCCGGGCGTCACGCGGGCTTCGGGGTGGGCATCGCGAACCACGAAGTTGCGGCTGTCTCCCAGTTCACCCAGCTCGTGCACGATGGGCAGGCTGAAGCGTCGCAGGGCATCGAGCACCGACATCGCGATGGCGATCAGCATGCCGTGCATCACGCCGAACAGCAGCACGGCCAGCACCGATGCCAACAGCAGCAGACGGTCGCGGTTCATGCGCCAGATCTCGATCAGCGGCCTGGGGTTCAGCGCATGCGCCAGTGCGCTGATCACAGCCACTGCCAGCACCGGACGCGGCAGGTGTTGCAGGGCGGGCAGCACCGTCAGCAGCGCCAGCACGATGACCGCCCAGGCCACCCAGCCCGCCCGCCGGCTGGTGGCGCCCGCGCCGGCATTGGCCGAGGTGGCCGAAAAGCCGGCACCCACCGGCATGCCATGCAGCAGCGCCGACGCGATGTTGCAGGCCCCGAGCACTTTCAGTTCGGTGTTGGGGTCAAGCCGGGCATCGTGGGCGCGGGCCTGGCTGCGCAGGCTGCCCCACGATTCGGCAAAGATCAGCACCACCAGCCCGAAGGCCAGCTCACCCACGCGCAACCAGTCCTTGACCGGCAGATCGGGCAGGCCGACCTGAAAGCGGGGTGGCTCCACCGGGCCGATTTCCTCGATGCCCGCCAGGCCCCAGCCCAGCCACTGCGACAGCACGATCGACAGGGCCATGACCAGCAACGAGGCCGGCCAGCGTGGCCAGCGCCGCAGCAACGCCACCAGCGCACCGGCCGCCAGGCCCAGCAGCGCGCTGGCCGGGTGCACATCCTGCAGATGGCCCAGCACCCAGACCAGGCCCGTCAGCGGATCTCCTGAGCTGCCGGCAGGTTTGGACAGGCCCAGCAGATCGGGCAACTGCCGGATCACGATGCTCAGGGCCACGGCCATCGCGAAGCCCCGCAGCACCGGCCGCGACACATAGGCCGACAACTGCCCCTGGCCGGCCAGGCCCAGCAGCACCAGCAACAGCCCGGCGCACAGCAGCAAGGCCAGCGCGAAGGCATTGAATTCGGCCGTGGCGGGCGCGCTGCCGCCAGCCAGCGACCACGCCGCGGCGGCCATCAGGGTGGCCGTGGACGAGGTGGGTGCGACGATGGCCACCGGGCTGCCACCCCACAGGCCGTAGATGCACAGGCCCAGGAGCACAGCGGTCAGGGCCTGCGAGGTGGCCACATGGGCCAGGCCTGCGTAGGCCACGGCCTCGGGCAGCAACAGGCCCGCCACGCACAGGCCGGCCGCCACATCACGCCGGATGTCGGCTGGCTCAGACACGGAAGTGGCCGTCGTCATGGGCCTGTGCAAACTGCGCCGCATCGCGTTCGACCAGCCGGGCCAGTTCACGCGCAGCCGTCAGCAGGGGCGCGCGCCAGTCGGTGGATTGCCCGAAGGCGATCAAGGCGTCGGCGTTGGCCGAGCCCTGGCGCCCACTGCTGCGCAGCTGCGCCCAGGCCAGCAACTGGCCCAGGGTGACGGCGGCCAGGTCCAGCTCGGCCGGGCTGCGCGCCGAGCTGCTGAGGGTGAGGCGGTCTTCGCTGGGCTGCAGGGCGCGCAGCACAAAGGGCTGGCCCGCCAGGTGCACGGCGTGCAGACAGGCCATGGGCATGGCCTGCATGCGACGCTGCACCGCCACGATGCGCTCGGCCTCGCTGGACCAGGGCGGCTGAACCACGGGCAGGTGCGGCAGCAGTGACGAGGGCGGTGCCAGCTTCAGATCCAGGATGCGCTGGCCATCGGGTGTGCCCTTGCCGGCCACGAGGATGACAAAGCGGGGCAGGCCCAGGCTGCCGGTGCCGGCGATGCGCCGTGCCACATCCAGCACGCGCCAGGCTTCGGGCTGCGGCTGCCCGCGCGCAAAGTCGGCCATGAAGGCCAGCACCGCCGCCTGATCGTCGGCCGAGGCCGGCAAGGCGCGCTTGCCGTCGACATCCAGGTGGCGCACGCCCCGTTTGACCGTGGTGCGGCTGTTCAGGAAATCCACCCGCTTGCGCTCACGCAGGCTGTCCAGCAGCTGCCTCACCTGGCCGGTGGCCGATTCACGCTCGAGCCAGAAAGCCTTGCCCGCCGACAGGGCCTGCGCGTAGCTGTCCAGCATGTGGCTGCAACGCGCCAGTGCATCGGCCTGCGGCCAGGCCAGGCTGTCGCCGCCCACCAGCAGGCTGGTCAGCAGGCGCAGCAGATCCCAGCTGGCTGGCGCCAGGGCCGATTCATCAAAGTCGTTGATGTCGAAATAAGCCAGGCGGTTATCGCCCTGGTAGCTGCCGAAGTTCTCAAGGTGCAGGTCGCCGCAGGCCCACACGGCCGGGCCGGTGTGCGCTGCGGTCATCTGCGGCAAAAGGGCCACAAACAGGTGGCAGCTGCCTCGCATGAAGGCGAAGGCGTTCTGGCGCATGGCCCGGTATTTGAGGGCCAGGCGCTCGGGGTCTCGCCCCGCGTTGTGGCGTTGGATCTGGGTCAGGACATCCGTTGGGCGGGCAGAGGCGCTGGGCATGCGCACATTGTGGACACACCCGCCGCGATTTCAGCGCAGCACGCCCGCAAAGAAGGCCGACAGCTCGGCGCGTGCGGCCAGTGGCAGCACCTGGGCGGTGTACTGGTCGGGGCGCACCACCACCATGCAGCCCTGGGCCCGATCGATGCGGCGCATGTCGTAGATGTCGCCGGCGCCTTGTGGTCGACGCAGAAGATCTTCTCGTGGTCTTGCAGGCCCAGGCGGCCGGTGTGCGGCTTGAGCAGGGCGGGCATGGTCTCGTAGGCCAGCTGGTCGAAGGTGGCCTGGAACACCGCGCGCACGTCGATCACCGCATCGATGTCTTCACCGGGGCGGGTGTGGCGCACGACCGGTGAGGCGGCATCCGTTTGCAGCCAGTTGGCCAGGGCATGCACCACCGAGCCTGCCGCGCCGGTGTCGCCCTGGGGCGCGAACACATACAGGCGCCAGCGGGCATCGGCCTGGGCGATGTGGCCCAGCTGCATGGGCTTGGCATCGGCCAGGCGCACCACCGGGGCCGAGTGGAAACGGCGGCCCACTTCCAGGCCCTGGGCCAGCGCCTGGTGCGTGGCCGGGCCCACCAGCAGCGAGGGGTCGTACTTGACGGCCGTGCCGCCGGTGAACTCGAGGTTGGCCTTGAACTGGCGGATGATGCGCGGCTCTTCGGTGCCGTCGCGTTCGGCCTGCGTGGTGGGGGCCGACATGATGCGCGCCCATTCGTGGTCGGTTTCAACCAGGCGCCGGGCCTCGGTCATGCGCTCCTTGGCATAGGTGCTGAGCAGGCTGGCATCGGCGCGGCCCTGCAGCACATGCACCAGCTTCCAGCCCAGGTTGAAGGTGTCCTGCATCGACACGTTCATGCCCTGGCCGGCCTTGGGCGAGTGGGTGTGGCAGGCGTCACCGGCGGTGAACACACGCGGGCTGCGGCCCGAGCCTTCGGGCGCGTCGTCGAACTTGTCGGTGATGCTGTGGCCGATGTCATAGATCGACCACCACACGACTTCTTTCACGTCGATCGAGTAGGGCCGGATGATGCGGTTGGCCGCCGCGATCATGTCGTCTTGCGTGAACTGGCGGTGGGCGGCCTTTTCGTCGGGGCGCAGCTTGTCCAGCTCGACGTACATGCGGAACACATAGCCGCCCTCGCGCGGCAGGATCAGCACATTGCCTTCGTTGGCGGACGAGATCAGGCACTTCTGGCGCACATCGGGGAAATCGGTGTTGGCCAGGATGTCCATCACGCCCCAGGCCTGGTGGGCGGCGTCGCCATGCAGCACGCCGCCAATGGCCTTGCGCACGGCCGAGTGGGCGCCGTCGCAGCCCACCACATAGTTGGCCCGCACGGTGCGCGTGGCGCCCCAGTTGACGCCGCTGCTGTCCTTGAGCGTCACCGTGACCGGGTGGTCGTCGGTGGTGGGGTCGACCGTCAGGCCCACGAGCTCCAGGCTGTAGTCGGGCTCCAGGCGCGAGGGCGAGTTTTTCATCACCTCCAGGAACAGCTCATGCAGGCGCGCCTGGTTGATCAGGATGTGCGGCATCTCCGAGCTGTCGTCGGCCACGTCCTGCACACGGCCCACGCGCTGGATGTGCTGCGGGTTGGCCGGGTCGGGCATCCAGAAGGCGGTCTGGTTGACCCAGTAGGTTTCGCGCTTGACCTTGTCGGCAAAGCCGAAGGCCTGGAACATCTCCATGGTGCGCGTGTTGATGCCGTCGGCCTTGCCCTTGATGATGTTGCAGGGCATGCGCTCGGTGATCATGGTGCTGATTTCGGGGAACTGCGCCAGCTGCGCGGCCAGGCACAGCCCGGCCGGGCCGGTGCCGGCGATCAGCACGTCCACCTTCTCGGGCAGGGGCTCGTTGGCGCCGCGGTTGCGGCGGTTGGGTGCGGCCTGCTGGATGTCGGGGTTGCCGCCGCGGAATCCGTTCTTGTAGAACTGCATGGTTTGTCTCCTGGGTGCTGGGGTTGCGCTGCGCCATGCCCTGACCGGTGGCGCTTGAGGCGAATGATAGCTATACATACTATTTGCCGTCAAGGCCATATGTATACTTATCAATACAGCTTGCGCGGCGCTCGCATCCGGCGCCGCCGCTGGCCCCACCCCCTTCACACGGAGCACCGCGATGGACTCACTCGACATGGCCGGTCACCTGATCCGCCGCATGCACCAGCAGTCGACGCAGGTCTTCATCCAGCGCACCCAGGCGGCAGGCTTTGACCTGACGCCGGTGCAATTTGCCGCGCTCGACGCCATCGCGCACCACCCCGCCACCGATCAGGCCCGCGTGGCCGAAGCCATTGCCTATGACCGGGCCACCATTGGCGGTGTCATCGACCGGCTGGAGCAAAAGGGCTGGGTGCGGCGTGTGGTGAGCGAGCGTGACCGCCGTGCCCGCGAGCTGTCGCTCACGCCCGACGGCCAGCGTGTGCTGCGCGATCTGCTGCCGGTGGTGCAGGACCTGCAAAACGATGTGCTGGCGCCGCTGAACGCCGCCGACCGGGCGCGCTTTCTGAAGCTGGCGCGGCAGCTGGTTCAGCCCCCGGCCTGAGCTGGTGCGGGGCGCCGCGGCTCAGGCGGCGTCGGGGCGGTCGCGTGGCACCTGGCTCAGGTAGTCATCCAGGGTGTGCCCACCCAGCGGCTTGATCATCACGCGCACTGTCTTGTGCTGCCCGCTGTCATTGATCAGGGGCCGCTCGCGCACCTGCACATAGCCACAGCGCGCCCAGAAGCGCTCGGCCACCGTGTTGCCCACCACCACGCCCAGGCGCAGCCAGGCCACGCCATGGCCTTCGGCCCAGGCCTGCAGGCCGGCGTGCAACTCGGTCGCTGCGCCGGTGCCGCGCAAGGGCCCGTCCACGAAGAACAGCGCCGTGTGCCACACCCGTTCGACCACCAGATCCGCCACCACGATCAGCAGGCCGCGCAGCGCGCCGCTGCGGTCAAAGGCGCCGGCGCACCACTGCGTGCGGTAGCTCAGCTCGGGCGGAGGGCGGTCGTCAAACACCTGCCGGGCTGCACCGGGCACGGGTGGGCGGCCGCCAACCAGCTCAAAGTAGCCCGGGTTGGCTTCGAACAGGGCCTGCAGCGCGGGCAGCTCGTCTTCCTGCAGCCCACGCACCTGCCAGCGTGGTGTCTCGAACAGCGTGGTCATGGCGGGATTCAATCGGCCGGCCAGGGCATGCCGCTGGGCAACTTGGCGTCGGGCGCCGCTGCCGCGCCGCGCGCCGGGGCCAACTGGCGCCACCAGGGCTCCAGGGCCCGCTGCTGCGCGGGCTCGATGGGCTCACCCAGGCGCGGCATCAGCAAGGGTGTGCCGTGCTGCGCGGCATGGGCCAGCAGCACCTCGGCCGGCTCATCCCAGGCGTGCATGGCCAGGCTGAAGGTGCCCCAGTGCACCGGCATGAAGGCGCCCCCGCCCAGCATGGCGTGGGCCTTCAGCGCGTTGTGCGGGCCCAGGTGGATGTCGCCCCAGGCCGGGTGGTGGGCGCCCACCTCCAGCATCACCAGGTCAAACGGGCCCAGGCGCTCGGCGATGGTGCTGTACTGCGTGGTCAGGCCGGTGTCGCCACTGAAAAACACCCGGTGCCGTGCCGACTGCATCACCATGCCCGACCACAGCGTGGCGTTGCGGTCTTTCAGGCCCCGGCCCGAGAAATGCTGCGAGGGCGTGGCGGTGATGGCGAGGCCCGTGCCCGGCACGGTGTGCGTTTCCCACCAGTCGAGCTCGGTGATGCGCTCGGGCGGCACACCCCAGGCCTGCAGGTGCGCGCCCACACCCAGCGCCGTGACAAAAGGCACCGGCGTGGCCAGCAGCGCCCGGATGGTGGGGTAGTCGAGGTGGTCGTAGTGGTCGTGCGAGATGACCACCGCATCCAGTGCCGGCAACCTGACCAGCGGCACCGGTGCTGGCTGAAAACGCTTGGGCCCCACCAGGCGCGAGGGCGAGGCCCGTGGCCCCCACACCGGGTCGGTCAGCACCCGCGCGCCGTCCATCTCCAGCAGCACCGCGCTGTGGCCCAGCCAGGTGGCGCGCAAGCCGGTGGCAGGGGCTTGCGCCCAACTGGCCAAGGGGCTGACCACCGGCAGGCGGCCATCGGGCGTGCGCCGCTCACCACCACACAAAAAATCGGTGATCGACGGCATGGGCACGCTGGCATCACGCAGCCCGGGCAGCACCGGCTGCGCGTTGCGAAACCCGTTGCCCGCCCATTGCGGCGAGGCCTGCATGCGTTCCAGCCGCAGGCCGGTGGCCCGTTTGCCCAATGATTTCATCGTCGTGTCCTGGTCAGCCCAACCACACGATAACGCCACCATGTTGAGCGTGTATAGCGCGGGTGCCAAGCCCCCGCTTGTCACCGGCGAGACGGCCCGCAGCACCTGCGCGCCCGCATCATCGGCCACACGATGAACCCGCCGCGCATTTGGCTGTCACTCGGCCAACGTGCCGCCACCTGGAGCCCCACCACCCGGGGCCTGCTGTGGACTTGCTCGGCCGGCTTTCTGTTCAGCGGGCTCAACGCCACCATGCGCAAGCTGTCGATGAACCTGGATCCGTTCCAGGCCCAGTTTCTGCGTTACTTTTTTGGCTTGCTGGTGCTGTTGCCGGTCATCGTGCCAGCGGCCATGCGGCAAGGTTGGGGCGTGTGGCGGCCCAAGCAGATCGGCGGGCAGTTCACACGCGGGGCCCTGCACACCCTGGGCCTGTGCCTGTGGTTCACCGCGCTGCCGCGCATCCCGCTGGCCGACATGACGGCCATCGGCTTCACCAGCCCCATCTTCATCATGATCGGTGCCTGGGTGTTTTTTCGTGAGCCCATGCGCTGGGAGCGCTGGCTGGCCACGGCCGTGGGCTTTGGCGGTGTGCTGATCGTGGTGGGCCCGCGCCTGTCGGGCAGCGGTGGCTGGTACCACCTGGTGATGCTGGCTTCGGCCCCGCTGTTTGCCGGCTCCTTCCTGCTGACCAAGGCCCTCACGCGCTACGAAACAGCCAGCGTCATCCTGGTGTGGCAGTCGATCACCGTGTCCATCTACAGCCTGCCGCTGGCCTGGTGGCACTGGCAACCGCTGGATGCCTGGCAATGGGCCTTGTTTCTGCTGTGCGGCCTGCTGGGCAGCGCCGGCCACTACTGCCTGACCCGCTCGTTTGCCGCCGCCGACATCTCGGCCACGCAATCGGCCAAGTTCCTCGATCTGGTGTGGTCGGCCGTGATGGGCTGGCTGCTGTTCACCGAAGCGCCCAGCCATTCCACCTTGCTGGGCGGCATGCTGATCTGCGCGGCCACGATCTGGGTGGCGCAGCGTGAGTCGACATCACGCGGCCGCAGCGCTTGACGCCCTTGGGCAGCCCGACCGCCTGGCCACCCGCGCAGGCATCAAACGCCCTGGATCAAACCCTTGGCGGCCTCGATGCGCTGCGCCATCGGCACGCTGTCGTCGTTCATCACCGCCAGCAAAAAGGCGCGGGGGTCTTGCCAGGGGCCGCCGGGCAGGGTGGTGCGGGGCGAGGCGGCTGCGGGCGGGGCCACCGGGGCTGAAGCCTGGGCGGTCGCGGCTGCAGCGGGCAGCAGTTGCCGCAGCGCATCGCCCAAGTCGGCCGCGCTGATGCACCGGATGCCTTGCAGCACATCGGCCTGGCCATCGGGATTGGGCAACATGTCCAGCCAGGGGTCGTCGGCAAACAGCGGGGCCAGGTCGGGGGCCACGAAGGCCGACCATTGACCGGGCTGAACTTCGAGCGGTGGCCAGGCCGGGGCGGGCTGGCCATCGGCGGGCCACAGCGTGATGCGGCGGCTGCGGGGCTCGGGGGCATAACGTGCCAGCAACGCGTCCAGCAGGCTGCGGGCCTGCCTGGCGGGCACGTCGTCGGCCAGGGCCAGCCACAGTTGCAGGCCGTCCCGGCCATTGACGGCGATGGCGGGCAGGGGCAGTTGCAGATCGGCTTGCAGGCCCTTGCACAGGGCGGCCACGGCGGGCCAGTCGGCGGGCGCGGCCAGCTCGATCACGGCTGCGCGGGGTGCCTGGGGGGTGCCCCACAGGCGTTCAATCTCGGTGGACAGGCGGGTCATGGCAGGGCAGGTGAGGGCGGCGGCCGGTTTCGTCAAGGCCAGGGCACGATCTCGATCTGGCCGGCCAGCAGGGGCTTGACCAGGATGCGGTAGGCGTCCAGGTCAAAGCCCTGGGGGGTTGAGACCGGCGCTGCATGCGGGGCGGCGGCGTTGTCCAGCGTGGCTTCGTGGCGCCAGTGGCGCACCACATGGGTTTGGGTCCAGTCGCCATCCCGCTCGATCAGGCCCACGGCGCCAGCAAATGGCCAGCGTTGCACCTGCGATTGCGCCAGCGCCTCACGCAGGCGCGCGGTGTGCGCGGCCACGGGCTCGCGGCCCACGCACACGCCATCGCACTGGCGCAGTTGCAGGCCAAAGCAGCCGCGTGCAGACCGGGCTTCCAGGCCCAGGCACACCTGGCACAGGCGCTGGGCCAGGGCCAGGTCTTTCAAGAAGGCCCGGGCCGCGTGGGCCGAGGTAAACAGCCCGTACAGGTGATCGGTGGCGGCAAAGTCGACATCGCGTGAGTACACCAGCGTGGGGGCCGGCGCGCTGGTGTGGGCGGTGTCAGGGGGCAGTTGCCAAGAGCACAGCTCGCGCGAGCGGCGCAGGCGCTGGTTGTACAGCGGCTGGCGCGTTTTGATCAGCCGCGACTCCAGCAGCAGCGCGCCAATTTCGCCCGCCGTGCGGTGCCACACCACCTGGCGCGATTGGGCCAGCATGCGGGCCTCGCCGGGCTCACGCAGGTGCTGCAGCACCCGCGAGCGGATGTTCACGCTCTTGCCGATGTACAGCGGCAGCGGGCTGTCGCCCAGAAACTCGTAAACACCGGGTGCGGCGGGCAGGGCTTCGAGGTTGCTGGCAGCGATGCCGTGGCTCGGCGCCGCGTTGCGCGCACGCGGCCGCGGGGCGGCCTCGGGGGCATCGGGCAGATCGGGCACATCAGGGGCATCGGCACAGGGCGCAGCGGCGGGCATGGTGGGCCAAGCATATCGCCCGGCGCCAGGCCGTTGCGGCTGGGTTCAAAATGGCCGCTGGCCCGACAACCCGAGACGCGTGATGTACCTGCCTGCCCACTTTGCCCTCACCGAGCCCGAACCGCTGCAGCACATCCTGCGCACCCACCCGCTGGGCATGTTGGTCACCCATGGCCCCGATGGCCTGGATGCCGACCACATCCCCTTCGAGTTCGACCCGCAGACGGGCCCGCACGGCACCTTGTCGGCCCATGTGGCGCGCGCCAACACGGTGTGGCAGCGTTTCCCCACCGGCACCGAGGTGATGGTGGTGTTTGGCGGTGCGCAGGCCTATGTGTCGCCCAGCTGGTACCCCAGCAAGCATGAAGAACACCGCCAGGTGCCCACCTGGAACTACGAGGTGGTGCATGCCCATGGCCACATCACCGTGCACGACGACGAGCGCTTTGTGCGCGGCATCGTGGCCCGCCTCACCCGCCGCCACGAGGCCGCCGAGGCCCAGCCCTGGAAGATGGGTGACTCCAGCCCCGAGTTCATCAACGAGATGCTGGCCAAGATCGTGGGCATCGAGATCACCATCACCCGCCTGGTGGGCAAGGCCAAGCTCAGCCAGAACAAGACCCTGCGTGACCGCCAGAACGCCGCGCAAATCCTGGACGAGCGCGGCCAGGCTGAGCTGGCCCAGGCCATGCGCCGGGCGGGCTGAGCCCCGCGCCGGCTCAGCCCCGGCCCACGCCCAGCACCGGCACCAGGGGTGGCAGCACGGCCACCTGGCGGATGAGGGTGCGCAGATCGTGCACGCCTGTCTTGGCCCGCAAGGCGCCGGCCTGCGTGCGCACGGTGCTCAGGCTCACGCGGTGGGCGCGCGCCAGGCCTTCCAGGCTGTGGCCCTCGCACAGGCCCTGCAACACCCGCGCCTCGGTGGGCGAGATGCCCTTGTCGCGCACAAAGGCGTCCAGGCTCAGGGCCTCGCACAGCTGGCTGCGGCGCCAGATCAGCAGCGCGGCGGGGCCGAAGTCGGGCGTGTTCATCGGCAGCACGGCGGCGGTCTCGGCCTGCTCGTCGAGCGGGTGCAGGCTGACCAGCCCGCGCAACTGCCGGTGGATGGCCGCGTCGACCGCACGCAGCAGCAGGCGCTGATCATCAGGCCTGGCCATGTGCAACTGGCCCAGGTGCAGGTGCAGGCCCGTGCCCTGCAGGGCCAGCTGGCGGGCCGCCCGGTTGTCCACCAACAGCCGCAGCTGGGCCGACAGCAGCATCACCGGGTAGTCCATGGCGTCCAGCAGCATCTCGGCCAGGCTGGGGCCGGCGCGGTGAAGGGGCTCGGCCGATGCTGGCGCGGCCCCTGGCCGGGCGCGTTCAAGGTCTTGCAGCATGGGTCCTCCCTGACTCTGTATGCAGCAAGGCGCGAGTGTGGACAGCGTGCGCGGCCGCTGGCATCCTGTGTTCGCAGGAGGCACCTTGCCTGGCGCTGGCCCTTGTGCATGCCAAGATCGCGCCTTGCCCCACCCCTTGCACACCGCACATGACCCCCATCAGCGTGGCCCTGGTTGAAGACAACGACCGCATGCGCGAGCGTTTTGCCAACGTCATCCGGGCCGAGCCCTCGCTGCACTTTGCCCATGGTGCGGCCACAGCGCATGAGCTGCTGGCCTGGTTTGCCGACAACCCGGTGCAGGTGCTGCTGGTCGACCTGGGCCTGCCCGATTTGTCGGGGCTCGAACTGATCCGCCGCTGCGTGCGCCTGCAGCCGGCCTGTGCCGTGCTGGTCATCACCATGTTTGGGGACGAAGCGACCATGCTGCAGGCCTTTGAAGCCGGTGCGCGGGGCTATCTGCTGAAAGACGGCACCGAATCCGACCTGGCCAACCATGTGCTCAGCCTGCATGCCGGGGGTTCGCCGATGACGCCCATCATTGCCAGGCAACTGCTGCTGCGTTGGCAGGCCGATGCCAGCCCCAAGCCCCCGGCTGCCGTGCAGCCCAAGGGGCCGCAGCCTGATCCGCTGTCGCCGCGTGAGTCGCAGGTGCTCGATCTGGTGGCCCGGGGCTTCACCTATCCCGAGATCGCCACGCGCATGAGCGTGTCCATCACCACGGTGCAAACCCATGTGCGCAACATCTACGGCAAGCTGGGTGTGCACAACAAGACCGAGGCGGTCTACGAGGCCCGCCAGCATGGCCTGCTGCCCTGACACCAGCCTGTGGCGCCGCTGGGCCCGGTGCGCGGCGGCGCTGGCTGTCCTGCTTGGCCTGCTGTGCAGCGGGCCGTCGTGGGCCGATCCGGCCACCGCGGGTGCCGAGGCGGCCGTGGTGTCCATCCAAAGCCTGGACGGCCTGCTGGCCCCTGCCGGGCGCGAGCCCCAGAAGGGCCATGTGGGCCTGCCCTTTCGCTGGGACAAGGCCTACCCCGGGCTGGATGGCCGCATGCGCCTGCAGGTGCTGCTGCAGCCATCAGCACCTGGCCAGGCCCAGGCACTGCTGTTTGATCGCCTGGGCAACCAGGCGCAGGTGTGGGTCAATGGTGTGCTGCTGCACCAGATGGGCCGATTGGGCGATGCCAGCACCGATGGGGCCAAGGCCTCCTTGATGGTGGCGGTGCCGGCGGTGGTGCTGCGCCCCGGCGAGCCGGCGCAACTGGTGCTGGAGCTCAGTGCGCAGGCCTTGCGGGCTGGCGGCCTGGCGGGCATCCAATACGGGCCGCTGTCCGAGGTGCAGCTGGTCTGGGCCCAGCGGCAGCTGCTGGAGCGGCCGGTGTCGGCCGCCTACGCCGCCACCCTGCTGATGATGGGTGGCCTGGCGCTGGGCCTGTGGTGGCGCCAGCGTGACCCGCTGTACGGCTGCTTTGGCCTGGCAGCGGTGCTGGGCGCGGCCCGCCACCTGGATGCGGTGCTGCAGGTGCCCTGGTTGCCCTGGCCCTGGTGGGGTGGCGTGCTGGCCATCTGCTACGGCAGCCACCTGGCCTTGATCGCCCGCTTCATCCTGCATGCGCTGGGGCGGCATCCGCCGTGGCTGGTGCGCACCATCCAGGTGGCGCTGGTGGGCTCGGTGGTCTTGCCGGTGCTGTCGTTCAGCCTGTCGCAGCCGATGTGGTGGACGCTGGCGCTCACGCTGCTGGAGGCCGCCGGCCTGGCCTGCTTTGGCCTGGTGGCCATCGAGGCTGTGCGGGGCCAACGCAGCACCGCCTGGCCCATGCTGGTGGCGGGCGGGGTGGCCCTGGTGGCCGGTGTGCACGACATCGTGTTTGTGCGCATGGGCCTGGACGGCAGCACCCGCGCGCCGCTCACGCCCCATGCGGTGTTCCTGTTCGTGCTGATCCTGGCGGGCATGGTGGTGGCCCGCTACAGCCGTACCGTGGCCGATTACCGCAGCCTCAATGCCTCACTCGCCGAGCGCATCGCCGAGCGTGAGCAGCAACTGCAAGCCGCGTTCGACGCCCTGCAGGCCCAGCAGCAGGAGCAGGCCGTGCAGCAGGAGCGCCAGCGCATCATGCGCGAGATCCACGACGGCATCGGCTCGCAACTGGTGGGCCTGCTCAGCCTGGTCAACCAGCCCGAGGTCAAACCCGATGAGCTGTCGGCGCAGGTCAAGCTGGCACTGGACGAAATGCGCATGGCGGTGGATTCATTGCAGCCGGTGCACGATGACCTGACGGCCGTGTTGGCCACCCTGCGCTACCGCTTGCAGCCGCGACTGGAGGCGGCCGGCCTGGCGGTGCAATGGCAGGTGTCCGAGCTGCCGCCCATACCTGGGCTGTCGCCGGCGGCCATCCTGCAGCTGCAACGGATCCTGCTGGAGGCCTTCACCAACATCATCAAGCACGCGGGTGCACGCACCATCACGGTGTCGGCCGAGCTGCAGCCCGGTGAGCCGCCCCAGGTGCACCTGAGCGTGGCCGACGACGGCCTGGGCTGGTCGCCCGATGCCAGCACCGCCGCGCGGGTGGGTCAGGGCGTGCGCAACATGCAGGCGCGTGCACAGGCCATTGGCGCGCAGCTGCGCTGGCAGCGCTTGCCTGCTGGCGGCACCTGCGTGGGCATCACCTGGCCGATGCGGCCGCCGGCCGGCTGAGCCGGGGGTCGATTCAGACCGGCGCCGGCAGCACCGTGCCGGCGCAATCGCCAAAGCCGATGCGCACAGCGCCCGGCCGTTGGCAGCTGGCGCGCAGGATCAGCGTGTCGCCATCGGCCAGAAAGCTGCGCTGCTCACCCGATGGCAGGGTGATGGGCTGCTTGCCGCCTTGCGACAGCTCGAGCAGCGAGCCACCCTGGCCCGGCAGCGGGCCCGATTGGGTGCCGGTGCCCAGCAGGTCGCCGCTTTGCAGGTTGCAGCCGTTGCTGGCGTGGTGGGTGAGCAGCTGCGCCAGCGTCCAGTAGGCATCGGCAAAGTTGCTGGCCGACAGCGGCACGGCGGCGTGGCCGGCCTTGCGCATGGCATCGGTTTGCAGCCACACCTCCAGGCGGATGTCGATGGCACCGGCCTCGCGGTTGGCCGGGCTGTCCAGGTAGGGCAGGGGCTGCGGGTCGCCCTCGGGCCTGGTGAACGGCGCGCGGAACGGTGCCAGCGCCTCCATCGTCACCACCCAGGGCGACAAGGTGGTGCCGAAGTTCTTGGCCAGGAAGGGGCCCAGCGGCTGGTATTCCCAGGCTTGCAGATCACGGGCTGACCAGTCGTTGAGCAGGGTCAGGCCGAACAAGCGGTCTTCGGCTTCGGCCATGGGCACGGGCTGGCCCAGCGCATTGCCCGGGCCCACCAGCGCACCCAGCTCCAGCTCGTAATCCAGGCGCTGGCTGGGGCCGTGGCTGGGCACCTCGGCGGTGGGGGCCTTGGTCTGGCCCAGCGGGCGACGGATGGGCGTGCCACTGACCACCAGCGACGAAGCCCGACCGTGGTAACCAATGGGCACCCACTTGTAGTTGGGCAGCAGCGGGTTGTCGGGGCGGAACAGCTTGCCCACCGTGGTGGCGTGGTGGATGCCGGTGTAGAAGTCGGTGTAGTCGCTCACCTGGCAGGGCAGGCTCAGCTCGATGCGGGCTTGCGGCAGCAGGCAGGGCGCCAGCGCCTGGGCCTGCGCGCTGCCCAAGGCCAGCGCGGCGCTCAGGGCCTGGCGCAAGGCCACGCGCTGCGCCTTGCTGGCACCCATCACGGTGTTCAGGTCACCGGCGGCCAGCGCGTCGATCAGGGGCTGCAGCGTGGCCGGCCAGCTGGTGGCCTGGCGGGCCGCCGCCATGTCCAGCACCTCGTCGCCAATGGCCACGCCGATGCGCCAGGCCTGCTGGCTGCCCGCTGCCCGAAAGCGGCCATAGGGCAGGTTCTGGATGGGAAAGTCGCTGCCGGCCAGGCTGGCCGAAGCCACCCAGCTTTGCAGGCTGGGGGCGTGGGTGGTGTCGGTCATCAGGCTCATGGTGAAACCTCTTGGGGGGTGGCACCCGCACGCGCAGCGGCCAGGGCCTCACGCAGCACACGCAGGTCACCAATGTGGTTGGCCAGCAGCAGCACCAGGCGCGCATTGAGCAGGCGGCTTTGCTCGTCGCTCAGGCCCTGGTGGGTGGCGATCAGCGCTTCATAAAAATCGTCGCCCGGCGTGAAGGCACGCAGGTAGGTGGTGCCGGGCACGCCGAAGTTGGGCGTGGTGATCAGATGGGGGGTGCTCATGGTGGGCCCTCGCGGTCAATCGGCAGATCGGGGGTGTCAGGCATTGCAGGTGGCGCGGGCCACGGCGGTCGACACCAGGCGGTGCAAGGTGTCGCTGTCGGGCTGGTGCCAGCGGGCGGCCACATGCTGGTCGGGGCGCATCACATAGGCGGTGCCCAGGCGGGCGCCATAACGCCTGGCCACCGTGCCCTGGTGATCGACCACCACGGCGGCGCCATCGGGGGCCGGGCCATCGCGCCGGGCCACCAGCAGCGTGTGCACGGCAATGGGCTGCTGCTGGAGCGCTCGGATGGCGCCCAGGGTGTCGGCATCCAGTCGGCCTGGTTGATCCACGAACAGCATCAGCACGAAGCGGTCGGCCACCTGCGGCAACAGCCACGCCGGCTGGCCGTCGCGCAGCACGGGCGCATCGGCCATGGGCGCGCCCGGGTGCATGGTGCCGTCAAACTGCGCGGCGTCGTCATCGGGGGTGTTCAGGCTGGATTCAACCAGGTGCGCGGGCACCGACAGCCGACCCGAGTTGACCAGTGTGCGCGCAAAGCTGTGCTGGCCGGCCAGCGTGAGCACGGCATTGCGGAAATCACGCGAGACCTGGCTTTTGGGCGTGATGAAGTCGGTGGAGCGGGTGGAGTTCAGCAGGTTCTCGTCGGCCGCGGCCACACGCTCGGTGCTGTAGGTGTCCAGCAGGGTGTCGGGCGCCTTGCCCTCGATCACCAGCTTGAGCTTCCACACCAGGTTGTCGGCATCTTGAATGCCCGAGTTGGCACCGCGCGCGCCGAAGGGCGACACCTGGTGCGCGGCATCGCCCGCAAACAGCACGCGGCCATGGCGAAACTGCTGCATGCGCCGGCACTGGAAGGTGTACACACTGACCCACTCCAGCTCAAAGGGGTGATCGGGCCCCAGCATGGCCTGGATGCGCGGGATCACACGCTCGGGCTTTTTCTCTTCTTCGGGGTCGGCATCCCAGCCCAGCTGAAAGTCGATGCGCCAGACGTTGTCGGCCTCGCGGTGCAGCAGCACGCTTTGATGGGGGTGGAAGGGCGGATCAAACCAGAACCAGCGCTCATTGCCCAGGCTGCCCTGGCCGTTGGTGTTGGCCGACAGGCCGGGTTGGGCCTTCATCACCACGTCGGCAATCAGGAAGCGGTCTTGAAACACCTTGCCGTCGATGTCCAGGCCCAGTTGCCGGCGGATCGGGCTGCGCGCACCGTCGGCCACCACCAGCCAGTCGGCATGCAGGGTGTAGCGGCCGTCGGCGGTTTCCACCTCGACGACTGCACCATCGCCCTGCGGCGTCACCTGGCTGACCTTGCTCTTCCAGCGCAGCTGCAGGCCGGGCAGCTGCTGCGCCCGGTTGACCATGTACTCTTCGAGGTAGTACTGCTGCAGGTTGACCATGCCCGGGCGCTGGTGATCGGCCTCGGGCAGCAGGTTGAAGTTGAAGACCTCACGCTCGCCAAAAAACGTGCGGCCCACGTTCCAGGTCACACCCTTGTCAACCACCGCCTGGCCGCAGCCCAGCCGGTCCAGGATCTCCAGCGCACGCTTGGCGTAGCACAGGCCGCGCGAGCCCACGCTGACGGTGTCGTCGTCGTCCAGCAGCAGCACCGGCAGGCCCTGCTGGGCCAGGTCAATCGCCGCAGCCAGGCCCACCGGGCCGGCACCCACCACCACCACCGGGTGCCGCCGCACGGTGCCGGGTTCGTCGTCCAGTTCGGTGGGCCGCGTGCAGGCGTAGCGGGGGTAGGTGTAGGTGCTCAGCATGATGGGCGGGCGGGTGATGGCGTGATGGGCTTACTGGGCAGCGCCCAGCTCTTGCTCGTGCATCCAGGCGGCGTGCTTGGGTGCACGCCTGGTCTGGGCCCACTCGTCCAGCATGGCCCACTTCACGTCATCGAGCTTCTTGTCCATCTCGGGCGTGTTGGTGTCGGCAGCCAGCTCCAGCCGGTGACCGTTGGGGTCGAAGAAATAGATGCTCTTGAAGATGGTGTGGTTGGTGGGCCCCACCACCGAGATGCCGGCGGCCTCCAGCCGGGCCTTGGTGGCCACCAGCTCATCCACGCTGCCCACCTTGAAGGCGATGTGCTGCACCCAGTCGGGCGTGTTGGTGTCGCGCCCCATTTCGGGCGAGTTGGGCAGCTCGAAGAAGGCCAGCACATTGCCGCCGCCCGCATCCATGAACACATGCATGTAGGGGTCGGGCGCATGGGTGCTGGGCACCTGGTCTTCGGCAATCGCCAGCACAAAGTTCATGCCCAGGTGCTTCTGGTACCACAGCACGGTTTCTTTCGCGTCGCGGCAGCGGTAGGCCACGTGGTGGATGCGTTCGATCTTCATGTCAGGCCTCCAGGGTCTTCCACATCTGCACATCGCGCTCGGCGGTCCAGATGCGGGGGTCGGGGTACTGGGTGACTTCATCAAAGCAGCGTGTCACGTCAAAGGGCATGCAATGCTGGAAGATCACCCACGAGCCGTACTTGGGTGCCATGCGGGCCATGGTGTCCCTGTAGACGGCGTTCAGGTCCTTGCCGGCGGCCACACCGGCCTTCACGCTCTCGTACACATCGGCGATGAAATCACGCGTGCCTTGCAGGCCGGCGGCCACCTGCTCGGGCGTGGTCAGCGCGGCACCACGGCCGGGCACCAGTTTTTCGGGCTTGAGCGCGGCGATGTTGTCGAGCGTTTGCGGCCAATCCTTGAAGTAGGCGTCGCCGGCATAGGGCGTGGCGTCGAACTCGACCAGGTCACCCGAGAACAAGATTTTTTGCTGCGGCAGCCAGGCCACCGTGTCGCCCTTGGTGTGGCCGCGGCCCAGTTGCAGCAGTTGCACTTCCAGCTTGCCCAGCCACAGCGTCATCTTGCCGGTGAAGGTCATGGTGGGCCAGGTCAGGCCGGGCGGCACGCTTTCAACATTGCGGAACAGGCGCGGAAAGCGGCCGATCTCGCTGGCCTTGTCCTGCTCGCCACGCTCGACGATCAGGTCGTAGGTGTCCTGGCTGGCGATGATCTGCTCGGGCTGGTAGGCCGAGGCACCCAGCACGCGCACCGCGTGGTAGTGGGTGAGCAGCACGTACTTGATGGGCTTGTCGGTCACCTCGCGGATGCGGCGGATGACGTCTTGGGCCATCACCGGCGTGGCCTGGGTGTCGAGCACCAGCACCGCGTCGTCGCCAATGATGATGCCGGTGTTGGGGTCGCCTTCGGCGGTGTACGCGTAGGCGTTGTCCGACAGCTTGGTGAAGGTGACCTGCTTTTCGTCCAGGTCAGCCTGGGAGGCAAAGGCTTTGCTCAAGAGTCGTCTCCAGTTGGGTGTTCGGGCCGCACAGTGTGCACCGGCCGCAGCGGCGCGAAGTATCGTTGGCGTCATTAGCTTTTGTCAAACGCATTTGCTTTTGGCGAACTTCGGCGCCAGGCCGGGACACCCTGATCCCAGCGCGGGCTAGACACCTGCATGACACCGCCTGGCGGGCGCGCAGCCCAGAATGCGCGCTTCGCAAGGAGATCAAAGATGGCCAAGGAATTTGACCTGGTGGTGCATGGCGCCACCGGCTTCACCGGTCGGCTGGTGGCCGAATACCTGCAGCAGGTGCACCCGCAGGGCGGCACGCTGCGCTGGGCCATGAGCGGGCGCAGCCTGGCCAAGTTGCAGGCCGTGCGTGATGAGCTGGGCCTGCCAGCCAGCACCCCGCTGGTGGTGGCCGATGCCGGCGACACGGCCAGCCTGGCCGCGCTGATGGCCCGCACCCGCCTGGTGCTGACCACCGTGGGCCCCTACCAGCTGTACGGCAGCCCGCTGGTGGCCGCCTGCGCGCAAGCCGGGGTGGATTACGTCGACCTGTGTGGCGAGCCCGCCTGGATGCGCCACATGATCGATGCCCACGCCGCGCAGGCCCAGGCCAGCGGCGCCCGCATCGTGTTCTCCTGCGGCTTCGATTCCATCCCCTTCGACCTGGGCGTGTGGCAGTTGCAGCAGGCCTTTGCCGCGCGCTTTGGCCACGCCGCCAGCAAGGTGCGCGGCCGGGTGCGCAAGATGAAGGGCACGTTCTCGGGCGGCACGGCCGCCAGCCTGAAGGCCACGATGGCCGCTGCGGCGGCCGACCCGGCCGTGCTGGCCTTGCTGCGCAGCCCCTTTTCGCTGACCCCTGGCTTTGAAGGCCCGCGCCAGCCCAGCGGTGCCAAGCCGCAGTTTGAAGATGACCTGGGAATGTGGGTGGCGCCTTTTGTGATGGCCGCCATCAACACCCGCAATGTGCACCGCAGCCACGCCCTGCTGGGCCACCCCTGGGGCACCGATTTCACCTACGATGAGATGATCATCACCGGTCCGGGTGAAAAGGGCCAGGCCGTGGCCATGGCGGTGGCGGCCGACAAATCGCTGGCATCCGACGATGGCCCCAAGCCCGGCGAAGGCCCCAGCGCGGCCGAGCGCGAAGCCGGTCACTTCGAGGTGATGTTCATTGGCGAAGACGCCCAGGGCCAGCGCCTGCAGGTGGGCGTCAAGGGCAAGCGTGATCCGGGTTATGGCTGCACCAGCCGCATGATCAGCCAGGCGGCGCTGTGCCTGCTGGACGACAGCGCCCAGCCGGCCGGCGGCATCTGGACGCCCGCTGCGGCGCTGGGTGCACGGCTGATTGATCGCCTGGCCCGATACGCCGATGTGCAGGTGGCCGTCGAAACAGCCTGAGCGCCCCCCTGAATGGCGGGCGCAGATTTTTCTATATTCGCGCCAGCCAATGGACCAGATCCGTTAGCATTTGCCGATGGCCGCGTCGATGGCGTGGTGGGCTTTTGGGGGATCGATGTCTGCTGTGAGAAGTGGTGGTGTGTGGTGTGCCCTGCTGGTGGGCCTGGCGGGGCCTGCATGGGCTGATTTCAGTGCGCTGGTGGTGCTGGAGCCCAGTGCCCGCAAGGAAGGGCTCATGCTTTCGCGCTCGGCGCTGGAGGCTGGCCTGGCCAAGGCCACCGGCCAGGCCGCCAAGGCCAGCACCAGCGAAGACCTGACCGATGCCTTGCGCAGCACACGCAGCGCGGGCCACGATCTTTTCATCGGCCCGCCCCAGGTGGTGGCATCGGCGCTGGGCCACGGTTATGAGCTGGTGGGCGCCGGTGAAGCAGACGAGCAGTACGTGCTGGTGGGTGCTGCCGCGCTGGCCAATGCCGGGCAGCTCAAGAAGACGGGCCGCCTGTATTTGCCCCAGCAGGATTCCATCTACACCTACATGGCCCGCGGCATGCTCACCGCCAACGGCCTGTCCTTCAAGGACTTGCAGCAGGTGCAGTACGCCCGTTACCCGCAGGCGGGTCTCACGGCCATCAGCCTGCACCAGGCCGAGGCCACCGTGGTGCCCCTGGCCGACTGGACCCTCTGGACCCAGGCCAACCCGGGTGTGGCCAAGGTGCTGGCCACATCAGGCCCCGTGCCGGCGGGCTTGTCGGTGGCCATCAAGAAAGAGCTGCCGGCCGATGTGCGGGCCAAGGTGGGCAAATGGCTGTTGTCATCGGCGGCCAGTTTCGGGATGAAACCGGTGGTGCCGCGCGCCGATGTGTCGGCCTTCAAGCGTGTGGCCGAGCTGGGTTCGTTCACGCCCACAGCCCTGCCGGGCGCCACGCTGGTTGACCTGGCGGCTGTCAAGAAGCTGATGGCCGAGGGGGCGGTGGTGGTTGACACCCGCAACGAGAAAGAGTTTCAGGCCAAGCACATCCCGGGTGCCGTGTGGGTGCCCTACCACGAGAAGAGCCTGAAAGACGTGGCCTACGACCCGTCGGTCGATGACTTTGCAGGGTTGGCCAAGCTCAACAAGAGCGCGCCCACCATCTTCCATTGCAATGGCGCCGAGTGCTGGAAAAGCTACAAGGCCAGCAAGGCCGCCATGGCTGCTGGCTTTGCCAAGGTGTATTGGTTCAGGGGCGGCATGCCCGCCTGGGAGCAGGGCAGCGCGCCGTGATCTGCAGCGCCGCGCTCAGCGTGCCTCGTCGTTGACAAAGGCCACGCTGGTTTCAGAGCGCTTGGCCGTGGCCACGGCGGCCTGGATGGACTCGACCTTGGCCTGCGGCGAAGGATGGATCTCCAGGATCAGCGTGAGCCTGGGTGCGGCGTGCGCGGCCAGTGATGCATGCAACTCATCCGGCGTCACCACCTTGCCCGCCATCGTCCAGCGGCCATCGGCGGCGATGTCCAGCCGAACCTTGGTTTCAGGAGCGGGGGCATAACAGGCTGACAGGCACAGGGCGGCCAGCAGCGCGACCGAGGCCATCCGTAGGCGAGGTGTGTTCATGGGCACATTGTCGACCAGAAGCAGGCGTCAGGCCTGGCCGGCGTAGCCCAGGCGCGCCGAGACTTCGGCCGCCGCCTGACGCAGGCATTGTGCGGTGAGGGACTGCCAGCCGGTGTCCAGCGCGGCGGAGGGACCAATGGCGGTGAGCGCCAGCACAATCTGGCCTCGATGATCCAGCACGGGTGCGGCCAGCGCGCTGACGCCCGCCACCACCCCGCTTTCGGCGCGCGACAGGCCTTGCGCGCGCACCTCGGCCAGGGTGGTCTTGGCGAAGGTGGCCCAGGATGGCTGGGCGGGCGGACCCTTGCGCTGGGCGTCGTACAGGGGCCGCACCAGGGATTCAGGCAGCCAGGCCGCAAACAGCTGGCCTGACGCCGTGCCGGCAATTGAAAACACCGTGCCGTGCCGCATGTTGACGTGCACGGCCGAGGGTGATTCGGCCAGCCGCACGATGGTGGGCCCGTGCGTGCCCCACACCGCCATGGCCACCGTGTGCCCGGTCTGTTGGGCCAGTGAGTCGATCAGGGGCGTCGCCAGCCGAACCGGGTCGGCCTGCTGCAGGCTCATCAGGCCCAGTTGCAACGCCAGCGGCCCCAGGCCGTAATGCCCATTGGCCTTGTCCTGCTCCACCAGACCAATCTTGCCAAAGCTCACCAGATACGGGTGGGCCTTGGCGGCGGCCATGCCGGCTGCCGCGGCCAGATCCTTGAGCGCCATGGGCCGCCCCACATGGGCCAGCGCCCGCAGCAGGGCCCCGCCCACCTCGATGCTTTGAATGCCGCGCTGCTCATGCTCGGCCTTGCTGCGGGGGTGGGGGCTGTCAGGATCACTCACGGTGCGCAGGCCGCCGCGACGCAGGCCTCAGAACGGGGATGCGCCATTGTCCACGGCCTTGCGGCCGGCTGCGATGCAGCCGGGTGCCGCGCCGCCGCCAAGCGGGCGGTGCAAGCGCCTGCTTACACCTCCACCGTGCTGATGGTCCAGAAGTCGGAGGCCAGGCCTTCATCGGCCAGGTAGGCGTAGGGGATGGTGAAGTAGCCCTTGGCGCCCCACTTGGCCGACCACGAGTTCATCACCGTGAAGCGCTGCGTGGCGTCGTCGTAGCCCACCGCCAGCACGGCATGGCCGCCCAGGCTCTTCTCGCTGGCGCCGGGCATGGGCACCGTGCCGGTCTTGGCCACAGCCGCCGATTCAAAGCTCTCGAACACCGAGAACCCGAACACGAAGGGGTAGCCCGAAGCCAGGCAGCCTTTCATCTGCGCGGTGCTTTGCAGCAGGCGGCGGTAGGTGAGGGCCTGGTGCCCCAATGCCTTCTTGTACAGGGCCGCGCTGGGCTTGGTCTTGAACTTGGTGATGTCATAGGGCCAGGCTGTCTCGTCGCACACGCCCAGCTGCGCAATGCTCTTGATGCCGTCGCGGATCATGGCACCCGAGTCGCTGCTGACCGTGCCTTCCATGGCACGCTCGTTGTAATAGATGAACAGGCGCGAGGGCATGAACACCTCGGCCGCCTTCTGTTTCATCTGGTCAAAGCGGTGCGCGTTGCCAATGGCATTGGCGGTGCAACTGCCCAGTTCACCCTGATCGAGCACCGGCGGGCACTGAGGGCGAAGATCCACCTTGGCAGGCAACTTGGCTTGCACGGCTGCGGGGGCCGCAAACAGGTGATCTCGGTGATCGGGCAGGTCGGGAATCCAGCCATAACGGGCAATCTTGCGGTTCATGATGACGCTCCTCCGGTGCGTTTGGAATGGATACGCCTAGCCTTGCACCAAACGCCTGGGCGCGCAATGCGGGTCGTCATCGGCGGCACCACACAGTCGCAACAAGATGTGTCCTGGTACGCACCGCCAATCTCTTGATGGACGTCAAGCCCAGGCGTCGGGCCGCGCTGGAATTACCGGCATTCGGCATCAGACTGGAGGCATCGACACAGGGGCTGCAGGCCCCGGGGAGCGCCAGGCGCATGGCCACGTTCAAGGGCAGGGTGCTGTTGCAAGGGCTGGCAGTGGCCGTGGCCGGGCTCGCCCTGGGTGGGTGGGCGCTGCGCAGTTGGCAAGGGCCGCAGTTGGTGGTCGAGACCGTGCAGCGCCGCGATCTGGTGCAGACCGTGGTGGCCAGCGGGCGGGTGCTGACCGCCCGGCGTGTGGATGTGGGCACGCAGGTGCTGGGCACCGTCAAGCAGGTGCGGGTGGCAGAAGGCCAGGTGGTGGCGGCCGGTCAGCCGTTGGTCGAGTTGGACGCCGCCGAAGCGCAAGCCAGCGTGCGCAGCGCCGAGGCCGCCGTGGCGCAGGCCCAGGCGCGCCTGCGCCAGTTGCGCGAGCTGAGCGCGCCCACGGCCGAGCAGGCGCAGCGCCAGGCGCAGGCCACGCTGGACGTGGCGCAGGCCCAGTTGCAGCGCAGCCAGGATCTGTTCAAGCAAGGCTTCATCGGCGAAGCGGCCTTGCAGGAGGCGCGCAAGAACCACGCCCTGGCCCAGGCGCAATGGCAGATGGCCGGCAGCCAGGCGGCATCGGTGCGCGCGGGCGGCAGCGATGTGGCGCTGGCCGAGCAGGCCCTGGCCCAGGCGCAGGCCAATGCCGCGGCGGCGGCCGCGCGGCTGAACTACACGGTGGTGCGGGCACCCGTGGCCGGCCAGCTGATCGCCCGCAACGTGGAAGCCGGTGATGTGGTGCAGGCAGGCCGTGTGCTGTTCACCCTGTCGCCAGCGGGCAAGCCCCAACTGGCGGTGGACATCGACGAAAAGAACCTGCGCTGGCTGGCACTGGGCCAGCCTGCCTGGGCCAGTGCCGATGCCTACGCACAGCACCGCTTTGCCGCCACCGTGGCCTTCATCAACCCCGGCATCAATGCCCAGACAGGCGCCGTGGAGGTGAAGCTGGATGTGCCCCAGCCACCGGACCATTTGAAACAGGACATGACGGTGAGCGTGGACATCGAAGTGGCCAGGCGGCCGCAAGCCCTGGTGGCGCCAGTGGCCACGCTGCATGACGCCGACACCACCCAGCCCTGGGTGCTGCGTGTGCACGAAGGCCGCGCCGAACGCCGTGTGCTGAAGCTGGGCCTGCGTGCGGGCGCCTGGGCCGAGGTGCTGCAAGGTGCCGAAGCAGGCGACCAGTTGCTGCAGGCAGCCGCCAAGGTGCAGCCGGGTGGCCGGGTGAGGGCGGCCGAGCCGCCGGCCTCGTCGGCCCGGCCAGGGCAGTGAGCGCCGCATCATGCTCAAGCCCTGGCAACCGTTTGAATGGATCGTGGCCTTGCGCTTTCTGCGCGAGGGCCGCATGCAGACGGCCTTCATCGTGGTGGGCGTGGCCATTGGCGTGGCGGTGATCGTGTTCATGTCGGCATTGCTGGCCGGCCTGCAGGCCAACTTCATCCGGCGGGTGCTCACGGCCCAGGCGCACATCCAGCTGTTGCCACCCAAGGAGGTGACCCGCACGCTGCGGCAAGTCGAAGGCCCGGCCGTGGCCGAGGCCGCCACCGTGCAGCCGCCGCTGCAACGCATGAAATCCATCGATCAGTGGCAGGCTGTGGCCAGCCAGATACGCGCCATGCCCGAGGTGCTGGTGGTGGCGCCGGTGGCCGCCGGGTCATCGTTGGCCGTGCGGGGCCGTGTGAGCCGCGCCATCTCGATCACCGGCATCGAGCCCGAGCTGTACCTGCGCATCGTCGACTTGAACGACAAGCTGGCGCGTGGCAGCCTGCGCCTGACCGGCTCGGACATCCTGATCGGCCTGGAACTGGCCAATGACCTGGGCGTGGACGTGGGCGACAAGCTGCGCCTGGCCCAGGCACAGGGCGACACCCTGGCGCTCACCATCACCGGCGTGCTGGACATGGGCAACAAGGGCGCCAACCAGCGCAGCACCTATGTGGCGCTGCACACCGCGCAAAGCCTGCTGGGCCTGCCGGGCGGCACCACCAGCCTGGAGGTGAACGTGCGTGATGTGTACAGCGCCGAGCGCGTGGCCCAGCACATCACCGCCATCACCGGTGTGCAGGCCGACAGCTGGATCAAGACCAGCGCGCAGTTTTTCTCGGCCATCAGTGCGCAGGCCACCGCCAACACGGCCATCCGCTTTTTTGTGGGTTTGTCGGTGGCCTTTGGCATCGCCAGTGTGCTGGTGGTGTCGGTGGTGCAAAAAAGCCGCGAGATCGGCATCCTGCGGGCCATGGGCATCTCCCGGGGGCAGGTGCTGAGGGTGTTCTTGCTGCAGGGCGGTCTGCTGGGTTTCGGTGGCGCGCTGGCCGGTTGTGTCACTGGCGCTGCTGCGCTGGTGTTGTGGCAGCAGTTTGCGCGGGGCTCTGATGGGCTGCCCTTGTTCACGCTGGAGCTGGACCCGGTGCTGTTCACCGTGGCGCTGGCGCTGGCCACATTGACCGGCCTGCTGGCCGCCTTTGCGCCGGCGCTGCGGGCGGCCAAGCTCGATCCGGTGGTGGCCATCCGTGGATAAGCCGATGCCGACGGCACCCGTCTTGGCCCTGCACGGGGTGCGCAAGGCTTACAACGTGGGCACACCCATTGAGACCGAAGTGCTGCATGGCATCGACCTCACGCTGCAGGCCGGGGAGTTTTGCGCGGTGATGGGGCCATCGGGCTCGGGCAAGAGCACCTTGCTCAACATCGTGGGCCTGCTGGATCGCCCCACCGCTGGCACGCTGGCCGTGTGCGGCGAAGAAACCACCGTGCTGGACGACACCGCACTCACCCGCCTGCGCGGCCACACCATCGGCTTCGTGTTCCAGTACCACCACCTGATCACGGCCTTCACCGCACTTGAAAACGTGATGATGCCCATGCTGGGCGCGGAGGGCTTTCCGGATCAGGCCATGCGTGAGCGGGCCGAAATGCTGATCGACAGCGTGGGCCTCAAGCGCTGGCAGCACAACCTGGCCGGCGCGCTCAGCGGTGGCCAGCAGCAACGCGTGGCGGTGGCCCGCGCCCTGGCCATGAATCCGGCCCTGCTGCTGGCCGACGAACCCACCGGCAACCTTGACACCAAGAGTGCCGACGAGGTGTTTGCCCTGCTGCGCCGCTTCAATCAGGAGCACGGCACCACGGTGCTGTTCGTCACCCACAACCCGGCCCTGGCCCAGCGCTGCGACCAGACCTTGATGGTGGTGGACGGGCGCTGCGTCACCTGAGGCACAGCCCGCCCGGCCACGCGCAGGCAGAATGGGCCCATCCTGAATTTAACGGTGCCCAACATGTCGTCAATTCCCTTGTTTCATCTGGCCTTTCCGGTGCGTGACATCGCCGAAGCGCGACGCTTTTACGGCGACTTGCTGGGCTGCGCCGAGGGCCGCAGCAGCGAAACCTGGGTCGATTTCGACTTTTACGGGCATCAAGTGGTGGCGCATTTGGCCCCGCAGGAGTGCGAAGCCGTGGCCAGCGGCCAGGTCGATGGCCACGCCGTGCCGGTGCGGCACTTTGGCGTCATCCTGGCCATGGACGCCTGGCAGGCCCTGGCCGACAAGCTGCGTGCGGTGAACACCGCCTTCATCATCGAGCCCTATGTGCGTTTCAAGGGCGAGGTGGGTGAACAGGCCACCATGTTCTTTCTGGATCCGTCGGGCAATGCACTGGAGTTCAAGTCGTTTGCCGACATGAGCCAGGTTTTTGCCAAGTAAGGGCGCGCCATGAAGGTTTGCATCGTGGGCGCGGGGGCCATTGGCGGCTTCATCGGCACCCGGCTGGCCCTGGCCGGCCCATCCGAGGTGAGTGTGCTGGCCCGTGGCGCCACGCTGTCGGCCATCCGGCAAAACGGCTTGCGCCTGCGCGAGGGCGGCGTGCTGCGCGCTGCGCCGGTGCGCACCAGCGCCAGCGCCGCCGATCTGGGCCCGCAAGACCTGGTCATCATTGCCGTGAAAGGCCCGGCCCTGGCTGAAGTGGCTGCCCAGCTAACGCCTTTGCTGAGCGACAACACCATCGTGCTGCCGGCCATGAATGGCGTGCCCTGGTGGTTTGGTGCTGGTCAGCCCGCGATGGGCTCGGCGCCCCTGCACAGCGTTGACCCAGGCGGCCGCATTGGCCAGGCCATCGATGTGCGGCGCGTGCTGGGCTGCGTGGTGCACGCCAGCACGTCCACCTCCGAGCCCGGCCTGGTCGAGCACAAGATGGGCCAGGGCCTGATCGTCGGTGAGGCCCTGGGCGGCACGTCCCAGCGTGCGCAGGCCGTGGCGGCACTGCTGCAGGCAGCTGGTTTCGACACCACGCTGTCGGCCGATGTGCGGCGCGACATCTGGTACAAGCTGTGGGGCAACATGACCATGAACCCGTTGACCGCCATCACCGGGGCCACCGTGGATCGTGTGCTCGACGAGCCGCTGACCCGCGAGTTTTGCACCCGCGCCATGAGCGAAGCGGCTGCGGTGGGTGCGCGCATCGGCTGCGCCATCGATCAATCCCCCGAAGACCGCCACCAGATCACCCGCAAGCTGGGAGCCTTCAAAACATCCATGCTGCAGGATGTGGAGGCGGGCCGCCCGATCGAGCTGGACGCGCTGGTCACGGTGGTGCAGGAGATCGCGCAACGGGTGGGTGTGGACACGCCCTTCATCAACGCCTTGCTGGGCCTGGCCCGCTTGCATGGCCGGGTGCACGGCCTGTACCCCGCCTGAGGCGGCGCATCAAGCCGGCTTGGCGAAGGCTGATTCAACCCAGGCCGTGGCGCTGCTGCGGTTGAGCCTGAAATCAGCCCGCACCTTGATGGCCGCCAACTGGTCGCCGGCCTCGGTGGCCGCGCTCAAGGTGGCGTAGGGCTCGTCTTCGTCGGGCACGATGGCCAGGCTGACGACCACGCGTGCGTCAGCGTCGCCCACGGTGATCTGCTTGTTGAGTGCGGCCTGCAGTTGCTGCTCATGGCGGCGCAGCACTTCGCTGGCGGTCTTGACCAGGGTATTGAAGGCGGCCGTATCCAGGGGCTTGGGGTTCTTCTTGTCGCGGCCCATCGTCCAGGGCCCCACCAGGGCGGGCTCGGCTTCGCCCGACTTGTACATGGCCACGGCCCAGCCGTCGTCGTCATCGTTCTTGATCACCTGCGCCAGCCAGCCGTTGTCGCGCCAACGTCGCGCTTCGTGCAAGGGGGCGTTGTCGTCGTTCTCGGGTGGGGTGGTGTCGGGCAAGGTGGGCGAATCAGAGGTGACCATGGGCAAGCAGTGTAGGTGGGCGCGCCAGGCGCTGGCCCGCTACACAGGTTGCCAGGCGCCTGATCCTTGCTTGGCTTCAAGGGCGTTGGGGGCCTTCTCAGCGCCGCCGGCCTTCTGGCCCAGGGCCAGGCGGTATCGCCCCATCACCGATGGATCCACCACGCCCAGCCATGCTGAGACCAGTTCGGGCGGGCGACCTGCCAGCAGTTGCCGCAGCGCAAAGCTGTGGCGCAGCTTGAACGAGCCGCCGTCATCGGCGGGCAGGCCCGCCTCGGTCAGCACCGCGCGGGCCGCGTTGTACTGCGCCACCTTGCCCCAGGGCTTGCCGGATCGGGTGGACGGAAACAGCCATTCGCCACCCAGACCCTGCGCGCTGCGGATGTGCAACCAATGCCCCAACAGCGCGGCAGCCCAGGGCGCCAAGGCGGCTTCATGGGCGGGTGAACTGCCGTTGGCGGCAATGGTGAGGCTGCGCGGAAGGGGCTGAGGCTGGCCGGCCGAAGGGATGCCGCGCACCACGACATCAGCCAAGGTGAGCGCGCGCACGTCACCCGGGCCCAGCCCCGCACCCAATTGCAGGGCCACGCCGCAGCGATTGCGCAGCACCTGCCAGCGCGCGGCCGGGCCCGGATCCCGGCACAGCCAGTCTTGCAGGGCCTGGGCCTGATCCGCGCTGAGGTGGGCGGGCACTTCGTCGGCGGTATCGGGTGCCGGGCTGGTCGCGCCGCGCAGTCGCACGGGTGCACGCAAGGCGTGGGCGCGCTGCTGCATGGCCGCATGATGCGCCTGCACACGATCGACCAGGCCCAACAACCGCGCCTGGTACCGGGCGGTGAGCACATCGTGGGGCGCTGCGCTGCCGCTGCGGCTGGCAATGTAGGCCAGCAGGGTGCCGGCATCCAAATGGCGCAGGGCAACCGGCGGATGCTGGGCTATCGCCCATTGCGCCAGGGCCTGCCACATGGCGGCATAAACCTGCTCGGAGGCCTCACGCCGCAGGCGGCCGATCTGGCGTTGGTACAGCCGCCAGGACTCAAAGGCCTGCAACCAGGCTTTCAATGCCTGAGGCGTCTTGGGCGGGGAAGCGGAACTGTTGGCCATGCGCGATATTAAATGAACTAACGCCAAAGTTGTTTTTCGGGCCGCTTGCTTCTCTTTGCTTGGTTCGATGTGCGCTGATGTTGCCGTCGCGAGCAATGTCAAAACATATTGGCGTTAGTTCATTTATAGAAATCAGGCAGTGCAGCAAAGCGCAAAGCCGTGAATCAGGGCTTCACGAACTTCAAGACGAACTCATCCTTGGGCATGGCGGGCACAGGGGTGTTGCGGTCACGCGGGTCTTGCGGATTACGCAAAAAGTCAGCCGACGCCGCCAGTCTGAATCCTGCACGCTCCACCTCTGCACGCAAAAAAGCCTCTTCGATGCGATGCAGGGTGCCCGCTTCACCAATGCCGGTGCCTGGTCGTCCGGCGTGGTCGGCAATCACATACATGCCCCCAGATTTGAGAGCCGCAAACAGTGCGCGGTTCATGCGGTCACGGTCTACACCCATGTGACCCAGGTCGTGGTAGTTGAACATCAAGGTCACCACATCAATCGTGCCAGGCAAGACGACCGCCGGCACGGGGTCATCAAAGCGCTGCGGCACCGCCACCATGGGCGCCGCTGGCACGCCCGATGCCGCCAACAAACGTTGCCGCTCCGCAATCGCCACTGCAGACGTACGCGATGGCCCTGTCGGCGCCGCGCTGGCAGCAGGCACCGACGCATTGCCAGCGACCGCCGAGGGATGGCTGTTGCCCTCAGGCGCCACAGGCGTTGCGGGTTGGCGGTTCATCTCGCGCGGTTGGCTCTGCGCGTACACCTTGCCCGTTGGCCCCAGCGCCCGCGCCAACAGCTCGGACGTGTAGCCGCCGCCAGCACTCACATCCAAGGCCAGCATGCCGGGACGCAAGCCCAGAAAGGCCAACATGGCTTCTGGCTTGCGCCGGATGTCGTTTTGCTTGTCAGCCGCTGATCGATCAGCGCTGGCCACGATCTGGGCGATGCGCTCGCGACTGAGCGTGTCCGCTTCGCGGTCCAATGACGCACAAGCACCCATCGCCAGCCCAAGCCCCACAGTGGCCAACGCGCTCAACACCCCCTTGATGCGAATCAAGCTATCGCGCGTGAAGGCATGCATGCCCATCTCCAGAAAGTGCGGGGAGAGCGATTCTGCGCCTGTTGCGGCCTCAGGTAATCCCGTAGTGAAGACGGCCCCGGCGTTGCGAAACTCCAGGCATCGCTGCCCTCGCACCTCATGCCACTGCCACCCTCTGATCCAGCCGCCGATTTGACAGCGCTCGCGCAGTTCGATTTGCGTCAGCTGGGCCCCGCCTTCTACGACAACCCCTACCCGACCTACCGCGCGCTGCGGCAGCACAGGCCCGTGCACGCGCTGCCCAGTGGGGGTTACCTGCTGACACGCCACGCCGACTGCCTGGCGGTCTACAAGAACCCCAAGCTGTTTGCCAGCGACAAGAAGAAGGAGTTCGCGCCCAAGTTCGGCCAGTCACTGCTGTACGAGCACCACACCACCAGCCTGGTGTTCAACGACCCGCCCTTGCACACCCGCGTGCGCCGCCTGATCGCGGGCGCGCTCACACCCAAGGCCATCGCGGCGATGGAGCCTGGCCTGGTGGCCCTGGTCGATCACCTGCTTGACGCCATGGCGGCCAAGGGCCAGGCCGACCTGATCGAAGACTTTGCCTCGGCCATCCCCATCGAGATCATCGGCAACATGCTGGGCGTGCCCACGGCCGATCGCGGGCCGCTGCGCGATTGGTCATTGGCCATCCTCGGCGCACTCGAGCCCGTGGTCACGCCCGAGGCCTTTGAGTGGGGCAACCGCTCGCTGAAGGATTTCATCGCCTACCTCGAAGGCCTGATCGCCGACAGGCGTGCGCAGCCGGGTGATTGGGAGGCCGATGTGCTCACCCGGCTCATCCAGGGTGAAGCCGATGGCGACAAGCTCACCGCACCCGAGTTGCTGCACAACTGCATCTTTCTGCTCAATGCAGGCCACGAAACCACCACCAACCTGATTGGCAACGGCCTGGTGGCCCTGGCCCAGCACCCCGATCAGCTGGCACGCCTGTTGGCCGACCCCGGTCTCATCAAGACCGCCGTCGAAGAGGTGTTGCGCTATGAAAGCTCCAACCAGCTGGGCAACCGTGTCAGCACCGAAGCGGTGGAAATTGGCGGCGTGGCCATGCCTGCGGGCACCTCGCTCACGCTGTGCATTGGTGCCGCCAACCGCGACCCGGATCAATTCGACGACCCCGAACGCTTTGACATCGGCCGCCCTGTCAACCGCCACCTGGCCTTTGGCAGCGGCATCCACATGTGTGCTGGCATGAACCTGGCCCGCCTTGAAGGCGCCGTGGCCATCGGGCGCTTCCTGGCGCGGTTTCCGGCCTACCAACTGCTGGGCCAGCCCGTGCGCGGTGGCCGTGCACGTTTTCGTGGCTTTTTGTCGGTGCCCTGCCAATTGTTGCCCTGATGGGCGCCGCATTCCCTTTACTTCACTACAACACTGGAGACACCATGTCCTTGTTTCGCCGCACACTTCTTGCCAGCAGCCTGGTGGCTGCGCTGGGCCTGTCGGCCCTGCCCGCCTGGGCCCAGATCAAGATCGGGGTCACGCTGTCGACCACCGGCCCCGCCGTGTCGCTGGGCATCCCCGAAAAAAACACCATCGCGCTGCTGCCCAAGACCATTGGTGGCAAGTCGGTCGAGTACATCGTGCTCGATGACGCCAGCGACACCACGGCCGCAGTGGCCAACACCCGGCGCCTGATCACCGAATCCAAGGTGGACGCCATCATTGGCTCGACCACCACGCCCAACACCCTGGCCATGATCGACGTGGCCGCCGAAGGCGAAACGCCGGTGATTTCGCTGGCCTCATCGGCCCGCATCATCGAGCCGATGTCACCCAAGAAAGCCTGGATCTTCAAGACCCCGCAAACCGACACGATGATGGTGCTGGCCATCCTGGAGCATGCGGCCTCCAAGGGCATCAAGTCGATGGCCTACATCGGCTTCAACGACGCGCTGGGCGAGGCCTTCTATGCCGAGTTCGAAAAGTTCGCCGATGTGCGGCGCATCCGCATCGTGGCCAACGAGCGTTATTCGCCCCGCGACACCAGCGTCACCTCGCAGATGCTGAAGGTGCTGGCTTCCAACCCCGAGATGGTGGTGATTGGTGCGTCAGGCACGCCTGCTGCGCTGCCGGCGCGTGTGCTGGCCGAGCGTGGCTACAAGGGCAGCGTGTACTTCAACCACGGCGTGGCCAACCCTGATTTCCTGCGCGTGGGCGGCAAGGACATCGAAGGCATGATGCTGCCCACCAGCCCGGTGGTGGTGGCCGCGGCCCTGCCGGCCCAGCACCCGGCCAAGGCCCAGGCGGTCGAGTACGTCAAGCGCTACGAGGCCTTGCACGGCGCAGGCACCACCTCGGCCTTTGGCGCCTACACCTGGGACACCGGCCTGCTGCTGCAAGCGGCCATCCCGGTGGCGCTCAAGGCCGCCCAGCCCGGCACCAAGGCCTTCCGCCAGGCTCTGCGTGATGCGATCGAAGGCATCCACAACCTGCCGGTGTCCAATGGCGTGGTCAACATGTCCAAGAACGACCACCTGGGCCTGGATCAACGTGCCCGCGTGATCGTCAAGGTGGTCGACGGCAAGTGGCAGCTGCAGCCCTGAGGCCGGGCGCACTCGCTCAGATCAGGTACCAGGGCGGGTGCATCTCGGTGTCGTCGGGCCGCTGCCCTGGCGGCACGTAGGCGCCTTCTAGGGTGTGGCCGGCAGGTGTGGCAGGTGCCGTGTGGCTTGCGTCGGCCTGCGTAGAAGCAGCGCCTGCGGCGCCCCCCAGCAAGGCGTCGCCCGGTGCTGCCACCAGGTCAGCCAGATTCAGGTCGGCGGCAGCGGGCCGGGCCGATGCGGGCACCACCTGCTGCGCAAACCACACGTCGGCCATCTGCCCGGTGTGGCCATCGGCGCTCTTGTAGCTGGACACCAGCCCCACCAGGTTGTCGAACTGCTGTATCTGGCCCTGCGCCGCGCCCAGGTTCAGTTCCACGATGCCCAGGTCCTGCAGGCTGTGCAGTTCGCTGCCCGCGCTGCGGCCATCATGGTTGGTGTCTGTCCAAACCTTCAGCTGGCCAAACTGCAGGTCGGCCGCATTGATCAGGCCATCGTGGTTGCTGTCCAGTGCGGCCAGCGCCTCGTAGCCGTTGGCCGCGTGGTGCCCATTGGCCAGCAGCGTGCCGGCGCCGAACAGCTCGCTGCCGTTGTTGATCTGGCCATCGCCGTTGGCGTCCAGCGCCAGCAGGCCCGTGCCATCGGCC
>Ga0228698_1000206_pt1 | contig 53560 bp, 47 predicted proteins | sample McNCre117_Aug_MG_FD_178015 | JGI IMG/M metagenome (GOLD analysis project Ga0228698, IMG submission 178015) | Freshwater microbial communities from McNutts Creek, Athens, Georgia, United States - 1-17_Aug_MG | ecosystem: Environmental > Aquatic > Freshwater > Creek | place: USA: Georgia... | reverse complement strand
TGCCTGCACGGCCTGGGCATCGGTGACATCCAGGGCCAGGGCCTGGGCACCGGGATGGGTGGTCACAAAGGCCTCGAGCGCGCCCCGGTGCCGGGCAGACACGGTCACCTGCGCCCCCAGCGCGTGCAGGTGGCTGGCCGTGGCGCGGCCGATGCCGGTGGAGGCGCCCAGCAGCCAGACGTGTTGCGTTCGCCAGTCGGTGACGCGGGGATTCATGGCCATGGCGGGCTTTCGAGTTGGGGGGGCGCGTCAGGCTGGCAGACGCTGGAACGACAACAGCACTTCGCCCACGCGGATGCCGAACTTGCTCATCACCGCGCGGTTGATCATCACCTGCTCGTCGACCAGGAACATCCAGTCGTCGAACTGGATCTCCCAGTCGCGGCCGTCCACAGGCAGCCGCAGGGTGTAGCGCCAGTTCAGCGCGTTGCCGGCGGCCTGGCCATCGGCCTGGCCCACGACATCTTCGGCCCGGCCCACATAACGGCCCTGGCCCAGGTGTTCGAGCTTCCAGACACGGGTCTGTTCGCGGCCATCGGCATAGCGGAAGCGTTCGTCCAGCGTGCCATGCTCGCCGTCCCAGGTGCCGGTGAGCACCACGGTGAAACGCTGCAGCACGGCGCCGCTGCGGTCGGTGACCAGGCCATGCGCCAGCAACTTGCCGCGAAAGTACTGGCGCAAGTCCAGCTGCGGGGTCTGCCGTGCGTAGTCGGCGGGCTGCGGGCTGGCGCAGCCCGCCACCAGCCAGCAACAGGCTGCAGCCAGCAGCAGCGCCAGCAGGCGCCGTGCGCCCCTGGCCGTGAAAACGACGTTCATGTTGACTCCAGTGAGGATCGTTGCAGCCACAGCGTGGCCCCTGCGGCCAGCTTCAGCAGGCAGGGCAGGCCCGCATACACCCAGGCCAGGGCCTGCAGGGCGTCGGCATCGCGGCTGCCCGGCTGGTAGCCCAGCACCTGCACAAGCGGCAGGGCCAGGCCGGCGGCCAAGGCCAGGTTGAACTTGCCGGCGCACAGGCTCCAGCCGGCATACAGGCCCTCGTGGCGCCCGGCATGGCCAGCCTGCGCCACCACGCTAGCCAGCATCACGGGCGGCAGGGCCAGGTCAGCGCCCAATGCGACGCCGCTGAGCACACAGACGAGCACAAAGCTGGCGTGATCCGATGGGCCCAGCGCACTGACCCCTGCAAACACCGCGATGGCCAGCACCATGCCCGCCAGCCAGCTGCGCACCATGCCGATCTGGCGGGCAGCACGGCTCCACAGCGGCAGCGACAGCGCCGCAGCCAGGAAATACGCGGCCAGGCAGATCGGCTCACCGGCCGGCCACTGCAGGCGATCCCGGATGAAGAACAGCACCAGCGAGGCCGCCACGGCACTGGCCAGGCCGTTGAGCCCATACACCGCCATCCAGGCGCGGAACGCTGGCACGCGCCAGGGCAGTTGCCAGCCGCTGGCGGACCCTGCGCTGAGCGGCCGTGCGGCCAGATCGGGTGCAGGGCGCGACGCCTGCGACAGGGCGGCCATGCCCAGCAGCAGCAGGCCGGCGGCCGCCATCAAGGCTGCTGACATGCCCCAGGTCGTGGCCACGACGCTGGCGGTGATCACGCCCAACAGGGCACTGCCTTCGCGCCAGGCCACCAGGCGCGCCTGCCCCGCCACGCCGCCGCCCAGGCGGATGCCCCAGGCCTGGTGCAGCACACCCAGGGCGCTGTAGCCCAGGCAGCTGAGGCTGAGGCAGGCCAGCAGCCACAGCAGGCTGGCCCCGTGCGTGGCAGCAGCCGGCGGCGAAAACAGCAGCAGCGTGCCCAGCGCCATCACCCAGGCGGCCACGCTGGCGGCCTGCATCGGCGCGGGCCAGGCCCGGTCCAGCCAGCGGTCTGCCAGCCTGCCCAGCAACGGATCGATGACGGCATCCAGGCTGCGGGCCATCAGCAGCACCAGGCCGATCTCGGCCAGGCTCAAAGGCGTGCGGGCCGCGTAAAAGGCTGGCAGCAGCACATACAGCGGCAAGGCCACAAAGGCCAGGGCCGCACCCAGCAGGCCGTAGGCCATGGGCTGGCTGCCCGGGCCACGGTGCAGGCGCGAGGCCAGCGCCGTGCTCATGGCGCCTGGCCCAGCAGCTGTTCGCGCAGACGGGGCTCGCTGGTGCGTGGCGAGAGCCAGATGCCGAAGAACAGGCGCGCAAACTCGGGCTCGGCAACCTCGCCCCGGGGCTGGCCATTGAAAAGGAAACGGGCGCCCTGCCCCGGCAACTGGATGCCCGTCAGCCGGTCCTGGGCACGCACGTCAGGAAAAAGCCGCGTCATCGCGGCCAGCCAGCGTGCAGCCTGGCCGTCGTCGACGCTGCCAACGCGGCGCATCTCCTCGATCGATCGCCTGGCGATCTGCTCGCCCACCAGGCTGCGGGCATAAACCAGATCCAGGGCCAGTGCCTGGCCGCTGCCATCACCCTGGATGGGCGCGGGGCTCCACAGCCGGATGTCGTAGATATGCAGCCCCCAGTAACGCATGGTGGCCGCACCGCGCCACAAGGCCCCAGGCAGGGCCGCCGTGATCTCGGCCGGCACGCTGGCGGGCGCGGGCTGCGCGCGCACCTGCCCGGCGCAGACGCAGGCCAGCAGGATCCAGTCACGCCGACGCAGGGTGCGGGCCATGTTGCGATGTCAGGCCTGCGGCACCGGGCGGCGCAGCGTGAACTGCATGACATCGGTGTTGCCGGTGTCGAAGGCCGCTTCGCAATAGGCCAGGTAAAACTCCCAGGTGCGCATGAAGCGCGTGTCGAAGCCCTGGTTGCGCACGGCGGCTTCCTGCTGCAGGAAGTCATGGCGCCAGCGGCGCAGGGTCTCGGCGTAGTCGGGGCCGAAGGCCAGTTCGCGTTCGACCACCAGGCCGGCCTGCTGCGCCGCCTCGCGGAAGGCACTTGGACAGGGCAGCAGGCCACCCGGAAAGATGTACTGCTGGATGAAATCGGTGCCCGACACATAACGCTCAAACAGCGCGTCATCGATGGTGATCGATTGCACACAGGCCCGGCCGCCGGGCTTGAGCTGGTCGTGCAGGGTCTTGAAGTAGCTGGCCCAGTATTCGCGGCCCACGGCTTCGAACATCTCGATGGACACCACCGCGTCGAAGGGGCCGTCGTGGATGTCGCGGTAGTCCTGGAAGCGCAACTGGGCACGACTGTCCAGGCCGGCGTCGGCCAGGCGTTGCTGGCCATAGGCCAACTGCTCGGACGACAGCGTCACGCCCACGACTTCGGCGCCGAAATCACGCGTGGCGCACTCGGCGATGGCACCCCAGCCGCAGCCGATTTCCAGCAAACGCTGGCCGGGCTGCAGTTGGCACTCGGCCAGGGCGCGCCGCATCTTGGCCTGCTGGGCCACCGGCATGGGCTGCTGGTGGTCGCCGTTGAACCAGGCTGACGAGTAGTTCATCGTCGGGTCGAGCCAGAGCCTGTAGAAGGCGTTGCCCAGGTCGTAATGGGCGTGGATGTTGCGCTTGCTGCCGGCCCGCGAATTGCGGCGGAACAGGTGGCGCAGCCGGTGGATCAGGCTGCCCCACCACGAGCCGTACACCACTTGCTCCAGCGCCTGGCGGTTGGCGATGCACAGCTTGAGCAGGCCCACCAGATCCTGCGTACCCCAGTCGCCAGCGATGTAGGTTTCGGCAAAGCCGATGTCGCCCGACCGCAGCGCCGCTGCGCACATGCGCCAGTTGTGCAGACGCAAGGTGGCATGAGGCTGATCGGCAGCGCCCTGGCCAAAACGAAGTTGCTCACCATCGGGCAGTTGCACATCCAGGGTGCCCACCTGGAGGCGGCGCAACACCGCGAACAGCGCACGGGCAGCAGGGGGGGCGGACAGCGGCAGGTGCTGCGCGCGCAGCGTGGTGACAGTGGACATGGTGTTCAGGCCCTGTGGTCAGGCGAGGTCAGACGGGTTGCCAGCGGCGGGGCCGACAACTGCGAAGGCGGGGTCTTGCCGAAGAAGGGCACACGCTTGAGCAGCAGCTTCAGCGCCTGCCAGTGGATACGGGCCATGACGCCCAGCGTGAGCAGCGGCATCTGCCACAGCACCCGCCGCAGCTGGGCGGCGTTCAAGGGTTGAAGCTGCCCGCTGACACTGGTGAGCAGCAGGGGGCCGCTGTCGTCGTCGTATTCGATGCGGGCCACTGTGCGGCCAGCCTGACCGCCCTCGGGCGCGGTGCGCAGGCAACGAAACCGGTACCGCCCCTGCACATCGCAGAACGGCGACACATGGAAGCGTTTGGCGCAGGCCCAGGTCTGGCCCCAGGCCATGTCGGGCTGTGCCAGCACATACACATGCCGGCCGCCAAAGGTGTTGTTGACCTCGGCCACCAGCGTGGCCAGGCTGCCGTCGGCGCGGTGGCAATACCAGAAGCTCACCGGCTTGAAGGCGTAGCCCAGGATGCGGGGGTAGGTGTGCAGCCACACCTGGCCGTCGGCATCGTGGATGCCAGCCTGTGCCAGTTGCTCGTCCAACCAGGCCAGGCTGTCGGCGCGACCGTCGCCGTGGTCGGCATCATGAAAGCTCACCCAGCCCCAGCGGTTGCGGCGCAGCAGCGGCTCGGGCTGCTGCCGCAAGCGGCGCATGGGCAGCATCAGAAACCAGCTGGGATAGGCGAAGGCATGGGGCCGGGGCCGCAGGCGTTGATGACGCACCCACCCGACGCCCAACTGGGCGCCATCGGCCGCACCGGCTGGGGGGCTGGTGCGCAGCATCAGGCGGCCTCGGCCTGCAGATCGGGCCGGTCGGCCTCGCTGGCCCACTGGCCCAACAGGTGCTCGGCGGCCGCCAGGCCGCTCATCAGGCCGTCTTCATGGAAGCCGTAGCGTGTCCAGGCACCGGCAAACCACACACCGTGCTGGCCCTGCAGGGCGGGCACACGCGCCTGCGCCGCGATGGCGGCGGTGTCGAACACGGGGTGGTGGTAGGTGTACTCGCCGTGCACGGTGCCCGGCGCCGGCTCACGCAAGGGATTGAGCGAGACCACCACCGGCTGCTGCCAGGGCAAGGGCTGCAGCTTGTTGATGAGGTAGTGCAGGCAGACGGCCGATTGCTCCTGCGCATGCTGCGGGGCGCGCACGTAGTTCCAGGCGGCCCAGGCCTTTTGGCGTGCCGGCAGCACGCTGGCATCGGTGTGCAGCACGGCGCGATTGGCCTGGTAGGCGATGGCGCCCAGCGTGGCGCGCTCGGCCAGCGTGGCGTGGGTGCCCAGCAGGCGCAGGCTCTGGTCGGTGTGACCGGCCAGCACCACGGCGTCAAAGTGTTCGGTGCCCTGGGCCGTGTCCAGCCACACGCCGCCCCGGCCATCCTGCGACCGCCGAACAGCCAGCACCGCTGTGTTCGTGCGCAGCTCGGTGATGCTGGCCGCCATGCGGCGAACATACTCGCGCGAACCCCCTTGCACGGTGTACCACTGGGGCCGGTTGGTGACGCGGATCAGCCCATGGTTGTGGCAGAAGCGGATCATCGTGGCCACGGGAAATCGCAGCATCTGGTCGGTCGGGCAGCTCCAGATGCAACCCAGCATGGGCAGCAGGTACCAATCCCTGAAGGCCTGGCCAAAGCCGCGGGCAAGCAGCCAGTCGCCGATGGGCTGCGACAAGGCCGACTCCTGCTGCTTCTCGGCCAGCTCGGTGGTCTCGCGGTTGAATCGCATCAGGTCGCGCAGCATGCCCAGGAAAGCGGGGCGCAACAGGTTGCGACGCTGCGCGAACACGGTGTCCAGGTTGGTGCCGCTCCACAGCAGGTTTTGTTCGGGCGCCTGCACCGAGAACGACATCTCGGATGGCGCTGTGCGCACACCCAATTGCTGAAACAGCTGCACCAGCTGGGGATAGGTGTCGTGGTTGAACACCAGGAAGCCGGTGTCCACACCGTGGGTGACGCCACCCAGGCTGACATCGACCGTGTGGGCATGGCCGCCCAGGCGCGCATCGGCCTCGAACAGCACCACATGGGCATGCTGCGACAACTGCCGTGCGGCTGCCAGGCCCGAGATGCCTGATCCCACCACGGCCACGCGGCGCCTGGCCGCCATGCGGCCGGCGGTCATGGCTGGGGCGCCGCCGCGCGACGCAGCGGGTGGTGGTGAGAAGGGGCCGTGCAGCGCCCTGAGACCAATGAGGGAGGGAGGGAGGAGGAGGAGGAATGCCTCAGGATTTCACATCGAAAACCCGACGGGCTGCACGGCCTGAAAACGGTTGCATGAACGCACCCTGCTGCGCCACGCTGACGAGGCCGGGATGTCCATGACAAGGCTTTCGGCAGCGCACGCCGGTGTTGGAGCGCGCTGGCGTGAAAAGATTCCGCTTTGACCGGGTTTTGGCGGCGCCCGTCTGATTTGGCCATTCAGGTCTCGAATTGAACTGATGAGTTCAATTCTGACCGACCAGTCTTAATTTGCCTTCAACAGTTTCTCCAAATCCTTGATGAAAGCAGGGTCTTGTGGGTCGGTCATCGAGCCAAAGCTGATCACCGTGTCGCCCTGGCGGCCGATCAGGTATTTGTGAAAGTTCCATTTCGGGGTTTGGCCGGTGCGCTGCTGCAAGGTGGCAAACAGCGGGTTCACCGTGCGGCCGGCACCCGGCGCCACACTGGACTTGGCGAACATCGGGAACTTCACACCGAAGGTGTTTTCGCAGAAAGCGGCGATCTCGGCGCCCGAGCCGGGCTCCTGCTGGCCGAAATCATTGCTGGGAAAGCCCAGCACCACCAGGCCCTTGTCGCGGTAGCGCTCGTACAGCGATTCCAGCGACTTGTACTGGGGCGTGAAGCCGCAGTAGCTGGCCGTGTTGACCACCAGCACCACCTTGCCGGTGTGCTCGCACAGGTTGATGGGCTTCTCGTCCTGCAGGCGGGGCTGCGTGAACGACAGGGTGGCCGGGCAGGCCTGCGGCGCGGCCTGGCTGGCACCAGCGGCCAGCAGGCAGGCTGCAGCGATCAACAGGCGGCGCGCCTGCTGGGTAATGTGGAACATGGGCATGAAAGGCTCCTCCAGTTGAGGCGCCGATCATGCACCCGGGGCCATGGGCCCACCGGCGTTGCGGAGATCAGGCGGGCTTGGCAGCGGCGGCCATGCGGGCGGCGTCGGCCTTGCGGTCGGCCTCGACACGCTGGGCGCTGGCCCGTTGGCCGATCAGCGCGGCGTAGCCCTTCCAGTCGACCCCGGCGGCGGCCAGCAGGTCTTCGCCCAGCACTTTCTTGGTGGCCATGGCGACCAGGGGCAGGCTGACAAAGGCGGCGCAATCGGCCACGGTGAAGGCATCACCGGCCACATAAGGGCCAAACCTGGCCAGGCGCTTGAAGGCCGCGATGCTCTTGGTCAATCGCTTGCGCACGCTTTCAATGGTGGCCTCGGGCACGGTGCCGCCAAAAAAGGCCTGGGGGTACAGCTCACGCGCCACCAGCTCCAGGTGCAGCTCGATGTAGGTGCACAGCTCGCGCACCTTGGCTGCCGCGAACGGATCAGCGGGCACCAGCGGGGTGCCGGGAAAAGCCGCCTCGAGGTAATCGACGATGACCTGGCTTTCGCACAGCGAGCCCGCCGGTGTGCGGATGAAGGGCACCTTGCCCAGCGGCGTCTGGTTGAGCACGGCTTCATCGCGTGAACCGGTCATGACCAGCTCTTCTTCAAAGGCGATGCCTTTCTCGATCAGCACCAGCTTGACCTTGTTGTAGTAGTTGGACAACGAAAAACCGCACAGCGTGATCATGGTCTGTCTCCGTCAAGGATCGTAGGGGGTGGTGGCCAGTCTAGGGGCAGCGCGGGGTGCGCACCGGACGCCCAGGTGACAGCAGCTTGCTAGGTGCCACGCACCCGCAACACGGCGGCAGCCAGGCTTCCAGCCAGCACACCCGAGGCATGGGCCAGCGGCGCGATGGCGATGTCCCAGCCGGGCACCTGCCGGGTGGGGCCGGCCCAGGGCGATTCGAGCAGCACCTTGATGACCAGGCCCGCCATCACCGCCAGCCCGACCCAGCGGGGCACGGGCGCCCCACCCTGCCGTGGTGCAGGGGTGCGGATCAACTGCCAGGCCCCCACGGCCACACCGGCATGCAGCACGCCGGACAAGCCACCATAAAAGTGCAGATCGGGCTGCGCCAGCAAGGCCAGGTGCGTGAGCGGCCAGGCCAGCAGCCAGGCGGCGGCGGCGCGCGCGCGGCACCGCGCGGCCACGCCCCAGGCCGCCACCAGGGCGCAACCGGCCAGGTTGGCGGTTTCATGCAGCGCGCTGCCGTGCACCCAGGCGGCGGTGATCCAGCGCCAGGGCTGGGCCCAGGCCAGCTCGGCTTGCCAGCGCCAGGCCAGGCCGGCCTGACCGTGCAACACCAGGGTGCCCAGTGCCAGCGCCAGGGCCACGGCCACCCAGGCGCCGGCCGCGCGCCAACGGTTCAAGGAAACACGGCGCGCCACAGCGCCAGCACGGCATCACGCTCGGTGGCCAGGGTCTCGGGCGCAAACTGCGTGGCCTGCTCATCCAGTCGGGCGCGGTGCTGCGCGCGCCGCAGCTCGCGGTAGGCGTCGGCCGCCGCCGCGCCCACGCCTGCGGGCAACAGGCCTTCGGCCTCGGCGCGTTGCAAGAGCGCGATGTTGCCCACGTTGTCCAGCAGCGCGGGGTGGCGGGCCGACTCGGTGAGCACCAGGGTCTGCACCGCGAATTCGGCGTCCATCATGGCGCCGGGGCTGTGCTTGACGTCATACAGGCCGTCCTTGACCGGCCGGGCCGCCCGCACCTTCTCGCGCATGTCGAACACCTCGCGGTGCAAGGCGGCGGTGTCGCGTGGCGCGGCCAGCACCTGGCGGCGGACCGCTTCAAAACGCTGGCCCAGATCGGCCGAGCCCGCGCAAAACCGCGCCCGGGTGAGGGCCTGGTGTTCCCAGGTCCAGGCGGTGTTGCCACCGCGCCCCACCTGGTATCGCTCGAAGCTGTTGATCGAGGTGACCAGCAGGCCCGAATTGCCGTTGGGCCGCAGCGCGGTGTCGATGTCGAACAACTCACCCGCCGAGGTGCGCAGCGTGAGCCAGGTGATGAGCTTGCGCACAAAGTGGCCGTAGACCTCCTGGGCGCGGTCGGGGTCGGGCTCGTCGCTGTCGTCGTACAGGAAAACCACATCCAGGTCGCTGCCGTAACCCAGCTCCTTGCCACCCAGCTTGCCGTAGGCGATGACGGCAAAGTGCGGCACCTCGCGGTGGTGCTGGCGCAGGCGCGGCCAGGCCCAGCGCAAGGTGCAGGTGAGCGTGGCATCGGCCAGGGCCGACAGGTCATCGGCCACCTGCTCCACCGTGATCAGGCCTTCGACGTCACGCACCAGGATGCGGAAGACCTCGGCATGGTGGGCATGGCGCAGGGTGTCGAGCAGGGCTTCTTCGTTGTCTTCGCCGCCACGCTGCCAGGCGCGGTGCCGCTCTTCGAGATCGACGATGTACTCGGCGGCGTCAAAGCGCTCGGTGATCAGGCGGTTGTCAGCCAGCTCGTCGATCACGCCCGGGTGGCGCATCAGGTAGCGCATGGGCCAGCGCGCCAGACCCAGCAGGCCCAGCAGGCGGCGCAGCACGGCCGGGCGCTCGAGCAGCAGGGCCTGGTAGCTGTCGCGACGCAGCAGGGGTTCGAGCCAGTCGACAAAACGCACCGCGGCTTCTTCGCTGCAATGGCCGTCCGACACCAGCGCAGCGGCCCGCTGCACCAGTTTGCCCAGGCGCAGCTTGGCTTCGTCGCGCAGGGCCGCCACGCGCGTGCTGGCCTGCCAGCTGCGCACACGCTCGGCCAAGGCGGCGGGCAGTTTCTCGGCCAGACCATCGCTGTCGATGGCCAGCGGCCCTTCGCCGCAGTGCTTGCAGCCCCCGGCCCGGCCGGCGTTGGCGGCCGGGGCCTGGCCATCGTGCAGCAGGGCATCAAACTCGTTGGCCACCAGTTCGCGGATTTCGCACAGGCGATCGAGCAGTTCGCACGACGGCCCCTGCCCGGCCAGGGCACCCGGCTCGCAGGCCCGCATGCCCAGCGACTGCGCGATCCAGGCCAGGTCACCATCGTGGGTGGGCAGCAAGTGAGTTTGCTGGTCGTCCAGGTATTGGATGCGGTGTTCGACCTGGCGCAGGAACACATAGGCCGCGTCCAGGCGCTGGGCGGTCTCGGGTTTCATCAGGCCACGGGCGGCCAGGCGCTGCAGGCTCTTGAGCGTGGAGCGTGTGCGGATCTCGGGAAACTGCCCGCCGCGCACCACCAGCAGCAGTTGCACGATGAATTCGATCTCGCGGATGCCGCCACGAGACAGCTTCACATCGTTGGCGCGCTCGGGCCGGCCGGCCGCCCGGCGCTGGGCTTCTTCGCGGATCTTGCGGTGCAACTGGCGCAGGCCTTCAAAGATGCCGTAATCGAGGTAGCGCCGGTACACAAAGGCCGACACCAGTGAGCGCAGCGGCAGGGCCCGGCCGCTGGCCACGCTCTGGCGCGGTGCCACCACCCGGCTCTTGAGCCAGGCAAAGCGCTCCCACTCGCGGCCCTGCACCAGAAAATACTCTTCGAGCATGCCCATGCTGACCACGGGCGGGCCCGAGTTGCCATTGGGCCGCAGCGCCAGATCCACCCGAAAGACAAAACCGTCGTCGGTGGTGTCGCCGATCAGGGCGTACAGGCGCTTGGCCACCCGGGCGAAGTATTCGTGGGCGCTGACCGGCTGCGCACCGGAGGTCTGGCCCTCGTCTTCGTAGACATAGATCAGGTCGATGTCGGACGAGACGTTGAGCTCGCGGGCGCCCAGCTTGCCCATGCCGATGATCCAAAAATCAATGACGCGGCCTTCGCCGTCCAGCGGCGGGCCACTGCGGGCGTCTTCTTCGGCACGGGCGGCCGCCAGGGCGATCTCGAGCGTGGCCTCGGCCAGGGCCGTCATCGTGTGGGTGACGACCTCCAGCGGCGCAGCCTGCTCGACATCCAGCACCACCAGGCGTTCAATGACCAATTGCCGCGCCACCCGCAGCGCCGATGGCAGGGCGCGGCCGCCCGCCTGCAAACGCGCCACCAGGTCGGTGATGACGGCCGCATCGGGCACGCCGGGTGGCAGGCTGGCCAGATCGGCGGCGTAACGCCGGCGAATGCGCTGCACATACCGGCTGTACTCGGCCAGCGCCGCCGGTGAACCGGGTGTAACGGGAGAGTGAAGTTCTGAACCCAGGGCCATGGCTGCGAACCGGTGTGCTAGATTGACTCGCTAGAAGGGCCTTGCTCAGCTGCCTCGCCGTGGTGCGTGCGGCTGCCGGGCCCCATGCCAGGCCTGCCCCGGCTTTGTTGAATCAACGCTGCGTGCCGGACGCTGTTGCCCACCCATGTCACTGATGTCGCCCTTTGCTGCATTGCGCCGCGCGGTCGGGCGCCCTGGGCGCGTGATGTTGCGTTGGACATGGCGGCTTTCAGTGGGCCTGGTGCTGCTGGCCTGGAGCCTGGGCGTGCTGGCGTGGTTGACACTGCATTGGGCCATTCTGCCGCGCCTTGACGAATGGCGTCCGCGCTTCGAATCCCAGGCCACACTGGCCATGGGGCAACCCGTGCAGATTGGGCAGATCGTGGTGCACACCTCGGGGTGGGTGCCGGCCTTCACGCTGCGCGATGTGGTGCTGCGCGACAGGCAAGGCCGCGAGGCGCTGCGACTGCCGCAGGTGTCGGCGGCCCTGTCGGTGCCCGCGCTGCTGGCGCTGAAGCTGCGTTTTGAGCAACTGCTGATCGATGACGCCCGGCTGGAGGTGCGCCGCGACAAGCAGGGCCATTGGCATGTGGCCGGTCAGGATGTGGACACCCAGGCCACGGCCCTGGACGGCAGCGCAGCGGCCGACTGGTTTTTTGAGCAGCACGAGTTCGTCATCCGCCGTGGCCAGGTGCGCTGGGTGGATGACCTGCGCGCGGCCCCGCCTCTGCAGCTGGCCGATGTGCAACTGGTGGTGCGCAACCACGGCCGCAGCCACGACCTGCGCCTGGACGCCACGCCGCCGCCCGAGTGGGGTGACCGCTTCAGCCTGATGGCCCAGGCCAAGGCGCCCTTGCTGGCACGGGCCGGCGACTGGCTGCGCTGGAAGGGCACGCTGCACGCCGACCTGCCGCGTGCCGATGTGTCCAGCCTGCGCCAGCGGGTCGATCTGCCCGTTGAGCTGCAGCAAGGCGTGGCCGCCCTGCGCGCCTGGGTGGATTGGGACCAGGGCGTGCCCATGGGCGTCACGCTGGATGCGGCTTTGCGCGGCGTGTCGGTGCGGCTGGCTCCGGGTCTCGACCCCCTGGCTTTTGCCGAGCTGAGCGGACGCTTTGCGGCCGAACGGCGGGCCGACAGCATGAAATTGTCGGCCGATCACCTGGCCTTTGTCACCGCCGAGGGCCAGCGCTGGCAGCCCAGCCAGCTCAGCGTGCAGTGGCAGCAGGTGCAGGCCATGAAAGCGGGCCAGGCCCTGGCCGCCCACCCGGTGACCGGCGGGCAGGTGCAGGCCGACAAGCTCGATCTGGCCTTGCTGGCCCAGCTGGCCGAACGCCTGCCCGTGGGCGCTGGCCTGCGCCATCTGCTGTTCCAGCTGAACCCCGAAGGCATGGTCGACCAGCTCAAGGCCAGTTGGGCAGGCCCCTTGGACGCCCCCACCGGCTACCAGGCCCAGGCCCAGGTCAAGGGCCTGTCGATCGCCTCGGCCGCCTCGCCCGAGCCCGAAGGCATTGGCCGCCCGGGCTGGCGGGGTGCCGATCTGGACATCCATGCCACCGAGCGAGGCGGCAGCGCCGAATTGGCCGTCACCAACGGCTCGCTGGAGTTGCCCGGCGTGTTTGAGCAGGCCAGCGTGCCGGTGCAGCATTTCGCGGCCCAACTGCAATGGCGCATCGAGCCGGTGAAGGCGGTGGTGACACCCAGCCTCAGCGGCGCGTCGGCCCCGGCAGTGCCCGATGCGCCGCCACGCATCGAGCTGAAGGTCAACAACGCGCGGTTCGACAACGCCGATGCGCGGGGTGCGCTCAATGCCACCTGGCACACCGGGGCCGGCTCCACCTTTGGCAAGGGCGGGCGCCTGCCCGGTGTGCTGGAGCTGAGCGGCACGCTGTCCGAGGGCCGGGCGGCGCAGGTGGCACGCTACCTGCCGCTGGGCATCGGTGCCGGCGTGCGCAGCTGGGTGCAGCACGCGGTGCAGGCGGGCGAGCTGCGCAATGTGGTCTACCGCGTCAAGGGTGACTTGTGGGACTTCCCCTATGTGAACCGCCGCGAAGGCGAATTTCGCATCGCGGCCCAGCTGCGTGACGCCACGTTGGCGCCTGTGCCCTCCACACCGGCCGCGCGCGGCGTGCCGGCCTCTGACTCACCCTGGCCGGCCTTCACCAACGTCAGTGGAGAGCTGGTCTTCGAGCGCAACGCCATGCAGTTTCAGCAGGCACGCGGCAAGCTGTGGGGTGTCGAGATCAGCGAGGTGCAGGGCCGCATCCGGGAGCTGTCCGAACACGCGCTGCTTGAACTGGAAGGCCACGCCAAGGGCCCGGCCGCCGACTTTCTGCGCTATGTGCGCAGCACGCCGCTGTCCGAGTGGACATCCGGCGCGCTCGACCAGACCGTGGCCACCCAGGGCGCCGAACTCAAGCTGGCGCTGAACATCCCGCTCGCCCGCAGCCAGGACACGGTGATCAAGGCCAGTGTGGCGCTGCAGGGCAACGATGTGCGCATCCGCCCCGACCTGCCCTTGCTGCCCGGCGCGCGGGGGCGCGTGGACATCACGCACAAGGGCGTGCAGCTGGTGGGCGTGCGCACCCAGGTGGCAGGGGGCGACGCGGTGATCGATGGCGGCACGCAGGCCGACGGCAGCATGCGCCTGGCGGTCACCGGCACGGCCACGGCCGAAGGGCTGCGGCGCACACCCGAGCTGGGGCTGGTCACGCGCTGGGCGCAGCGCCTGCAGGGCCAGTCGGCCTACAAGCTGCTGGTGGGCCTGCAAAAGGGCCAGGTCGAGTGGCAGGTGGCCAGCAACCTCACCGGCATGGCCATCGACCTGCCCGCGCCCTTGCGCAAGGCGGCCGAGACACCCATGGCGCTGCGCATGGGCGCCACTTCGCAGGATCTGCCCCGGCTGACCCAGCTGCTGTCGGCCGCCGAGCTGCGCGCCGGCTCACCCCCCGAGTGGCTGCGGCTGGAGCTGGGCCCGCTGCAAGCCAGCCTGGTGATTGACCACAGCCAGGCCCAGCCGCAGGTGCTGCGCAGTGCCCTGGCCTGGGCCAGCCCCTTGCCCGACCCTGTGGTGGGCGGGCGGGCGGTGCTGGCCATGCCCCGCCTGGATGTCGACGAGTGGCGGGCCTTGCTCGAATCCGGCCAGTCGGGCGTGCTGTCGCCGGGCACCGAGGCCAGTGATGGCCAGTGGCTGCCGCGCAGCGTGCAGCTCAAGACCCCCGAGCTGCTGATCGGCGGGCGGCGCATCAGTGCAGTAACCCTTGATCTGCAACGTCTGAGCACGCCTGGCGAAGACGGCTGGCGCATGCAACTGGCGGCCGACCAGGCTGCCGGGCAACTGGTTTATGTCGAGCCGCGATCAGCCCAGGCGGCGGGTCGCATCCGCGCCCGGCTGCAGCGCCTGTCACTGCCGCCGGCCGAGGCCGAGCATGTGGCCGACTCGGTGGCGGTGCTGCTTGACCGCGCGCCCACCAGCGTGCCGGCGCTCGACATCGAGATCGACGACTTTGAACTGAAGGGCCGCAAGCTGGGCAGCCTGGCGGTGACGGCCGTGAATCGTCCAGCCGTGCTCGCGGATGGCGTGGGCGAAGGGGGCCCGCGCAATGTCTGGCAACTGACCCGCCTGCAGCTGAACAACCCGGACGCGAAGCTCGTCGCCACCGGCCGCTGGCTGGCCCTGGCTGGTGGCACGCGGCGCCGCATGGCGCTGGACCTTGACCTGGACGTGGCCGATGGCGGCGCCTTGCTGCAACGCCTGGGCTTTGGCGCGGTGCTGCGCGGCACCAAGGGCCAGATCAAGGGCACGCTGGGCTGGGAAGGCTCTCCGCTGGGCCTGGATGTGCCCTCGCTGGGCGGACAGCTGGCATTGAACCTGGAGCGCGGGCAGTTTCTGAAGGTGGAGCCCGGCGCGGCCCGCCTGCTGGGGGTGCTGAGCCTGCAGGCCCTGCCGCGCCGCCTGCTGTTTGATTTCCGGGATGTGTTTGACGAAGGCTTCGCCTTTGACAGCCTGGGCGGCGACCTGCGTATCCAGCGCGGTGTGGCGGCCACGCAAAACCTGCGGCTGCGCGGTGTGCAGGCCCTGGTGGCCATGGAAGGCAGCGCCGACATTGGCCGCGAGACACAAGACGTGCATGTGGTGGTGCTGCCCGAGTTGAACACCGCCAGCGCCTCGCTGGCCTACGCCGCCGTGAACCCGGCCGTGGGCCTCGGTGCGCTGGTGGGCCAGTGGCTGCTGCGTGAGCCGCTGCGCCAAGCCAGCGCGCGCGAGTTCCGCATCACCGGCCCCTGGACCGAACCCAAGGTGGACCGCGTCGAACGCGGTCTGCTTGATCCCCTGCCCGCTTCGGCCGTGGCCGCCGCCGAGAGCGCGGCCGGCGCCAGCGCCCCGGCTGCCGCCGCCAGCCGCCCCTGAAGGAACCTGACGATGCGCGATACGCTGAAAGTGGCCGCCCTGCAGATGGTGTCCACGCCCGATGTGGCCCGCAACCTGGCCGCTGCCAGCACGCTGATGGCCCGCGCCGCCGACGAGGGCGCGCGCCTGGTGGCCCTGCCCGAATACTTCTGCCTGCTGGGTCGCCATGACCGCGACAAGCTGGCCATTGCCGAGGCCGAGGGTGACGGGCCCATCCAGGCCCACCTGGCCGAGGCCGCGCAGCGCCTGGGCCTGTGGGTGGTGGCGGGCACGCTGCCGCTGCGCACCAGCAACCCCGAGCGTGTGCGCAACACCAGCCTGGTGTTCGGGCCCGACGGGCGGCAGATGGCCCGCTACGACAAGATCCACCTGTTTGCCTTTGACAATGGCAAGGAGCGTTACGACGAAGGCCGCGTGCTGGAGGCGGGCGGCCAGGCCGTGAGCTTTGAGGCCGAAGGCTGGCGGGTGGGCCTGTCGGTCTGTTATGACCTGCGCTTTCCCGAGTTGTACCGGCAACTGATGGCCCCCGCCTGCGACCTCATCCTGGTGCCCAGCGCCTTCACGCACACCACCGGCCAGGCGCACTGGGAGCTGCTGCTGCGCGCGCGGGCCGTGGAGAACCAGTGTTATGTGCTGGCCCCTGCCCAGGGCGGCCTGCATGAGAACGGCCGCCGCACCTGGGGCCACAGCCTGCTGGCCGACCCCTGGGGCACGGTGCTGGCCTGCCACGATGAGGGCGAGGCCGTGGTGGAGGGCGAGCTCTCACGCGAGCGCCTGCTTGCGGTGCGCCAGCAATTGCCCGCGCTGGCCCACCGGCGGCTGTGAAGCGCGGCTGATCAGCCCAACTCGGCGCGGCGCGGCAGGTCGGCGCCCCGGCGGCTGCAGGTGATGGCCGCGGCCCGGGCGGCAAAAGCCAGGCCCTCGGCCTGGGCCTCGGGTGTCAGGGCGGCGATGGCGGCCGGGCTGAGGCGGTTAGTTTCGGCCAGCCAGGTCAGCAGGCTGGCCTGGAAGGTGTCGCCGGCGCCTACGGTATCCACCACGGCCACCTTGACCGGCGCAGTCTCGACGCGGCTGGTGGCGGTGTAAGCCACGGCTCCTTCGCCACCGCGGGTGACCACCACCCAGGGCGTGCCTGCGGCCAGGGCCTTGGCCGCGAAGTCATCGATGGATTGGCCGGGGTACAACAGGGCCAGGTCTTCGTCGCTCACCTTCAGCAGGTGGGTGCGCGGCAGCATCCATTGCAGGGTGGCGCGCCAGATTTCCAGGTTGGGTTCCACGTTGGCACGGATGTTGGGGTCGTAGGCGATGACGCTGCGCTGGTGCTCGCGCTGAACCAGTGCGCGCTGGGCGCCGGCCACGGGTTCGACCACCATCGCATACGAGCCGAAGTGAAAGGCCTTGGCCTCGGGCGGGATGCGCGCGAGGTCGTCGGCCGTCACCTGCCGGTCGGCAGCGCCATGGCCATAAAAGGCATAGGACGGCACGCCCGCCGCGTTCAGACCGATCAGGCTGAGTGTCGTGGGGGCGTCACTGCGCACGGTGCAACGGCTGTCGATGCCTTCTTCTTTCAGGGCCTGCATCAGGCGCTCGCCGGCAAAGCCATTGCCCACACCGCCAAAAAAGCCGACTGCCTGCCCCATGCGGGCCAGGCCCAGGGCCACATTGAAGGGCGAGCCGCCAATGCGGCCATCAAATCCAATGCCTGTGGGCGTGTTGCCGGTGGCGAACACATCAAACAGGGCTTCTCCACTCACGATGAACATGTCAGGGCTCCGGGTTATCCATTAATCAATCACCTTGATTTATTTAAACACAAGCGCCAAAATTTGCCATCGGTTGATTCCCGAAGACCGACCGTGCATTCGTAAACTGACTTCGCCCAACAACTGAGGAGACTCCCATGCGTATTCCGATGATTGCCACCGCCCTGGCCCTGGCCGCCGGCACCGCCCTGGCCGCTGGTGAACCGGTGATCGGCCTGATCACCAAGACCGAGACCAACCCCTTCTTCGTGAAGATGAAGGAAGGCGCGCAGGCCGAAGCCAAGAAGCTGGGCGCCAAGCTGATGACCGCCTCGGGCAAGAAGGACGGCGACACCGCCGCCCAGATCACCGCCATCGAGAACATGGTCACCGCCGGTGCCAAGACCATCCTGATCACCTCCAGCGGCGACGCCATCCTGCCGGCCGTCAAGAAGGCCCAGGCCAAGGGTGTGCAGGTCATCGCCCTGGACAGCCCCTTTGAAGGTGCCGACGCCCTGTTTGCCACCGACAACTACAAGGCCGGCGTGCTGATCGGCCAATACGCCAAGGCCGCCCTGGGTGGCAAGCCCGCCAAGATCGCCATGCTGGATCTGTTTCCCGGCCACCCGGTGGGCGCCCAGCGCCACAACGGCTTCATGACCGGCTTCGGCCTGAAGGCCAACGATGCCAAGAGCAACGAGCTGTCGGCCACCGCCGAAACCGTCTGCGCCGGCGACACCGACGGCAACCAGGCCAAGGGCCAGACCGCGATGGAGAACTGCCTGCAGAAGGACCCGGCCATCAACGTCGTCTACACCATCAACGAGCCCGCGGCAGCCGGTGCCTACAACGCCCTGAAGAAGGCCGGCAAGGACAAGGACGTGGTCATCGTGTCGGTGGACGGCGGCTGTGAAGGCGTGGCCAATGTGGGCAAGGGCGTGATCGCCGCCACCTCGCAGCAATACCCCCTGAAGATGGCCGCCATGGGCGTAGCCGCCGGTGTCGAATACGCCAAGAGCGGCAAGAAGGTGTCGGGCTACACCGATACCGGCGTGACGCTGATCGCGGCCAAGGCGGTGGCGGGCGTGGACAGCAAGGATGTCAAGACCGGCACCGACCTGTGCTGGGGCAAAAAATAATCTCCCAGGCATAGGCCTGCTGCGCGGTCCGATCTGGCGACTGTGATGCTCGCCGTACGGGTGTACGGCTGTGCTTCTCGTCGCCACCTCGAACCGCTCGCGACGGCCTCTGTCCTGCAAGATGCGCGCTGGCACCGCCGCGCGCATCCACTGCCGCAGGCAGAGTCGTCCAATTGGCGTGCATCCCGCACGCCCGCCCAACAGGGGCTGAATCCATGACCGCATTCAAAGACAAGTTGCCGCCGCTGTCGCAGTTGGGGCCGTTTCTGGCCCTGGCTGTGGCTTGCGTGGTGTTCGGGCTGACCACCGAGCGATTTTTTTCGGGCGCCAACTTCGCGCTGATCCTGCAACAGGTGATGGTGGTGGGCGTGATTGCCATCGGCCAGACCCTGGTCATCCTGACGGCTGGCATCGATCTGTCGTGCGGCATGCTGATGGTGCTGGGCAGCATCGTGATGACCAAGTTCTCGCAAGACTTCGGCCTGCCCTGGCCGCTGGCCATCGCGGCGGGCATCGGCGTGTCGATGCTGTTTGGCCTGGTCAATGGCCTGCTGGTCACGCGCATCAAGCTGCCGCCCTTCATTGTCACGCTGGGCACCTTCAACATCGCCTTTGCGGTCACGCAGCTGTATTCGTCGGCGCAAACCGTGACCGATGTGCCCGAGGCCATGACCTGGCTGGGCAACACCTTCTCAATCGGCAGCACACAGGTGGCCTACGGCGTGGTGCTGATGGGCCTGCTGTACCTGCTGACCTGGTTCTTCCTGCGTGACACCGCCGCCGGCCGGCATGTGTACGCCGTGGGCAACAACGCCGAAGCCACCCGCCTGGTGGGCATTGCCACCGACAAGGTGCTGCTGTGGGTGTACGTGATGGCCGGCGCCTTTTATGGCCTGGCCGGCCTGCTGTCGGTGGCCCGCACCGGCGTGGGCGACCCCAACGCCGGGCAGACCGAAAACCTCGACGCCATCACCGCCGTGGTGCTGGGCGGCACCAGCCTGTTTGGCGGCCGTGGCGTGGTGCTGGGCACCCTGGCCGGCGCCATCGTCGTGGGCGTGCTGCGCAATGGCCTGACGCTGATGGGCGTGTCGTCGGTGTACCAGGTGCTGATCACCGGCATCCTGGTGATTCTGGCTGTCACCGTGGACCAACTGTCCCGCAAAGGATCTCGTTGATCATGGCCCACCCCCGCAGCGCCTACGGCGCGCCCCCTCAAGGGGGCCGTCGCCAACGGCCCGGCACAGCCGGATCCATGGCGACCACTTGCTCGGATCACCGCACCCGTGGGCTTGCCCGCAGGGCATCGCCGGAGTCTCGTCATGACTGATGTCTCACAACCCAAACTCGTGATGCAGGCCACCGGCCTGGTCAAGCGTTACGGCCAGGTCACCGCGCTCGACGGTGCCGACTTTGAGCTGCGCGCCGGTGAGATCCTGGCCGTGATCGGCGACAACGGCGCGGGCAAGTCCAGCCTGATCAAGTGCCTGTCGGGTGCCACCGTGCCCGACGAAGGCCAGATCCTGCTGGATGGCCGGCCGGTGCAGTTCAAGACACCCATCGATGCACGGCAAGCCGGCATCGAGTGCTGCTACCAGGACCTGGCCGTGGCCCCGGCCATGACGATCGCCGAGAACCTGTTTCTGGGCCGCGAGATGCGCCGCGAAGGTTTTGCCGGCAATGTGCTGCGCATGCTCGACAAGAAGAAAATGATGGAGATCGCCATCGCCCGCATGCAAGACCTGAAGGTCGGCATCCGCTCGATGACGCAGGCCGTTGAAACCCTGTCGGGTGGCCAGCGCCAGTGCGTGGCCGTGGCCCGCGCCGCCGCCTTCGCCGAGCATGTGGTCATCCTCGATGAACCCACTGCAGCCCTGGGCGTCAAGGAGGGCAACATGGTGCTCGAACTCATCCGCCGCGTGCGCGACAAGGGCCTGCCGGTCATCCTCATCTCGCACAACATGCCCCATGTGTTCGAGATCGCCGACCGCATCCATGTGGCCCGCCTGGGCAAGCGTGCCGCGGTGCTCAACCCGCGCAAGATCAGCATGAGCGACACCGTGGCCGTGATGACCGGCGCGATGCAGCCCGAGCAGATCCCCCAGGAGTGCCTGGCATGAGCCTGCTGCCTTGCCTGGGCCGGCAGCCTGCCGGCAAATGGAGCCAGCCCGCCATGCGCGCCGCTGCCCGCGACCCCTAGCGCTGGATGCATCCGGCAAGCGCTTGGCTTGTCCGGTCATGTCAATTGTTACAAATCAAAACGCCAATGCGGCCCGCGCGTCGCAGGGCGCTTACTTTGCCTGCTATTTGTCAGGCATCCAAATCTTGAGTTCAGCCAGATCGCCGGAACAGGAGATACCGGCCCGGCCGAATTCAAGCCGGCGGGGGTCCGCAAGACCTCGCCTTGTTACCGGGCAGCACTGCCCCTCAACCCAGACCGTCGTTGGAGACCATCATGAAAAACCTGAACCCTTCCCAAGTTGCCTGCGCAGCCTTGCTGGCATTGACCACCCTGTCGTCGCAAGCCGTCGACCTCTCCGGCTACATCCGCGGCGGCCCGGGCCTGACGTCCAAGGGCACCGCCCGTGCCTGCTACCACCTGGACGAGAGCGCAGGCAACGGCATTGCCCATGGCCTGAACTACCGCCTGGGCAATGAATGCGACCTGTATGGCGAGTTCCAGGGTGTGCAGTCGTTCAAGAAGGACGGCATGGAGTACAGCGCCACGCTGATGGTCTACCACTACAGCCCGCAGACCGACGCGAACAACAGCGGCCTGCAGATCGAGCAGATGTTTGCCGAGGTCAAGGGCGTGGATTTCGCGCCGGAAGCCACCTTCTGGATGGGCAAGCGCCGCGGTCGCCGTGGTGACGTGCACATCGTGGACTGGTTCTTCACCGACCTCAAGGGCGTGGGTGCTGGCGTGAGCGGCATTTCGGCCGGCTCGGGCAAGCTGGGACTGCACTGGTTCAAGAATGACGGCGCCGGCACCAAGCCTGGCAATCGCCTGAACGCTGAAGTGCTGGGCCTCCACAGCAACCAGGGTGGCAAGGCCAACCTGTTCTTCACCTTGACCAAGGGTGATTTCACCGGTGGCACCACGGGCCTGGGCGCCAGCGTGCGCCATGACCAGGACCTGGGTGGTGGCACCAGCAACACCTTGTGGGCACAACTGGCCACCGGCTCGACCAGCCTGGAATCGAACTTTGGTGACCTCACCCGCAAGAGCAGCGCCAAGAGCTACCGTGTGGTCGAAAGCCTGAACTGGCAGTCCGGTGCCTTCGGTGGGCAAGCCATTGCCTTGTTGGGCCAATCCGAAGACAACAGCGGCAAGAAGACCACCGCCAGCACCCTGGGCGGCCGTGTGTCCTATGGCGTGACACGCAACTTCAAGATGGTCACCGAGCTGGGCTTCTCCCGCTACAAGACCGACGGCAGCGCTGCCGCCAACCAGACCAAGCTGACCATCGCCCCGACGCTGTCGGTGGGCAGCGCCTTCTGGGATCGCCCGGAGCTGCGCCTGTACGTCACCACCGCCCGCTGGAACAGCGCCGCCGGCAACGTGACGGGCCAGGCCGGCTTTGTCGACAAGACTTCGGGCACCAGCGCCGGTGCGCAAGTGGAGTGGTGGTTCTGACCTGAATCGGGTTACAAGCAAGAGTCAGCATGGTGCCGGCCCGGCCCATCACACGGGCTGCGCGGTACCATGCAGGCACACCGATATCCCGCGCTGCCAGCACGACTGGCGACCAACATGCTCAAAGGCATTGACCCGCTGTTGACCCCCGACCTGCTGAAGGTATTGGCCCAGATGGGCCACGGAGACGACATCGTCGTGGCCGATGCCAACTTCACCGCCACCAGCCTGGCCGCCGGCAAGCCGGTGATCGAACTGCCTGGGGTGGGCACCCTGCGCGCCGCGCAGGCCATCCTGTCGCTGCTGCCCCTGGACGAGCAGGTAGACCAACCGGTGGCCTACATGCAGGTCAGCGGCAGCCCGGCAGGCCAGCTCAGCGGGCTGCAACAAGAGGTGCTGACGCACTTGCAGGCCACCGGACAGGCGCAGGCCAGCCAGTGCCAGGCACTGGAACGATTCGCCTTCTACGACCGTGTGCGCGGCGCCTTCGCCATCGTGCACACCGGCGAAATGCAGCCCTATGGCAATTTTCTTTTCAAGAAGGGCGTGATCGCCGAGCCCCTGCGCTGAGCGATCAGGCCACCCACCGGACATGAACGCCGAATCGGCCCGCATCCAGACCCGCGGCTCCAACCAGGGCAATCTGGGCCAGTACAACGAACGCGTGGTGCTGCAGGCCATTCGCCTGCACGATGGCCTGCCGGGTGCCGAGATCGCGCGCCTGACCGGCCTGACCGCGCAAACGGTGTCGCTGATCTGCAAGCGCCTGGAGGCTGACGGCCTGATCCGTCGCGGCACACCCAAGCGCGGCAAGGTGGGCCAGCCTTCGGTGCCCCTGCACCTGAACGCCGACGGCGCCTTTGCGGTGGGCATCAAGGTGGGGCGGCGCAGTGTCGATGTGCTGCTGGTTGATTTTCTGGGTGAAGTACGCCGACGCGCCACGCTGGCCTACCGCTACCCCGATCCTGAACAACTGCTGGTCGAGATCCGCGTGCGGCTGGCCGAGTTTCGCGACAGCCTCACACCCGCGCAACAGGCCCGGGTGCAGGGCGTGGGCATGGCGGCACCGTTCAACCTGGGCGGTTGGCAGACCCTGCTGGACATGCCGCCCGATGTCGCACGCCGCTGGCCCGAGACCGATCTGCGCGCCCACGTGGCCGCCGTGTCACCCTGGCCGGTCACGCTCATCAAGGACACCGCCGCCGCCTGCGTGGCCGAGCTGGTGGCGGGCCGCGGACGCAGCCTGCCCAGTTTCCTGTACGTGTTCGTCGACACCTTCATCGGCGGTGGCCTGGTGCTGGACAGCCAACTGCGCGCCGGCCTGCACGGCAATGCGGGGGCCATCGGCTCCCTGCCCTTGGCCATGGCGGCTGGCGGCCGCCAGATCGCCGGGCGGCAGGCCTGCGACCCCGGCCTGCCCGCGCCGCCGCAATTGTTGTCGGTGGCATCGTTGCTCAACCTCGAACTCACTTTCCAGGAGGCGGGCCTGGACGTGACCGCGGTGGCCGATGCCCGGGCCCTGCAGGCACCCTGGCTGGAGCACACCGAAACCTGGATGCAGGCTGCCGCGCTGGCCATCGCGCTGGCCATCAACAGTGCCGCCTGCCTGCTGGACCTGCAAAGCGTGATCATCGACGGCTCGTACAGCCGCGAACTGCAGGCCGCCCTGCGCGACACCCTGGCCCAGGCCATGGACCGCTACAGCTGGGAAGGCGTGACCCGCCCCACCCTGCTCACCGGCACCATCGGCGCCGACGCGCGCGCCCTGGGCGGCGCCCTGCTGCCGCTGCATGCCAACTTCTCGCCTGATCGCGACCTGTTTCTCAAGATGGCCGTGGCCTGACTGGCGCGGCAAGCCGGCTTTGTCAACCCGTTGGCCGGGGGTTGTGTGTGCACAAGTGCGCAGACACACTGCAAGCTCCCCCATTGCGTTGGCAGGCATGCCCCCATGAAACGGCTCGCTCACGGTGCTGCATTGATCGAACAGGTGGTGGTCACCGTGGCCGTTGGCGCCGCATCGGTCACCGCCCTGCCTGCGCTCACCGATGTGCAGGCGCAGGCCCAACGCGCGGCGCTGGCCAATCTGGCCGCGGCGGGCGGCACGGCCATGGCGCTCAACTATGGCGGCTGCCTGGTCACCGACCACGCCACCGTGCCGGGCAAGTGCATGCCCATGCGCAACTGCAACGAGGTGGCGCGCGCCTGGCTGACCGATGTGCCGCCGGGCTACCGCATCGCCGACACGCCGCTGGTGTCCACCGATGGCCGCATCAACGGCGCCGAGGCGGTGTGCACCATCACCGACGACAGCACCGGCGACGTGGCGCAGTTTCGGGGTATCGCTGCCGGGCTGTGATCGGCCGCCGCCACTTGGCGACAATGCAGGCACCACCCTGGAGCCCGCATGATCCCCAGCGTTGATCTGCCCTCGCGGCTGCAAACCGTTCGCAGCCACTACCGCGTGACCCCGTGGATTCAGCCACGCGACGACGAATCACCCCTGCTGCGTTCGTGGCAGCGCTGCCGCGATGCCGGCATGCAGGAGCACGAACGCGTGAGCTTCGAGCTCGTGTCGCGCAGTTTGCTGGCCGAGCTGGAAGACACCCACGGTGATTTCATCCGCCACGCCCGCCCCGAAACCGAGCGCCTGGCCCAGGCCCTGCGCGGCACTGGTGCCACGGTGCTGCTGTTCAACCAGCGCGGTGTGGTGATCGACCGGCTGGGGCACGATGCCAGCACCCCGGCGGCGCTGATGGCCGCCAGCCGCCTGGGCGTGAACGTGTCCGAGCGCTGCGTGGGCACATCGGCCCCGGCCATCGCCCTGGCCGAAGGCCTGCCTTACCTGGTGGGCCGCGACGCGCACTTCTTTGCCAATGTGCGGCCCTTCTTCTGCGTGGCTGCACCCATCGACGGCCCCCAGGGCCAGCGCCTGGGGGCGCTCGACATCAGCACCTACGACAGCGTGCCGGCCTTTGATGTGCTGTCGCTGGTAGTCGACGCCGCAGCGGCCATCGAGAACAGCCTGTTCCTGACGCAGCCCGACACCATGGTGCTGCACTTCCATCCCCGTGCAGAGCTGCTGGGCACCGCCCTGGAGGGGCTGCTGCAGGTCGATGCCCACGGCCGCATCAGCGGCGCCAACCGCGCCGCCCAAAGGCTGCTGTGCGTGCCGCGTGAGCAACTCATGGGCAAGGCGTTTTCAGACCTGTTCGACCGTCGCCTGCACAGCGGCTGGGGCGCCCCCGCGCGCCCTGGCGAGCGCGCGCTGGACCTGCGCACGCACCAGGGCCTGCAGGTGTTTGCGCGCGTGGCCGGCCCGCACAGTGCGCCCGTCAGCTCGCCGGCCGTGCTGCTGCCCGAGGCCCACCAGCCCGCGGCCGATGTGGCGCCACCGCCAGCCAATATGCGCGAGCTGGAACGCCAGGCCATCGAACGCACGCTGGCCGCCAACGGCGGCAATGTGTCGGTCACCGCCCGCCAGCTGGGCATCAGCCGCAACACCATTTACCGCAGGCGGCGCGACCTGGTGTGATCAACCGCGCTCAGCGGCGCCGCGTCAACTTGCCGCGGATGAAAACCACCACCAACAGGATCAAGCCGGCGGGAATCAGCACCGGGATCAGGGGCAGAAACAGGACCAGCAGCAGCAGCGTGGTCTTGAAGCTGGGTGAGCCACCCGACGGGCGGTTCATGTCGGCCAGCAGCACCAGGCAACCGAAGCTGACCATCAAGATGCCGATCAGGGTGCCCCACCACGGTATGCCGAAGTACGAGGCGACCGCGAATGCCGCACCGATGGCACCAGCAAAGGCTGCCAGCACGAACACGTAGTATTTTTCCATGTTGGGGATTCTCGGTGAGGCCGCTTCAACGCCGCCCGAACATCATCTGACGGGCCAGGGCTGATTTGAGGAGTGGCAGGGCTTGCAGAGCGGCCAGGCCCAAGCCGCGGGCGGCGGGCAGACCGGGCCAGCGCCACGTGAAGCTGCGGGCCAGGAAATCGGTGGCGGCGATCATGCCCCAGCGGTCGGGGCCGCGGGCCCATTCGAGGCCCCGCAGCATGGCCGCCACATCGGCAGGCGCGTGGCGGCGCAGCGCCTGCACCAGTTGTTCAGCGTCGCGCAGGCCCAGGTTCAGGCCCTGGCCGGCCACGGGGTGCAAGGTTTGCGCAGCGTTGCCGATGCGCACGATGGCGCCATCGGTGAGGGTGCGCTCGGCGTTCAGGCCCAGCGCAAAGTGCTTCAGCGGCGACAGCCCCACCACCTGCCCGGCATTGGGCGGCAGCAAGGTGCGCAGCACGGCCATGCGCTGCTCGTCACTGAGCGGGGCCACCATGTCGTCGTCACTGCTCACGCACCACACCAGGGCCGCACGGGCCTGGCCATCCGGCTGCGGCAGCAAGGGCAGCAGGGCCAGCGGCCCCTGGCGGGTGAAACGCTCGATGGCCAGGCCGGGGGTGGCGCCTGCCAGCAGGACCGTGCCCACCCAGGCGGTTTGCTGGTAATCGTGCACCACGGCCTTGCGGGCCTGGTCGGCAAACACGCCGCCTTCGGCCACCACGGCCAAGTCAAAGGTTTCGGCAATGCCGGCGTCCACCTCGACGCCGCCACTGTCCAGGTTGCGCACCTGCGTCACCGCCTGGCCAAAGCGGCTGTGCAGGCGATGGGGGGCGGCGGCCTGCGCGGCCAGCCAGGCCTGCTGCAGGCGTGACACCAGCGCGCCATAGCTGAGCACCGCACCCAGCATGGGCACGGCCTGCTCCTGCGCGGTCAGGCGCACCGCGTCGGGCAGCCAGCTTGATTGCACCGTGGGCGGGGCCTGCGACACCATCACCTGCAAGATGGCCTGGGCCTGCTCGGCCGGCCAGGCCTGCAGGCGCTGCAAAGCCTGCACGCTGCCCAGCGCCAGGGCCAGGGTGCGCGGGTCAGCCGAGACATCCTTGTCGGCCGGGCGGGCGTCCAGCAGGGTGATGTGCGCAGCGGGCAAGCGCCGGGCGGCCTGAAGGGCCAGCGCCAGGCCGGCCGGGCCGGCGCCGATGACGGCCAGGCGCCAGGGCGCATTGGACACGGCTTGGTGTGCAGTCGGACTCATGGGGTGGGCTGGCCTGCGTGGGCGGCCCAGGCCTGGTTCACCTGGGCCAGTTGGTCGGGGGTGCCCACGTTGTACCAGGGCCCTTGCAGGCGCTGCCCGCCCAGGCGGCCGGCGTCGGCACTGGCAAACAGGTGCGGGCCCAGGGCCTGGCGTTGGCCGGGTGCCACCCCCGCCACCAGGGCCGGGCGCACCAGCGCGATGTTGGCGTAGGTCCAGGGGCGGGGCTGGCCGGCGGGCGGTCGCTGCACGCGGTCACCCTGCAACGCAAAGTCGCCCGCCTGGTGAAACGCCGGGTTGGGCACCAGCCAGATGTGGGCGTCGTCACCACCTTGGGCAAAACGCTGCGCAGCGGCCAGATCCGGTGCCCAGCCCGGGGCCACGATGTCACCCGACACCACCCAGAAGCCACGCTCGGCCGCCTCGCCCAGCAGCGGCAGGGCGGTGGCGATGCCGCCGGCGGTTTCCAGCGCGCCGCCGTGCGCCCGCCCTTCCATCGAGTAGACGATGCGCAGGCCCCAGCGGCTGCCGTCACCCAGCGCCGCCGGAAACTGGTCTTCAAGCCAGGCGGTGTTGATGACCACCTGCTGCACACCGGCTGCGGCCAGCGCCTGCAGGTGCCAGGCGATCATGGGCTGGCCGCCCACCGGCAGCAGCGGCTTGGGCGTGTGGTCGGTGAGCGGGCGCATGCGCTCGCCCCGTCCAGCGGCCAGGATGAGGGCACAACGCAAGGGCAATGGGTGGCTCATGGCCCGCCAGTGTAGGAGCGGGCGCGACCCTGGCGTTCAACCCAGGCCCACTGGCGCGGGCGCGGTCATCAGGATCTTGCGGAACAGGGGCTGGTAAACCTCGCCAGCCTGGTGGCCGGTCAGCGGGTCGCAGTTGGCGGCAAAGGCCGCGTCCATCACCGCCCAGTCGGCTTCGGTGAGGTGCTGGCGCGCCGCCGGGATGATCTCGCTTTCTTCGGCGGCCATGTGGCTCAGGTAACCATCGATGTAGCGGTTCAGCGCATCCACAAAGGCCTGCTGGCGGCTGTCGCCCAGCACCTCGTAGGCCAGCAGCGCATGCTCCAGCTCGCGGATGGCGGCCTCGCCGCGCGCGTGGTCGGCGTCCAGGCGGTCCAGCGTGCGGGCCAGCTCGGGGCAGCGCTCGCGCACCCTTGGAAACAGCAGCTCGCTCTCCTTGGGGTGGTGCAGGCGCTCGGGAAACTCGTCCACATAAAACAGCATCGCGCGCAGCACGCCGAAATCGGGCGCATGGCCTTCGCGCCTGGCCTGGTTGACCAGCAGGGTCATGGAGCGAAGCATGGCCGCCAGGGCCTGGTGCTCGTCGCGGATCACATCCAGTGCAAGGTGTCGCATGGCAATCTCGATATCCGTTGTTCTCTGAAGGTTCACAGGTTCGCGCCGCAGGGCCTGATGCGTCTTGCGAAAGATCAAGACTTGCGGCCTTGGGGCGGGGCAAACCGGCTCGTCAGGCCGGTGGCAGCCGGGCCGCTAAAATCCGCGTTTTCCCGACCCATTCCCCCTTCGTCAACACCCAACCGGCTGCACGCATGGCTTCCTCCAAGAAACAAGACACCTCCCAGATGGCCAATGCGATCCGCGCGCTGGCCATGGACGCCGTGCAGCAGGCCAACTCGGGCCACCCGGGTGCCCCGATGGGCATGGCCGACATCGCCGTGGCCTTGTGGGCCCGCCACCTGCAGCACAACCCGTCCAACCCGCAGTGGGCCAACCGCGACCGCTTCGTGCTGTCCAACGGCCACGGCTCGATGCTGATCTACGCGCTGCTGCACCTGACCGGCTACGACCTGCCCATCGCTGAGCTGCGCAACTTCCGCGTGCTGCACAGCAAGACCCCGGGCCACCCCGAAGTGGGCGTCACGCCCGGCGTTGAAACCACCACCGGCCCGCTGGGCCAGGGCATCACCAACGCCGTGGGCATGGCCCTGGCCGAAAAACTGCTGGCGCAAGAGTTCAACCGCCCCGGCCACGCGGTGGTCGATCACCACACCTACGCCTTCCTGGGCGACGGCTGCCTGATGGAAGGCATCAGCCACGAAGCCTGCGCGCTGGCTGGCGCCTGGAAGCTGAACAAGCTGGTGGCCCTGTACGACGACAACGGCATCTCCATCGACGGCCAGATCAAGCCCTGGTACATCGACAACACCGCCGAGCGCTTTGATGCCTACGGCTGGAACGTCATCGGCCCGATCGACGGCCACGACGTGGGCGCGGTCGACGCCGCCATCGCGCAGGCCAAGACCTCGGCCACCAAGCCCACCCTGATCATCTGCAAGACCACCATCGGCAAGGGCTCACCCAACCGTGGCGGCACCGCCAAGGCCCACGGCGAAGCGCTGGGCGCCGAAGAAATCAAGCTCACCCGCGAAGCCCTGGGCTGGACCAGCGAGCCCTTCGTGATCCCGCCGGCCGTGTACGCCGCCTGGGACGCCAAGCGCGCCGGCGCCAGCGCCGAAGCCAAGTGGAACAAGACCTTCGCGGCCTACGCCAAGAAGCACCCCGCCCTGGCCGCCGAGCTGCAACGCCGCCTGGCCGGTGAGCTGCCCGCCAACTTCGCGCAGGCCGCCGTCGATGCCGTGGTGGCCGCCCAGACCGCCGCGCAAACCGTGGCCAGCCGCAAGGCCAGCCAGATCGCCCTGGAAGCCTTCACCGCTGCGCTGCCCGAGCTGCTGGGCGGCTCGGCCGACCTGACTGGCTCGAACCTCACCAACACCAGCCACACCCCGGCCCTGCGCTTTGACGACGCCGGCACGCCCAACGGTGGCCGCCACATCAACTACGGTGTGCGCGAGTTCGGCATGGCCGCCATCATGAACGGCGTGGCCCTGCACGGGGGGTTCATCCCCTACGGTGGCACCTTCCTGACCTTCAGCGACTACAGCCGCAACGCCATCCGCATGGCCGCGCTGATGAAGACGCGCGTGATCCATGTGTTCACCCACGACAGCATCGGCCTGGGCGAAGACGGCCCCACCCACCAGAGCATCGAGCACGCTGCCAGCCTGCGCCTGATCCCCGGCCTGGACGTGTGGCGCCCGGCCGATACCGCCGAGACCACCGTGGCCTGGGCCGTGGCCCTGCAAAACCGCCACCGCCCCAGCGCCCTGCTGCTGAGCCGCCAGAACCTGCCCTATGCACCCAAGGCATCGTCCGATGCCGCGCCCAATGCATCGGGCCTGGAGGCCATCGCCAAGGGTGCCTACGTGCTGGCCGAGCCCAGCGAAGTGGGCCTGAAGAAGGCGGCCCAGGCCGTCATCATCGCCACCGGCAGCGAAGTGCAGCTGGCCCTGCACGCGCAGGCCGAGCTGGCCAAGCTCAAGATCGCCGTGCGCGTGGTGTCCATGCCCAGCACCAATGTGTTTGACCGCCAGAGCGCGGCCTACAAGGCCAGCGTGCTGCCGGCCAAGCTGCCCCGCATCGCCATCGAAGCCGGCACCACCGACGGCTGGTGGAAGTACGGCTGCGCCGCCGTGCTGGGCATCAACAGCTACGGCGAAAGCGCCCCCGCTCCGGTGCTGTTCAAGCACTTCGGCCTGACCGCTGAAGACCTGACCAACACCGTGCGCCAGGTACTGGGCCGCTGACCTGTGCGGCCTGCGTTGCCACCGGTGGCGCGGGCCCTTTTCTTGATGTACCTCGAAGCCGGGGCAGAAAGTTGAACCCGGCACGTAACCGAAATTGGGCACACTGTGCGCCGGCTTGATCGGCACCCACATCGCCCAGCCCGCTTTCTCATCATCCTGAACGGAGTCTTCTCATGACCATCAAGATCGGTATCAACGGTTTCGGCCGCATTGGGCGCATGGTGTTCCGTGCCGCAGTTCAAAACTTCGGCAGCGACATCGAAGTGGTCGGCATCAACGACCTGCTCGAGCCCGACTACCTGGCCTACATGCTCAAGTACGACAGCGTGCATGGCCGCTTCAAGGGTGAGGTCTCGGTTGATGGCAACAACCTGATCGTCAATGGCAAGAAGATCCGCCTGACCGCCGTGAAGAACCCGGCCGAGCTGGCCTGGGGCGACGTGGGCGCCGACGTGGTGATCGAATCGACCGGCCTGTTCCTGACCAAGGAAACCGCCGAAGCCCACCTGAAGGCTGGCGCCAAGAAGGTCATCCTGTCGGCCCCCTCGAAGGACGACACCCCGATGTTCGTGTACGGCGTGAACCACAGCACCTACGCCGGCCAGGCCATCATCTCCAACGCCTCGTGCACCACCAACTGCCTGGCCCCCGTGGCCAAGGTGCTGAACGACACCTTCGGCATCAAGCGTGGCCTGATGACCACCGTGCACGCCGCCACCGCCACGCAAAAGACCGTGGACGGCCCCAGCAACAAGGATTGGCGCGGTGGTCGCGGCATCCTTGAAAACATCATCCCCAGCAGCACTGGCGCCGCCAAGGCCGTGGGCGTGGTCATCCCCGAGCTCAACAAGAAGCTCACCGGCATGGCCTTCCGCGTGCCCACCAGCGACGTGTCGGTGGTGGACCTGACCGTTGAGCTCAACAGCGAAGCCAGCTACGACGACATCTGCAAGGCCATGAAGGCCGCCTCTGAAGGCGCCATGAAGGGCGTGCTGGGCTACACCGAAGACAAGGTGGTGGCCACCGACTTCCGTGGTGAGTCGTGCACCAGCGTGTTCGACGCCGAAGCCGGCATCGCCCTGGACAAGACCTTCGTCAAGGTGGTGAGCTGGTACGACAACGAGTGGGGCTACTCGAACAAGTGCCTCGAAATGGCCCGCGTCATCGCCGGCTGATTTCCAAGCCCTGAGAAGGGTGTAAGCAGACGCTGAATTCAGCAAAGCTTCTTTGCAAGGCCCGGCTAGTATCCGGGCCTTGTGCTTTGTGGGGGAGTTCGGCGCGATGAGCAAGTTTGCATTCCGGGGCCTGGCCGCCCTGGCAGCCCTGTGGTGGCTGGGCCTGCAGGCCCCTGTGGCCACGGCCGCGCCCGAGCGGCAGCGCGCCAGCGCGCCCGTGGCCACCGAAGACACCAGCCAGGCCCGCGTCATCATCAAGTTCAAGGCCGGCAGCGCGCTGGCCAATGCCGCCGCCGGCCAACCCCAGCACGCGGCCGCCATGGGACGGCACGCCGGCTGGGCCCTCACCAACGGCCACGTGCTGGGCCGCCAGACACAAAGCCTGCGCGCCGTGGGCCTGAGCAGCCGCCAACTGGCCGCCCGCCTGGCCAACCACCCCGATGTCGAGTGGGTGCAGCCGGTGCAGCGCAAGACCATCCGCGCGGTGCTGCCCAATGACCCCTTTCTGGTCGACAACCAGACCACCATCACGCCGGTGGTGGGCCAGTGGTACCTGCGCGCCCCCAACAGCACCGTGATCTCGTCGATCAACGCGGTAGGCGCCTGGGATGTGACCCAGGGCTCGTCCAGCATCACCGTGGCAGTGGTCGATACCGGCGTGCGTTTTGATCACCCCGATCTGGCCGGCAAGCTCTGGCCGGGGTACGACTTCATCAGCCGCACCAGCAATTCAGGCGATGGATCGGGCGTCGACAGCGATGCCAGTGACCCGGGCGACTTCACCACCCGCGGCCAGTGCGGCAACGACAGCAACGGCCAGCCGCTGCCCGCCGAAAACAGCAGCTGGCACGGCACCCAGGTGGCCGGCCTGATCGGCGCGGCCACCAACAACGGCATCGGCATGGCCAGTGTGGGGCGCAATGTGATGGTGCTGCCGGTGCGGGTGCTGGGCCAATGCGGCGGTTATGACGACGACATCATTGCCGGCATGCGCTGGGCGGCGGGTCTCACCACCTCGCCAGCCAACCCGCATCCGGCCAAGGTGATCAACCTGAGCCTGGGTGGCACCGGCAGCTGCACTGCGGCCTACCGCACCGCCATCGCCGAGATCAACGCCGCTGGCGTGGCCGTGGTGATCGCGGCCGGCAACGACGCCGGCCTGGCCGTGGGCGAACCGGCCAACTGCCCCGGCGCCATCGCGGTGGCCGCCGTGCGGCACATCGGCAGCAAGGTGGGCTTTTCCAATGTGGGCCCCGAGGTGGCGATTGCCGCGCCCGGTGGCAACTGCGTCAACCTGACCGGCGCCTGCCTGTACCCGCTGCTCACCACCATCAACAACGGCGCCACCACCCCCGGCACCAACGGCTACAGCAGCAGCAGCAACCCCTCGCTGGGCACCAGCTTTGCCACGCCGCTGGTGGCGGGCACGGTGGGGTTGATGATGTCGGTGGATCCCGCCATCACACCGGCGCGCATCAAGAGCCTGCTGCAGGCCTCGGCACGCAGCTTTCCCAGCACCGGTTCGGATTCGACCGTGACCGCCTGCCACGCGCCCGATGGCACCGAGCAGCTGGAGTGCTACTGCACCACCAGCACCTGCGGGGCCGGCCTGCTGGATGCCAGCGCGGCCGTCACCGCTGTGCAATCGGCACTTGCCGTGCTGCCCACGGCCAGCTTCACGGCCACGCCATCCTCGCCCACGGCTGGCGGCAACGTGGCCCTGGACGGCGCCGCGTCGGCAGCCGCTACCGGCCGCACGCTGGCGAGCTTTCAATGGACGATCACCGCCGGCAGCAACCTGGCGGCTTTCGTGGGCGCCACCTCGGGCCGCACCGCCACGCTGTCCACCAGCGCTGCCGGCACGGTGACCGTGGCCCTGACCGTGACCGACGACCAGGGCAACACGCGCAGCACGTCGCAGAGCATCACCATTGCCGCAGCACCCGCAGTCACGCCGCCCGCCAGCAGCGGCGGTGGTGGCGGGGGTGCCATGCAGCCCGGCTGGCTGCTGGGCCTGGCGCTGGCCATCGGGGTGCTGGCCTGGCATGGCCGGCGCTCCGGGCGCGCCCGTTGATGCCGCAGCACCAGCCACGGGGGTCGGGCAGTTCAGCGCTTGGCGGTGCTGGCTGGTGCGGCCGCTGAGGCCGCCGACGGTGCTGCCGACACCGCATCAGGGGCCAGCGCGGCACTGGCCGGGCGTGGCGGCGGCGGCGGCAGATCCGGGCAGGTGCCAAAACTGGCGCCAGCGGGCAGCTTGACCGCCTGCAGCCGGGTGCGCAGCGCGGCGTCAGCCGCCACAAAACGCAGCGTGGCCAGGGGCTGGGGCGGCTTCAGCGCGATCACCTTGGCCGTGCGCACACCGCGCCGCATCATGGCCTGGTGCGCGGCGTCGGCTTCGGCTCGGGTGGCAAACTTGCCCAGGTTCAAGCCCGGTTGCAGCTCGGGCTGGTTGCGGATCTCTTCGGCCTCGAGGTTGCGGCGGTGCACTTCTTCAAGCTTGCGCAGCGTGACCTCGCGGCTGGGATGCTTGCCCATGTACACCATGAACAGGCCGTTGCCCTCGCTGCGGCGCACCTGCCAGCTGCCTGCGGCCAGGCCCGCGTCACGCAGGGCCTTTTCGGCCGCTTCGGCATCGGGGGCACCCCAGGGGCCGGCTTCCACGCAATAGGGCGCCGCGGCCGCCGCCGCAGCGGCCGCGGCTTCGGCCAGCGCCGCGCTGGCGGCCTGGGGAGGCAACACCTTCAGGGCTTCGGGCCGCACCTGCTGCTGCAGGCGCTCGGGCTCACGCTGCTGGCTGCGGCCATGGTTGCTGCCCAGCAATTGATCAAAGGCACCAAACTGGGCCGCCACCAACAAGGCGTTGCCCAGCAGCAGGGCCAGCACCAGGGTTCTCAGCATGACAGGCCTTCGGGTGCGGGGCGCAGGCTGACTTCGCCGCTGCCCACCGGGTGTCGTTGTTCGCCCACGCGCAGCCACAGCGTGCCGGTGGCGTCCACCCCGTCGGCCACGCCCTGGGGCAGGCCCGCCAGGGTGGTGGTCACGGCCTGGCCGCGCAGCACATCGCGCCGGTCAAAATCGGCTTGCAGCATGCCAAAGCCTTCGTGCTCAAAGCGGCGCAGCGCGCGGATCAGCGCGGGTGCCACGCGCGCCAGCACAGCCGGCGCCGTGGCATCCGGCCACAGCTGCTGCACGCAGCCATAACCCCAGGACAGCCCGGCCGCCTGCTGGGCATCGGGCAGGGGCTGGATGTTCAGGCCGATGCCCACCACGGCCAGGCGGTGCTGGGCCACCTGCACGGTTTCGATCAGGATGCCGCCCAGCTTGGTGCCCAGGCCGGCGCTGCCATCGATGAGCAGCAGGTCATTGGGCCACTTGAGCCCCAGGCGCGGCGCCTGGCCGGGCGCCAGCGGGTCGAGCGCATCGGCCAGGGCCAGGCCCACGGCCAGCGACAGGCCCGACCAGTCGACCGGCGTGTAGGGCAGGCTCAGCGAGAAGGTGAGCGAGGCGCCCGGGCTGGATTGCCAGGCCTTGCCTTGCCGGCCCCGGCCCTGGGTTTGCTGCTCGGCCACCAGCAGGCAGGGCTGGCTGTCGCCCTGGCGGCGGGCGGCGGCATCAGTCGCGGGCGCGTTGTCGCCTTGTCGCCGGGCCGTTGCGCTGTGCACCCGGGCACGTTCCAACAGTTCGGTGTTGGTCGATCCCATGCGGGCCACCACCTCCACGCTCAGGCCCGGCAGCAGCGGCACCAGCTCCAGCCACAGCGCCTCGGCGCCCCAGTTCAGGTGTTGGGTGGCTGGCATGGCGTGGCGGCTTGCTGCGGCTTACTTGGGCGCCAGCATGGTGCCACGGCAACCGTCGGTGCCGCAGCGGCACTGAAAACGCTTTTTGAGGGCCGCGGTGTAGGGCTCGTCGATGATCAGGCCGTAGTCGAAGAACAGCTCTTCGCCGGGCGAGATGTCGCGCGTGGCCACCAGAAACACGCGGCCGGTGGTGTCGTCGGCCTCGCAATTGGGGCTGCAGGCGTGGTTGATCCACTTGGCCGCGTTGCCGTTGAACTTGCCGTCGATGACGCGCTCGTCGTCGATGTGGAAGTAGAAAGTGTGGTCGGGCTGGGTGGGATCGTGCGGGTGGCGGCGCAGCGCCTCGGCCCAGGTGATGACCTCGCCGGTGTATTCGATCACCCGTTCACCCTCGGCAAAAGCCTGCAGCGCGAACACGCCCTTGCCGTGCACACCGCTCTTGCGCACCTGCAGCCGACGCCCGGTGCCAGTGGCCTGATCGGCCGGCCTGGCCTTGGCCGGAGCCTTGGCGCGGGTCGTTGTTTTGCGGACTGACTTCTTGACGGTCGCTTGCACGGCAGCTTTCATTCGTTAAAGTGAATCCATGGGCGCGCACGTGTACACGTGTGCAAGCGCGCGCGAAGCAGCGGATTGTAGGCACGGCCTGATGAGGGCCGCCAAGCCTGACCAAGGGATTCAAACAGACACATGAGCAAGACTCTCATCATTGCCGAGAAGCCCAGCGTGGCCCAGGACATCGTGCGTGCACTGACCCCGGTGGCCGGCAAGTTTGAAAAACACGAAGACCACTTCGAGAACGACCGCTATGTGGTGAGCTCGGCCGTGGGCCACCTGGTCGAGATCAAGGCCCCCGAAGAGTTCGACGTCAAGCGCGGCAAGTGGAGCTTTGCCAACCTGCCGGTGGTGCCGCCGCACTTTGACCTGGCACCCATCGACAAGGCCAAGAGCCGGCTCAATGCCCTGGTCAAGCTGATCAAGCGCAAGGATGTGACCGAACTGATCAACGCCTGCGACGCGGGCCGCGAGGGCGAGCTGATCTTCCGGCTGATCGTGCAGTACGCCGACAACCTGAAAACCCCGCTGAGCAAGCCGGTGCGCCGCCTGTGGCTGCAAAGCATGACGCCGCAAGCCATCCGCGATGGTTTTGACAAGCTGCGCAGCGACAAGCAGATGCTGGGCCTGGCCGACGCCGCCCGCAGCCGCAGCGAAGCCGACTGGCTGGTGGGCATCAATGGCACCCGCGCCATGACGGCCTTCAACTCGCGTGATGGCGGCTTCTTCCTGACCACCGTGGGCCGGGTGCAGACACCCACGCTGTCCATCGTGGTCGAGCGCGAAGAAAAGATCCGCAAGCACGTCTCGCGCGACTACTGGGAAGTCAAGGCCGGCTTCGAAGCGGCCGCAGGCAGCTACGAAGGCAAGTGGTTCGACCCCAAGTTCAAGAAGGGCGACGACCCCGACGCCCGCGCCGACCGCCTGTGGACCGAAGCCCAGGCCAACACCATTGCCGACGCGGTGCTGGGCAAGACCGGCACGGTGACCGAAGAAGCCAAGCCCAGCAGCTCGGCCAGCCCGCTGCTGTACGACCTGACCACGCTGCAGCGCGAGGCCAACAGCCGCTTTGGCTTCTCGGCCAAGACCACGCTGAGCCTGGCCCAGGCGCTGTACGAGAAGCACAAGGTGCTGACCTACCCGCGTACCGATTCACGCGCCCTGCCTGAGGACTATGTGGGCACCGTGCGCCAGACCTTCGAGATGATCGCCAGCGAAGACCTGCCCGGCCCGCTGCGCGAGCTGGCCCAGCACGCGCGCAAGGGCCTGAAAGAGGGCTACATCAAGCCCACCAAGCGGGTGTTCGACAACGCCAAGGTGTCGGACCACTTTGCCATCATCCCCACGCTGCAGGCACCCAAGAGCCTCACCGAGATCGAAGCCAAGCTGTATGACCTGGTGGTCAAGCGCTTCATCGCGGTGTTCTACCCCTCGGCCGAGTACATGGTCACCACCCGCATCACCGAGGTGGCGGGCCATCACTTCCAGACCAACGGCAAGGTGCTGGTCAACCCCGGCTGGCTGGCGGTGTACGGCAAGGAAGCCCAGGACGAAGACGCCAACCTGGTGCCGGTGAAGGCCAGCGAGCAGGTGCCCAACGAGCACGTCAGCGTCAACCCCAACAAGACCAAGCCGCCTGCCCGCTACACCGAAGCCACGCTGCTGTCGGCCATGGAAGGCGCGGGCAAGATGATCGACGACGACGAACTGCGTGAAGCCATGGCCGAAAAGGGCCTGGGCACGCCAGCCACCCGTGCGCAGACCATCGAAGGCCTGATCCTGGAGAAGTACATGCTGCGCGAAGGCCGCGAGCTGGTGCCCACGGCCAAGGCCTTTCAGCTGATGACCCTGCTGCGCGGCCTGAGCGTCGAAGACCTCACCCGGCCCGACCTGACCGGCAACTGGGAGCACCAGCTGGCCGAGATGGAGCACGGGCGCCTGAGCCGCGACGACTTCATGAAGGGCATTGCCACCATGGCCGAGCGCATCGTGCGCAAGGCCAAGGAGTACGACCGCGACACCATCCCGGGCGACTACGCCACGCTCACCGCGCCCTGTCCCAACTGCGGCGGCCTGGTCAAGGAGAACTACCGCCGCTTCACCTGCACCGGGGCCGATGGCGCCAGTGAAGGCTGCGGCTTCTCGATGACCAAGATCCCGGCCGGCCGCAGTTTTGAGCTGCCCGAGGTCGAGGCCTTTCTGCGTGACCACAAGGTGGGCCCGCTGGAGGGCTTCCGCTCCAAGGCGGGCTGGCCTTTCACGGCCGAGCTCAAGCTGGTGCGCGACGACGAGATCAACAACTGGAAGCTCGAATTCGACTTTGGCGACGACGGCAAGGATGCCGGCGGCGAAGCCGAGGCCATCGATTTCACCGGCCAGCCCAGCATGGGCACCTGCCCCAAGTGCAAGGGCCATGTGTACGAGCACGGCAGCAACTACGCCTGCCAGCACGCCGTCAGCGCGCCCGTGACCTGCGATTTCAAGACCGGCAAGATCATCCTGACGCAGCCGGTGTCGCACGAGCAGGTCACCAAGCTGCTGGCCACCGGCAAGACCGATCTGCTCGAAGGCTTTGTGTCCAAGAAGACCAGCCGCAAGTTCAAGGCCCGCCTGGCCTGGGACGAGAAGGAAGGCAAGGTGATCTTCGAGTTTGAACCGCGCGGCACCAAGGCCCCGGCGGCCAAGAAGACCGCTGCCCGCAAGGTGGCCGCCAAGAAGGCCGCCAAGAGCTGATGGCCACCGCCCCCATCGCCCAGTGGCCCTGCCTGAGCGTGGTGGATGCGCACTGCCGGCTGGAGGTGAGCGTGTCACCCAACGCCAAGCGCACCACCTGCGAAGGCCTGCACGACGGCGCGTTGCGGGTGCGCTTGGGCGCGCCGCCGGTCGATGGCAAGGCCAATGCGCAATTGCTGGGCTGGCTGGCCGACGAACTGGGCTGCGCCAAGCGCGATGTGAAGCTGCTGCGTGGCGACACCTCCCGCCGCAAACAGGTGCAGATCGATCTGCCCGAAGCCAAGGTGTCGGCCTGGCTGGCCGGCGTGTTGTTGTAGTGCATACGAAAGCCTCACCATGACCATTGGTCGATTTGTACGCGGGCTGGTTCTGGTCATCCTGTGGTTGATGGTGGCCGGCTTTGGCCTGTGCAGCCTCATCGTCAGCCTGGGCTCATTTGGTCAGGGCAGCGGCTGGATCGCCTTGCTCTGCATGGCCGTGGTCGCCGTGCTGATCGGTGTCATCTGGCTTTTCAGAAAGCTCACCGCGCCATCCCAACCGCCCAACCCGTGATCACCGCGACTTGATCACCCTGACGGCCCCCGTTGCGGCGGCCACGCACGCCGCCTTTGAATATGCCGCCATCGCGCTGGGCATGCTGCTGTACAGGCGGCTGGCCGCCCGCAGTGGCCAGCCTGCCGTCACCGCACCCGGCCGCTTTGGCGTGATGGTGGGCCTGCTGATCGGCGCCGCCTTGGGCAACAAGCTGGTCAACCTGGCCGAGCACCCCGAACTGCTGGCCCGCTGGGCCCAGGGCGACTGGGTGCTGCCCGGCCAATCCATCGTGGGCGGCCTGCTGGGCGGGCTGATCGGCATCGAATTGGCCAAGTGGATCACGCAGCAACGCGCCTCCACCGGCGACACCATGGTGCTGCCGCTGGTGCTGGGCATGGCGCTGGGCCGCGTGGGCTGCCTGCTGGCCGGCCTGCATGACGACACCTACGGCCTGCCCACCAGCCTGCCCTGGGGCATCAACTTTGGCGATGGCCTGCCACGCCACCCCACGCAGCTCTACGACATCGCGGCCGTGTTGGCCCTGGGTGCCCTGCTGCACCACCACCGCCAGCGTCTGCATACGGTGCCGGGCTTGCAGTTCAAGCTGTACCTGGCTGGCTACCTGGCCTGGCGTCTGGCGGTGGATGGCCTCAAGCCCGTGCCGCACGCTTATGCCGGGGGGCTGAGCGGTATCCAATGGGTATGCGCCCTGGCGCTGGCCTGTTACCTGCCCATCGTGGCGCGCCACTGGCGGCAATTGCCGCCCCTTCGATCATGAGCCGCAAGACCCGCCCCTACCTTTTTTACGACACCACCACCTCGGTGTGCAGCACCTGCCTGCGCCAGGTTGAAGCCAAGATCCTGATCAAGGACGAGCAGGTGTTCATGGACAAATGGTGCCCCGTGCACGGTGTGGAGCGTGTGCTGGTGGCCGACGATGCGGCCTACTACCGCCTGTGCCGCGAGGTGTTCGTCAAGGCCCCCGAGCTGCCCGGCCACTTTGCCACCGCCATGCAGCATGGTTGCCCCTATGACTGCGGCCTGTGCCCCGACCACATGCAGCATGCCTGCCTGTCGATCATCGAGGTGACCGACCACTGCAACCTGCGCTGCCCCACCTGCTACGCCGCATCCGGCCCCGAGCGCCTGAGCCACCGCAGCCTGGATGAAGTGCGCGCCATGCTCGACGCGGTGATCAAGGCCGAAGGCCAGGCCGACGTGGTGCAGATATCGGGCGGTGAGCCCACGCTGCACCCGCAGATCGAGCAGATCCTGGCCGAGGCCCGCGCCCGGCCCATCCGCCACCTGATGCTCAACACCAATGGCATCCGCATTGCACAAGACGCCGACTTTGCGCGCTCACTGGCCGCATTAGGCAAGGGCTTTGAGGTTTACCTGCAGTTTGATTCACTGGGCCGCGACGCCTTGATGGACTTGCGCGGTGCAGACCTGCGCCGCGTGCGCCAGCAGGCCCTGGACCGGCTCAATGAGTTGGACATCTCCACCACGCTGGTGATGACCGTCAAGCGCGGCGTCAACGACGATGAGATTGGCGACGTCATCCGCTTTGCCGCGCAGCAGCCCTGCGTGCGCGGTGTCACGCTGCAGCCGGTGCAGCAGGCCGGCCGCACCGATGGCTTTGATGCGCGCCTGCACCGCCTGACGGTGAGCGAAGTGCGCCGCCGCATCATCGAGCAATCGGGCGTCTTCACCCCCGAAGACGTGGTGCCCGTGCCCTGCAACCCCGACAGCCTGGCCATGGCCTATGCGCTGCGCAACCCGGCCGCGCCCGGTGGCCTGGTGCCGCTGACCCGCCACCTGGATCCGCGCAGCCTGGTGGAAGGCACGGCCAACACCATCGTGTTCGAGGGCGACCCGCAGGCCCGCGACCTGGTGATGAAGCTGTTTGCCACCAACCTGTCGCCCGATGCCCAGGCCGCCTGCCTCAGTGATCTGATGTGCTGCCTGCCCCAGGTGCAAGCGCCGCAGGGCATGGGTTACCGCGATGTGTTCCGGGTGCTGATCGTGCAGTTCATGGACGCCACCTCGCTGGACATCCGGGCCCTGAAAAAAAGCTGCATCCACATGGCCCGCCCCGATGGCCGGCTGATCCCCTTCGAGAGCTACAACCTGTTCTACCGAGACGAGCGCAGCCAGTTGCTCGATGCCCTGCGCAGCGAGCTGGACGTGCTGCACGCCCAGCGCCGCAAAGCCCTGATTCCGCTGCAGCCGGTCTGACTTGGGGCAGGATGCCGGCATGTCCCTGATCGTCTTGAACAAGCTGCTGGCCATTTTTGGCACGGTGGCCCTGGGTTGGCTGGCAGGCCGCCTGCGCTGGCTGGGTGAGCCCGTGGGCAACATGGACCCTGGGCGCATGCTGGGCAATGCCGCGCAGTTCATCTTTGTGCCGGCCCTGCTGTTTCGCACCACGGCGCGGCTGGATGTGGCGGCCATGCCCTGGGCCACGGTGATTGCCTTTTTTGTGCCGGTGGTGGCCATGATGCTGGCGGTGTATGCCGGCGGCCGCCTGCTGCAGCGCCCCTTGCCCGCCAGCGCCGCCACGCAACTGAGCGAGGCCGAGCGTCACGCCGCCGTGCCGGCGGCCCGGGCCATCGCCACTGTGTTCGGCAATTCGGTGCAGGTGGGCATCCCGATGGCTGCGGCGTTGTTTGGCGAGCAGGGCCTGGGCCTGCACATCGCCCTGGTCAGCTTGCACGCGATGGTGCTGCTGTCGGTGATCACCGCCCTGGTCGAGCTGGATCTGGCCCGCGCCCGCAGCGCCCACGAGGCCACCGCCGGCCTGTGGCGCACCGTGCGCGCCACGCTGCGCAACACCATCATCCACCCGGTGGTGCTGCCGGTGCTGGCTGGCCTGGTGTGGAACGCGCTGGGCCTGCGCCTGCCCGGCGCGCTGGACGAAACCCTGCAACTGCTGGGCACGGCCGTGGCCCCGCTGTGCCTGGTGCTCATCGGCATCACGCTGGCCTACACCCACACGGCCACGGTGGCCCAGGCGGTGCGCGGCGCCATCGGTGTGGCGCTGCTCAAGCTGCTGGCCCTGCCGGCCCTGGTGCTGCTGACCGCGCACTGGGGCTTTGGCCTGACGGGTGTGCCGCTGCAAGTGGTGGTGGTGCTGGCCGCGATGCCTTCGGGCAGCAACAGCCTGATCTTTGCGCAACGCTACCGATCCCACGAAGCGCAGGCCACCACGGCCATCGTCCTGTCGACCCTGGCTTTTGTTTTGACGGCGCCGCTGTGGTTGGCCGTCTTGGCTTGGGTTGGTTGACTTTTTGAGTCTTCGGCGATGGCGTGATCGGGCTTGCGGGCTGGGGGGCGACGCCCGGCCTCCAAGAGTCTTGTTATGTCGGCCGGTCGCCGCCCCCCAGCCCACAAGCCCTCCGGATGCGTCGGCGGTGCCTTGCCAAAACCCCTGGTGTGGTGAGATGGCGGCGAGAGACGCACCCAGGCCCTGGGTCGGGCGGGCCGCCGACTGGGCGACTTAACAAAACATCAGGAGCCCAGGCGGCGGCCCGCCCGGCCCAGGGCCGCTGCTGACAGTTTTGGGTGGCCAATTCGCAGCCGCCATCGGTCATAAAGCGTAAAGGCCCGGCATCTGGGAAAATCCACAGAATGAACCCGACCGACATCACCGCGTACATGGCCCATGTGGGCGTGGCTGCCCGCGCAGCCGCGACGGCCATGGCCAAGGCCAGCACGGCTGCCAAGAACCAGGCGCTGCGTGCGCTGGCTCGTCGTTTGCAGGCCGCCGGCCCTGAGCTGGCCCAGGCCAATGAACAAGACCTGGCTGCGGCCCGTGCCAATGGCCTGGCCGGCCCCATGCTCGATCGCCTGAAGTTGACGCCGGCGGCCATTGCCACCGTGGCCGAGGGCTGCGAGCAGCTGGCAGCCATGCCCGACCCCATTGGTGAGATCACCGGTGTCAAGCGCCGCCCCACGGGCATCAGCGTGGGCCAGATGCGGGTGCCGCTGGGTGTGTTTGGCATGATCTACGAAAGCCGCCCCAACGTCACGATTGAGGCCGCATCGCTGGCCATCAAGAGCGGCAACGCGGCCATTTTGCGCGGTGGCTCAGAGGCCCTGCACAGCAACCTGGCGCTGTGGCGCCTAGTGCAGGCGGCGCTGGTGGATGCCGGCCTGCCGCCCGAAGCCGTGCAGTTGGTGGAGACCACCGACCGCGCCGCCGTGGGCCGGCTGATCGCCATGCCCGAGTACGTCGACGTGATCATCCCGCGTGGCGGCAAGGGCCTGATCGAGCGCATCAGCGCCGAAGCCCGCGTGCCGGTGATCAAGCACCTGGATGGCAACTGCCACACCTACGTCGACGAGCGTGTCGACATCGAGCAGGCGCTGGTGGTGACCGACAACGCCAAGACGCAAAAGTACAGCCCTTGCAACGCCACTGAATCACTGCTGGTGCATGCGGCCCAGGCGGCAACGTTCCTGCCGCGCATCGGCGCCATCTTTGCGGCCAAGGGCGTGCAGATGCGCTGCGATGCGGCCAGCCGCGCCATCCTGGCCGCCGTGCCCGGCGCCGACCTGGCCGACGCGCAGGACAGTGATTGGTCAGAGGAATACCTGGCACCCATCATCAGCGTGAAGGTGGTGGCCAGCCTGGACGAAGCCATCGCGCACATCAACCGTTATGGCTCGCACCACACCGACGCCATCCTGACCACCGATCACCCCAACGCCATGCGCTTCCTGCGTGAGGTCGATTCGGCCAGCGTGATGGTGAACGCCAGCACCCGTTTTGCCGATGGTTTTGAATACGGCCTGGGTGCCGAGATCGGCATCTCGACTGACAAGTTCCACGCCCGCGGCCCGGTGGGCCTGGAAGGCCTCACCTCAATGAAGTGGGTGGTGCTGGGCCAGGGCGAGGTGCGCGGTTGAGCACGCCGGCCAGCCTGCGCAAGGCCCTGGTGCTGTTCTCGGGCGGCCAGGATTCCACCGCCTGCCTGGCCTGGGCGCTGGCCCATTACGACGAGGTCGAGACCATCGGTTTTGATTACGGCCAGCGCCACCGCATCGAGCTTGATTGCCGGCTGGTGGTGCGGCGCGAGCTGGCGGCCGCCTTTCCGGCCTGGGGTGCCCGGCTGGGCGACGACCATCTGCTGAACCTGCAGTTGCTGGGCCAGATCAGCGACACCGCGATGACGAGTGAACGCGCCATCGAGACCCAGGCCAACGGTTTGCCCAACACCTTTGTGCCGGGGCGCAACCTGCTGTTTTTGAACTTTGCGGCGGCGGTGGCCTATCGGCGTGGGGCCAGCACCCTGGTGGGCGGCATGTGCGAAACCGATTACTCGGGCTACCCCGATTGCCGCGACAACACGCTCAAGGCCATGCAGGTGGCGCTGTCGCTGGGGCTGGACGCGCCCATGGTGATCCAGACGCCGCTGATGTGGCTGACCAAGGCGCAAACCTGGCAGATGACCCATGCGCTGGGCGGTGCTGCGCTGAACCAGTTGATCGTTGAACACACCCACACCTGCTACCTGGGTGAGCGCGGCCAGTTGCATGCCTGGGGCCACGGTTGCGGCCAGTGCCCCGCCTGCAGCTTGCGGGCCGCCGGTCACCAGGCCTGGGCCGGGCAACCCGCATGAACAACAGCCTGCTGTTCTGGCTGGTTTTCTTGGGCGTGCTGGGCCTGTGGATGTTGGGCGCCCGCAACCGGGTGGTGGCCTTGCGCGCCGCCATCCTCACCGCCTGGGCCCAGGTGGATCAGGCCCTGCAAACACGCGGCGAAGCCATCGCCGCCCTGCTGCTGGCGGTGACCGAGACCCTGCACACCGAGTTCGCGGCACTGGACGCCGTGGCACAGGCCCAGGCCCAGGTTGAAACAGCGCGCGAAGCCCTGCGGCGCAAGCCGGTGCTGCACGAAGCGGTGGCCGATCTGAGCAAGGCCGATGCCGTGCTGGCGGCAGTGATGGTGCGCCTGATCTCGCTGGTGGAGCAGCACAGCGCCCTGCTGGCCGAACCCACCGTCAAAGAGCCCCTGAAAGTGCTGCGCGAACTGCCACCTCGCCTGGCCTTTTGCCGCCAGATGTTCAACGAAGCAGGCCTGGCCTACAACCAGGCCGTCACGCAGTTTCCGACCCGGCTGCTCAGCTCGGTGTTTCGCTTTGGGCAGGCCGGCAAGCTGTAAGGTGGCTGCGGTACCCCGCAGCCGGGTGCCCCACTCAGCCCAGCGCCGGGCCGCTCCCAAGCGGGCTGAGCACCCGCCTGGCGGGTGGCTGCGGTACCCCGCAGCCGGGTGCCCCAGTTACCCCATGATGCTGGCGGTCGCAACCAACTCGTCGAACAAGGCGAGTGAAACCTTGCCCGACACCGAATAGGGATCGAGCGAAGCGGTGGCCGAGTACTTCAGCAGCAGCGCAGGGTTCAGGCGCGCCATGTTCACCTGCCCCATGGCCCAGCCGGCAAAGCGGCGCTCGCCGATTTCTTCATAGTGCAGCAGCACCACGTCGCTGTGGCGCTTGTCGGCGGCGATCTTCAGGTACAGCTGGTTGACGGCATCGCGCCCGCCTTCAAGCACCTGCAGGTAGATGCCGCCCGAGCAGCACAGCAGCCCGGTGATGCCCAGCTGCGGGTTGTGGGCCTTGCTTTGGCGCAGGATGGCCTGCAATTCGTCTTGATCAACCGGCGCGGCAGCGCGGCTTGCGTACAGCAGTCTCACCAGCATGAAAGGTTCTCCGAGTGGCCTGGCCCCAGGGGGCTTGGCAGGCGATGCAGGAATCAGGCCGCGTTTTTCTTGGGCAGCAAGGACAGGAACTCGCGGCGCAGGTTGGGGTCTTTCAGGAAGGCGCCGCGCATCACACTGTTGACCATGGCCGAGTCGTTGTCCTTGACGCCGCGCCAATGCATGCAGAAATGATCGGCTTCCATCACGATGGCCATGCCGTCGGGCTTGACGCGGTCTTGCAGCGCATCGGCCAGCATCACCACGGCTTCTTCCTGGATCTGCGGGCGGCTCATCACCCAATCACACACCCGGGCGTACTTGGACAGGCCGATCAGGTTGGAATGCTCGTTGGGCAGGATGCCGATCCACACCCGGCCGATGATGGGGCACAGGTGGTGCGAGCAGGCCGAGCGCACCGTGATGGGGCCCACGATCATCAGCTCGTTCAGGCGCGAGAAGTTGGGAAACTCGGTGACCGACGGCATGGGCACATAACGCCCCCTGAACACCTCTTCGACAAACATCTTGGCCACGCGCTTGGCCGTCTCATTGGTGTTGTGGTCGCTGTCGGTGTCGATCACCAGCGCGCGCAACACCTCTTGCATCTTGGCCTGCACCTCGGCCTTGAGCTCGTCGAGTTCGCCTTCGCGCACATGCTCGGCGATGTTGTCGTTGGCGTGGTAGCGGCCACCGGCGCCCACCAGGCGATAGCGGATGCGCTCGCTGGCCGGCAGGCGGGACAGCTCGTCTTCACTGAGAACAATGCGGGCGGAATCCGACATGGGTGAACTGATCAAGGCTGGGCAATGGCGCATTGTGGCCGCTGTGGCCAGGCCTGCTGGCAGCAGGGGATAGACTCGATTGCATGTCTGCACACACGCCATCGGCCCCGCTGTCACGCCTGCTTTCTCAAACAGCGGATGCGGTGGCGGCGGTGCGCGCCGGCCGCTCCCTGACCGATCTGCTGGCCCAGTGCCCGGCTGATGTGCGGGGCGGCACGCAGGCCCTGAGCTTCCAGGTGCTGCGGGTGCTGGGCAGCGCCGAAGCCGCCCGCGCGCTGATGGCCCCCAAGAACCCACCCGCGCCGGTGGATGCGCTGCTGGTAACCGCCCTGGGCCTGCTGTGGCCCACCGACGCGCCACCGCCCTATGCCGCCCACACGCTGGTTGATCAGGCGGTGACAGCCGCCCGCGCCCGCACGCCGGCGGCCGCCAATTTCATCAACGCCGTGCTTCGGCGTTTTCTGCGTGAGCAAGCGGCCATCGTGGCGCAGGTCAATCAACAGCCGGTGGCCGCTTTCAACCACCCTGCCTGGTGGATCGAGCGCGTACGCCAGGATTGGCCAGGCCACTGGCAGGCCTTGCTGGCCGAAGCCAACCGCCACCCGCCCATGGCCCTGCGCGTGAACCCGCGCCGCGCAGGCAGCGGCCAGGCCTACCTGAACAAGCTGGCCCTGGCGGGCCTGCCGGCGCGCCTGGTGCAGCCCGATCTGTACGGCCAGCAGGCCATCGTGCTGAACAGCCCGTGCAACGTGCAGGCCCTGCCCGGTTTTGAGCAGGGCGAGGTCTCGGTGCAGGATCTGTCGGCCCAGCGCGCCGCCCGCCTGCTGATCGACGGCGAAGGCGCGCTGCCGCCCTTGCAGGCCGGCGCACGCGTGCTGGACGCCTGCTCGGCCCCCGGCGGCAAGACTGCCCACCTGGCCGAACGCGCCGATCTGGATCTGCTGGCCCTGGACAGCGACGGCCGGCGCCTGGCCCGTGTGCAGGACACCTTCACGCGCCTGGGCCTGCCCGCGCCCGGGGCCGGGCGGCTCAACCTGCGCGCGGCCGATGCCCGCCAGGTGGCCACCTGGTGGGACGGCCAGCCCTTTGACGCCATCTTGCTGGACGCCCCCTGCACCGCATCGGGCATCGTGCGGCGCCACCCCGATGTGCGCTGGCTGCGCCGCCCTGACGACGTGGGCGCGTTGGCCACCATCCAGCGCGAGTTGCTGGACGCCCTGTGGCCCTTGGTGAAACCGGGTGGGCGGCTGTTGTACGCCACCTGTTCACTGTTCAAGGCCGAAGGCCAGCACCAGATCGACGCTTTTTTGCAACGTCAAGGTGCATCACCAGCCCGGCTGGTGGCCACAAGCCCTGGGCATCTGCTGCCCTTGCCGGACAATCCGGCCTCGGCCGCCAGCGCCAACTCCACCGGTGATGGCTTCTTCTATGCGCTGATCCACAAGCCTTGACCAACCGCCCCGATGCGCCGCCCACCCCTGCGTCACCTGCTGCTGTTGCTGCGTCTGACCGCCGGCGGCCGCGCCATGGCCTTGCGCTGGCTGGCCATGCTGATGGTGGCCTGCAGCCTGGGTGTGCTGGCCAGCCCGGTGGTGCAGGCGCAGGGCGTTGACCTGAAACTGCTCAAGACCGAGCGGCGTGACGGCCCCGGCGGCGAACTGAGCCTGGATTTCACCACCCGCCTCGCACTGGGCCCGGCCATTGAAGACGCGCTGCAGCGCGGCGTGCCGCTGTACTTCGTGGCCCAGGCCACCGTTTACCGCAACCGCTGGTACTGGCGCGATGAACGCATTGCCCGCCTCACGCGCACCTGGCGTCTGGCCTACCAACCCCTGACCGCCAACTGGCGCCTGAGCACCGGCGGCCTGGCGCAAAGCTTTGCCAGCCTGAACGAAGCACTGGGGCCGCTGTCACGTGTGACCGGCTGGCGTCTGGTGGAAGGCGAGCGCCTGGAAGCTGGTGAGCGTTATTACGTCGAGTTCAGTTTCAAGCTCGACAGCAGCCAGCTGCCGCAACCCATGCAGATCGACCTGGGCGGTGACTGGAAGCTGGGCATCGAACGCAGCCTGCGGGTGGAATGACCCACCGGTCAGCCTTGGCCATGGTCCGCCCCTTGATCGGCCCCCATGAGTAAATCAGCGCGCTGGGCATTGCTGGTCTCCAGCGTGGCGGTGCTGGGCGCGGCCCTGGTGCTGGCCTTTGTGCTGTCTTTGTCTACCCGGGGCTGGCTGACCGAGCGGCACTTTGTGTGGCTGTTCTGGGTGAACGTGGCCGTGGCCGTGCTGCTGCTGCTGGTGATCGGGCTGGCCACCTGGCGCCTGTTCAGCCGCTTGCGGCACGGCAAGTTTGGCAGCCGCCTGCTGGCCAAGCTGGCCGGCATCTTTGCGCTGGTGGGTGTGGTGCCGGGCGTGCTGATCTACGGCGTGTCCTACCAGTTCGTCTCGCACAGCATTGATTCATGGTTTGACGTGCAGGTGGCCAGCGCGCTGGACGCCGGTCTGGCCCTGGGCCGCAACACCCTGGACGCCGCCGCCGCCGACCTGGCCGCCAAGGCCCGCAGCGGCGCCGAGCGCCTGGCCGACCAGCGCCTGGAGGCACGCGCCCCCATCGGCCCGCTGGCCCTGGAGCGCACCCGCAACCAGCTGGATGTGCGCGACGCCATGATCATCAGCGCCAACGGGCAGGTGCTGGCCTCGGCGGGCGGCAGTGCTGGCCAGCTGATGCCCGAGCGGCCCGCCGCCAGCCTGTTGCGCCAGGCCCGCCAGCAACGCAGCGTGGCCGTGCTGGAGGGCCTGGACGACGAGCCGATTGCCGGCGCGCGCCCCAACGCCCGCATGCGCGCCATCGCCCTGGTGCCCAACACCGAGATCAGCCTGGGCACCGGCACCGAAGACCGCTTCCTGATGCTGTTGCAACCGGTGCCCGATGCGCTGGTGAAAAACGCGCTGTCGGTGCAGGCGGCCTACCGCGAATACCAGCAGCGCGCCCTGGCCCGTGATGGCCTGCGGCGCCTGTACATCGGCACGCTCACGCTGTCGCTGGTGCTGGCCGTGTTTGGCGCCCTGCTGCTGGCCGTGATGCTGGGCAACCAGATCGTGCGGCCCCTGCTGCTGGTGGCCGATGGTGTGCGCCAGGTGGCCGAAGGCGACCTGACCGCCAAGCCCATCTTTGCCTCACGCGACGAACTGGGCGGCCTGACGCGATCGTTTGCGCAGATGACCGAGCAGCTGGCCGATGCCCGCGAGCAGGTGCAGCGCGGCGTGGCGCAATTGGAAGGCGCCCGCACCCGGCTGCAAACCATCCTGGACAGCCTGTCGGCCGGCGTGATCGTGTTTGACAAGGCCGGCCTGATCGACACGGTGAACCCCGGCGCCACGCGCATCCTGCGCCAGCCCCTGGGCGCCTACCAGGGCCGCCGCCTGGACGACGTGCCCGGCATGGCCGACCTGGCCGCCGCCGTGCGCCAGCGCAGCGAGCTGCACACATCCAGCCCCGAAGACGGCGAGCGCGACCACTGGCAGGACGCCTTTGAGCTGCAGCTGTCGCAAGGCGAGGTGGCCAACCTGCTGCTGCGCGGGGCATCGCTGCCCGGCCAGGCGCGCCTGCTGGTGTTTGACGACATCACCGAGGTGGTGTCGGGCCAGCGCAGCGTGGCCTGGGCCGAGGTGGCGCGCCGCCTGGCGCACGAAATCAAGAACCCGCTCACGCCCATCCAGCTGTCGGCCGAGCGCCTGGAGCACAAGCTGGCCGCCAAGGTGGAAGAGCCGGACCGCGCCATGCTGAGCCGTTCGGTGGCCACCATCGTGGCCCAGGTGCAGGCCATGAAGCAGCTGGTCGACGAATTTCGCGATTACGCCCGCCTGCCTGCGGCCAAGCTGGCCCCACTCGATCTGAACGCACTGGTGCTGGAAGTGCTGGGGCTGTATGCCCAGGCACAGGAGCAAGGCCGGCTGGTGCCCCACCTGGCTGCCCAGATCCCCACGATCGAGGGCGATGCCACCCAGTTGCGCCAGGTGATCCACAACCTGGTGCAGAACGCGCTGGACGCCGTGGCCGAGCGCCCGGATGGCCAGGTGAGCGTCATCACCGAGGCCGCGCAGACCGACACCGGGCAGTGGCGCACCGTGCGGCTGAAGGTCAGCGACAATGGGGGCGGATTCAGCGACAAGGTGATGAAACGGGCGTTTGAGCCTTATGTCACCACCAAGACCAAAGGCACAGGCCTGGGGCTGGCGGTGGTCAAGAAGATCGCTGATGAACACGGCGCCCGTGTGCGCATCGTCAATCGCCGCCTGGAGGTGGCCGACGAGACCCCAAGCGGCACAGGCGCCGAAGGCGCCGTCATTGGCGCACAGGTTTCGATATCATTTTCAAGGTTCGCCCCGGCACCGCCAACCGCGCCTGGGCAGTGAGCACGCATGGCAACGATTCTTGTAGTGGACGATGAACTGGGCATCCGTGGCCTGCTGTCAGAGATCCTGTCTGACGAAGGGCACACGGTTGAGCTGGCCGAAAACGCCGCCGAGGCCCGCGCGGCGCGTGAACGCATGCGCCCGGACCTGGTGCTGCTCGACATCTGGATGCCCGACGTTGACGGCATCTCGCTGCTGAAGGAATGGGGCGCGGCCAGCCTGCTGAACATGCCCGTCATCATGATGAGCGGCCACGGCACCATTGACACCGCCGTCGAGGCCACCAAGTACGGCGCCACCGCCTTCCTTGAAAAACCCATCACCCTGCAAAAGCTGCTGCGCGCCGTTGAGCAAGCCCTGGTGCGCCCGGCCCCCCGCGCCACCGTGGCCGCCACCGGCGTGGTGGCCCCGCTGACCACCCTGGCCCCGCAACGCCCCGCCGACCCCCTGGGCGGCCCCAGCGATTACATGGGCCATGCCGGCACCCTGATCAGCCAACCGGTGGCCACGCCCAGCGCCCCGCAGGGCCCCCAGGCCGAACAAAGCTTCGACCTGGACCGCCCCCTGCGCGAAGCCCGCGACGCGTTCGAGAAAAGCTACTTCGAGTTCCATCTGGCCATGGAAAACGGCAGCATGACCCGCGTGGCCGAAAAAACCGGCCTGGAGCGCACCCACCTGTACCGCAAGCTCAAGCAACTGGGCGTTGACCTGTCGCGCAACAAGCGCGGCAACAGCTGATCGCCAGCCCGTTTGCCAAGCAGCTCGTTTTCAGGCTATACTGGCGGGCTCACGGCCTGGTAGCTCAGTTGGTAGAGCAGCGGATTGAAAATCCGCGTGTCGGTGGTTCGATTCCGCCCCAGGCCACCAGAATTTTCTAAGTGCATCAAGCACTTTGCGCAGCAGATCAGCCCGGCCAGACCGGGCTTTTTTGCGCCTGATTGAAAAGCCGTCTGCGTGCCGCTTTTCCCTCATGCGCATCCCGCAGGCTCGTTGTACGCTGCGGTGGCAGCAGATTCGGACCTATGGCCAATACCGCGCTCTACACCTTCGGCTACGAAGGCCTGACCATTGAGACGTTCATCGAACGCCTGCAAGAGGCCCGCGTTCAGTTGATCGTGGACGTGCGCGAGTTGCCCCTGTCGCGCAAGAAGGGTTTTTCGAAGACGGCATTTCGCGATGCCCTGGCAGCCGCAGGCATCAACTACGAACACCGCCCCCTGCTGGGTTGCCCCAAGCCTGTGCGCGACCGCTACAAGGCGGATGGTGACTGGCAGGCCTATACGCGCAGTTTCCTGGCCTACCTGTCCGGCCAGGAGGCCGAGATCGAAGACCTGAGCCGTTCAGCGCGCACCCAGCAGGCCTGCCTGGTCTGCTTCGAGGCCGACTTCGGCCTGTGCCACCGCACCTACGTGGCCCGTGCCGCGCACGTGGCTGGCGCGCCTGTTGTCCGCCATCTGACCGCTAGAACAGTGCTTGCTGACGTGCCAGCACGTCAGGCAGCTTGGGCGGGTACAGCACACTGACGATCAGCCACTGCTTGGGAAAGCGGTGGATGGTGCCCATCAAGAACAGCACGTCCTTCTCGCGGAACTCGGTCACGAACTTTTGACGAAACGCTACCTGCCAGTCCGGCCTGCGATACAAGTTCCAGTACAGCGCGCCAGCCTCCCAGTCCACCAGCTTGTGCCTGTGCTCACTCACGCCGGCCGGCGTCTCGCAGGCGTAGCGGTAGTGGAAATCGAAGGGCAGCTTCTTCAGCGTCTTCAGCGACCGCTGATCCTCCACGGCATCGAACAGGCTGCCCTGCTGTTGCTCCTGAAGCAGCTTGACCTTCTCGTCGTCCGTCCAGTCGGGGTTCTCCACGGGCGTGATGTCCAGCCCCAACAAACGGGAAGGCCGCACCAGGCCCAGCGTCACGCCACTTGACTCGCGGGCGGCCTCCAGGTCCGCGAAGGTGTCGAAGACCAGCACGTCCTTGATCGCATCGCGCCGTGCGATCCACTGATCCCGCGTCGGCAAGGGCTCACCGTACAGCTGAATGGTGTCCA
>Ga0228698_1000205_pt1 | contig 53603 bp, 49 predicted proteins | sample McNCre117_Aug_MG_FD_178015 | JGI IMG/M metagenome (GOLD analysis project Ga0228698, IMG submission 178015) | Freshwater microbial communities from McNutts Creek, Athens, Georgia, United States - 1-17_Aug_MG | ecosystem: Environmental > Aquatic > Freshwater > Creek | place: USA: Georgia... | reverse complement strand
ATCGGTTTATCCTAAACATGTTGCGGGGTAAAAGTTTGAGTTAGCACTCGGGCTTTTAGCCCATAAACGCTTACCCTGCAACGCCTTACGCATGATCCTAAAAATTTATTCCGGACAGCAGTGGGATCGAGTCCGGGGTGACAGTGGTGGGGCGGGCCTGAATTACTTGTGGCTTGTTGGGCGCAGCACTGGCCAGGTGGTGGTGAACTTGGCGCGTTTGGTGGAGAAGAAGGCCTTGACGTTGCGCACGTTGGCGTCTTGGGTGAACAGGCTCTGGCTGATGCTGAGGTAGTGCGGCATGTCGGCCGCTTGCACGACGAGCATGAAGTCCGGCCCGGGCGAGACGCGCCAGCATTGCTGCACCGCATCGTGCGCGACGGCACGGGCTTCAAAGGCGTCGAGGTGTTCGCTGCCTTGTTGGTCGAGCGACACCTCCACCAAGGCCGTCAGGCCATGACCCAGAGCCGCCCCGAGCTGGTCGGCATTGAGCACGGCAATCTGCCGTTCGATCCAGCCGCCTTCGACCAGGCGCTTGACGCGGCGCAGGCAGGTGGGCGGCGACACATTGACCTTCTCCGCCAGCGCCACATTGCTCAAGCTGGCGTCGCGTTGCATGCTGTCGAGCAGCTGAAGGTCAATGGCGTCGAGTGGCATGGCGTACATAAAGTGGCTTTAAGTGAATTGGGGTCTGACCCCAATTAAATTTATTTGATAAAAATTTGTTGGTTATTGAAATTTTATTGCGTGATTGGTAGTTGGTGAAATTTTAAATAAATTTTCGGAATAAATTGATCTGAAATTTTTCAATCCGAAGCCTAACATCGCACCAGTTTGAACAACACCCCCAGGAGCACCCCATGTGTGGCATCGTCGGCGCCGTTTCTTCCCGCAACATCGTTCCCGTTCTCGTGCAAGGCTTGCAGCGCCTGGAGTACCGGGGCTATGACTCTTGCGGCGTTGCCGTGCACGCGGCCAGCTTGAGCGGTGGCACGGGCGGTCTGCAACGCGCCCGCAGCACCTCGCGTGTGGCCGAGCTGATGGACCAGGTCACGGCCGACCACATCGAAGGCGGCACGGGCATCGCCCACACCCGTTGGGCCACGCATGGTGCGCCTGCGGTGCACAACGCCCACCCGCACTTCAGCCACGGCACAGGCGCGGCCGATGCCAAGCCCGGCAAGGTGGCTTTGGTGCACAACGGCATCATTGAAAACCACGAAGAACTGCGTGCCGCCCTGCAAGGCAAGGGCTATGTGTTTGCCAGCCAGACCGACACCGAAGTCATTGCCCATCTGGTGGACAGCGTGTACGACGGCGACATTTTTGAAGCGGTCAAAACCGCCATCCGCCAGCTGCACGGCGCGTACGCGATTGCCGTGTTCCACAAAGACGAGCCGCAGCGCGTGATCGGCGCCCGCGCTGGCTCGCCTTTGATTCTGGGCGTGGGCCAGGGCGAAACCTTTTTGGCCAGCGATGCGATGGCATTGGCCGGCGTGACCGACCAGATCGTGTACCTCGAAGAGGGCGACGTGGTCGACATTCAGCTGGGCAAATACTGGGTGGTGGACCGCGAGCACAAGGCCGTGACCCGCGCCGTGAAGACCGTGCATGCCCACAGCGGCGCGGCAGAACTCGGCCCTTATCGCCACTACATGCAAAAAGAAATCTTCGAGCAGCCCCGCGCCATTGCCGACACGCTCGAAGGCGTGGAGGGCATCACGCCCGAGCTGTTTGGCGACGGTGCGTACAGCACCTTCAAGGCGATTGACAACGTGCTGATCCTGGCCTGCGGCACCAGCTACTACAGCGGCTGCGTGGCCAAGTACTGGATCGAAGCGATCGCCAAAGTGCCTTGCCAAGTCGAGATCGCCAGCGAATACCGCTACCGCGAATCGGTGCCCAACCCCAACACGCTGATCGTCACCATCACCCAAAGCGGCGAGACCGCCGACACCCTGGCCGCGCTGCGCCACGCACAAAGCCTGGGCATGACGCACACGCTGACGATTTGCAACGTGTCCACCAGCGCCATGGTGCGCGAGTGTAAACACGCCTATGTGACCCGCGCCGGGGCCGAGATCGGTGTGGCCTCCACCAAGGCCTTCACCACGCAGCTGGCGGGCTTGTTCTTGCTGACCCTGGCGCTGGCGCAGACCAAAGGGCGCTTGAGTGACGAAGAGGAAGCCGGGCACATCAAAGCCATGCGCCACCTGCCCGCCGCGCTGCAAGCCGTGCTGGCGCTGGAGCCGCAAATCATCGCCTGGTCACAAGAATTTGCGAGCAAAGAAAACGCGCTGTTTTTGGGCCGGGGCACGCACTACCCCATTGCTTTGGAAGGCGCGCTCAAGCTCAAAGAGATCACCTATATCCACGCCGAAGCCTATGCGGCGGGTGAACTCAAGCACGGCCCGCTGGCCCTGGTGACCAGCGCCATGCCGGTGGTCACCGTGGCCCCCAACGACGTGCTGCTCGAAAAGCTCAAGAGCAATATGCAAGAAGTCCGCGCCCGTGGCGGCGTGCTCTATGTGCTGGCCGATGGCGACACGAAGATCGAAAGCAGCGAAGGCGTCAACGTCATCCGCATGCCCGAACACTACGGCGTGCTGTCACCCATCCTGCACGTGGTGCCGCTGCAGCTGCTGTCGTATCACACGGCATGTGCGCGGGGCACGGATGTGGACAAACCACGCAACCTGGCCAAGAGCGTCACCGTGGAGTAAGTGGGCCTGGGGCCATGCACACGCCAAGCCATCAGCTCATGGCCTTGAGCTTGGCGGTCAATTCAGTGGTGGGCACCAGGTCTGCCTGGGTCCAGATTTTGTTCAGCGCATGTTCTTGGTCGCAAGTGCAAGCGAGCTGGCTGAGGGATGCGTGGTCGTGGACATGGATGTGTCCCCTGTTCAGGCGGATGCAGCCTTGGGCTTCAAATTGGTTGAGCACCAGGGTCACACGTTCACGCCGTATGCCAAGGGCGTTGGCCAGTTCATTGTGCGTGATGGCAATGGTGTCGACAGGCTCGCACTGCCCGTAGTTCATCAACCACCGGGCGATTTGTTGGCTGGCCGTATGGAAGGTTCGGCATGCGATGTTTTTGGCCATTTCTTCCATCATGATGCGTGTGGCCATCAAGGACATGAGCAAGACCCCTTCGGCACGCAGCAATTCTTGTGTGAGGATGTGCGTTGGGCAGCGATAGGCAAAGCCGGGCTTGCGCACGATGGCTTTGTAAAAACTGCCGCGTTGGGGTGTTCCTGTGCCGAAGAGGCCTCGTCGCCCTAACAGGTAGATGTCGGTGCTGACACCTGCCTCCAGCTCCACTTGCGCCGACACGGTGCACGTGGTGGGAAAGTAAATGCCTGTGTATGGCTTGCCGGTATGAAAGATTTCCGTGCCCGATGACAGGCCCACCAGTTCCAAGTGCGGGGCGAGTCTTTCGTAATCGGGCTCTGGCAGTGACGCCAGTAGCATATTGAGTTTTGGCGAATGCATGCACTATTTAAATTGTTATTTATGATTTTGACAAAAATTCATCCAAAAATATTGACGCAAGTCATGATGCAAGAGGACGAAAAACTTGACCCTTGAGACAGCTGCCATTCACGTCGAGACCTCCCCGGTCCACGGTCAAGGTGTCTTTGCTGCGCGCCACATGGCCGCAGGCGAGACGGTGATCGAGTACGTGGGCGAGCGCATCTCGATGGCCGAGGCGATTGCGCGTCACCCGCACGACCCGAGTGACCCGAACCACACGTTTTACTTTCAGCTGGACAACGGGGATGTGATCGACGCGGTGCGCCAGGGCAATGCGTCCAAATGGATCAACCATTCCTGCCGCCCCAACTGCGTGCCTGACGAAGTCAAAGGGCGCATCTTCATCAAGACACGCAGGCCGGTGTTTCGCGGTGAAGAGTTGACCTTCGACTACGGGCTGGTGAGCGATGAGCCCATGACCGAAGCCCTCAAGGCCCGCTATGCCTGTCGATGCGGGGCCAAGAAGTGCCGGGGCACGATGCTGGCTTCGGTGATAGATTCAAAACCATGAACCCTTTGTCTGAACTCTTGGCCCAGCGGACCTATGTCCGCTTTTTGCTGGCCCGCCTGAGTGGCCTGACGGCCAACCAGATGCTGATGGTGGCGGTGGCCTGGCACATGTACGAGCTGACGTCGAGCGCTTGGGACCTGGGGCTGGTGGGCTTGTTCCAGTTTGTGCCGGCTTTGCTGGTCACCTTGCCTGCGGGCCATGTGGTGGACCGCTTTCACCGGGGCCGCATTTATGCGTTGTGCATGCTGGTGCAAGCCTTGGTGGCTGCCGTTTTGGTGGCGGCCACGCAGGGGCATTGGGCCACGCGTGAGTGGTTGTTGGCGGTGTCGGTGGTGCTGGGCACGGCGCGGGCGTTTCAGATGCCGGCGCAGCAGGCTTTGACGCCTTTGCTGGTGCCGCAGCGTTTGCTCTCGCGTGCTGTGGCCCTGAGTTCGAGCAGTGTGCAAGTCGGTGTGATCGCGGGACCGGCTTTGGGCGGTTTGCTCTTTGCCTACGGGGCGGTCACGGTGTATGCCGTTTGCACCGCCTTGTTGTTGCTGGCGGGGGTGATGACGCTGTTTGTGCACTACACCCACAAGCCGCCCACACAGGCCCCCAGTTTTCAGAGTTTTGTGGCGGGTCTGGTGTTTGTGTGGCGGCACAAGGTGCTGTTGGGGGCCACCACGCTGGACATGTTTGCCGTGTTGCTGGGCGGGGCGGTGGCTTTGCTGCCGATCTATGCGCGGGACATTTTGCATGTGGGTCCGGCGGGCTTGGGCTTGCTGCGTTCCGCGCCTGCGGCCGGGGCATTGCTCATGTCCTTGGCGCTGACGCGCTGGCCGCTGGAGCGGCATGTGGGGCCGCGCTTGCTGATGGCGGTGGCCGTGTTTGGGCTGGCCACCGTGGTGTTTGGCATGTCGTCGCATTTTTGGTTGTCGGTGCTGGCGCTGGCGGTCACGGGCGCGGCCGACAACATCAGCGTGGTGGTGCGCATCACCGTGATGCAACTGGAGACGCCCGATGAGATGCGGGGCCGGGTGGCGGCGGTCAATTCGATCTTCATCGGCGCGTCCAACCAGTTGGGCGAGTTTGAGTCGGGCACCGTGGCGGCTTGGGCTGGGCCCGAGTTTTCGGCCATCAGCGGCGGGCTGGGCACGGTGCTGGTCGCGGCTTTGTGGTGGCGCTTGTTCCCCGGCCTGGCCCGGCGAGACCATTTGAGTCGCGCCGTTTCTTGATGCACATCAAGCCGCATGTGCGGCGCAGGCCCCAAGCTCGGGTTTTCTTTTGGGTACATCCTGCACATGAGTGGTTGGCCTTTTTCCAAGCTGCGCACCCGCGCGGCTGATGCAAGCAGCGCTCGGGCCTGCGAGCTGACGCCAGCTTATTGGAGCCGGACGGTGGACGACTTGCAGCAGCAAGTGCAGTCCGGGCCTGCCGGTTTGTCTGCAGCGCAAGCGGCCCTGCGCCTGGCGCGCGATGCGCACAACAGCCTGGACACACAGCCGCGCACCTCGGCTGCAGGCTTGTTGTTCAGCCAGTTCAAGAGTCCTTTGGTCGTGATCCTGATCGTGGCGGCCATCATTTCTTTGGTGGCGGGCGAATGGATCGATGCCAGCGTGGTGCTGGCCATTGTGTTGGGCAGCACCTTGCTGGGCTTTGCGCAGGAGTTCATCGCGGGCAACGCGATTGACAAGTTGCGCAGCCAGGTGCTGATCCACTCGAGTGTGCTGCGCGACGCTCAGGTGAGCGTGCAGTCCTCCGGGACCGTTGTGCAAGGCGATGTGGTGCTGTTGTCGGCGGGCAGCTTGATCCCGGCCGATGGGGTGGTGCTGTCGGCCAAGGATTTTTTCATCAACCAGGCGGTGCTCACCGGCGAGACCTTTCCGGTGGAAAAAAAGCCCGGCCAAGTCAGCGCCGATGCCAGCCTGAGTGAGCGCAGCAACTGCGTCTTCATGGGCACCAGCGTGAGCAGTGGCACGGCCCGCATGCTGGTGGTGCAGACCGGCAAGGCCACGGTGTTTGGGCAGATCGCGGGCAAGCTGGCCTTGCGTCCGCCGCTCACCGAGTTCGAGCGGGGTGTGCAGCGCTTTGGCTTTTTGCTCACCCGCATCATGCTGGTCATGGTGGTGGTGGTTTTGGCCATCAACATGTTGATGCACAAACCGCCGATGGACTCGCTCTTGTTTGCGCTGGCGTTGGCCGTCGGCCTGACGCCCGAGTTGTTGCCCGCGATTGTGAGCATCACCTTGTCGCACGGGGCCAAGCGCATGGCCAAGTTGGGGGTGATTGTGCGCAAGCTCAATGCGATTGAAAACCTCGGCGGCATGGACGTGTTGTGCACCGACAAGACCGGCACGCTGACGCTGGGGGTGGTGCAGCTCGATGGTGCTTTGGACGCGCTGGGGCTCAGCAGCGAGGCGGTTTTGCAAAGCGCGGCGTTCAACGCGCACTTCCAGTCGGGGCTGGCCAATCCGCTGGACGAGGCGGTGCTGGCGGCGGCAGCCAAGGCCCAGATCGACCTGAGCGCAGTGCGCAAGGTCGATGAGATCCCCTATGACTTTGTGCGTAAGTGCTTGTCGGTGGTGGTGCAGACGCCGGGGGACGGGTGCAGGCTGATCACCAAAGGGGCGCTCGACAAAGTGCTGGCCGTGTGCACGCACTGTGGGCCTGAGGCTTGGCCTTTGGATGCGACGCAGCGCGAACGCCTCCATGCCTTGTTTGAGGCATGGAGTGCGCAGGGCTACCGGGTGCTGGGCGTGGCCTCCCGGATGGTGGATGAGCGCCAGCAGCCCTATGGCCGTGGCGATGAGCGGGATTTGAATTTCGATGGCTTCTTGCTGTTCATGGACCCGCCCAAGGCCGATGTGCGGCCCACCATTGCCGATTTGGCCCAGCGGGGTGTGGGTTTGAAGATCATCACCGGCGACAACGCCTTGGTGGCCCGCCATGTGGCCCAGGCCGTGGGTTTGGCTTGCGAGCGTGTCGTCACCGGGCGCGAACTCAACGACATGGGCGACGAAGCCCTGATGCATGTGGCACGTCAGGCCACGGTGTTTGCCGAGGTGGACCCCAACCAGAAAGAGCGCATCATCCTGGCGCTGCAAAAAACTGGGCACGTGGTCGGCTACATGGGCGATGGCATCAACGATGCACTGGCTTTGCGGGCGGCCGATGTGGGCATCTCGGTGGACACGGCCGTCGACGTGGCCAAGGACGCAGCCGACTTTGTGCTGCTCAGCAAAGACCTGGGCATTTTGAGTCAGGGCATCGACGAGGGGCGCGTCACGTTTGCCAACACCTTGAAGTACATCCTGGCCACCATCAGCGCCAACTTCGGCAACATGTTCAGCATGGCGGCGGCCTCTGTCTTTTTGCCTTTTTTACCGCTGCTGGCCTCGCAGGTTTTGCTCAACAATTTCATGGCCGACATCCCGGCCACCACCATTGCGGGCGACCGTGTGGACCCCGAATGGGTGGCCCGGCCCCGGCATTGGGACACGCTGTTCATCCGCAATTACATGGTGGTGTTTGGCCTGATCAGTTCCATTTTTGATTTCTTGACCTTTGCCGTGTTGCTCTTGATTTTTCATGCGGCACCGCAAGAGTTTCGCACCGGCTGGTTCATCGAGTCCTTGTTGACCGAGTTGGTCATCGCTTTGGTGGTGCGCACACGCAGGCCGTTTTTCCGCAGTCGGCCTGGCAAGTGGTTGTTGCGCAGTTCGCTGGTGATGATGGTGTTGGCTTTGGCCATGCCCTATGGGCCTTGGGCGGGGGTGTTCGGTTTTGTGCCGCTGCCCCTGGCGCTGATGCTGGGTGTGATCGGCCTGACCTTGGGCTATGTGGGGGTGGTCGAGTTGGCCAAGAAGCGCTTTTATGCGCGGGTTGACCAACACGGGCAGACTTGATCAGTGTTTGCGGGCGCGCAGCCACCAGTCCATGGCCAGCGCCACGGCGGCACCCGTGCCTGCGGCGAGCATGACCGATTTGAAGGGTTTGTCCTGGATGTAGTGCTGCGCCACTTCGCTGACATGGTGGGTCTGTTGCGACAGTTTTTGCCGCGCTTGTGTGGCCATGTCGGTGCCGGTGTGGGGCAAGTCTTGCAGCGCGTCGCTGACACGGTCGACCATCTTGTTCAGTGTGGCCTTGATGTCTTGCGCGTTGTTGCTGGCGCACGATGTCGCACAGGACGCTGGCGTGGTGCGGTCAGCGGTGTCTTTGGCGGTCAGTAATTCGGTCATGAAAAGCCTTTGCAGTGATGGATGAAGAGAGACATGCACTGTAAAAACCGTGTGCGCCGCTGTCTGTGGTGCGGCGAACCGAATGGGCGTCAGTCAGCTTGGGCGCTGCTGCGTTTGATCTCGCGCAACATGAAAAGGTAGAGGCTTTCGACCTTGTCGCGTGCCCAGGGCGTGCGGCGCAAAAACTTCAGGCTGGAGCCCACGCTGGGCTCGTGTGTGAAGCAGCGGATGGGGATCAGGCGCCCCAGCGCTTGCCAGCCGTAATGGTCGGCCAGTTGCGTGACGATCATCTCCAGCGTCAGGCCATGCAAGGGGTTGCGCGGTTGCGCGGGTTTTTCAATCGGATTCATGACGGCGGTGTCGGTCAAAGTGGTGTGCAGCGATTGTCGACCATGTCGCACCCTGGGGTGCAAACCGTGAGCTGTCGCACCGACAACTCTGACGGCCATCTTTACCGTAGGGGTGTGGCTGGGCTTGTGCCCAAGCTGTTCACCGACAAGGAGTTCACCTTGACCCGTCAAAATTTGGGGACCGCTTTGGGTGCCCTGAGCGCGGTCCATGCCCATTGAGGTGCTGACCGCCGCTGAGCTGCGTGTGCGTGTGGATGCCGCTGGGCTGGGGTTTACCGACACCTCGCAGCTGCAACATTTGCCTTTGCCCTGGATTGGCCAGGACCGCGCCGAAGAGGCCGCCCGCTTTGGCATGGAGATGGCGCAGCCTGACTACAACCTGTTTGTGCTTGGCGAGGTGGGCAGTGGCCGCACCACCTTGCTCGGCCAGATGATGCGGGCGCAGGCGGCGCACAGAGCGGTGCCGCCAGACCTGTGTTACCTGCACAATTTTGAGGAAGAGGAGCGCCCCCTGGCTTTGCGCATGCCCGCTGGCCAAGGGCGGCAGTTGCGCCAGTTGATGACCCAGTTGGCCAAGCGTTTGCAGGCCGAAATTCCCAAGCGCCTGGCGCAGGACGATTTCAAGGCCGAGAGCCAGCGCATCGAGCAGGCCTGCACGCAAGAAAAAGACCGAGGCTATGCCGAGCTCAGTGCGTATGCCGAGGCCCACAGCTTTGGCTTGATGCGCGACGAGGGCCACATGGTGTTCACGCTCAAGAACGACAAAGGCGAGCCGGTGACCGCTGGCGAGGCCTTGGCGCGCACCCAGGCGCAACGCGTGGCGGTCGAGCAGGCCGAAGAAGCCTTGCGCAGCGAGATCAGCCGTTATCTGGAAAAAGTGCAGGCCATGGAACGGGTTATGAACGAGGGCTTGTCGGCCTTGCGCCGGCAGACCATCAAGCCCTTGCTGGAGCATGAGTTGCAGCTGGTGCGCAATGGCTTGCAGGCCTCGTTGCGCGACGATGTGCGCCTGGGGCAATTTTTGGCGCAGGTGCAGCATGCGGTGCTGGAGGCGCTGGAGTTGTTTCAGCCGGGCGAGGATGAGGCGGTGCGCTTGCAGGCGTTGGAGCAGGTGCTGCTGCTCTTGCGTGTGAACGTGGTGGTGGACAACCACGGGCTGCAGGGTGCGCCAGTGATTCTGGAAGACAACCCCTTGTTTCGCAATCTGTTTGGCAGCATCGAATACGCCTCCGATGGGGAGGCTTTGTTGACCGATTTTTCGCACATCCGCGCGGGCAGTTTGCTCCGGGCGCATGGGGGCTTTTTGATGCTGCATTTGCGCGACCTGCCGGCCGATGAGCCGGTCTGGGAAAAGCTGCGCCGCTTTGTGCGCAGCGGGCGTTTGCAGATCGAGGAGCCGGGCATGATGCACGCGCCGGTGGCGGCGGTCTCGCTGGAGCCGGAGGCGGTGGATGTGCAGGTGAAGATTGTCCTGATCGCTTCGGTGGACGAGTATTACGCGGTGCAGGCCGCAGACCCGGAGTTTGCGCGGCGCTTTCGTTGCAAGGTGGATTTTGCCGAGAGCTTTGTGGCCACGCCCGAGTCGGCCCAGGCCACGGCGGTCTTTGTGGCGCAGGTGTGCCAGCGCAAGGGCTTGCTGCATTTTGCGGCCGAGGCGGTGGCGGCACTCATTGAAGAGTCGCATCGGCAGGCCCAGGACCAGCGCAGGCAAAGTGCGTTGTTTGCGCTGTCCGAAGCCCTGGTGATGGAAAGCTGCGGTGTGGCGCAGCGCCGTATGGCGCCTGTCGTGCAGGCGGTCGATGTGCAAGCGGCCTTGTGTGCCCGCAAGCGCAGGCTCAATTACCCCGAGCAGCGTTTGCAGGACACACTGGCCGATGGTGAGCGCCTGATTGAAGTCGGCGGCGAGCGCGTGGCCCAGCTCAATGGTTTGTCGGTGGTGGACCTGGGGGACTACAGCTTTGGCTTTCCGGTGCGTGTGACGGCGCGCACGTATGCGGGTGAAGACGGCTTGCTCAACATTGAGCGCGAGGTCGAGTTGTCAGGGCCGATCCATGACAAAGGGGTGCTGATCTTGCACAGCCATTTGTCGGCTTTGTTCGCGCACATCGCGCCGCTGGCCTTGAATGCGGCGGTGGTGTTCGAGCAGGAGTACGGTGGCGTTGAAGGCGACTCGGCATCGTGCGCGGAGTTTTATGCTTTGCTGTCGAGTCTGGCCGATGTGCCGATGCGACAAGGCATTGCGGTCACGGGTGCGATCAACCAGCACGGCGAGATCTTGCCAGTGGGGGGCATCAACGAGAAGATCGAAGGCTACTTCCGCAGCTGCGAGCTGCTGGGCCTGGACGGGCAACAGGGGGTTTTGATCCCGGCACGCAATCGGCGTCACCTCATGCTGGACGCGCAGGTGGTGGACGCGGTGGCGCAGGGTCGCTTTCACATTTACACCGCCGACGAGGTGGGTGAGGGCATGGCCTTGCTCACCGGCGTGGCCTTTGGCGCGCCCTGCGCCAAGGCTTATGCGCCTGATTCGGTGTTGGGTCGCGCACAGAAAAAATTGCAGGCGTTTCGCCAAGCCTGCATGGCTTTGAATGGGCACCTTGCGCCTGCACCAGACACACGTGCAAGGCGTCAGCGACGTTGAAGCCATGGGTCTGCAGTACTGGTTTGGAAGTAAAGCCATTGCCCAATACTGAGGATTACTTTGTACGGGCGTCGAACCTAAGCTGATGGCATGGTCGGTGCTGTCTCTCATCGAGACCGTGCCGGTGTCTCCGCCCTGCGTGGACTTCTGAGTGAAGGATGAACCGATGTGCATTGAGCTGGTGCTGGCTGACCCTTATCCCGTCATGTTGGATGGTTTGAGTCATGTGTTTCATGACACATCGGAGTTTTCCGTCAAGACCTGTGTTCACCATGGCGATGCCGCATTGCAGGCGGTGCGGCATCACCGGCCTCACATTCTGGTCATGGATTTGTCGTTGACCCAAAGCAGCGGTTTGTCCTTGTTGCAGGAGCTGCGTTCATCTGACATCCAGACCTTGCCTGTGGTCTTCACCGGTGCGCCGATTGGCGAGGTCATGCAGGCCATTGACCTGGGGGTGCAAGGGCTGGTGTCCAAAGAAAAGTCCAAGCAGGTCTTGTCACGTTGCATCAAGACGGTTCATGAAGGCGGGCAATGGCTGGACCGCGATCTGACGGTCAAAACCATGTCTTTGTTGCTGGAGCAGCAAAAGAAAAATGCGCAGGCCTCGCATGTGCTCACGCCGCGTGAGTTGATGGTGGCACGCATGGTGACCGAGGGCTGGCCCAACAAAAAAATCGCCAACAAATTGTTCATCAGCGAAGGCACGGCCAAGCTGCATTTGCACCACGTTTACCAAAAACTCAATTGCCCAGGCCGCATGTCCTTGCAGCGTTTCATGCAGGACCACGGCTTGATGTGAGCGCCGCACTCGTGGAGTGCGGCATGTCGAAAACCATGAAAGGAATTGCCATGAGCGATGAAAACCAGTTGATCGAGTCGGCCTATGCGCAGCATGTGAGCGAGCATTTTCGCCGTGCGTCTGAAGAGTTGTTGCATGCGTATCAGCGCAACAAAGAGGCCAGCCGCCACCATGAGGCCGGTGCTTTCAGGGCCGCTTTGCACCACGTCAAGTTGTCCAAACACCATGCGTTCAATGCGCATGAACATTTGAAAGAAGCCTTGCTGATCACTGAAAAGATCGGGGCCATCGATGGCCCTTTGTCGGTGCGCGGTGCGGCGTCATCGGGGCTTCAATGACCACTGTTGTAAACAGCGCACATCGCCTTGCTATGTGCTACACCGCACAGTCAAAAAGTGTGGGGTTTTTTATACTGGCCTCTGTATACGAGGTTATGTGTAATAAACCAATGCATAAGAAGGACGCTCTACCTGCTTGCGATGGACGGATACCCGATTGAAGATGGGTCGCGAAAGGATTGAACATGTCGATACGCGTTTTATTGTCTTCCAAGCACAAGGTGGTTTCCGAAGGGATTGCCGCCGTATTGCGAACCCACCATGACATGAACTTGGTGGGCATTTCGGAAAACACCGAACGCACTCAAGCGCTGTGTGATGAAACCCATCCCGATGTGGTGCTGATAGGCATCCATTCCAACGGCGTGCAGGAACGAGACCTGATGCAAAAGATCTCGCATGCCTCGGCACCGCGCCACATCGTGGCGTATTCCAGTGAGTCCGATCGCCACGGCATCATCGAAATTCTGGACGCGGGGGCCAAGGCCTATGTGTCCACGACCAGCAGCATCGATGAGCTGATGTCGGCGATCCGCGCTGCCGCAGCGGGGCGCACTTTTTTGTGCCAATCGGCCGCCAGCCAAATGATGGAAAGCGTGCGCCAGTCCCGCGCGGGGGACAGCGCGGTGCGTTCGCATTTGGGCGGGCGTGAGGAGCAGGTGTTGCGCCTGATTGCCGATGGGTATTCGTCCAAAGAAATTGCCCGCAATTTGCAGATCGCCCCCAGCACCGTGGAGGTGCACCGCCGCAACATCATGCGCAAGGTGGGCTTGCACAAGGTGGCCGATTTGACGCGTTACGCCATCCGCAATCAGATGGTGTCGGTGTAAAGCTTCAGCATTGCAGCAGCTTGGCAGGGTGCTGCAGCAGGCGTTCGTATTCCTCGTGAATGACGTCGTAGCATTCGCAGACCCTGTTTTCGAGTTGAGCGCGGTCCAGTACGGTGATGCGGCCGCGTGCGTATTGGATCACGCCGTCCACCATCAGGCGTTTGGCTGCCAGCGTCACGCCTTCGCGTCGCACCCCCAGCAATTCGGACATGAGCTCGTGGGTCATCGCGATGGTGTCGCCTTCCAAACGGTCCAGGGTGAGCAAGAGCATGCGGCACAGTTGCTGGTCCAGCGTGTGGTGACGGTGGCATACACCGATCTGGGCCATTTGCGTGATCATGGCTTGTGTGTAGAGCAAAAACAGGCGCTGCACCTGCTGGTCTTGGGTGAAGCTGCCCAGCACCACACTCAAAGGCACGCGCACGGCTTGCCCTGCGGTCTGCACAATGGCCCGGTTGTGGGTTTTGCCCCCGCCCATGAGCTGGTACATGCCGATCAACCCTTCCCGGCCGGTCATGACCACCTCGGTGGAGGCACCGTTGCTCAGCACATAGATCCAGGAGACGATGGCCGTCGTTGGAAAGAACACATGCCCGAGGATGGCCCCCGGTTCGTACAACACTTTGCCCATGGGCAGGTCGATGATGTCAAAGTGGGGTGCCCATTCGTGGTAAGTCGATTCGGGCAATAAAGCAAGAATATGGTTTTTGTGAAATTGCCTTGACATAGGCACTTTTTATGAATTTGACATCTTTCAAATTTATCAGGGTTTACCCTTTCAATGTGTTCGATATCGCACATTGTTGGTGCAATGTGGTGTCAAACCTACGCTTGGACACCCTTCAGACGGCCGTTTGTACTTTGGCTTGGGCCAGTTGGGTCAGGCCTTTGAGATCAAGAATGTTCAGGGATCCCCGTTTGTAATGGAGCAAGCCTTTGTCTTTGAGCTCCATGGCCGCGAGGGTGATGCTGACACGACGCACACCCAGCATGCGGGCCAACTGGTCGTGGGTCAGGTTCAGCTGCAGTGAGCCTGAGCGCTGGGCACACAGCACCAGCCAAGCGGCCAGCCGGGTCAGCACATCGTCGTATTGGACCGATGCCGTCGTGTTGGCCAAGTCCTGGGTCATTTGCCAAAGGTAACGGGCGACCACCCACAGCATGGAGGGGTGCTTGCGCAGCAGCGCTTGCAGTTGTGTGCTGGAGGTGCACCAGGCGCTGCCTGCGCATTGGACTTCGTAGCGCAAACGTGTGTTGCTTTGGCCCAGCACTGCGCCCAAACCAGCGGCCCCCTCTGAGCCCAGCATGCCCACAGCCAGTCGGCTTTGTTTTTCAGGTTCAACCCAGAGCGTGACACAGCCAGAGATCAAAAAATAGACCTGATCCGCATCCTCCGAGCCCGTAAGGCACAGGGTTTGTCCTTCAGTCAGCGCAGCAGGCAGGCAAATTTCTTGCAGGCGGTCCCGATCTTCTTCGGACAGCTGATGAATGAGACCGTTGCTTGAAAATTTCACAAGAATGCACCCGGCGGCACGGTGGAGTAGCGTGGCATTTCTGCAAATACCCAAAAGTCAGCAGAAATCAAACAGTTTGAATGGCTAACAAGTATATGTCGCAATGATTCTGAAGATAACCATGAATTTCCTGAAAATATGTTCGATACAGAACATAAGATAATGCGGTTCTTAAAAACACAAAATTCTTTGCAGTGACGATTTTTTCGGTTGCTGAAGATTTCAAGGCTTTGACATTGCGCACTCAAAATTCGCTGCTGGACCTGTTGCTCCAGGACATTCCTCGGGCTTCGGACTTTGAAATGGAGCGTGTCTTCTTGCCTCAGGGCACTTTGACCTTGTCCAGTGAGGTGTACTTTCCGCAAGATGCTTTGTTGACGCTGGCCCATGCCAGTCCCAGTCGACCGGCGGTAGATGTGGCCGTGGTGGGGCGTCATGCCTGTGCAGGACCTGCGGACCTGTGGGGTGCGCAGATGCAAACGGCTGTGATGGTGCCCGGTCATGCCTACCGTTTGAATTGGGCGGGCATCCGGGCCCATGCGCAGCAATATTCGGCATGGTTGTGGCACACCACAGCGGCCACGCATGGGCAGATGGAGCAAATGGCGCAGACCGCTTTTTGTGTGCAGCACCACCAGGCCACACAGCGTCTGGCCAGCTGGCTGCTCATGTGTCTGGCGCAATACGGCGGGGATGATTTGGCGCTGCCGCTGGCCTTGTTACCCGCTTTGATTCGGCATGATGAGGATGATTTTCAAGTGGCCGTGTTGGCATTGGAGGCGCAAGCTGCCATGGCGTTGCGTGATGAACACATTCAGCATCTCCATGCCGATCGCCTCGCCGCCGTGGCTTGCCGTTGTCACGCCGTGGTCAGGCACACAGCTGATGTGCCACCGCTTCAGCCACTTTGATGCCGTCCACACCGGCCGACAAAATCCCGCCTGCGTAGCTCGCGCCTTCGCCAGCTGGGTACAGGCCACGGGTGTTGAGGCTCTGAAAATCATCACCGCGCGGGATGCGCAAAGGTGAAGAGGTGCGCGTTTCCACGCCAGTCATGACTGCATCCGGCATGTCGTAGCCTTTGATCTTGCGGCCAAAGACCGGCAGCGCGTCGCGCATGGCGGCCACAGCGTAGTCGGGCAACACATCGGCCAAGTCGCCCAGCTTGACACCGGGCTTGTAGGAGGGCAGCACGCTGTCCCAGCTGCTGGAGGGGCGCTGTGCCAAAAAGTCACCCACCAGCTGGCCGGGTGCTTCGTAGGTACCGCCGCCCACTTCAAAAGCACGGCTCTCCAGTTGGCGCTGCAGCACGATGCCCGACAAGGGGTGCGGCACGGGCGGCTGTTGGCTGGCCAAGGCCTGCGCCTCTTGCGCCAGCTGCGCGCCAAGGGTCTCGCCAAAAGCAGCTTGCCATGCCGAGGTCTCCAGCGGGTAGTCGGGCGGGTCGATGCCCACCACCATGCCGGCGTTGGCATTGCGCTCGTTGCGCGAGTATTGGCTCATGCCATTGGTGACCACGCGGCCGGGCTCGCTGGTGGCGGCCACCACGGTGCCGCCGGGACACATGCAAAAGCTGTAAACCGCACGGCCGTTGGACGCATGGTGCACCAGCTTGTAGTCGGCCGCGCCCAGCAGCGGGTGGCCTGCGTGACGGCCCCAGCGGGCTTGGTCGATCACGCTTTGCGGGTGTTCGATGCGCACGCCAATCGAAAATGCCTTGGCCTGCAGCGCCACGCCGCGTTGGTGCAGCATGACAAAGGTGTCGCGTGAGCTGTGGCCCAGGGCCAGCACCACATGGCGTGTGGCCAGCGTGTGGCTTTGGCCCGTGGTTTGGTCCAGCACTTGCAGGCCGGTGATTTGGTGACCGCCGTCTGCGGGTGAGCGCAACACATCGGTCACGCGCTGCTCGAAACGGATCTCGCCGCCCAGAGCCGTGATCTGTTCGCGGATGTGCTCGACCACCTTGACCAGCTTGAAGGTGCCAATGTGCGGGTGCGCCGCAAACAAAATGTCGGCAGGCGCACCGGCCTTGACGAATTCGTCCATCACCTTGCGGCCCAGATGGCGCGGGTCCTTGATTTGGCTGTAGAGCTTGCCGTCGCTGAAGGTGCCTGCGCCGCCCTCGCCAAACTGCACATTGCTCTCTGGGTTGAGGGTTTGCTTGCGCCACAGGCCCCAGGTGTCTTTGGTGCGCTGACGCACCTTCTTGCCTCGCTCCAACACGATGGGCTTGAAACCCATCTGCGCCAGGCTCAGCGCCGCAAACATGCCGCAAGGCCCAAAGCCCACCACCACCGGCCGTTCGCCTTCTTGTGCACCAAAGCCTGCGGGCGCATGGCAAGGCGCATGCCAGGTCATGTCGGGCGTGGGCTGGATGTGCGGGTTTTTCTCGAACGTGTGCAACAGGGCTGCTTCGGTCTGTGGATCGGCCAGCGTGATGTCCACGATGAACACCGCCAGCAATTCGGCCTTGCGGGCGTCAAAGCTGCGCTTGAACACCTGCACGGTGGCGATGTCGGTTTCAGCGATGCCCAGCGCCTTCGCCGCCAATTGGCGCAGTGCGGCTTCGGGGTGCGGCGGCGGGATGCGGTCTTCGTCGGTTTCAGATGGTGCGTCGGCAGCGCGACGCACTTCGACGGGCAGGGCCGTGAGCGGGAGTTTGAGTTCGGAAATGCGGATCATGGTCGTGGCTTGTGGTTATCAAGCAAGAAGACGTGATTATCTCAGGCGAAGGACAAATCAGTGCACTGCCCTAAGCGATCAATCGCCGGCAGGGCTCGCATTAGCGAAGACCGCCACCTGACGTAGGAGCCGCACCCCGTGCGCGATGATTCCTTGGCCTCAGGCAGGCAAGAAACCTTCGATCGACAGGTAACGCTCGCCAGTGTCGTAGTTGAAACCCAGCACCGTGGCACCCGCAGGCAGCTCGGGCAGTTTTTGTGCGATGGCGGCAAGGGTCGCGCCGGACGAAATGCCGACCAGCAAACCTTCTTCACGCGCCGAGCGGCGTGCGTATTCGCGGGCGGCTTCGGCATCGACCTGGATCACGCCGTCGAGCACGCTGGTGTCGAGGTTCTTGGGGATGAAGCCCGCACCAATGCCCTGGATGGGGTGTGGTGCGGGCGCTCCGCCCGAGATCACGGGCGAAGCCGCAGGCTCGACCGCGAACACCTTGAGCTTGGGAAACTTGGCTTTCAGCACACGCGCCGTGCCTGTCAGGTGGCCGCCCGTGCCCACGCCGGTGATGAGGGCATCGATGCCATCCGGGAAGTCGGCCAGGATCTCTTGCGCGGTGGTGCGCACATGCACGTCGATGTTGGCAGGGTTTTCAAATTGCTGGGGCATCCAGGCACCGGGCGTGCTGGCCACGAGTTCTTCAGCGCGTGCGATCGCGCCCTTCATGCCTTTTTCGCGGGGCGTCAGGTCAAAGGTCGCGCCATAAGCCAGCATCAGGCGGCGGCGCTCGATGCTCATGCTGTCGGGCATGACCAGCACCAGCTTGTAGCCCTTGACGGCCGCCACCATGGCCAGGCCGATGCCGGTGTTGCCCGAAGTGGGCTCGATGATGGTGCCGCCGGGCTTCAGGGCACCGGACTTTTCGGCGTCTTCGATCATGGCCAGCGCGATGCGGTCTTTGACCGAGCCGCCGGGGTTGCTGCGCTCGGACTTGATCCACACGTTGGTGTCAGCGCCAAACAGGCGGTTGATACGCACATGGGGTGTGTTGCCGATGGTGGCGAGGATGTTTTGAGCTTTCATGCTGGGTCTCCAATCTGAACGAAAAAAACATTGTGCGCGAAAGTTCAGACCTTTTGCGGCATGAGCTTATGCCCGCAGGCGATAATCGACGGGTGAAGCTCGCCAGACCGCCGCTGGTGCAATCTCCGAAAGGAGGCACTGGAGGAACGTCCGGACTGCACAGGACAGCGTAGGAGGCAACGCCTCTCCACCGTGAGGTGAGGATCAGAGCAACAGAGACGAGCCGATTCAGTTCGGGTGAAACGGGCAATCTCTACGCGCAGCAATACCAAGTAGGCCAACGTTGATGTGGTTCCGCAGAGTTGGCGGGTAGGTAGCATCGAGCCGGGTGGGCGACCCCCGGCCCAGAGTAATGGCGGTCACGCAGCGGGCAACCGCTGTGCACAGAATCCGGCTTATCGGTGAGCTTCACACTTTTTTCAGACAACAAAAAACCCGCCAAGGCGGGTTTTTTATTGTCCTTTGCAGACCTCAGCCGCGTGAGGGCATCAAGGTACTGGCCAAGGCGAACACCGAATTGGGCGCGGTGATTTTCAGGGTGCTTTTGGGCTTGGCGAACACGCCGCGCTTGACCGCAGGCTGCGGCGCGGGCTCGACCGCCACCCCTTTGGCGCGTTGCTCCGCCACCAGCTGGCGCAGGCTGATCGATTGCAGGTGGCTCAGCATTTTTTCGTTCAGGCTGGCCCACAGCTCGCTGCTCATCCAGCCGCCTTCAGCAGCCAGTTCTTCTTCAGAGGGGGCGTCCACGGCACCGACGATGTCGGCCATGGTGATTTTTTCGGCCGTGCGGGCCAGCGAATAACCGCCGCCGGGGCCGCGGGTGCTTTCGACCAGGCCTTGCTGGCGCAGCTTGCTGAACAGCTGCTCAAGGTAGGACAGCGAAATCTGGTGGCGCACGCTGATGGCGGCCAATGACACGGGGCCGCGGTCTTCGCGCAGGGCCACGTCGATCATGGCGGTCACGGCAAAACGGCTTTTGGTGCTCAAACGCATGGTGTCTTCCTTTCTGCGTAATCAAGGCTTTCTGGGCCTTTTGGCGCTGCCTGACTGCGGGGTCTGCAGTGGCAGCTTGGTTCTGATTTTCTCAGACAGATCCAGCATATTGGGATTGCACGTGTCAATTCAAGGGTAAATCCTGTGTAAATTTGTCGGAAATCAAACCGAGGGGCTCAGAACCGCTCGAAACCTTCGAGTTGACGCCATTGGCCGGGCTCCAGCGGGGCCAGGCTGATGCGCCCCACGCGCTGGCGGCGCAGGTCCTGCAGAGGGCATTGCTGGTCCAGCCATCGGCCCAGCTCCAGGCCATCGGTGTCTTTGCCCGCAATGCGCAGCACGGTGACGGTGTCGGTTTGGCGGTTGATGCTGGCCCGCAGGCCGGGGCCGTTCAGGGCTTTGATCAGGCCTTCGGGCACTTCGCCGCCGAGGGTGGCCATCCATTCTTGCTCCATTGGGCTGCGCCGGTCTTCCAAGTGACGCAGCACGCCCACATCGTCCGAAAAAATGCACAGGCCACTGGCCGGTGCGGGCAGGGGCATGGCGATCTGCAGTTTGGCCAGGCGCTCTTTGCCCCACAGGCCCGCTTGCGGGGCTTTGAGTCCGGCGATTTTTTGCAGCCAGCTGTGGGTGCCGCCCAGGTCCGCAGGTTTGTGGACCACCAGGGTCAAAGGGGCCAGCGCGGCCATGGAGACCATGCGGTTGACCGTGAGGGTTTCGTTTTTTACGCGCCGGGCCGGGTCGGTCACCACTTGGCCGGCCACTTGCACGCCGCCGGCCACGATCAGGGCTTCGGCTTCGCGGCGCGAGCAGTTTTGCTCGGCGGCCACACGTTTGGCCAGGCGGATGCCTTCGTCAGAGAGATGCATCGGGGCTTTCAAGTCAGTTGTTCGCGGATGTGGTCCACATGCGCTTGCAGGGATCGGGCGGCCACCGGCCACAGGCGGGGCGGCACGTCGTCGTAGGCTTTTTCGACCCATTCTTGCAGGCTGCCCTGGGGCAGGGCCTGCATGGCGGCAGCGATTTTGGCCTCGCGTTTGAGGCGGTGGGCCTTGAGGTGCGTGATGGCCTGGTGCGCAAAGCCCAGCACATGGCCGTGCGCGGGCAAGATGAACTCGATGCCACCGGCCTCGCAGGCGGCAGCCAGTTTGTCCAGCGAGTCGAGGTAGTCGCCCATGTGGCCGTCGGGCGGGTCGATCACGGTGGTGCTGCCGTTGAGCACATGGTCGCCCGAGAACAGCAGGCCGTCTTCTTCGAGCACCAAGCACAGGTGGTTGGCCGCATGGCCGGGGGTGTGCACCACACGCAGGGTGTGGGTGATTTCGCCCCCCACGCCAATGCCTTGCAGCACCAGTTTTTCGCCATCGGCCAATTCGCGCTCGGGTGTGAAGCGGCTGTTGGCGCGGGCGGTGGGTTGGGAGGCCAGGCCCAGGACGGGCGGTTTGTTCGTGCACAGCGCTTGCAAGGGCGCAGCACCCGGCGAATGGTCCGAGTGCGAGTGGGTGCAGACGATGGCTTTGATTTGCCCGCCGGCCGCACGCCACAGACGCTGCAGGTGCTCGTCGTCGGCCGGGCCCGGGTCAATGGCGATGTAGCCGGTGTTCGGGTCGCCCACCAAATAGCTGTTGGTGCCGGGGCCGGTCATCACGCCGGGGTTGGGGGCCGTGAGGCGCTGCACGTTTTGGAGCAAGGGCACGGGTGCATCGGTCTGCCAGTCCAGGTGGTGGTGGATTTGCCCATCGGGCGTGACCAGGGCCAGCTCGCCAAAGGGGGCCTCGTGTTCCATGTAGCGCACTTCGTGGCCACCCACAAAGCCGGCGCGGGGGCAGCTGGTCCACAGCGGCTCGTCGTTGACGGCGCAAGCTTGCAGCACGTCTTCGACCTGGGCAAAGGCCTTGAGGCGCTCCAGTGTGCGGATGGTCGGGAAGATGATGAAGAAGTCACCGGCTTCGTGGCGTGTCAGGGCATCCACCGGACGCACCCAGACGGGCTCGAATTGCTCGGCCTCGTCGGCCACGGGGGTCTGCCCTTCGGGCATGCGGGCCACCAAAAAGGGCACGTCAAAACGGCGCGGCAGGTCGCGGTCGGTGATCCAGTGGGCCAGCACAAAGACCTGGTCGGCCGCCAGCGTCAGGCCCTGGCTTTGGCATTGCGTGGCAAAAGGGGCTTTGCGGTCAATTTGGGCGATGTCCGCGTTGTCGGCCCAGCGGCCATCGGCATGGCGGGCGAACAAAATGCCCAACTCTTCAAAGCTCTCGCGGATGGCGGCAATGGCTTGCGTCAGGTGCAAATCGCTTTGCTTGGGGCGGCGAGTGGACAGGGCATGCGCTTGGGCATCGGTCGCATCGACGCCGCCGCCCGGAAAGACGTAGGCACCAGGCGCAAAGCTGGCCGTCATGGAACGGCGGGTCATCAAGACCTCGATGCCTTGCGGGCCGTCACGCAGGAGCAGCACGGTGGCGGCTGGGCGCAGCGGCGCGGGTTCACGTTGGGGGTGCAGGAGTTGGGATGTGCGGACCATGCCCCATTATCAGGGGCACACCGCCCTCGGGCTGTCGTTCCTGTGCCGACCAAGGGCGATAATTACGGCCATGCACATCCGCTTTACCAAGATGCAAGGAGCCGGCAACGATTTTGTCGTGCTCGACGAAACCCGTGGCCGCCTGGGCCTGAGCACGGCCCAGTACCGTTTTTTGGCCGACCGCCACTTTGGCGTGGGGGCCGACCAGATCCTCACCGTGCGGCCTTCGCCTGCCCCCGGGCTGGACTTTGAATACGTGATCCACAACGCCGATGGCGGGGAGGTGGAGCACTGCGGCAACGGGGCCCGCTGTTTTGTGCGCTATGTGCGCGACAAGGGCCTGACCGACAAAACCACCGTGCGCGTGAAGGTGCAGCAAGGCGAGATTGAGTTGCGCATGAACCCCGATGGCCGCGTGACGGTGAACATGGGCGCTCCGGTGTTCGACTGGGAGCGCGTGCCCTTCAACCCCATTGGCCTCATCAGCGATCAGGTCAATGGCTGGCCGGTGTTTGACCTGGCGCTGGGCGAGCTGGGCATCGCCCGCGTGGGGGTCGTGTCCATGGGCAACCCGCATGCGGTGCAGCGCGTGGACGATGTGGAGAACTTCCCGGTGCTGGCTCAAGGTCCGCTGATTGAAAACCACCCGGCTTTTCCCAAGCGGGTCAATGCCGGTTTCATGCAAATCATCTCGCGCAGCCAGATCAAGCTGCGCGTGTTCGAACGCGGCTCGGGCGAGACCCTGGCGTGTGGCACGGGCGCTTGTGCGGCCGTGGTGGCGGGTATTCGCCAGGGTTGGCTGGATGCCAAGGTGGATGTGCAAACCCACGGCGGTGTGCTGACCATCGAATGGGCTGGCCAGGCCGACAGCCCGGTCATGATGACCGGCCCCGCGACCCCGGTGTTCGATGGCGACATCGATGTGCCCGACACCCTTTGAATTTCTGGAGACAAGACCATGACCTCGCCTGAACCCGTGAGCCCGATCACCGAAGACGACATCGCCGACTATCTGGTGAACACGCCGGACTTTTTTGAGCGCCACGCCTCGCTCTTGGCCACGGTGCAATTGACGCACCCCCAAAGCCACCGCGCAGTGGGCCTGCAAGAGCGTCAAGCGCAAATGCTGCGCGACAAGATCAAGGGCTTGGAGCACCGCATCATGGACATGATCCGGCACGGCAACGAAAACATGATCCTGACCGACAAGCTGCACCGCTGGTCTTGTGACTTGCTGGTGGCACCGCCTGAGCATTTGGTCGAGTCGGCGGTGGACAACATCCGCGATTTGTTCCAGGTGCCGCAAGTCACTTTGCGTTTGTGGGGGGTGAACGAGGCGCACAGCCAAGCCGCTTATGCCCAGGGCGTGACCGAGGCGGTGCAAGAGTTGGCCGCATCGCTGGACACGCCTTATGTGGGCCCCAACACGGGCTACGAGGCCGTGCAGTGGCTGGCCGAGCCTGCGCAGGCGGCCTCGCTGGCGCTGCTGGCTTTGCGCGCCGCCCCCGGCCAGACACCCTTTGGTTTGCTGGTCTTGGCTTCGCCCGATGCGCAGCGTTTCAACAGCCAGATGGGCACCGATTTGCTGGAGCGTCTGGCCGAGTTGGCTGGCGCTGCGCTGTCGGTCTTGCGCGGCTGATTTCCTGCGCCGCATGGCCAAGCCCGGTTTTACCCAGCCATTGCGGGTCGAAGATCGGGTGGTGCCTTGGCCAGCGAGTCCGGAAGATGTGTTGTTGAGCGCAAAGCCGAGCACGCCACCCGCTGATGTCCTTCCAGTCGACCCACTGATCACCCGCTACCTCGAACACGTTCGCTTTGAAAAGCGCCTGGCCGACCGCACTTGCACGCTGTACCGCCTGGACCTGATTCGGCTGGCCGAGATGGCCCGCGCATCGGGCGTGCCCTTGTTGCAGGTACAGACCGGACACATCCGCCGTTGGGTGGCGCAGATGCACAGCGCGGGCCGCACGGGGCGGGGCATTGCGCTCATCTTGTCGGGTTGGCGCGGCTTTTACACCTGGCTGGGACGCGAGGCGCTGGTGAGCCACAACCCGGTGGTGGATGTGCGGGCACCCCGCGTGGCCAAGCCTTTGCCCAAGGCGCTGGGCGTGGACGAGGCGGTGCAGCTGGCCGATCACGAAGAAAGTGGCGACGATCCCTGGCTGGAAGCGCGAGACGCCGCCATGGTGGAGTTGCTCTACGGTTGTGGCCTGCGCGTGGCCGAGCTCACGGGGCTGGACGTGGTGGCCAGCGCCGACGCCGCGCGTGCCGGGCGCGGCTGGATCGATGTGCAAAACGCCGAGGTGCAGGTGCAAGGCAAAGGCGGCAAGCGCCGCAGCGTGCCCCTGGGCAGCGCGGCCATCGCAGCGCTTGCGCATTGGCTGGCTTTGCGCCCGCAGGTGCCGGGCATGCTGACCCAAGCGGTGCCGGGCGCGTCGAGTGCGGCGCTGGCGCTGTTTCCGGGGCAGCGCGGCACGCGCTTGAGCGCACGCGGCGTCGAGCAGCGTCTCAAGCGCCGCAGCCAGTTGGCGGGTCTGGCCACGCCGGTGCACCCGCACATGCTGCGCCACTCCTTTGCCAGCCATGTGCTGCAGTCCAGCGGTGATTTGCGGGCGGTGCAAGAGTTGTTGGGCCACGCCAACATCACCACCACGCAGGTTTATACGCGGCTGGATTTCCAGCACCTGGCCAAGGCCTACGACGCGGCGCATCCCCGGGCCAAGCGCAAGGGCTGAAGGCTTGTGCGTGTGCCCGACAATAGGGCCCATGAAAACGATTCGACTCAAAGACGGCAAAGAACGCTCCTTGCTGCGCCGCCACCCCTGGGTGTTTGACTCTGCCATTGCCAAAGGCGGTGGCGATCCGGGCGAGACAGTGCGCGTGGAATCGCACGCCGGGCAGTTTTTGGGCTGGGCATCTTTCAGCCCCAGCTCGCGCATCAAGGCCCGCATCTGGAGTTTTGACGAAGCCCAGCGCATTGACGCGGCCTTCATCGAGGCACGCATCGCCCAAGCCGTGGCCGCGCGTCAGTGGTTTGACATCCAAAGCGACGGGGTGCGCCTGGTGCATGGCGAGTCCGATGGCTTGCCGGGCCTGATCGTGGACCGCTATGCCGACACGCTGGTGGCGCAATTCACCAGCTGTGGCACCGAGCGTTTCAAGCAGGCGATTGCCGATGCGCTGCTCAAGATCACGGGTCTCACGCGCTTGTACGAACGGTCCGATGCCAACGTGCGCAGCCTGGAAGGCTTGCCCGAAGTCACCGGCTGGTTGCGCGGTGAGGGCCCCACCGAGATCACCATCCGCGAACACGACTGGCAGCTGACGCTGGATGTGGCCACCGGGCACAAGACGGGGTTTTATTTGGACCAGCGCGACAGCCGCCACCGCTTTGCGCAGCACACGCGCCACCGCCAGTTTGGCAAGGTGCTCAACTGCTATTGCTACACCGGCGGCTTCACTGTGGCGGCTCTGGCCGGCGGGGCAGGGCATGTCACGTCCATCGATTCGTCCGGCCCCGCGCTGGAACGCGCCCGTGCCCATGTGCGCCTGAACGGCTTTGACGAGTCACGCGCGACCTTCATGGACGCAGACGTGAACGCCAGCTTGCGTGCCTTCATCGAGGCGGGCGAGACCTTTGACGCCATCGTGCTCGATCCCCCGAAGTTCGCGCCCACCGCTGCCCACGCCGAGCGTGCGGCCCGTGCCTACAAGGACATCAACCGCTTGGCTTTCAAGCTGCTGGCGCCGGGCGGCGAGCTGTTCACTTATTCGTGTTCGGGTGGCATCAGCGCCGACCTGTTTCACAAAATCGTGGCCTCGGCCGGCACCGACGCGGGTGTGGACGGCTACATCAGCGAACGCCTGCAAGGCGCTCCCGATCACCCGATGACCATCAACTTCCCGGAAGGGGAGTACCTCAAGGGCTTGGTGGTGGTGCGCAAATAAGGCTTTGCATTCATCGCTACACTCCCCACCTCTTGTCTTTGACCTACCCCTGGAGCATCCATGGCCCTCATTCCTGCAACCATCCTGACCGGCTTTTTGGGCTCGGGCAAAACCACCTTGCTCAAGCGCGTGCTGACCGAGGCCCATGGCCAAAAGATCGCCGTGATCGAGAACGAGTTCGGTGAGGAAAACATCGACAACGACATCCTGGTGTCGGACACCGAAGAGCAGATCATCCAGATGAGCAATGGCTGCATCTGCTGCACCATCCGCGAAGACCTGCGGGCCACACTGCAGTTGCTGGCGGCCAAGCGCCGTAAGGGCTTGCTCAGCTTTGAGCGCATCGTGATCGAGACCACGGGCCTGGCCGACCCGGGCCCGGTGGCGCAGACTTTCTTCATGGACGATGAGATTGCCGAGACCTTTTTGCTCGACTCGATCTTGACACTGGTGGACGCCAAGCACGCGGCCCAGCAACTGAACGACCGCCAGGAGGCGCGTCGCCAGGTGGGTTTTGCCGACCAGATTTTCATCAGCAAGGCCGACTTGGTGTCACCCCAAGACTTGGACGCTTTGCAGCACCGCTTGAAGCACATGAACCCCCGTGCCCCGCAAAAAGTGGTGCATTTTGGCGAGGTGGCTTTGTCCGAGGTGTTTGACCTCAAGGGCTTCAACCTGAACGCCAAGCTGGACATCGATCCGGACTTTCTGAGCGAAGGGCATGACCATGCCCACGGTGAACATTGCGACCACCCTTCGCACCAGCATGACCATGACCACGAACATTGCGACCACCCTTCGCACCAGCATGACCATGACCACGAACATTGCGATGACCCTTCGCACGACCATGGTCACGGCCATGCACACCACCATCACCACGATGACGATGTGAAGAGCTTTGTGTTCCGCTCTGAGCGGGCTTTTGACCCGGCCAAGCTGGAAGACTTTTTGGGTGCCATCGTCAACATCTACGGCCCCCGCATGCTGCGTTACAAAGGGGTGCTCAACATGCGCGGCACCGAGCGCAAGGTGATTTTCCAGGGCGTGCACCAGCTCATGGGCAGCGACTTGGGGCCCATGTGGGCAGAGGGTGAAAATAAAATGAGCAAAATGGTATTCATTGGCATCGATTTGCCCAAGGATATTTTGTTGCAGGGCCTCGAGCAGTGCCTCATTTGACGCGAAGCTGTCTTTAATCCACCACCGCGCGTTTTTTGAACGTTCTAGTCGCTACAATCGCCCGCCTGACGGCACCCTCTTTGGAGGGGCGTGCGAACCCCAGAAGGTCTATAACAAGGGTTTGATCTGAAAACAACGGGTCAGGGAATGGATGGATGCCTTGTGCTGCCATGGCCTGACTTGCCCTTCAAACACGGCTAGGAGACAAGACGTGAAGACCTCGAAGAAACCCGCAGGCCAAGTGGCTAAAACACAGACTCCTGCCAAGGCCAAGAAAACCGTCGTGCCAGCTCAAAAAGCCACTTCGGCCAAAGCGCCTGTGCAAACTAAAGCGTCAGCTAAAAAAGTGGTCAAACCTGCGGTAAAGGCGACAGCGCCGGTGAAGGCCCCCGTCAAGGTCAAAGCCGCAACACCTGCAAAAGCGGGCAAAGACGCTGTGAAGGCTGCGGCCAAATCGGTCGCCAAGCCGGTGGGGACGCCTGCACCCAAGGTTGTCGCCACGAAAACACCCGTCAAGCCAGCTGTCAAGGCTGCGCCTGCCAAAAAAGCGGCTGGTGCCCCTCAAGTGGCACCAGTCAAAACGAAACCGGTTGCTTCGACCGCCAAGAAAACAGCGGTTGTCGTCGCCAAGCCCAGTCCCGCCGTCAAGGCGAAGATTGCCCCTGCTCCGATAACGAAAAAGTCGGATGCAGCTTCTCAAGCGAAACCTATGCCCGTTACCAAAGTGGAGCCCGTCAAGACTCCTGTTGTGCCAACCTCTGAGGCCACTTCTCCTGATCAACCTGTACGCGCGTCGCGTCCATCTGCTCGTTTGGCACAGATCACCGTGCCGTCCTTGCCGCCTGCGGTGGCCTCAACGGCAGCCAAAGCCAGTTTCTTGCCCAGTGCGCCAGCACCTGTGACGGTGTCGTTCACGCCCATCAAAAAAGACGCCAAGTTGGCCAACAACTGGAAGAGCAAGAAACTCGAAGAGCTGACCGATGCCGAAATCATCGCGATGCCTGATGCTGAGTACATGAACGATGTGCAAATGGCTTACTTCCGTCGCAAACTGGTTGCGCTCAAGCAGGAGATCCTCAACAGCGCTGGAGAAACCACTGAGCACTTGCGCGAAGACACGGTGGTGGTCCCTGATCCCGCAGATCGAGCCACGATTGAAGAGGAGCATGCATTGGAGCTGCGCACTCGTGACCGTGAACGTAAGCTGCTCAAGAAGATTGAGCAATCCATCATCCGGATTGATGCCAATGATTACGGCTTTTGCGACGAGACCGGTGAGGCCATCGGTGTGGGGCGCTTGTTGGCACGACCTACAGCGACCCTTTCGTTGGAAGCACAGCAACGTCGTGAACTCAAGCAGAAGATGTTCGGCGATTGAGTTGACCGTGTTTCTGAAATTGAGAACCCCTTTCGAGGGGTTTTTTTATGTCTTTTTTGAGCGAGACCACATTTGATTTTGGCGATTTCCCACGCCGACCGCTTGATTTTTACAAATTTAATTTCCTTTAGGTATTACTTTCATAGACCAGCGTAAGTGCCTAATTTTGAACGAAATTCGCCGGCTGAGTGGGTTTGATTTCAACGCTAAGCTGTTGATTTCATTGAAAAAAATCTGAGAAGGCCCGCTGTGCCGCGTGGATTTCCTGATACAGTGCAAAAAAGTGCAATTAAGTGGGGAAAAGTGCCCGCTGTTGCAGTTTCCAACTGGAAAAGGTCTTTCACGTGTTTCAAGGCGCTTCATCGCTGAGTCTGGATGCCAAGGGGCGGCTGTCTGTGCCGACCCGGCACCGTGACGTCTTGAGCGCGATGGCCCAGGGCCAGTTGACGATCACCAAACACCCCCATGGCTGCCTGATGGTCTTCCCGCGCAATGAGTGGGAGAAGTTCCGTGAGCGCATTGCCCAGTTGCCCATGTCAGCACAGTGGTGGAAGCGCATCTTTTTGGGCAATGCGATGGATGTCGAGATGGATGGCACCGGTCGTGTGCTGATCTCGCCCGAGTTGCGGCAGGCTGCAGGCATTTCCAAGGACACCATGCTGCTGGGCATGGGCAACCACTTCGAGTTGTGGGACAAAGCCAGCTACGACCAGCAAGAGGCCGAGGCCATGCAGGGTGAGATGCCCGATGTGTTCAAGGACTTTTCGTTCTGATGGCCATGACCGAGTCCACGCCAGTCCACATCACCGTGCTGTTGCAAGAGGCGGTTGACGCTTTGCTGCAAGCAGACGCGGGTGAGTCGGGTGCTTATGTGGATGCGACGTTTGGGCGTGGTGGTCATTCCCGTTTGATTTTGTCCCGCCTGTCGCCGCAAGGTCGCTTGCAGGCGTTTGACAAAGACCTCGAAGCCATTGCCGAGGCGGGGCGCATCGAGGACCCGCGTTTTTCGATTCGGCATGAAGGCTTTGCCAACCTGAGCGAGCTGCCCGATGGCAGTGTCGACGGTGTCCTGATGGACCTGGGTGTCAGCTCTCCCCAGATCGACAGCCCCGAGAGGGGTTTTTCTTTTCGTTTTGACGGCCCCTTGGACATGCGCATGGACACCACGCGTGGCGAGAGTGTGGCCGAGTGGCTGGCGACAGCATCGGTGGATCAAATCACGGAGGTGATACGTGACTATGGCGAAGAACGGTTTGCTTTTCAGATTGCAAAGGCGCTTGTGGCTCGCCGACAAGAGCGGGGCCCAATTTCAACCACCGCCGATTTGGCCCAGCTCGTGGCTGACACGGTCAAAACCCGCGAGCCGGGCAAGGACCCTGCAACGCGGACATTTCAGGCTTTTCGGATTTTCATCAATGCCGAGCTTGAAGAGCTCGAACAAGCGCTAGAAGCCTGCTTGCGTGTGCTCAGGCCGGGCGCGCGCCTGGTGGTGATCAGCTTCCATTCGCTGGAAGACCGCATCGTCAAGCAGTTCATTGCCAAGCACTCCAAGGAGGTGGTGGATCGCCGCGTGCCCTTTGCCGCGCCAGTGCAGATGCGTTTGAATGCTTTGGGGCGCGTCAAGCCCAGTGCGCAAGAGGTCAGTGGCAACCCCCGTTCTCGCAGCGCCATCATGCGCATTGCCGAGCGCACCGAGGTGCCAGCATGACCCGCTTGAACGTGTTGCTCTTGTTGGCGGTCTTGGCCAGTGCGATGGTCTTGGTGCACAACCAGTACGAATCGCGTCGCTTGTTCATGGCGCTGGAAGCTGCACACAAGGAAGCGCACCGTCTGGAGGTGGACCATGACCGTCTTCAAGTCGAGCGCCGCGCCCAGGCCACGCCCTTGCGTGTGGAGCAGATCGCGCGTCAGCAACTGCAAATGAAAACCGCCTCGCCTGCCATCACGCAGTATGTGAGTCTGTCGGGTAAGGCGCCAGCGGCAGCAGCGCCAGAGGCTGTGCCTTCTTCCAGGGAGGCGCAGCCATGAGCAATCGCAGCGTGCAATTGAGCTCCAGCCCTTTGCTGGCCAGCAAAACGCCGGTCTGGCGCAGCAAGTTCATTGTGGCGGCTATCGCTTTGGGCTTCATGGGCTTGGTGGCGCGCGCTGCTTACGTGCAAGTGATTGCCAACGATTTCTTCCTGCATCAGGGCGAGGTCCGCTTTGCCCGGACATTGACATTGCCTGCTAACCGGGGTCGTGTGTTGGACCGCAATGGTTTGCTGCTGGCCTCCAGCGTGCCAGCGCCCAGCATTTGGGCCAATCCCGAAGACATTGACCGCGACCCTGTCAAGCTGCGGGAGTTAGCCCGTTTGCTGCAGATGAGTCCCGCCGAACTGGACAAAAAGCTCAAGGACGATGAAAAGACTTTTGTGTGGCTGCGCCGCCAAATGGACGAGCCAGTGGTCAAGCAAATCCTGGCCCTGAACATCAAGGGCGTGTACGACATCAAGGAATACAAGCGTCTTTATCCCGAAGGTGAAGCGGCAGCCCACATCGTGGGCTTTACCAATGTGGAAGACCAAGGCCAGGAAGGTGTGGAATTGGTCTTTCAAAAGCAGCTCGCCGGCAAGCCCGGCTCTCGCCGCGTGATCAAAGACCGCCTGGGGCGTGTGGTGGAATCCGTCGGTGAAACCCTGCCGCCCGAAGATGGCATGGACCTGCAACTGAGCGTGGACAGCAAAGTGCAATTCTTTGCTTACCAGAAGCTGCGTGAAGCGGTGGAAGAAAACAAGGCCAAAGCAGGCAGTGTGGTGGTGCTCGATGCCCAAACGGGTGAGGTGCTGGCACTGGCCAATTACCCCAGCTATTCGCCAGACAAACGGGTCAATCTGAGTGGCGAACAATTGCGCAACCGCGCTCTGACAGATACCTTTGAGCCAGGCTCGACCATGAAGCCGTTCACAGTGTCTCTGGCTTTGGAAAAAGGCATTGTCAAACCCGAAACCCCGATCCAGACCGCACCCGGGCGCATCAACATCACCGGGTCCACCATCACCGATGCGCACCCACACGGTGTGTTGACGGTCAACGAGGTGATTCAAAAGTCGAGCAACGTGGGCACCGTCAAGATGGCGATGCAGTTGCAGCCGCGCGAGATGTGGGAAATCTTCACGCAAGTCGGATTGGGGCAAAAGCCCCAATTGCCGTTTCCGGGCATGACTGGTGGCCGTGTGCGTCCCTTCAAGACATGGCGTCCGATTGAGCAGGCCACCATGAGTTATGGCTATGGCATTTCGGCCAGTCTGTTCCAAGTGGCGCGTGCCTACACCATGTTTGCGCGCGATGGCGAAGTGGTGCCTGCCACCTTGATGAAGGCCGAAGGGCAAGTGCACGGCACGCGCGTGATCAGCGTGGAAACCGCACGGTCCATGCGCAAGATGCTGCAGATGGCGGCAGGCCCGGGCGGCACAGGCCCAAAAGCGCAAACCATGGGTTATTCCGTGGGCGGCAAGTCCGGCACTGCGCACAAGCAAGAAGGCAAGGGCTACGCCAGCAAAAAATACCGCGGCTTCTTTGTGGGGCTGGCACCGATCGAGGCCCCTCGCATCATTGTGGCCGTCATGATCGACGAGCCCAGCAATGGCAAGCACTTCGGTGGTGATGTCGCTGCGCCAGTGTTCAGCCAGACCGTGCAGCAAACCCTGCGCTTGATGGGGGTGCAGCCCGATATGGCGGTCAAGCCGCAAATCGTGAGCAAAGCGGTGGAGGAGTCTTTCTGATGAAGATCCTGCAAAGCCCACTGGATGCTGCACGTTGGTTGCGTCAACGCGTGACGGGTGAGTTGCGCACCGACAGCCGTCTGGTTCAGCCCGGTGACGCCTTCATCGCCTGGCCAGGTGCTGCGACCGATGGGCGTTTGTATTTGAAAGATGCCTTGGCGCAAGGTGCCTGCGCCTGTGTTTTGGCGCAAGAGGGATCTGAGCCTTGGCAAGTTCTTGGTGAGCAGGATGTGGTCGAGCACAAGCTGGAGCGTCTGGCCTGCATGAGCGATCTCAAGGCGCAGACGGGGTTGGTGGCGGATGCGTACTACGAAAACCCCAGCGAAGAGCTGAATGTGCTGGCGGTGACGGGCACCAACGGCAAGACCTCGACCACCTGGTGGCTGGCGCAGGCCTTGTCTTCCCCCGTGTTGGGCAGCCCCTGCGGATTGGTGGGCACTTTGGGCGTGGGTCAATTGCCTCATTTGTCGAGCACCGGCATGACCACGCCCGACCCCGTCTTGTTGCAGCGGCAGTTCCGTGCGTTTGCCGATGCGGGTCTGCAGCATTGCGCCATCGAAGCCTCGTCCATTGGTCTGGCTGAGCACCGTCTGGACGGTACACGCATCCGTGTGGCGGTATTCACCAATTTCACGCAAGACCATCTGGACTACCACGGCAGCATGGATGCCTACTGGTTGGCCAAGGAGGCCTTGTTCAATTGGCCCGGCCTGCAGTCGGCCGTGATCAATGTGGACGATCCGCAGGGCGCACGTCTGGCCAAGCAGATGCTCACGCGTGGTCTGGATGTGTGGTCTTGTTCACGCCGTGGTGCAGCCAGACTGCAGGCACGTCAGCTGGACAGCGCCGAAGGCATGGCCTTTGACGTGATCGAGGGTGATCAGGTGATCGCCTTGCGCACTGCCTTGATCGGTGACTACAACATGGACAACTTGCTGGGCGTGATCGGCAGTCTGCGCGCTTTGGGCTTTGCCTTGGCGGACGCCGTGCAGGCTTGCACTTATTTGACGGCAGTGCCCGGGCGCATGCAGCGTGTGGCGACCTTGAAAACCGACGCGCCGATGACGGTGGTTGATTACGCCCACACCCCCGATGCGATTGAAAAAGCCTTGAGCGCTTTGCGTTCGCTGGCCCAGCAGCGCGGGGGGCGTTTGTGGTGCCTGCTCGGTTGCGGCGGTGACCGTGATCCGGGCAAGCGCCCACGGATGGCTGCAGCGGCAGAGGCTTTTGCAGACGCGGTGGTGCTCACCAGTGACAACCCCCGCTCGGAGTCGCCCCAAGCCATTGTGGCGGCCATGGTCCAGGGTCTTCAGCATCCTGAAAAAGTCACCATCGACACAGACCGTGCCAGCGCCATTCATGCCCTGATCGATCAGGCCGACAGCCAGGATGTGGTCTTGGTTGCAGGCAAGGGCCATGAAACTTATCAGGAGATTCAGGGCGTTCGCCATGCCTTCTCCGATGTCGAGCATGTGCAGGCAGCCTTGCAGCGCCGAGCAGCCCGTCTGAGCCATGCAGGTCAGGAGGCGAAGGCATGAGCGCGATGAATCTGTCCTTGCAGCAAGCCTTGTCGTGGCTCAGCGGTGCACGATGCGTGGGCGATGCCCAAGTCGTGGTGCAGCGCGTGCACACCGACAGCCGCAGTTTGCGTGCGGGCGATTTGTTCGTGGCTTTGCGCGGCGAAAAATTTGACGCCAACGCCTTCATTGACCAGGCCAAGGCAAAAGGTGCTTTGGCCGTGCTGTGCGAGCCCCAAGGGGAGGCCATGGCGGTGGCCCAAGGCCTGAGCGCCCTGGTGGTGCCCGATGCACGCCTGGCGCTGGGTGAGTTGGCGGCAGGCTGGCGCGCCCAGTTTGATCTGCCCGTGATCGCGGTCACCGGCAGCAACGGCAAGACCACGGTCACGCAAATGATCGCCTCTGTTTTGCGGGCCCATGCCCCTGAGCACAGCTTGTCCACCCAGGGCAACCTCAACAACGACATTGGCGTGCCTTTGACCTTGCTGAACTTGCGTGACCACCACCGCATCGCTGTGGTTGAGTTGGGCATGAACCACCCCGGTGAGATCGCCTACCTGGCCCGCCTGGCCCAGCCTACCGTGGCATTGGTCAACAACGCCCAACGTGAACACCAGGAATACATGGGCACGGTAGAAGCCGTGGCTTATGAAAACGGTGCCGTGCTGCAAGCGCTGCCGGCCGATGGGGTGGCCGTGTATCCCGCCGATGACCTCTACACCCCTGTGTGGACCACCTTGGCGGCCCAGCGCCTGCACCGGACTTTTGCCCTGCAAGACGCACAGGTCAGCGCGGCGGTCGTCTTGTGGACCGCGGGTGCATGGCAATTCACCCTCAAGACCGCCGAAGGCACCGCGCCTGTGCGCTTGCACATCGCCGGTCGTCACAACGTCAAAAATGCACTGGCCGCAGCGGCCTGTGCTTTGGCTGCAGGCGTGGGCCTGACGGCCGTGGTGCAAGGCTTGCAAGCGTTTGAGCCGGTCAAAGGCCGTTCACGCGCCTTGATGCTTCAACTCAATGGTCAGGCCTTGTCCTTGGTGGACGACACCTACAACGCCAACCCGGATTCGGTGCGGGCTGCCATCGATGTGCTGGCCGAATTGCCAGCCCCTCGCCTGATGGTGCTGGGTGACATGGGTGAAGTGGGTGACCAGGGCCCGCAGTTCCATGCCGAAGTCGGCGCGTATGCCGCCGAGCGCGGCATTGATGCGTTCTACACCCTGGGCGCATTGTGTGCCGATGCGGCCAAGGCGTTTGGTCCAGGCCGCCACTTTGAGAGCATGTCTGCACTGATCGCTGCAGTCCAGTCGCAAGCGCCCATTGTGCAGAGCATTGTCGTCAAAGGTTCTCGCTTCATGAAGATGGAGCAGGTGGTGGAGGCCTTGGTACAGCAAGCGTCCGAAATGAACAACAAGAAAGGGGAGGCCCATGCTGCTTAGCCTGGCGCAATGGTTGCAAACTTTGTCTCCCGAATGGGGCTTTTTGCGCGTTTTTCAATACATCACCTTCCGTGCGGTGATGGCGGCCTTGACCGCTTTGCTGATGGGCTTGAGTGCAGGCCCTTGGGTGATCCGCCGTTTGACCGCGCTCAAGATCGGTCAGCCTATCCGGGGCTACGCGATGCAGTCGCATTTGTCCAAGAGCGGCACCCCCACCATGGGCGGTGTGCTGATTTTGTTGTCGATCGCGATCTCCACCTTGTTGTGGTTTGACCTGTCCAACCGCTTCGTCTGGATTGTGCTGATCGTGACTTTGGGCTTCGGTGCCATCGGCTGGGTCGATGACTGGCGCAAAGTGGTCAACAAAGACCCCGAGGGCATGCGTTCACGCGAGAAGTATTTCTGGCAATCGGTGATCGGTTTGCTGGCGGCGCTGTACTTGGTGTTCAGCATTTCCGAAAGCTCCAACCTGCGCGTGCTCGACTTGTTTGCCAAGTGGGTGCTGTCTGGTTTTGATGTGAACCTGCCACCCAAAGCGGGCTTGCTGGTGCCCTTCTTCAAAGAGGTGAGCTACCCCCTGGGCGTGTTCGGTTTTGTCATCATGACTTACTTGGTCATCGTGGGGGCCAGCAATGCCGTCAACTTGACCGACGGCCTGGATGGCCTGGCCATTATGCCGGTGGTGATGGTGGGCTCGGCCTTGGGCGTTTTTGCCTATGTGACCGGCAGCTCGGTGTATTCCAAATACCTGTTCTTTCCCTACATTCCCGGTTCGGGCGAGTTGATGATTTTTTGTGCGGCCATGGCCGGTGCCGGCCTGGCCTTCCTGTGGTTCAACACCCACCCTGCGCAAGTGTTCATGGGTGATGTGGGCGCGCTGGCACTGGGCGGTGCCTTGGGCACCATCGCCGTGATCGTGCGCCAGGAAATCGTGCTGGCCATCATGGGCGGCATCTTCGTGGTGGAAGCCTTGTCGGTGATGGCCCAAGTGGCGTACTTCAAGTACACCAAAAAGAAATACGGCGAAGGCCGTCGCATCCTGAAGATGGCGCCTTTGCACCACCATTTTGAAAAGAGCGGCTGGAAAGAAACGCAGGTGGTCGTGCGTTTCTGGATCATCACCATGTTGTTGTGCTTGGTCGGCTTGTCGACCCTGAAGCTGAGGTAAGCCATGCAACAGCTCCACGGTCAACACGTTCTGATTCTCGGTTTGGGTGCTTCGGGCCTGGCGATGGCCCGTTGGTGCGCCCGCGCCGGTGCGGACGTGACCGTGGCCGACACCCGTGCACAGCCGCCACAGCTGGCCACTTTGCAGGCCGAGTGGCCGCAAGTGACATTTGTTGCCGGACCATTTGCTGCAAGCCTGGTCGAGGGCACCACCGTGCGCGCGGTTTTCCGCAGTCCTGGTCTGTCACCCGAAGTGGTGGCCCCCGTGGTGGAGGCGGCCAAAGCCATGGGCTTGTGGCAAGGCGGCGAACTGAGTTTGTTTGCTGCAGCCTTGCAAGATTTGAAAGCCGAATTTGCGTATGCACCGCAGGTGTTGGCGATCACCGGAACCAATGGCAAAACCACCGTGACTTCGCTCACCGGCCAGCTGGTCGAGCGTGCTGGAAAAACCGTCAAGGTGGCGGGCAACATCGGCCCCACCTTGCTCGACACTTTGGCTGACGCACTGGTGCAGGCCCAGACCCTGGTGGCCCAACAAGCGCAAGACTTGGCCGAGCAGCAAGCGCAAGAAGCCTCACAAGCGATGGCCGAGCCTGCTGGCGAAACCGTGGCTGTGCCGGTCGACGAGCAGGATGTGGCCTCTGATGTGGACAGGGAGACTGCAGTCGATGGTGATGCAGATGTGGATGCGGATGCACAAGAGGGCGAGCCCGTGCTGCCTGTGGCTGCACCTGAAGTGAAGCACCCCATGGCCTTGGCTTTGCCGCAAGTTTGGGTGCTGGAGTTGTCCAGCTTCCAGCTCGACAGCAGCGAAGGCTTTGAGCCCACCGCCGCCACCGTGCTCAACATCACGCAAGACCATCTGGACTGGCACGGTTCGATGGCGGCCTATGCCGGCGCGAAAGCCCGCATTTTTGGTGACAAGGGTTTGATGGTCCTGAACCGCGAAGACCCGCAAGTCATGGCCATGCGTCCTGCACCGGTCAAAGTCAAATTGCAGCGCCCCATCGAGCGTGCTTGCGTCACTTTCGGTGGTGACATGCCCCAGCGCCCAGGGGACTTTGGCATTGAAGTCATGAATGGCATGACCTGGCTGGTGCGTGCCCTCGAAGCCGATGAAACCCGTCGTCGCCGCAAAGACGCCGAAGAAGAGCTGCACATCCAGCGCCTCATGCCTGCCGATGCGCTGCGCATCCGTGGCCGACACAACGCGGTCAATGCCCTGGCTGCATTGGCCTTGGCCAGCAGTGCAGGCTGCGCACTGGCCCCCATGCTCTATGGCTTGCGCGAATACCGTGGTGAGCCGCACCGTGTGGAGCCGATCGCGGTGGTCAACGAGGTGGAATTTTTTGACGACAGCAAAGGCACCAATGTGGGCGCCACCGTGGCTGCCTTGCAAGGCTTGGGCGCTGACCGCCGTGTGGTGGTCATCTTGGGCGGCGATGGCAAAGGCCAGGACTTTTCGCCCTTGGCCGAGCCTGTGTCGCGCTTTGCCCGTGCTGCGGTTTTGATCGGGCGTGATGCACCCCTGATTCGCGAGGTCCTGGGTTTGGCCGATGTGCCGGTGGTGGATGCCCAGGACATGACCGATGCAGTGGCGCAGGCCAGTGCCTTGGCCCAAAGCGGAGATGCGGTGCTGATGTCGCCTGCTTGCGCCAGTTTTGACATGTTCAAGGACTACGAGCACCGTGCCCAAGTGTTTGCGCAAGCGGTCGCCGACCTGGCCGATGCAGCTGGTGTCAGCATGGAGGGCACGCTGTGAGCGAAAGCCAAGGCTTCATGCCAACACTGCGCGGCGCTGTGGCCCGTGTGGGCGCGGTGTTCACCGGCGGCAGCGCCAGTGCGCAAGCCGCAGGGGGTCATGGCTTGCCTGTCAATCTGGGGGGCTACGAATTTGCACGTCAGTCACCTGGCACCGCCGCACGTTTGCAAGGCGTGGACCAGGCCTTGGTCTGGGTGGTGGTGGCTTTGCTCATGTGGGGCATGGTGATGGTGTACTCGGCCTCGATCGCGATGCCGGACAACCCCCGCTTTGCCCGTTATGCACAAACGCACTTTCTGACCCGCCACATCATTTCGTTGGTGCTGGGCTGTGCGGTGGCTTTGCTGGCCTTTCAGGTCCCGATGGAGACGTGGGAAAAAGCTGCACGCCCCATGTTTGTGGTGGCGCTGGTTTTGTTGGCCTTGGTCCTGGTGCCCTTCATCGGCAAAGGCGTCAATGGCGCACGCCGCTGGATCTCGTTTGGCATCATGAATTTCCAGCCCTCCGAGTTGGCCAAATTGGCCACCATCATTTACGCGGCCGACTACATGGTGCGCAAGATGGAAGTCAAGGAGCACTTCTTCCGTGCCGTCTGGCCGATGGGCGCTGCTGTGGCAGTGGCCGGTGTGTTCTTGCTGGCCGAACCCGACATGGGCGCTTTCATGGTGATCGCCATCATCGCGATGGGCATCCTGTTCCTGGGCGGCGTCAATGCCCGCATGTTCTTCCTGATTTTTGCCGTGCTGGTGGGCGCATTCGTGATCATGATTGCTGCATCGCCCTGGCGTCGTGAGCGGATTTTTGCTTACCTCGATCCCTTCAGCATGGAGCATGCCTTGGGCAAGGGCTACCAGTTGTCCCATTCGCTGATCGCCATCGGTCGTGGCGAAGTCTGGGGCGTGGGTTTGGGGGGCAGCGTGGAAAAGCTCCATTGGTTGCCCGAAGCGCACACCGACTTCTTGTTGGCCGTGATCGGCGAAGAGTTTGGTTTGGTCGGCGTGACCCTGGCGATTGGCTTGTTCCTCTGGTTGGCCCGCCGCATCATGGTGATTGGCCGTCAGTCCATCGCCTTGGACAAGGTGTTCTCCGGCTTGGTGGCGCAGGGCGTGGGCATCTGGATCGGATTCCAGTCTTTCATCAACATGGGCGTGAACCTGGGCGCATTGCCCACCAAAGGTTTGACCTTGCCCCTGATGAGTTACGGCGGTTCGGCCATCATGATGAACCTGGTGGCGATCGCCATCGTGTTGCGCATCGATGCCGAAAACAAACAAATGATGCGCGGAGGTCGGGCATGAAGACCAAATGTGCATTGGTGATGGCTGGTGGTACAGGCGGTCACATTTTTCCGGGGCTGGCCGTGGCCGAGGCTTTGCGTGACGCTGGCTGGCGTGTGCACTGGTTGGGAGCCCCGAACAGCATGGAAAGCCAATTGGTGCCGCCACGGGGTTTCGCACTGGAGACGATCGACTTTGGCGGCGTGCGTGGCAAGGGCTTCAAAACCCTGGCCTTGTTGCCAGTGCGTTTGCTCAAGGCCTTCTGGCAGAGCCTGCAAGTGGTGCGCCGCGTGAAGCCCGATGTGGTGTTGGGCCTGGGCGGCTACATCACCTTCCCCGGCGGCCTGATGGCCCGCCTTTGCCGCAAACCCGTGGTCTTGCACGAGCAAAACTCGGTGGCCGGCATGGCCAACAAAGTGCTGGCCACCGTGGCCGCCCGTGTCTTCACGGCATTCCCTCATGTTTTCAAAACAGCGCAATGGGTGGGCAACCCCTTGCGTCAGGCCTTCACGCAGCAGGCTTCGCCCGCCGAGCGCTTTGCCGGTCGCACGGGCCCCTTGCAAGTCTTGGTGGTCGGTGGCAGCCTGGGCGCCAAGGCGCTCAACGACATCGTGCCGCAAGCGCTGGCCTTGATCCCCGCTGCGCAGCGCCCCCAGGTGATCCACCAAAGCGGTGCCAAACAGATCGATGCTTTGCGGGCCAACTACGAAGCCGCTGGCGTGCAGGCGCAACTGACGCCGTTCATCGACGACACCGCCTCGGCTTTTGCCAAGGCTGACCTGGTGATCTGCCGCGCAGGGGCCAGCACCGTGACCGAACTGGCTGCGGTGGGCGCAGCGGCCTTGTTTGTGCCTTTCCCCTTTGCGGTGGATGACCATCAGACCACCAATGCCGGATTTTTGGTCCAGCACGGCGGCGGCTGGTTAGTGCAGCAAGCCGACTTGAGCGCTGCGTCTTTGGCAGAGCGTTTACAGAATTTGGACCGCAGCCAATTGCTGGCTTGCGCCCAAAAAGCCCACGAACAGAAAAAAACAAACGCGACTCGGGAGGTTGTGATGGCTTGTGAGGAGTTGGCAGCATGAAACACGCCATCCGCAAAATTCATTTCATCGGCATTGGTGGATCGGGCATGAGCGGCATTGCCGAGGTCTTGCTCAATTTGGGCTATGCGATTTCGGGCTCGGACCTGTCGGACAGCGCCACCTTGCGCCGCCTGGCGGACTTGGGCATTCAGACCCATGTGGGTCACACCGCAGACAACGTGCGTGATGCCGATGCGGTGGTGACATCGACCGCCGTCAAGGCCGACAACCCCGAAGTGCTGGCCGCTCGCGAGCGCCACATCCCGATCGTGCCGCGTGCCGTGATGCTGGCCGAGTTGATGCGCATGAAGCAGGGCGTGGCCATTGCCGGCACGCACGGCAAAACCACCACCACCAGCCTGGTCGCCAGCGTGTTGGCCGAAGCAGGACTTGACCCGACCTTTGTGATCGGTGGACGCTTGAACAGCGCCGGTGCCAATGCCAAGCTGGGCACGGGTGAATACATCGTGGTCGAAGCGGACGAGTCGGATGCGTCCTTCTTGAACCTGCTGCCCGTGATGGCGGTGGTGACGAACATTGACGCCGACCACATGGAAACCTATGGCCACGACCTGGCCCGCCTGAAGGCAGCTTTTGTGGACTTTTTGCACCGTATGCCGTTTTACGGCACAGCCATCATGTGTGCAGATGACGCAGGCGTTCAGACCATCCTGAACGACATTGCCCGGCCCGTGACCACCTATGGCTTGAACGAAGGTGCGCAGGTGCGTGCCGTGGACGTGCGTGCCGTAGATGGTCAGATGCACTTCACGGTGCAGCGTCGCAATGGGGTGGTCATGCCCGACATGCCGGTGGTGCTGAACTTGCCTGGCCTGCACAACGTGCTCAATGCCCTGGCCGCCGTGGCCGTGGCCGTGGAGCTGGGCGTGGACGATGCCGCTGTGCAGCGCGCCTTGGCCGGCTTCAAGGGCGTGGGTCGGCGCTTTCAGCGCTATGGCCAGGTGCGTACCGCAGACGGTCAGGGGCAATTCACTGTGATCGACGACTACGGTCACCACCCGGTCGAGATGGCCGCCACCTTGGCCGCGGCCCGTGGCGCGTTTGCGGGGCGTCGTCTGGTGTTGGCTTTCCAGCCGCACCGTTACAGCCGCACCCGCGATTGCTTTGAAGACTTCGTCAAAGTCATTGGCAACGGTGCCGATTCGGTGTTGTTGTCCGAGGTGTATGCCGCCGGTGAAGCGCCCATCGTGGCCGCCGATGGCCGTTCGCTGGCACGTGCTCTGCGTGTGGCGGGCAAGGTCGAGCCGGTGTTTGTCGATGACATCGCAGACATGCCCCAGGCCGTGCTGACGAACGCACGCGACGGCGACGTGGTGATTTGCATGGGCGCGGGCACCATCGGTGCGGTGCCCGCCAAGATTGTGGAACTGGGAGGTGCAGCATGAGCACTTCAAAACTCGGGAAAGTGGCGGTCTTGATGGGCGGGCGTTCCGCCGAGCGCGAGGTGTCCTTGATGTCCGGTCAAGGCGTGCTCAAGGCCTTGCAGTCCTCGGGCGTGGATGCCCATGCTTTTGACCCTGCAGAGCGTGATGTGAGCGAGCTCAAGCGCGAAGGGTTTGATCTGTGCTTCATCGCTTTGCATGGCCGCTATGGCGAAGACGGCACGGTGCAAGGTGCGCTGGAGTTGCTGGGCATTCCCTACACCGGCTCGGGCGTGATGGCGTCGAGCATTGCCATGGACAAGACCATGACCAAGCGGGTCTGGTTGGCCGAAGGCCTGCCTACACCGCGTTACGAACTGGTGCGCCGCGAACAATTGGCCAGCGTGTCGGCTGACCAACTGATCGCCAGCTTGGGTTTGCCCATGATCGTCAAGCCTGCACGGGAAGGCTCTTCGATTGGTGTGACCAAGGTCACCTGTGCAGAAGACTTGCCCACAGCCCTGGCGCAAGCAGCGCAATGCGATGCCGACATCCTCTGCGAGCAATGCATTGTGGGCGACGAAGTGACTTGCCCCGTCTTGGGTGCGGACGACAGCGCCAAAGCTCTGCCGATGATCCGCATCGTGGCCCCTGAAGGCAACTACGATTACCAGAACAAATACTTCACCGACGACACCCAGTACCTGGTGCCCAGTGGCTTGCCCGCTTCCGAAGAGGCCGCCATTGAAGCTTTGGTGGTCAAGGCTTATCAGGTGCTCGGTTGCCGAGGCTGGGGGCGCATCGACGTGATGATCGATGGCCAAACCCGTCAGCCTTATCTCTTGGAAATCAACACATCGCCCGGCATGACCGGCCATTCGCTGGTGCCCATGTCCGCACGTGCTGCGGGCATCAGCTACGAAGCGTTGTGTACCCAATTGCTGGGCGCAGCCCGTCTGGACCACCAGGAGGTGCGCGGGTGAAAAAAGCCATGCCTTTGCCGATGGATGTCCGGCTCATGAACTTCACTGCCCATGTCTTGGTGGTGGGGGTCGTGTTGCTGGCGCTGGGCGGCTGGGCATGGTGGTTGCTACGCCATCCAGTGTTTGACATTCAGTCCATCAGCGTGCAAGGCGAAGTCAATCGCAACAATGCGGTGACCCTCAAAGCCAATGTGACGCCGCAACTCAATGGGAATTTTTTCACGCTGGATCTGGATGCTGCACGGCATGCCTTTGAAGCCGTACCTTGGGTGCGTTCCGCAGTGGTGCACCGTGATTTCCCCAACCGTTTGCGTGCCGTTTTGCTGGAGCACCACCCCATGGCTTTGTGGGGCGATGAAGGTGCCAACACCATGGTCAATGAGCAAGGTCAGGTGTTTGAAGCCGACGTGGACGATGTGGATGTGGAAAACCTGCCCCGCATGAAAGGGCCGCAAGGTTTGTCTGCGGAGGTGGTCAAGATGTACCAGGAACTGCGTCCTTTTTTTCAGGCCGTGGACATGGACATTGAGCAATTGGAATTGACGCCCCGTGGCAGTTGGCGTGTGCTGACCAAAACGGGGGCCTTGATGGAACTCGGCCGTGGCACGGAGGCAGAACTCCAGGCGCACTTGCAGATGTTCTTCAGAACCTTGTCGCAAGTGACCGCACGTTACGGCAGAACGCCCACTTCATTGGCCGGCGCAGATTTGCGCCATAAGGATGGTTATGCCTTGCGCCTGCGAGGCGTGAGCACAGTCGAAGACAAGAAAAAACCTTGAGCAATCAAGCAGGAACACAACGGAAACGGTGAGTCATATGGCAAAAGAGTACAAAGATCTGGTGGTGGGTTTGGATATTGGCACCTCCAAAGTGATGGCGGTGGTGGCCGAGGTCTTGCCAGATGGTCAGCTGAAGATTGCTGGCTTGGGCATTGCGCCGGGCAACGGCCTCAAGCGCGGCGTGGTGGTCAACATTGACGCCACGGTGCAAAGCATTCAGCAAGCCCTGAAAGAGGCCGAGCTGATGGCCGACTGCAAGATCACCCGTGTCAACGTGGGCATCACCGGCAGCCACATCCGCGGCATCAACTCCAGCGGCATGGTGGCCATCAAGGACAAGGAAGTCTCGCCGGCCGACGTGGCCCGCGTGATGGAAACGGCCCGCGCCATCAACATCTCGACCGACCAGCGCTTGCTCTTGGTGGCGCCGCAAGAGTTTGTGATCGACAGCCAGGAAGTCAAAGAGCCCATCGGCATGAGCGGCATGCGCCTGGAAGCCAAGGTGCACATCGTGACCGGCGCTCAGAGCGCCGCCGAGAACATCATCAAGTGCGTGCGCCGCTGCGGTCTGGAAGTGGACCAGCTGCTGCTCAACCCCCAGTCCTCCAGCCTGGCTGTGCTGTCCGAAGACGAGCGCGAACTGGGCGTGGTGTGTGTGGACATTGGCGCAGGCACCACCGATGTGGCGATCTTTGCCAATGGCTCGATCCGTCACACGGCCGTGATCCCGATCGCGGGTGACCTGATCACCAGCGACATCGCCATGGCTTTGCGCACCCCCACCAAAGATGCCGAAGACATCAAGGTCGACAGCGGTTACGCCAAGCAATTGCTGGCCGACCCCGATGCTCAGGTCGAAGTGCCCGGCTTGGGTGACCGCGGCCCCCGCATGCTGAGCAAGCAGGCTTTGGCCGGTGTCATTGAGCCACGCGTTGAAGAAATTTTCTCGCTGGTGCACCAGGTCATCCGTGAGTCCGGTTATGAAGAGGTCTTGTCCTCGGGCATCGTGCTCACGGGCGGCAGCGCCGTCATGCCCGGCATGGTCGAGTTGGGTGAAGACATCTTCCTTAAGCCCGTGCGCCGTGGCTTGCCCAAATATTCGGGTGGTTTGGCTGACATGGTCAGCCAGCCTCGGGCAGCCACCGTGATGGGCCTGCTGGAAGAAGCCCGCATGGCCCGCCTGCGCGGCTTCAAGGTCACGCAAAAGAAGAGTTCTGTCAACAACGCCTTTGGGCGCTTCAAAGACTTCATCGTGGGGAACTTCTGATGAACTGGAAAAAACCATTCCTGGCCCGAGGTAGTCCACCCCTGTCGAGGCCTTGTCGATGTTGACAAACCGTTAACCCATTTTTCAAAAACAAGATTCACAAAATTCAGGCAACTGCAGATATTTAGGAGAGCACCATGTCCATTGAAATGATCCAAACTGAAGAATTCAACCAAGGCACGCAGATCAAAGTGATCGGTGTCGGCGGTGGCGGCGGTAACGCTGTCGAGCACATGATTGAGCGCAACGTCCAAGGCGTTGAGTTTGTTTGTGCCAACACCGACGCACAGGCCTTGGCCCGCAGCGCTGCGCACCGCTTCATCCAGCTGGGTCAAACCGGTCTTGGCGCTGGCAGCAAGCCCGAAAAAGGCCGCGAAGCCGCCGAGAGCGCTGAAGCCGACATCCGTGCCGCCATCGAGGGCTCGCACATGTTGTTCATCACCGCCGGCATGGGTGGCGGCACCGGTACCGGCGCTGCACCCGTGATCGCCCGCATCGCTAAAGAGATGGGCATCCTCACCGTGGGCGTGGTCACCAAGCCCTTCGAGTTCGAAGGCGGCCGTCGCATGGCCAACGCCGATGTAGGCATGCAGGAACTCGAAGCCAACGTGGATTCCTTGATCGTGGTTCTGAACGAAAAACTGCTGGAATTGCCTGGCGGTGAAGACATGACCCAGGACGAGGCATTTGCCCACGCCAACGACGTGTTGAAAAACGCGGTCGGCGGTATCGCCGAGATCATCAATGTGCCTGGCCATGTGAACGTTGACTTTGAAGACGTGCGCACCGTGATGGGCGAGCCAGGCAAGGCCATGATGGGCACCGCCGCCGCCAGCGGTCCTGACCGTGCACGCATTGCCGCTGAGCAAGCCGTGGCTTGCCCGCTGCTCGAAGGCGTGGACCTGTCCGGTGCCAAGGGCGTGTTGGTGCTGATCAGCGCCGCCAAGGGCTCCTTGAAACTGTCCGAGTCCAAGCAGGCGATGAACACCATCCGTGCTTACGCTTCGGAAAATGCCCACGTGATCTACGGCACCGCCTATGACGAAAGCCTGGGCGACGAGATCCGCGTCACGGTGGTGGCCACCGGCTTGTCCAAGCAAGGCGCACGCCGCACAGCCCCTCCGCTGCAAGTGCTGCGCACCGGCACCGACAACGCCCCTTTCATCATGGGCGGTCAGGATGCCGTGGCCCCAGCGCTGAACACGGCTTCGACCATGGGCTCCGGCATGAACACCCCTGCCATCTGGCGCAGCAACCGCACCCATGCGGCAGCCCGCGTGGACGGCATGGCCAATGCCGGCATGGACGACATCGAGATCCCCGCCTTCTTGCGCAAGCAAGCCGACTGATCGTTATTCACTGAAATCATTTCTGGTGCTTTGAAGGCCAGACGGGCGCATGCCTGTCTGGCCTTTTTTGCATGTCCTCGTCAGCACAAGCCAAAGCTGGCACCCTTAAAATGCGGCCATGCTCGCACAACGCACCCTCAAAACCCTGACCAAAGCCGTGGGCGTTGGCCTGCACAGCGGCCAACGGGTCGAATTGACCCTGCGTCCAGCCTCTGCGGACACGGGCATTGTGTTTCGGCGGGTGGATTTGCCCGAGCCGGTGGACATTCCCGTGAAGGCCGAATCGGTGACCGACACCCGCCTGGCGTCGACCATCTCGGTCGGACAGGCCAAGGTCCACACTGTGGAGCATTTGATGTCGGCCTGCGCAGGCCTGGGCATCGACAACCTCTATGTGGACATCACCGCCGAAGAGGTGCCGATTCTGGACGGCTCTGCATCCTCATTCGTGTTTTTGCTGCAAAGCGCGGGGGTGGTCGAGCAAAAAGCACCCAAACGCTTCATCCGCGTGCTCAAGCCGGTGCAGGTCACCGAAGGCGAAGGGCAGAACATCAAGTGGGCGCGACTGGAGCCCTTCCACGGCTACAAGCTCAGCTTCGAAATTGAATTCCATCACCCCGCTGTGGATTCCACCGGCCAACAGGTGGTGTTTGACATGTCCGAAGGCGTGTATGCCCGCGACATCGCCCGCGCCCGCACCTTTGGCTTCACCAAAGACGTGGAGATGATGCGCGCCAATGGCCTGGCCCTGGGTGGTGGTCTGGACAATGCCATCGTGATGGACGACTACAAGGTGCTGAACGCCGACGGTCTGCGTTACGACGATGAATTCGTCAAGCACAAGATCCTGGACGCCATGGGCGACCTGTACATCGTGGGCCACCCCTTGCTGGCGGCCTACAGTGCCTTCCGTTCGGGCCATGCCATGAACAACCAGTTGCTGCGTGCCTTGTTGGCGCAGCCCGATGCCTACGAGATCGTGACGTTCGAGAAAGACAGCCAGGCACCGCGCGGCTTTGCCGCCTTGCAGCCGGCCTGGTGATGGCGCTTCAGGCTTTGGGCCACACCACCCACCTTTTGTACTTGCACGGCTTCCGGTCTTCGCCGCAGTCGGTCAAAGCCCACAAGATGGCCAAGTGGATGGCGCAGGAATTTCCCCATGTGCACTGTTGGTGCCCGCAATTGCCCGCATCACCCCGCCAAGCCATGGCCGAGCTGCTGACCGGTGTGGCCGACTGGTCTGCTGGCCGCATGGCGGTGGTCGGCTCCTCTTTGGGCGGCTTTTATGCCTCTTGGCTGTCCCAGCATCTGGGCTGTCCTGCAGTCCTGATCAACCCGGCCGTGCACCCCTCGCGGGATTTGGCGAAATACATCGGCGAACAAACAGCCTGGCACGACCCGGCGCAAAGCATCTTTTTTGATGCGGCCTACATCCACGAGCTTCAAGCGCTGGAATCGCAAGCCCCCCACCCTCGGCCTCAGACCTTGGCCTTGATCGCCAAAGGCGACGAGGTGCTCGATTGGCGGGAAATGCTCGCCCGCCATCAGGCAGGCCAGGTCCATTTGATCGAGGGCAGCGACCATGCCCTGAGTGATTTCGATCTGTACAAGGCTGAAATCCTGGAATTTCTTCGCCTGGCCTGAGCCCTGCTACCCGGAACGGTGGGCTGGCATGGGAAAATCCGTGCATGTACGTATTATTTGAAGAAGCCGGCAAATTCATGGCCGGGAGGGTCATGTCCGAAGCCGAGGCTTCCGCGCAGGTCGAGCTGGACTCGGGCAAGCGGGTCAAAGTCAAGGCGGCGCAAATGCTGCTCAAGTTCGAAAAGCCCGCCCCGGCCGCTTTGCTCAGCGAGGCATCGGCTTTGAGCCCGAGCATCGAGCTGGAGTTGGCCTACGAATTCGCCTCCGACAACGAGTTCGGTTTCGCCGATCTCGCGCAAGACTATTTCAGCAGCGCCGCCACCACGGTGCAACAAGTCGCCGCCTTGATCCGTTTGCACGAAGCGCCGCATTATTTCCGCCGTGCGGGCAAAGGCCGGTACCGCAAGGCCCCCGCCGAGATCGTGCAGCAAGCCCTGGCCGCGATCGAAAAGAAAAAACAAATCCAGGCCCAAATTGAGGCCTGGGCTGCAGACCTGGTGGCGGGTACTTGCCCGGAGCCCATCCGCGAGCAGCTCTACAAGATTTTGTTCCGTCCGGACAAGAACACGCCCGAATACAAAGCCGTGGTCGAAGCCAGCAAGAGCAGCCAGACCGCGCCTTTGGACTTGCTGCAAAACGCAGGGGCCATCGCCTCGGCCTGGGACTTCCACTGGCAGCGCTTTTTGTTCGACTTGTTCCCGAAAGGCACAGGCTTTCCGGCCTTGCAGGCACCGGCCATCACCGATGAATTGCCTTTGGCACCCGTGCAGGCCTTCTCGATCGATGACTCGCACACCACCGAGATCGACGATGCCCTGTCCTTGCAGGGTCTGGGCACCGGCACCGTCACGGTGGGCATCCACATTGCGGCACCGGGCCTGGCCTTGACGCCGGGCAGCGCGGTTGACCAGCTGGGCCGCGCACGCCTGTCCACCGTTTACATGCCGGGCTACAAAATCACCATGCTCCCCGACAGCGTGGTGCAGGCCTACACCCTGATCGAAGGCCGCGCCTGTCCGGCAGTGTCGCTGTATGTGACCTTCAGCGAAGACACACTGGAGGTGCAACACACCGAAACCCGTCTGGAGCGCGTGAACATCCTGGCCAATTTGCGCCATGATCAGCTGGACCAAACCATCACCCGCGAGTGGCTGGAGGCAGACAGCGTCGACACCCCGAGTGATTTGCCGGTAGACCGCGCGACCCTCGCATTCTTCTGGCGTCTGGCCCAAACCCTCAAGGCCCGTCGCGAAGTGGTGCGCGGCAAGCCCGAGAATTTCAACCGACCTGATTACAGCTTCAAGCTCGAACGGCCCAGCAACGATGCCCCGCCGACGGGCGAAGAAACCGTGCTGATCGGCATTCGCCAGCGCGGTGCGCCGCTCGACCTGATGGTGGCCGAGGCCATGATTTTGGCCAACAGCACCTGGGGCCAGTGGCTGGCCAGCCTCGGCGTGCCGGGCATTTACCGCAGCCAGGCCAGCATGGCTCCGGGCGTCAAAGTGCGCATGGGCACCAAGGCCTTGCCGCATGCAGGCATCGGCGTGCCCAGCTATGCCTGGAGCACCTCGCCCCTGCGCCGTTACACCGACCTGGTCAACCAGTGGCAGATCATCGCTTGCGCCAAGCATGGCGCGACGGCCGCACTGGCGGCTCCCTTCAAACCCAAAGATGCCGAGTTGTTCTCGATCATCAGCGGCTTTGATGCGGCCTACAGTGCCTACAACAGCGTGCAGTCGAGCATGGAGCGCTACTGGACGCTGCGCCATGTGCAGCAGCAAGGCATCACCGAGTTGGACGCCAGCCTGGTCAAGGAGATGGGCGGCGGCATCTGGCTGGTGCGTGCCGACAGTTTGCCGCTGATGTTCAGCGTCATGGGGGCGCAAGGCCTGTTGCGTGGTGCCCGTGTGCGGGTGCAGCTGGGTGAGATTGATTTGATGGCGCTGGACGTCAAAGGCACGGTGACGGCGCATCTGGATGCGCCAGCAGCGGCCGAGGATGCCACCGACGAGGCCGAAGACGAAGAAGCCATGAGCGCCGGCCCCTTGACGATTGCCGTCGATCTGAGCGACAGCACCCAAAGCGACGGGTCTTGAGGATTCAATCATGAAACGCCCGGCGCCGCATCGCACCTTGGTCTGGACCCTCGGGGTTTCCTTGGGGCTGCACCTGGCTTTGCTGACCTTGCGCTTTGCTGCGCCAGAAACCTTCAACCGCGTGTTCGAGGACACCCCCCTCGAAGTGGTCCTGGTCAACGCCCGCAGCAATGAACGTCCGCCCGAGGCGCAGGCCCTGGCGCAGGTGAGTTTGGCCGGGGGCGGCAATGTGACCGAGGTACGCATGTCTTCTTCCCCCATGCCTGCAGCGTTCAGTGCAGAGCCTGGAACAGACATCGCTGAGATGCAACGCAAAATTGAAGCACTCAAGGTGCAACAAATGCGTTTGTTAACGCAGCTTAAAACGGAATTGGCAGATCTTTCGCGGGATGATTCCGCTGACAAAAGCAACGCCACGGATCGACAAGTTCGCGAGGAACGCAAGCAACAGCTGACGCGGCAGTTGTCCCAAATTGAGCAACGCGTTGAGCAGGCCCAAGGCACGCCCCGCAAGCGTTACATCAGCCCGGCCACCAAAGAGACGGTGTACGCGCTGTATTACGACAAGCTGCGCCGCACGATTGAAAATCAGGGCACCTTGAACTTCCCCGAAGCGCGTGGCGAAAAACTCTATGGCAAGCTGACCATGGTCATCACCGTCAGCAGCCAGGGTGAATTGCTGAACACCGAAGTTGCCAGCTCCTCGCGCAACCCCTTGCTGGACGAACGCGCTGTGGCGATTGTGCGCAGTGCCGGTCCTTTTGATCCGTTTGGCGCAAAAATGCGTCGGCAAGCCGATCAGATCGTGGTGGTCTCGCGCTTCATGTTTTCGCGTGACGACACCTTGTCCACCCGCATGCTGGCACCGGACAAGTGAGACCACTGTGCTGAGCCTGTTTGAACAAGGAATCCGATGAAGGCATGGGGACGTTGGTGTGTGTTGCTGGTGTGTGCCATGGGGTGCTTGCAGGTATTTTTTGCCCTGCGCATCGCCAGCATGGCCCTGATCGCACCCGAGTCCACCAGTTTTGAGCGCTCGCAAATTTGGCAGGTTTTCACCCGGCAAGGTCGCTTGCCCTGGCGGCAAGAGTGGGTGGATGAGGGCCACATGTCTGCCCACCTCAAGCGTGCGGTGATGGCCTCGGAGGACAGCGCTTTTCCCCAACACAACGGCATTTGGTGGGACTCGCTGGAAAAAGCCTGGAGCAAAAACGCCAAAGCCAAGGCGCAAGCCGAGCGCCGTGCGCAACGCCTGGGTGATGCCAAACCGGTGGAAGCCAAGATTGTGGGCGGCTCCACCATCACCCAGCAGCTGGCCAAAAACCTGTTTTTGTCAGGCGAGCGCACCTTGCTGCGCAAGGGCCAGGAGATGGTCCTGACCCTGACACTGGAAGCGTTTTTGTCCAAACGCCGCATTCTGGAGATTTACCTCAACAGCGTGGAGTGGGGCGAGGGCGTGTTTGGCGCAGAGGCTGCGGCCCAGCACTATTTCAGAAAACCTGCCTCGGCCCTGAGCGCTTGGGAAAGCGCTCGTTTGGCGGTCATGTTGCCGCGCCCCCGCTATTTTGAACAGCGCCCTCAGTCGCCCTATTTGGCCGCGCGTGCAGAAGTGATTGTGGGCCGCATGAACGATGTGGTGCTGCCATGAATGCACCGGTCACCGTGCGCATTTTGGGCATTGATCCAGGCTTGCAAACCACGGGTTTTGGCGTGCTGGACATGACCGGTTCACGCTTGCAATACGTGGCCAGTGGCGTGATCCAGACCACCAAGGAAGAGATGGGCAATTTGCCCGCACGCCTGAAGGTGATTTACGACGGCATCCGCGAAATCCAGGCGCGGTACCAGCCCGATGTGGCTTCGGTGGAAATCGTGTTTGTCAACGTCAACCCCCAAGCGACCTTGCTGCTGGGGCAGGCACGCGGCTGTTGCGTCACGGCCCTGGTGTCATGCGGCTTGCCGGTGGCCGAGTACACCGCCTTGCAAATGAAGCAATCCGTCACCGGGCATGGCCGCGCGGCCAAGTCGCAGGTGCAGGAGATGGTCAAACGCCTGTTGCAATTGCCGGTGGTGCCCCGCCAGGATGCGGCCGATGCCTTGGGCCTGGCCATCACCCATGCGCACGCCAGCCCGTCGATGAACAAGCTGGCCGCTCAAGGGGTGCTCAACCGCAAGACGCATGGCATGTTCCGCAGTGGCCGCAGCCACTGAGCGGGCGAAGGCACACGACTGAACGGGTGATAATCAGACCATGGTTGCAGTGATTCAAAAACCCACGCTGGGTCAACGCCTGATGGGCCTCGTTGAAGGCTTTGATGGCCCTTTGGCGTTTGCCGTGTTCATGCTCGCCTGTGTCGGTCTGATGATCATGTACTCCTCGGGCTATGACCATGGCACGCGCTTTGTGGACCACACCCGCAACATGGTGCTGGCCGGTTTCATCATGTTTGTGGTGGCCCAAGTGTCCCCCCAAAAGCTCATGACTTGGGCTATGCCGGTCTATGCGGTGGGGGTGACCTTGCTGATCGCTGTGGCGCTCTTTGGTTTGACCAAAAAAGGGGCTCGGCGCTGGCTGAATGTGGGCGTGGTGATCCAGCCCAGCGAGATTTTGAAAATCGCCATGCCCTTGATGCTGTCGGCATGGTTTCAGAAGCGGGAAGGGCAACTGCGTCCGCTGGACTTCGCCATGGCCATGCTGATCCTGGGTGTGCCGGTGGGCCTCATCATGAAGCAGCCCGATTTGGGGACCGCCTTGCTGGTGTTGTCGGCGGGTTTGTCGGTGATCTTTTTTGCCGGGCTCAAGTGGCGCTGGATCTTGCCGCCTGTGGTGCTGGCGCTGGCAGGTGTGGTGACGCTGGTGATCATGGAGCCCACCTTGTGCGAGGCCGATGTCGATTGGCGTGTGCTGCACGAATACCAGCGGCAACGCATCTGCACTTTGCTGGACCCCGCCCGCGACCCCTTGGGCAAAGGCTTTCACATCATTCAGGGCATGATCGCGATCGGCTCCGGCGGCTTTTGGGGCAAGGGTTTCATGCAAGGCACACAAACCCATCTGGAGTTCATTCCCGAGCGCACCACCGACTTCATTTTTGCCGCGTTTGGCGAGGAGTTCGGTTTTGTGGGCGGCTTGGTCCTGGTGGCCGGATTCTTCTTTCTCGTCTACCGCGGCCTGGTCATTGCATCGCAAGCGCCGACCCTGTTCAGCCGCTTGCTGGCGGCCAGTGTGTCGATGATCTTTTTCACTTACGCCTTTGTGAACATGGGCATGGTCAGTGGCATCTTGCCGGTGGTGGGTGTGCCTTTGCCTTTTGTCAGTTACGGCGGAACGGCCATGGTGACTCTGGGCTTTGCCTTGGGCATCTTGATGGCGATTGCCAAGTCCAAGCAGCTGGTCCAAAGCTGATCGGGTCCCGTCCGGTGGGCAAGGGGATTGTGCAATCCCTACAATGGACCCCATGGTGCGACTCGAAGTCGCTTCATAGTCGTCTCTATGACGACATTTAACAACACGTTTCTCCTCTGTACGCAGAGGGTTGCGGGCCTCTGAAATGAGGCTAATTTATGGAGGCCGTGAGGCCAT
>Ga0228698_1000204_pt1 | contig 53677 bp, 40 predicted proteins | sample McNCre117_Aug_MG_FD_178015 | JGI IMG/M metagenome (GOLD analysis project Ga0228698, IMG submission 178015) | Freshwater microbial communities from McNutts Creek, Athens, Georgia, United States - 1-17_Aug_MG | ecosystem: Environmental > Aquatic > Freshwater > Creek | place: USA: Georgia... | reverse complement strand
TGAAGGCCGCACTGTAAGGGGCACCGCCAGCCACACCATAAGCCGGGGCGAACTGGTTTTCGTGCAAGGCGATCTGCGGGCCCGGCGTGGCGCCGGCCAATACCTCAAGCGCCCGGCTTTTGCGCCACAATTTGCCCCGGCCGCGCTGCGTGCCGAAACTCTGCGGCCGACCGCCGTGGAGCGTTCTGAAACCACCGCCAGGAGCCGCGCATGAACACCCCACACTCCGCCCCTATTTCGCACAAGCTGGCCGCTTTGCGCATCAATGCCGAGCGCCTGTGGGGCTCACTGATGGAGTTGGCACAGATTGGCGCCACCGAGAAAGGGGGTGTCTGTCGCCTGGCTTTGACCGATCTGGACAAGCAAGGCCGTGATTTGGTACTGGGCTGGGCACGCACAGCGGGGATGGAAGTCACGATTGACCAAATTGGCAACGCCTTCATGCGCCGCCCTGGGCGCAACAACGCCCTGCCCCCGATCGTCACCGGCAGCCATATTGACACGCAGCCCACCGGCGGTAAGTTCGATGGCAACTACGGTGTGCTGGCCGGACTGGAGGTGGTACGCACCCTGAACGACCATGGGATTACCACCGAAGCACCGATCGAAGTGGCCTTCTGGACCAACGAAGAAGGCTCGCGCTTTGTACCGGTGATGATGGGCTCGGGCGTATTCGCCAAAGCATTTTCGCTGGAGCACGCCTACGCCGCCCGCGACAGCCAGGGCAAAACGGTAGGTGAAGAACTGGCGCGCATTGGCTATATCGGCCCGCAAGCGCCGGGAGAGCACCCGATTGGGGCCTATTTCGAAACCCATATTGAACAAGGACCGGTACTCGAGGACCACGACGTCACGATAGGCGTAGTACAAGGTGTATTGGGTATTCGCTGGTTTGACTGCACGGTTACCGGCATGGAAGCCCACGCCGGCCCCACGCCCATGGCATTGCGCAAAGACGCCTTGCAACTCGCCACACAACTGATGCAGGAAGTGGTTGCGACCGCCCTGCGCTACCCGCCCCACGGGCGCGGCACGGTGGGCATGGTGGAGGTGTTTCCCAACAGCCGCAACGTCATTCCGGGCCGCGTCAAATTCAGCATGGACCTGCGCAACAGCACCGACGCGCTGGTCGACCAGATGGTAGACGAAGTCAAGACGTTGGCACAGCGCCTGGCGCAGCAGTCGGGCCTGAAAATCCACATCGAGCTGGTGTCCAGCTACCCGGCACAGGCCTTTCACCCGGACTGCACCGACGCCGTGGCGCGTGCCGCAGCCGCACTGGGGTACAGCCATATGGCGGCTGTATCGGGGGCCGGGCACGACGCCGTCTATATGGCCCAACTGGCACCCAGTGGCATGATTTTCATTCCGTGCAAAGACGGCATCAGCCACAATGAAATTGAAGATGCCCACCCCGCACACATCGCTGCCGGTTGCAACGTGCTGCTGCACGCCATGTTAGAACGCGCAGGAAGCTAAGATTGCAGCCATGCTTGACCTCCTGATCACCAACGCCACACTGCCCGACGGCCGTCGCAATATGTCGCTTGCCGTGCGCGGCGAGCGCATTGTTGAAGTCAGTCCGGGCCTGCAAGCCCCGGCCCACGAAACACTGAACGCTGGCGGCATGCTGCTCAGCAGCCCCTTTGTCGACGCCCATTTCCATATGGACGCCACGCTGTCGTATGGCCTACCGCGTGTGAACCAAAGTGGCACCTTGCTCGAAGGCATCGCCCTCTGGGGCGAACTCAAACCGATGCTGACGCAAGACGCCCTGGTCGAGCGCGCTCTTGGCTACTGCGACTGGGCCGTGGCAAAGGGCCTGCTGGCGATTCGCACCCATGTCGATGTATGCGATCCGCGCCTGCTGGCGGTGGATGCCCTCTTGGAGGTCAAACGCCGGGTGGCGCCCTACCTCGACTTGCAATTGGTTGCATTCCCCCAAGACGGTGTGCTGCGCGGTACCCAAGGGCCAGAACAGCACCTGAACAATCTCATACGGGCACTGGACAAAGGCGTGGATGTGGTGGGCGGCATTCCCCACTTTGAGCGCACCATGGCCGACGGTGCGCTGAGCGTGCGGACCTTGTGTGAACTGGCGGCAGCACGTGGCCTGCGGGTTGACATGCACTGCGACGAATCCGATGACCCGCACTCGCGACACGTTGAAACACTGGCCCAAGAAACCCAGCGATTGGGTTTGCATGGTCGCGTCACCGGCTCGCATCTGACGTCTATGCACAGCATGGACAACTATTACGTGAGCAAATTGATTCCGTTGATGGCCGAAGCCCAATTGCATGTGGTCGCCAACCCGCTGATTAACATTACCCTGCAAGGGCGCCACGACAGTTACCCGAAACGCCGTGGCATGACCCGCGTACCCGAACTGATGGCGGCAGGTCTGACGGTGGCGTTCGGCCACGATTGCGTGATGGACCCCTGGTACAGCCTGGGCAGCGGCGACATGCTCGAAGTCGCCCACATGGGCTTGCACATTGGCCAGATGACCAGCCAGGCGGCGATGCGCCAATGTTTTGATGCAGTTACCTGCAACCCCGCACGGATACTGGGCTTGGAGGGCTATGGCCTGGAGGCCGGATGCTACGCCGACATGGTGTTGCTGCAGGCGCAAGACCCGGTTGAGGCCGTCCGATTGCGGGCCAACCGCCTCAAGGTCTGGCGCCGTGGCCAGTGTGTGGCCGAGCAACCGCGCCCGCTCACGACCTTGCATTTGCCGGGACGCCCCCCCCATACAGATTGGCTGCAGCATCGGGCCCCAGGCGGGTCAGACAGTGGCCCGCCACCTGGGCCGCAATAAACTGGCGATGGAGGGGCACGTCGCCGAGTGGAATACCACAACGCTGCAAATAGCCCGTCGCGCCCGCCAACACGGCAGCGCCGGGGCCGCGCAAATCACAACCGCCGACCACGGCCACATGGTGCAAACCCATTTCGATGGCAAATACGCGGGGATCGTCGGCGTAGTCGCGCACTACAAAAGGCATCAAAGGCGCCCGCTTGGACTGCACAACCAAAACCGGACCTGACATATTCGCCGGCAATACAACCGCAGCGTCCAGTGGCGTTGCCAACGGCGCCAAAAACACGACGCCACACACTGGCACCCCGGGCGGCGCGCACTGGCGCCCATCTGCACTCACGATGCCACGTTCAGCCAACAGCTGAACGAACGCCAGCGCACTGGCCTGGCCACGACCCAGCGCGACCACGGAGACGCTGACGCCGCCGCCGTGCGCCAGCGCAGCCCGATTGTTTTGCGATGCGACACGCTCAGCCAAACGCCGATAGGCCACCATTGCGATGCTGCGACCGCCGTGTGGCTGTGCATTGCCCTCGGTAATCAGGTGGCTGGCCGCTTCCAGCGTCCCCAGACCGGCAAAATAATCTGCATAAAAGCCCGGCGTATGGGCTTGTGCAGCGCACGCCTGGTCGTATAGATTGGCCACATTGCTTTGGTGCGGATTGCCCGACAAGCCGGGGTCGAGGCGGCTGTACAAACAACCGTCAAAAGCCATGAAATGGTGCATCGCCGCCGGTCGCTTGCCGCCGCCCCACCGCCGCATTTGCAATATCTGGGCTTGCAAAACCAGCAGTTCGCGTTTGCGAGTACTGAAAAAATTGTAGTGATCCATGCCGGTCTCCATCAAAATCCAATTCAAGGGGATTGTGGTGACGCATGCGGCGAAGCGAAGCGGCCAGAGTTCGCCAGCCGACAAACTGTCCATAAATAGCGAATCTGACAAAATTGTCATTTTTCTGTCAGCAAGCTGTCGGCACCCGACCGGTACAGTCCAGCGCATCCAATTTAATCCGCCCATGTTTCACTTTTCACCCTTGCAAACCCCGCTGCGAATCGGTAGCCTGGCCATTGCCGTGGCATTGACGGCATGCGCTGTCGGACCCGATTACCAGCGCCCGCAGCCCTTGCGCGACGGCAGCGCGCCCGCTTTCAGTGACAGCAAGGCCTGGAAACCGGCCGAACCGGGACAGGCCGGGCTGAACCCCGATTGGTGGTCGCGCTACCAGGACCCCCTGCTCGATCAACTGCTTGCGCAATGCATGGAAGCCAACGCATCGCTGGCCCAGGCCCAGGCGGTATACCTACAGACTGCTGCACTGGTGCCCGCAGCCCAGGCCGGTGCCGGGCCGACCGTGGCAGCGAGTGGCGGTGTGAGCCGCAGCGAGGCCTACTCGCAAGGCGCCTCCAGCGTCAATACCAACCATAGCTGGAGCGTGGCGGCGAGTTGGGAACCTGATTTCTGGGGGCGGGTTGGCCGCTCGGTCGAACTGGCCGGCGCCAACGCCCAGGCCGCCGCTGGCGACCTCGCCTACGCCCGCCTGGTGTTGCAAACTACACTGGTCAATGACTACCTGCAATTGCGCCTGAGCGACCGGCAACTCGACCTCTACGACCGCCTGATCGCCGGCTACGCCAAGGCACTGCAAATTGTGCAAGCCCAAAAGCAAAATGGTCTGGCAACCCAAGCCGACATTGCACAGGCAACATCCACCTTGAATGCGACCCAGGCTTTGGCCGAAGACCTGCAATTGACCCGCACGCAGCTGAACCACGCCATTGCGGTCCTTGTGGGCAAGTTGCCTGCGCAGTTTTCCGTTGCACGGCAGGCTGCGGACAGCCCGTTGCCGGTGTTACCGCTGATCCCGACCACCCTGCCTTCACAGCTGCTGGAACGCCGACCGGACATTGCCGCCGCCGAACGCCGTGTCGCGGCGGCCAATGCCAATATCGGCGTTCAAAAAGCCGCTTGGTTTCCCAACCTGACCCTGGCCGCCAGTTATGGCAATGCCGGCCCCAGCTTTGGCAACTGGATTCAAACACCTTACGAAGCATGGGCGCTGGGTGCAACGCTGGCGGCCACATTGTGGGACGGCGGTTTGCGTGACGCCCAATCCAAGCAAGTGCAGGCGGCGTTCGACGCTGCCGCCGCCAATTACCGTCAAGTCGTACTGAACGGCTTTCAAGAGGTAGAAGACAACCTGAGTGCAATTGACCAGTTGCAGCGCGAAATCAACTTCCAGCAAACCGCCGCAACCGCCGCAGACACCGCCGCCGACGTGCTGTTGCGCCAATACCGCGCCGGCACTGCGCCCTATACGTCGGTGGTGACGGCCCAGGCCACCGCGCTCAACGCACAGCGCACACTGCTGCAGTTGCAATCGCGGCTGTTGGTGGCGTCCGCAACCTTGATGAAAGCACTGGGGGGCGGTTGGCAAAGCACCACTGCATTTTCCAGTGCACCGACACCCTCGACCCAATCTACCCCGCCTGCACCCCGCACCCCACTATGAAACCGCACGTGAAAGCACTCCCATTTATGCAACGCACCCTGGTAATCGGATCGGCGCTGTTGCTGGCGCCATTGGCAATTTATGCACAGGCCACTGCCGCCAGCCAAACGCCGCCGCTGCTGGTTACCACCGCGGTGGCCAAAAGCGATCCAGTGCAACAAACCTTCACGGGAACCGGCAGCGCCGTGGCTTTGTCCAGCGTAACCGTACACGCGCGGGTGGACGGTCAGCTCGAATCGGTTCAGTTTGAAGAGGGCCAATCGGTGCGTGCCGGTCAGGTGCTCGCGCAACTGGATGCGCGCACCTACAAGGCCTTACTGGACCAGGCAAAAGCCGCGAAAGCGAAAGACGAGGCGAGCCTCGCCAATGCCCAGGCCGATCTAAAACGCTACCAAAACCTGATCAAGGACGACGCCACCACCCAACAGGTGCTGGACACCCAAATGGCATTGGTCAACCAGCTCAGCGCCAGCGTCCAATCGGACACTGCACAGCTTAATTACGCGACCGTGCAACTGGAATACACCACCATCACCGCGCCTATCAGTGGCCGCGTCGGTGCCCGCTTGATTGACCCCGGCAATATCGTCCATGCGAGCGATAGCACCGGCCTGGTGGTGATCAATCAAGTCGACCCTATTGGTGTCCAATTTTCGGTGCCAGAGCGCTACCTGCAAACCGTTCAGCGCGCGGTCTCAGGAAGCCAGAAACAGCGCTTGAAAGTGGAAGCCATAGACCGCAACACCAACCAGGTATTGGGGAGCGGTGAGCTGGTATTGGTGAACAATCAAATCGATACCACCACCGGCACAGTCGCACTCAAAGCACGCATTTCCAATGCCGGCACCAAGCTGTGGCCTGGCCAATCGGTGAATGCCCGCCTGAGCTTGGCGACCCTGAACGACGTGGTGACAATCCCGGCATCGGCCGTTCAACGCAGCCAAAACGGCTTGTTCGTGTGGCTGGTCGGTGCCGACACCGCAGTACGCTCCCAAGCCGTGAGTGTGACGCAGATCGAAGGACAGGATGCCATCATCGGCAAAGGCCTGAAGGCCGGTGACCGCGTGGTCATTGATGGTTTCTACCGCATGGTGCCCGGCGCCCACATCAAGGAAGTCGCAGCACCGGCCGCCGCCGCATCGGCACCTGCAGGAGCCAAACCTTGAGTATCTCTACCGGCTTTATCAAACGCCCCATCGGCACGTCGCTGCTGGGCATCGCGATTTTCTTGGTTGGCATTGTGGCCTGGCCCCTGCTGCCCGTTGCCCCTTTGCCCCAGGTCGACTTCCCGACATTGCAGGTGAGTGGCAGCCTGCCCGGAGCCTCGCCAGAGACCATGGCGGCGAGTGTGGCACAGCCGCTGGAACGGCAGTTTTCACAAATTCCGGGCCTGGCCCAAATGACGTCAATCAGCTATTTGGGGCAAAGCCAGCTAACGCTGCAGTTCGACCTCGAACGCAATATTGATGGCGCCGCGCTGGACGTCCAAAGTGCCCTGAATGCGGCCGCCGGCCAACTGCCCAGCAATTTGCCCAACCCACCGACGATACGCAAAATCAATCCGGCAGATTCGCCGGTGATGGTGCTGGCGGTACAGTCAGATAGCCTGCCACTGACCACCGTCAGTGACTACGCAGACAACGTGCTGGCGCAGCAAATCTCGCGCATTCCGGGCGTTGGCCTGGTCAACATCAATGGCACGCAAAAGCCCTCGGTTCGCTTGCAGATTGATCCCGAAAAAATCAAGACACTGGGCCTCTCACTGGAAGACATCCGCAGCGTTGTGGCGTCTAGCACTGTGAGCCAACCGACCGGCACGATTGACGGCACCAAGCAAGCGTTTACGGTCTACACCAATGACCAGATTCTGAAAGCCCAGCCCTGGAACGACATCGTATTGGCGTGGCGCAATGGTGCACCGATCAAGGTGCGTGACGTCGGAATTGCCGTAGAAGGTCCCGAAAACGCCAAGCTTGCCGCCTGGGGTTACGGCGGTGGCGCATTGGCCAAAGACAGTGTATTGAAAAATGACCGGGCGATCGTGATTGCCATCACCAAAATGCCGGGCTCCAATGTGATTGACACGGTGGACCGCATCAAGACAGCACTGCCCAAATTGCAAGCATCGCTGCCGCCCAGCATCCGCATCAGCACCCTGCTGGACCGGACCCAAAACATTCGCGCATCGGTACGCGATGTGCAGTTCACGTTGCTGTTGTCAATTGTGCTGGTGGTGGCAATTATCTTTGTCTTCCTGCGCAACGTCACCGTCACGATTATTCCGAGTCTGACGGTACCGTTGGCATTGTTGGGGACGGCGGGATTCATGTATGTAATGAATTACAGCCTGGACAATTTGTCTCTCATGGCACTGACGATTGCCGTTGGTTTTGTGGTGGACGACGCGGTGGTGATGCTAGAAAACATTTACCGCCACGTAGAGGACGGAATGGACCCCATGAAAGCCGCACTCCAGGGGGCGTCAGAAATCAGTTTTACGATTATTTCCATCTCCGTGTCGCTGGTTGCCGTATTCATTCCACTGCTGCTCATGGGTGGCATTGTGGGGCGCCTATTCCGCGAGTTTGCCGTCACGGTAACGCTGACCATCGCCGTCTCGGTGTTGATCTCACTGACCCTGACGCCCATGCTGTGCGCCAAATTTCTGCAAGGCCACAAGCCCGGAGAAATTCAAAAACACGGGCGCCTCTACATGTTGTTCGAACATGGCTTTGAAGCCATATTGAATGCCTACAAACGCGGCTTGCAATGGGTGCTGCGCCACCAGTTCATCACACTGGTGAGCTTCTTGCTGACCATGGCGGTCACTGTTGCGTTGTTTATCTACATTCCCAAAGGCTTTTTCCCACAGCAGGATACGGGCTTTATCTTTGGCACGGCAGACGCTGCGCAAGACAGCTCGAGCCAGGCCATGCGCGAGCGTTTGCTGAAAATCGCCGACGTTATCAAAGCCGACCCTGACGTCGATGCCTTTGGTTTGGCAACCGGTGGTTCCACCCTCAATTCGGGTAATTTTTTCATTGGTCTGAAGCCCAAAGACGAAGGCCGCACCGCCACTGCCGACGAAATCATTGCACGCCTGCGGCCCCAGTTGGCCAAAGTGAGTGGCGTCGGCATGTTTATGCAGGCCGGACAGGACATCAATGTCGGAGGGCGTTTGGCGCGAACGCAATACCAATACACCGTCACCGATGCCAATCTGGACGAGCTCAATGAATGGTCGCCCAAGCTGCTCGCGGCTTTCCGCCAGCTGCCGCAGCTGAAAGATGTATCCACCGACCAGCAAAATTCAGCACCCATTGTGTCAGTGACGATCGACCGGGAGCGTGCAGCGAGTTTTGGCATCAGTCCGGCTGCGGTAGATGGCATCATTTACGATGCCATCGGTCAGCGCCAGGTGGCGCAATATTTCACGCAGGTCAATAGCTACCACGTGATTCTGGAGGTGCGCCCCGAACTGCAAACCGACCAGAATATTCTGAGCCGGCTGTACATCACGTCGCCACTGACGGGCCAGCAGGTGCCACTGAGCACACTGGCCAAAATTGAGTCGAACAAAACCGGCTTCCTGAGCATCAGCCACCAGGGGCAATTTCCGGCCGTAACCTTGTCGTTCAACCTGCCGCCCGGCGTCGCCCTCGGCGAGGCGGTAGAGGCGATTCGCGATGCGCAACAAAAAATGCGCATGCCGGCCAGCGTGAATGGCAATTTCCAGGGGACCGCACAGGCCTTTAGCGAATCGCTGCGCACCCAGCCTTATCTGATTGCGGCGGCCTTGGTTGCGGTTTACATCGTGCTGGGTTTTCTCTACGAGAGCTATATCCATCCTTTGACGATTCTCTCCACCCTGCCCTCCGCCGGCGTCGGCGCGCTGCTGATTTTGATGGCGGGCGGCTACGATCTCAGCGTGATTGCGATTATTGGCATCATCTTGTTGATCGGCATTGTGAAGAAAAATGGCATCATGATGATCGACTTCGCACTGCATGCCGAACGCGATCGGGGCATGTCGCCGCGCGATGCAATTTATGAAGCCTGCATCCTGCGCTTCCGGCCGATTATGATGACCACTTTGTGTGCCTTGCTCAGTGGTTTGCCACTGATGCTGGGCCACGGAGCAGGCTCTGAATTGCGCCGACCCTTGGGCTTTGCCATGGTTGGCGGACTGATACTCTCACAAATGCTGACATTGTTCACAACCCCGGTGGTCTACTTGTATCTGGACCGCGCCCATTATTGGTATGAGCGGCGCAAAGCGGCGCGGACGGCGCACCGTGCGGCGCGCGCGCATTGAGGCACCGATCGGCATGCGCGGCGTAATTCCATGAAGGTTCTGATCGTCGAGGACGAGACCAAAACCGCAAACTATTTGCGCCAGGGCCTGACCGAGCAAGGCTACAGCGTAGACTGTGCACTCGACGGCATTGACGGCCTGCACATGGCAACCCACCACCACTACGATGTGGTGGTGCTGGATGGCATGCTGCCGGGCAAAGATGGCTTTGATGTGTTGCGCGCGCTGCGGCTTTTAAAAAATACGCCGGTGCTCATGTTGACTGCCCGTGATGGCACCCAAGACCGCGTCAAAGGCTTGCAAGAAGGCGCCGATGACTACCTGGTCAAGCCCTTCTCATTCAGCGAATTGTTGGCCCGCATACAGGCTATCACGCGGCGTGGCGCGGCCCAGGAGACCACGCAACTGCGGGTGGGTGATTTGCACATTGACTTACTGGCACGCCGTGTGGTGCGCGCCGGACAGCGCATCGACCTGACCGCCAAAGAGTTTGCCCTGCTCACCCTGCTGGCGCGCCGACAGGGCGAGATTCTTTCCAAGACAGCCATTGCCGAGTTGGTCTGGGACATGAATTTCGACAGCAACACCAACGTCGTTGAGGTGGCTATCAAGCGGCTGCGGGCCAAAATCGACCAACCATTCTCCTGCAACCTGCTGCACACCAGCCGCGGCATGGGTTATGTACTCGAAGCACGCGACTGAAGACGCCATGCACCGGACATCGATTGCAACGCGCCTGGCGCTGTGGTTTGCCCTGGTCGCCCTGTGCGGCTTCAGCCTGATTGCGCTGGGACTGAACTGGGTTTTAAAACACGAGCTGGAACGCCATCAGCTGGAACAAATTCAGGGCCGAAGCCAGGAAATGCGCTACATGCTGCTGCATGCACGGGCACCCCATATTGCCGAGCGCATGCACCTGAAGCTGGACGCCATTACGCCCGCAGATGGCCGTGCGCGCTATTGGCTGGACAGCCCTGACCCCGAATTTCGCTACGGCGATGACCGCTCCGAAGTGATGGCCCAAACCAGCCCGCCAAGCACCGTGGAGGGGGGCGATGCGGCGCATGGCACATACCCCAGTGCGTTGCAATGGGTTCGGGTTGGCGGCCACACTTACCGCACTGTGCGCGAGGAACTGCCGGCCACCGCAATGCGCCCGGCGGTGACCATGGTGGTTGGCGTTGACGTGCGGCCGTTTACACAAACAGCCCACAGTTTTGGCAATGCCTCGGTCTGGATTACGCTGATCAGTGTGCTATTGGTCTCGGCTTTGGGCTACGCTGCGGCCAAAGTGGGGCTGGGACCGGTAGCCCGCCTGACCCGCGAGATTCAAAATATTGGACCCGACAACCGTGCCCAGCGCGTAACGTTGCCGGCGTTGCCGAACGAGCTCGCACAACTCGGCATCTCCTTCAATGGCGCACTGGACCGGCTGGACGCCGCCTACCAGCAATTGGCGACCTTCAACGACGATGTCGCGCACGAACTGCGCACGCCGTTGGGCAATTTGATCGGCCAAACCCAAGTGGCCCTGACCCGGGACCGCAGCCCTGAAGCATTGCGCGATTTGCTTGCTTCGAATTTGGAAGAACTCGAGCGCCTGCGCCTGATTGTGTCCGATATGTTGTTTTTGGCACGCGCCGACCAAGGGGAAAAAGCGCAGCGCCTGGCGATGGCTTCGCTGGCCAGCGAAACCGAAAAAACGGTTGAATTCCTGGAAATGCTATTGGATGACGCGGGCCTTAGCGTACACATAGAAGGCAACGCACAGGCGCCCATTGAGTCTGCCTTGTTGCGGCGTGCGCTCACCAACCTATTGCACAATGCGATGCAATATGCGCTCCCCAGCAGCCAGATCCGGGTCGGCATCCGGTCATTCGACGGGCTGGTTGAAATTGCCGTGCAAAACGCAGGGCCTGCGATTGCAGAAGCCCACATTCAGCGGATTTTTGACCGCTTTTACCGCGTCGATGCATCCCGCACCAATGTCGCAGAAGCGAGCGGACACGGACTCGGATTGGCCATCGTCAAAGCGGTGGCCACGATGCACGGCGGACAGGTGTTTGCGTATTCCGAGGATGGCTTTACCACCATCGGACTGACCATCCGGGCGACGCCCGAAAGACGGCTTGCTTAGCCCGCGTTATCGGGCGGGCGGTCTGCTTCGGGTGGCAATGGGTATGCGAGCAAATCGGCAAACCAAAAGCACACCAAGGCCAGCACCAAGGACAACACAGCCAGCGTGCCAGCCAATGCGCTACCGTGCCAGAGCCCTGAAAACCAGCGATTGAATTGGGCAATGTAGACCGCAGATTTACCGCCAATGCGCTCGACTTCAAAGGTATAAGCCCGGTCTGAGGCCAAATCCGGCACTGCCAAGGGCGTCGGAACAAAGATATAAATAAGCAATGCGGTCAGCGCGCCACCGCACAGAATGGCCCAGCCAGCCCAGCGCAAGCGCTTGGCCCAGAGGGTTGGGGGGGCTGCTGTCGCACCCCCTGCTGTTGCACCCCCTGCTGTTGCACCCCCAATTGTCGGTTTTTCTTGCATTCAGTCGCTGCCCAAGTCAATGCCGTAATTGTGCATGTTGGCAATCGCCGTTGCCAGTGCGGCGCGCGAATCGACCCCCAGCTTTTCACAGGCCTTGGACAGATGCACTTCCACCGTGCGCTCCACAATGTCGAGCTTGGTGGCGATGGTCTTGTTCATATCGCCCAATGCGGCCAAGCGGGCCACTTTGCGTTGCTGGGAACTCAAGCTGTTCCACATTGCTTTCAAATAATCAAAGCGCTGCGACTCCCCAAACCAAATCGCCTCTTGGGCCACGGCGCGGTCAATTATGGGCATCAGGCTGTCGTTGCTATAGGGCTTCTCAACAAAACTCAGGGCACCTTTTTGCATGGCCATCACAGCCAACGGAATATCGCCGTGCCCACTCAAAAAGATAACCGGGCTGCGCTTGCCCAAATGCCGGGCCAGCAATTGATCATGAACCGCCGTTCCGGACATCGGCTCCATTTTCATGTCCAGCAAAAACACCGCGCGCAAACCCGCCAGATCGCGGTCTATAGCGGTCAACAAATCAGGACCACTGGCATAGGCATCGACCATCAAGCCCATTTGTCGCAACCAGAATGCAAGGCCGCCGCGCACGCCGTCGTCGTCGTCGCACACCACGATGGTGGGTTTATCCCGCATCGGTTATTCCTTGGGTTTGCATTGTGAAGTCCCTATTGTGGGGCAGCCCGTCGATCGCCGTCGGCGGCGCCCAAGCAGGCAATAACAAAGTGAAACAGGCCCCACCGCCGGCTGCATCCTGGGCCTGCAAGACACCGCCATGCGACTCGGCAATGGCACGGCAAATGCCCAGGCCAAGGCCCATGCCCTGGGCCTTGGTAGTGAAAAAAGTAGTGCACAGGGCTTCAATCGACCGCCCACCCAAGCCAGGGCCGTTGTCTTGCACCACCAGCGCCACCATCGGCTGTGTGCCCGATGGTGTAGCCGCCTCTGCCGCGTAGCGGGTGGTGATGCGGAGGTGCTTTTCACCGGTATTTTGGGCCAATGCATCGACGGCATTGCGGATCAAATTGGCCACTGCCTGGCCGATTGCGACCGGGTCTACCCATACCGGCGGCAGGTCGCTACCCGACTCCACGTGCAGCTGGATACCCGCCCGCACAATCGCCTGACCACGGTGTTGCAGGCAATCGCCAAGCACCGCGTGAATGGCCGTTGGACACCGCACAGGCTCAGAGCGCGCCGATTGTCGGCGTATCCAATTGACAATCTCACCGGCTTTTTGCGCATGGGTGTGCATAGCCTGTACCGCAGATGCCAATTCGGTGTCACCGGGCAAGGCCCGCGCCAGCGCCAGTTGCAGGCCAGCGCTGTAGCTGGTGATAGCGGTCAGCGGCTGATTGAGTTCATGGGCCAACTCCGAGGCAATCAGACCCATATCGTTTAACCGGGCATATTGGGCTTGCATTTCCAAGTGACGGCGTTCGCTCTCCTCGAGCTGCTTGCGCTGGCTGATATCCACAATCGATCCCATCCAGCCGATATGCAGCCCTGTGGAGTCGACCAACGGTGATTCAAAAATAACCACATCCAGGGCATGTCCGTCACGGTGTTTCCAGCGCGCCTCAAAGCCGCCGCTGGGCGCCCCACCGGCCAATGCCTGCTTGTTTTGGGCCATCAAATCATCAATCGCGTGGGCTGGCCAGAAGGGCAAGGGTGGAATCAGACCCAGTAGTTCTTCACGCCGATACCCCACCATGTCGCACAGTTTCTTGTTGACGTACAAAAGACGCCCGGCGTGATCGCGCGCGCGCAGGCCGACCAACGCCGACTCTTCCATCGACTGGCGCCAGGCCGCCTCGGTTTGCGCCAGCGACACGGCACGCGCCACGCGCAACATTTCACGGCGAATCAGCTGCGACGCAGCGGCCCCCAACAACAGCACCCCGAGCAGCAACGCAACGGTGCGGTGATTGGTGTGCCATACATCCAACGGCGCATAGGCCGTCAGGCGCAGCGTGGTATCCCGAAAAACCGACAGCGGCCGCTCTATGGCAATGCCATGCGGGACCTGCACGGGTGACGCAGTCGTCGCAATAATCTCGCCCAACTCCGAGAGGAAATCAACCTGATAGCGCTTGTTCAACCACGCAAGATCGGTGCTCTGGAGCAAATCGGTGAATTCAAAACGCGCCAGCAATTGGCCACCATGCCGGTGATTGGGCAGGTCCGCCACCGGCACCAATATATGGTTGGCCTGCCCGGTGGCCTGAATCCGCAAGTCCTCTTGCGGCACGGGCGCCGGGCGCGCAATGCGCTCGGCACGCGCCACGACCTGGTAATCGGCATCAATCCATACCAAGCGATTCCATAAGCGATCAAAACCGGCAACCACTTCAGGCCAGGCACGCAGCTCGGCATCGCTCGTCACCGGGTGCAACGCCAGGCGATTGGCGATCTCCCGTAGCTTGTCTTTTTCAAAGTCCTGGCGACCGCCCAATTGGGCTTGGACGCTCTGAATATCGGTTTCCAGCGTTTTTACAAAGGCGGCGTGCTGGTGGGCATCGTTGACTTCTGCGGCGTAAACGATAAACGCCACAAACACCAGTGCCAACACCATCGGCAATAGCCAGAATGCCTGCTGGTAGCGTGTGGGCGCCAAACGCGGCTGAAATGGCAGTGGGGCAATGGGCACATGCATGGTCAAATTCTAGAATCCTGGCCCGCCAAGCGCGGCAGAGCACCGATAATTTGCGTTATGCATGCCGCATCTCGTCTTCTTTTCGCGCGCGCCCCGGGCTGGAAGGGCCTTTGCTTGCGCCGGTTTTTTACCTTGTTTTTGTGCTGGGCCAGCATTGCATGGGGACAAACGACGCACCCAATAATAATTCAGTTCAGCCATGTGGTCGCGGCCGACACGCCCAAAGGTCGGGCTGCACTCCGCTTCAAAGAGCTGGCGGAAGCCCGCACCGGCGGGCGGGTTCAGGTCGAGGTGTATGCCAACAGCCAGCTCTATCAAGACCGCGAAGAACTCGAGGCACTGCGGCTGGGCGCAGTCCAAATGCTGGCCCCCTCGCTGTCCAAACTGGCCGGTACCGGCATCAGTGACTTTGAGGTATTCGATCTGCCATTCCTGTTTCGCAGCCACGCCGACTTTCATGCGATCGCCGACGGTCCGATTGGCAGCCAGTTATTGCACAAACTGGAGGCGCAAGGTTTCAAAGGCCTGGCGTTCTGGGACAACGGTTTCAAAGTATTCAGTGCCAACCGGCCACTGCGCCGCGTGGAAGATTTTCAGGGCCTGAAATTTCGCGTACAAGCCTCGCGGACCCTGGTTGAACAAATGAAAGCTTTGCAGGCGGAGCCTTCCGTTTCCACCTTTGTGAACGTTCACGACGCTTTGCAGTCGGGCAAACTGGACGGCCAGGAAAACACGCCAATAAACATTTCTTCGCAGCACTTGAATCAAGTGCAAACCCACCTCACTCTCTCCAACCACGGCTATCTGGCCTACGCCGTGCTGGTGAATCAGGCCTTCTGGGATCGCCTTCCCGCTTCGATTCGACCGGTATTGGAAGGTGCACTGCGCGACGCAACGGCCTTCGAGAACGGTCTCGCCGAAACCGAAAATGCCAAGGCGCTGGAGCGCATACAAAACGCCGGCAATATGCACATTTATCGCCCTACTGCAGGCGAGTTGCGTGCGTGGGCGCAGACCATGAACGCCGTTTATGCCAAAAGCCGGGCCTGGATAGACCCCCAACTGCTCAGCGCGGTGCAAGCCCAGCTGCGCACCGCGCCACGCGAATAAGCCCCATCGAATCCGGAACACGCATGGCCAAGCGAGCCCATATCAGTGAGACCCCCGCCACCGCCCTGCTGCGCGCGAACGGCGTTGTGTTCACCGAACACCCCTGCGAATACCTGGAACACGGGGGCGCGCAGCACAGTGCGTCAGTGCTCGGTGCGGACCCGTTTTCAGTGATTAAAACCTTGATCATGCAAGACGAAAAATCCCGCCCTTTGGTGATTTTGATGCATGGAAATCGCGCTGTTTCAACCAAAAACCTGGCCCGCCAAGTTGGCGTAAAAAGTATCCAGCCCTGCACTCCGGAGGTGGCCAACCGGCACAGTGGGTATCTGGTGGGGGGCACCTCGCCCTTCGCCACGCGGCGCGCCATGCCCACCTATATTGAGTCGACAGTTTTGGCCCTGCCGACAATTTATATCAACGGCGGACGGCGTGGGTATTTAGTGCAATTGGCGCCAGGTGTTTGTACCCAACTGCTGGGCGCCATCCCGGTCCAATGTGCCATCGACCTGTAGCGCAAATTTACCTACAATTTACACACCTGCCATGCGCCCGCAGCGTGAACCAATGAACATGATTCCCGTCATTCTGGAATATGGAATAGGAGATCCCAATGAAAAAATCCCACCTGATACCACTTTTGGTTTTGGCCAGCAGCGCGGTGACAGTGCGCAGCGCCGAGGCGCAAGAGGTCGGCAAAGTACTGTCCAGCACCCCGATTGTTCAGCAAATTTCGGTGCCACGCCAAGTCTGTAGCAGCGAGCAAGTGGCAGTTCAGCAAGAAAAATCCGGTGCCGGTGCCCTCATGGGTGCGATTGCCGGCGGTGCCATGGGGAACGCGGTGGGCAAAGGTGCCGGCAACGCGGCAGCGACCATGCTGGGCTTGGTGGGTGGCGCCATCATGGGTGACAAAATTGAAGGCCAACCGGCGCCGCAGGTGCAAACGGTTCAACGTTGCACCAATCAGAATTTCCTGGAAACCCGCACGGTAGGCTACAACGTGGTGTACGAATACGCTGGCAAGCAATACAACGTGCAAATGCCGCAAGATCCAGGCCCTACCATCAACCTCCAGATTTCACCCGTGGCAGCGACCACCGTTCAGCCCGCGCCTGCAACGGTCGCCGACACCACGGTGATCACAACCGAGCCGGCCCCGGTGGTCGTTGCGCCCCGTTACTATGCGCCTTACTACCCACCGATTACCTTTGGTATTGACTGGGGCTTCTGGGGTGGACGCCGCTGGCATTGATTAGAAACCGCCCGCGCCGCCCATACTGCCACTCATACCGCCCATAGAGCCCATACCGCCGCCCATACCACCACCGCCAGGTCCGCGGCCGCCACCGTCTTTGCGCGCGCCGCCGGCCCCTGTGCCGGTTGCCGGGCAACTGCTCACGCCAAGGGTATTGAATACGGGCACTGAGTCCAACAAGGCGGTGTCTGCAAGCTTTTTCTGAACCGGATTCAATCCCGCATACAAAACGCGCGCGGCAGACTCCACATCCTCCAAAGCGGCCAGGCGGTTTTGCAATAGATCCACCAAACGCCCAACCTGGCGCGCACCGCTGTCGCCGACATAGGCCGACGCAGGCTTTTCTTCGTAATAAAGGCGCGTGTAAGCCGCAACACGGGCGCTATAGGCATCCCACAAGGGCATCTGCTCCGGGCTTAAATGCAGGTGATCGAGTAGTTGGGCCATATTTCCAGCGCCTGCCGGTGTCGTATACCCCGTCGGCGCCATTCCATCGGCGGGCGGATGGGGCTGTGCTGGGTCGGATTGCGCCATGCATAAGAAAGGCAGAAAAGCAAGCGCCGAAAACACGGGCACCAGGGTTCGCACCGTGCGTCCCAGTAAAAAATGAGATTGCATAAAAAAACCAAAGACCAAAAATCAGGAAACTAGAAAGCGAAATAAGGACCGGTGTAGGTGTTGGCACTGCCAAAGCCATTCGGGTACGCCTTGCCTTCGATGCCAATCACCACTGTGCGGCCATAGAAGAAAGGCAGGCCCCAGTCAAAAATATCGCTGTTTCCCACATTGCCTGCGAGCTGGGGAATGGCCGCATAGTAAGCATTGAAGGCTGCCAGCGGACTGCTCACCGTCACAGTGGCAGACTTTGGGTTCAAGCCCGTTGCATCTTTCAAGGTGGCGGTAATCGCCGTCGCGCTCGCCGGACAGTCAAAATAGGTCGCATTGGTACAGGTGGTCAACCCACTGTCAAAAAATAAACCATTTGACCCGGAATCAATAAAACTCGAATATTTGGTTACGGTAGACACGCCCACGCTATTGGCTGCCGCCGTGGTCTGAATATAGCCGTATGCATCGGTTTGCAATACGGTATAGGCATTGGTGTAAGCATTATTCGATTGGGTTCCCAAACCAAAATAGAGGGTTCCAGTGGCAGTCGATTGTCCACTGGCCGTCGGTGCCGCCATCACCATGGCCAGACCATTGTTATCACTGGAGAACAAGGCAACCGGGTTTTGAACTTGACTGGCGGTTGCCAGCGTGGTTCCCTGAACGGCAGTGCAACTATTGGTGGTACAGGAGAAATAGCGCCCGTTGCTGCTCAGATTATTGGAGGGGGCACAGTAGCTGCCGCAATCCTGAGCCCACAAACCAACGCCGATAATTCCCTTGGCGCCCAGCTTGGCGGCCGTCGTAATGGCACTGCCAGTGGAGCTGCATTGACTGCCGTAGGCATTAAAACCGGACTGCCCCACTACCTGCATGGGCAAATTGGAAATCGTTTCACCACCAATTTGAACATAGGCGTCTACCAACGGTCCCCAGGTGTAACTCCCGTCCAGGTACGTAACACACGAAAGCACCGGCAAGTTACTGGCGTTGCGAATCATATTCAGTTGAAACGACGAGGACAATGCACTGCTCAGAATACGCAGGCCCACGGAACCGGTATCGACCAGAATATGGTCTATGGTTTGGCATTGCGTGGGGGTCGAGTTGTCCGCTTTCGGGACGCACACCGTAACTGACACATAGGGCTGATTGGCCACCGATATCCCATTGGCCCAGCGACTCTCCACCGTAACGGGCACCGCATTAAGGGGGGCTGACGGAACGGGAAGCGCACCCAAAGACGTTGCCGCCAAGCCCGATATTACGGTGGAGACAGGGGTTGCAGCGGCACTGCCTGAGCCAGAGCCCGAACTGCCGCCACCGCCACACCCTGCTATAAACAATGCAATAAAGAAGGCAAAAAACAGCCCCAGGAAACGCGCTCGGGGGGAGCTTGTACTGTGCAAAGTAGATTCACGCATGATTTACAACTTGAGACAACAGACTTGCGGCCACCGGCTTAGGACAACAGGGCGACGACATCCACCCCCTCTGGCACCAGCGCCGTCAGATAGGCATACCCCCGGTAGCGGCCCATATGCCCGGTGGAAGATACCACCAAGCCATTTTGGCTTACCGCAACCGCACCCGAACGCCGGCCGACCTGGCCACTGCTTTGCAGCGCAGTGTGAAACGCTGGCGCCTGGCCCCCGAGAACCTGGGCATAGTCGGGCAACACGGGGCCGTCCCAGCGTACGGCAAAAACCAGCCCACTGGAGGTGATGTATTCGGTCACACTGGTGCCAGTTTCCAACGTCACCACCTGGGTCATATAGCTCTGAGCGGCTGCGGTGCTCTTGCTCGCCACACTGACCGTTTGCAACGACCGCAAAACCACCGGCGAGCTGCCGCCGGTTGAAATCGGTTTATCACCCAAACCGGCCCAAGCCAGCGAACACGCGAGCGATAGCCAGGCCAACACAACGGAACCCACCACACGGGCGACCGGCAAAAGTGAAATAGTCGGCGTATTGCGGGGCGTGTCAGACAGCATGGGCATTGATAGCGACTCCAATTGGTGCTTAAACAAGAAATGAATTTCTGAACATAGTGCCCACAGTTAACAAATCCGTGGGCCGCCTAGGGTCTGACTTTAGCGCAGCCCCGCAAACTCAACTGGGCAAAAAAGCAAATTTAAGTAAACGAATACATCCCTACAATCTGTGACCCCACACATATTTTTGCCGTCACAGCACAAGCCCCTATTTAAAATGAATTATTTCCGCTTGTCAGCTGTGATTCTCGCCCGAATACTCTGCGCCGCAGCGGTGAGCGTCACCGCCAATGCCAGTGAAAACCCTATTCTTGGCGCCGGATCTACCGCTGCAGCACCTATTTACCGTGCTTGGGCAGCGCAATACCAAAAAACCGGTGGCGCACCACTCGACTATGAAGCGGTAGGCTCTGGCGCCGGATTGCAAAAAATGCGGGAAGGCAGTGTGTATTTCGGTGCCACGGACGTGCCCCCATCGGCGGCAACCTTGGCGCAGGAAGGCTGGATTCTGATACCTGTTGCAGTCACGGGCATCGTTCCGATTGTCAATCTGCCAGGCTTGCAAGGCCCCCCGTTGCGGCTCAATGGGCCGCTACTGGCGGGCATTTTCTCGGGCCGGTTGATCCGCTGGAACGACCCAGCGATTGTCGAGTTGAACCCCCAGCGCAAGTTGCCCAATATGGAAATTTCGGTGGTGGTGCGCAGCGACGGGTCGGGCAGCACGTACCACTTCACCGACTACCTGGGCAAGTCCAGTTCCGACTGGCCGCAAGCCTGGACGGCGCAAACCCGGGTCAACTGGCCAGCGCGCTTTGATGCGGTTGCCGGCAGCGAGGCGGTGTACAGCCACGTGCGCAGCACCGCAGGGGCCATTGGCTATGTTGACTTCGCCTATGCAAAGGACAGTCCTTTGGCCAATATTGCACTGAAAAACGCCGATGGAAACTGGGTAACTCCGGGCTTTGATGCCATGCGAGCGGCTTTGCGCAACAGTGATTGGGTGCGCAATGGGCGCTTCAGCGCCCCGCTGACGCTGCTGCCCGGCAAGGGTGCATGGCCCATCACCATGGGCACTTTTGCACTGCTGCCGCAAACCGCGCGCGATGCAGCGGCCACCTTGCGGACGTTGAAGTTCTTTGCGTGGTCGTTTATGCACGGCGACGAACTCGTCAGGCTGAACCAATTTGTGCGCATCCCAGACCGAATTCAGGCCGCTGCATTCAAGGCCATGAGCAGTGTGCGTGACAGCCATGGCAACTATCTGGGCGCACAGATACTCGCACCCACCGAAAAGTAAGCCTCAGGGAGCTGCCGCGTCGGCTTCCGATACACCGGCCGAAGCGAAGCTGGCCATGTCCCGCAACACCGCTGCCGCCGAGACCAGCAAAGGCCAGGCCAAAGCGGCCCCCGAACCCTCACCCAGACGCAATCCAAGGTTCAACAAGGGCTCCGCCTGCAGGTCCTGCAACATCAGGGCATGCCCGCGCTCTCCTGAGCAATGCGCAAACACACAGCGCTCACGGACGGCGGGTTGCAGGGCACAGGCTACCAATACCGCGCTGCTGGCAATAAAACCATCAACCAACACCACACGGCGCGTGCGGGCCGCTTCCAAAATGGCCCCGACCATGGTGGCAATTTCCATACCGCCCAATGCGGCCAGCGCCTCAAGTGGGGTTTGCGCCTGTGCATGGCGTTCCAGCACACCGCGCAATACGGCAGTTTTACGCGCCACGGCAGCGGCATCCAAGCCGGTGCCGGCGCCGGTACACAAGCCAATGTCATGGCCTCCCAGACGTGCCAACAAGAGGGCCGCAGCCGATGTATTGCCAATCCCCATCTCGCCCAACAACAGCACGTTACCGGGCAGTGCCGATAGCAATTCGCGACCATTGCGAATGGCCTGGGCACACTGCTCCGCATCCATCGCAGGGGCAATCGATGCATCGGCGGTACCCGCTTCACATCCCGCCACCTTGCGCACCAGCAGTCCGGGGCGCTGCTGCCCCTGCGGCAAGCCAGCCAGAAAATCATGTTTCACGCCGCAGTCCACCACCGTCAATTGGATGCCATGCTGGCGTGCCAAAACACTGACCGCAGCCCCACCCGACAGAAAGTTCTCTACCATCTGCCAGCTGACATCTTGCGGGTAGGCTGACACACCGCGTGCTGCCAGACCGTGATCGGCAGCGAACACGACCAGTTGCGGTTGCGCCAATACCGGCGCCAAATCACCCAGAACCTGTGCCAGAGTGGCCGCCAATGTCTCCAATTGCCCCAAGGCGCCCAGCGGCTTGGTTTTTTGATCGATTTTGATTTGCACTGCCTGCGTAAACGCCGGATCTGCCAGGGATGCAATGGTCGGGATCAGTGGGTTCATGGTTACCTTTTTAAATGATGAAAATAAGCAGTGATCAGGTCGGCGTAGCCGGGGGCAGCAACAAGTCGTCCAAGAATCCGGGTGCAAAGTGCTGCGCGATAAAGTCGGCAAGACCGTCAAAAACGGTGTCCAACGTGGGCACCTGCTGGGCAAACAAAGCCTGAAGCACACGCGGATCTTCAAATATGCCGTGCAAATAAATGCCCAGCACATTGCCCGCCGGGTTTTGCCAACCGCGCCCGTCTGGCAATACCGGGCGGGCAATGTCGCCGGCAGCGGCCATGGCGCTGTGTTGGACCGTCTCGCCGTGGTGAATTTCGTAACCCCGAACGCTTAGACCGGCCAAGGCCTGCCACGGGCCACGCAGATCCGCCGAAAACGCCACTTCGGTGTGGCGCACGGTTTTATTTTCCGCAAAGCAAGTAACCAGGGGCAAAAGCCCCAGGCCGGGACCATTGCCATCGATGCCGTGGGGGTCAACCAGGGCTTCACCGAGCATTTGCAAGCCACCACAAATGCCCAGTACCATACCGCCACGGGCCGCATGCGCGGCCACGGCGGCATCCAGTGCCTGACTGCGCAGCCAAGCCAAATCACCGCTGGTGTACTTGGAACCCGGCAGCACAATCCAGTCAGCGGGCTGAAGCAGCGCCAATTCCGCCGGACTGCGCACCCACAACAAACGCAGGCCAGGAATATTTGCCAAAGGCGCAAATTCGTCCAGGTTGCTGATGCGGGGAAAGGCCACCACGGCAACCGTGCGCGGCGGCCGACCGGCGTCGGTAAACGGGCCAACAGCGAGCGGATTGCGCAGCCCAAACATGCCGTCTTCTTCGGGTAAACCGTGCTGCCACCACATCGGCAAAGTGGCCACGGTCGGAATGCCCGTGCGTTGCTCGAGCATCGCTGGTGCGGGTGCCAACAAGGCCGGATCGCCACGGAATTTATTCAACACGAAGCCGCGAATCAGGGTGCGTTCGTTGAGCGGCAACAAGGCCCAGGTGCCATACAGATGGGCGAAAGCCCCCCCACGGTCGATGTCGGTGACCAGCAAACAGGTCGCATGAACATGCTGTGCTACGCGCATATTCACAATGTCACTGTCGGCCAGGTTGATTTCGGCTGGCGAGCCCGCCCCTTCAATCACGACGATGTCATTTTCAGCCCGCAAAGCATCCAAAGCAGCGGCGACGCGCGGCCACACCAGGGCGCTGCGACCGCGCCAGGGCATGGCAGTCAGGGCGGCATCGACCTGACCTAAAAAAACCACCTGGCTGTGTGTATCGCGCTCCGGCTTGAGCAACAAGGGGTTCATGCGCACATCGGGCTCGGCACGCGCTGCCAGGGCCTGGAAATATTGGGCACTGCCGATTTCACCTGGGCCTGCAGGCCCGGCTACCACGCGCGCGTTATTGCTCATGTTTTGCGCCTTGAATGGCGCTACGGAATAGCCTTGGCGTGCGTAGTAGCGGCACAAAGCGGTGGTAAGCCAACTTTTGCCGGCACCGCTGGTGGTGCCCAGTACCATGATGCAAAGGGCGGTCATGGCTGTGCCTCCGACGCCAGGACCGGCAGCGCAACCCATTGGCTGCCAGCCGTCTCGGTATGCACCCGGTGAATTGCAAGCCGCCTGCCAAACACGGCCTCCATCGCCCGATGCGTATCCGGGTCGGCACTGTCGCCATGGTGCCGCAGCGTTCCGCCGTCGAGGACGACGATGGCATCAGCGTGCAAAGCCAAAGTGATTTCATGCAGCACACTGAGCACCGTGGTACCCGACTGCACACTGGCGCGAACCCATTCCAGCCAGTCGGCCTGGTGCGGTGGATCGAGATTGGTGAGGGGCTCATCCATTAGCATCAGGGGTGCCTGCACTGCCAATGCCCGCGCCAGCAACACGCGCTGGCGTTCCCCGGCAGACAGCTGTCCCAGCGTGCGTGGGCACCAATCCCAGGCCTGCACCGTGCGCAACGCCGTCTCGACCACCCGAATATCGTTGGCACTGGGTGTCTCCAGCCATCCTTGGTGGGGCAAGCGCCCGAGCATGACGGTGTCATAAACGGTCAGGTCCAGTGCCAGGCCATCACCCTGCCCCAGCCAGGCCAACTGTTGGCCACGCGCACGCACCGGGATATTTTGCAAGGGAATGTCATTCCAGGCCAAATGGCCATCACAGGGCAATAAACCCGCCAGCGCTTTTAACAGAGTTGACTTGCCAGCGCCGTTGGGCCCCACGATGCAGGTCCAACGTCCCGGCGCGATGTCCAAGGCCGCGACGTCTAATACGGCGCGCCGTGCGGCACCCGATCCGAGCGTGGCATGCAAATCACGGGCACAGATCGCGGTTTTTTGTATTGCTTGAAAGGCTTTTGTATCGGAGTGCACGTCAATCCCTCGCTTTCAGGCGCACCAGCAAATAGCCACCGCCAAGTGCGGCGGTCAGCACACCCACCGGCAACTCCTGGGGTGCCATCAGGCATCGTGCCAGCAAATCGGCGGCCAGCAACAGCACCGCCCCCATGGCGCTGGCGAAGCCCAACAAGGGGCCATGGGTGGTCTTCACCAGCGAGCGCACCAGATGCGGTGCGCCCAGGCCAACGAACGCAATCATGCCGGTTTGTGCCACCGCGGTGCCAGTGGCCAAAGCCAACGACAAGACCAGCGCCAAACGCAACGGGCCCAAAGGCAAGCCCAGGCTGCGTGCGGTGACCTCACCCAGCGTAAGCGCATCCAACACCCGGGCACTGCCCCAGGCCAAGGCCGCACACAGCAGCCAAACAGCTGCCATCAGGGCCACTGCAGACCACCCTAGAAACGCCGTCGAACCCAACATAAAACCCTGCATGGTTTGCAGCGACTGTGGGAAAGACACCATCACCAACTGCGTCAGTGCGCCCAAGACCACGCCAACCACCACACCGGCCAGCAGCAAGCGCACGGTGTGGTACAGGCCGCGCGCAAGCACCAAGGTCAGCAATACGGCTGCCACCGCACCGACAAATGCCGCCCCAGTGAGACCCAGACGCTGGGCCCAACCACTGGCGCCCCAGCCCCCGGCTGACCCGCCCAGGCCAAGCAACAACGCCACCCCCAGCGACGCGCCGGAAGCACTTCCCAATAAAAACGGATCGGCGAGGGGGTTGCGAAAAACCCCTTGCGCCACTGCGCCCGCCAGGCCAAACAGGGCCCCGGCTGCGGCTGCGCCGAGCGTGCGCGGCAGTCGAATGTCCAGCACGATCTGCCGGGTCATCGGGCCCATATCCCGAAAAGCATCCAGCCCCGAACTACCCGCCATCAAGCCCAGCAGCATTAGCAGCACGGCGAGCAATACCAAAGCACGCCATAAACGCCCGGTCATGCCCCGCCCCTTTGGGCCAGCCGCCCGGCCAGGCAATCCACCATCAACAGGGCAGCTTCACCCATGCGAGGGCCAGGCCGGATCAGGATATCGGCTTGCGAGGGACTGAAAACGCAGGTCCGCCGCTGCCGTACCGCCCGGAGGTTTTGCCACCCCGGGCGGGCGGCCAGCGCGGGGGCTGCAGCGTCGGCCAACATAATCCATTCGGGATCGGCCCGCACCACGTATTCAGGGTTCAATTTGGGAAAGGGCCCCATCGCCGCGGGCACAATATTGCGCAAGCCCAAACGACTTAACAAGGCGCCTATAAATGACCCCTCACCGGCCGCATAGGGGCCATTGTTTACCTCAAAATACACCCGCATACCCTGTACCGCCGGCGGCATCTGGGCCTTGGCCGCCTGCACCTGGGTCTCGATGGTGCGCCACACACGGTCGGCATCCGGCACCCCCAATAATTGCCCCAATACGACCAAAACACGCTGCACATCCGGTGCGGAGCGGGCCTCAAAGGCCAGTACCTTGAGCCCCAGTGCGCGCAGCCGGTCTGTGGCGCGAGAAGAACTGGAGAGCAAGACCACGTCGGGGCGCAGCGCAACGATCGACTCGATTTGCGGGTCCAGCCCCCCTCCCACAACCGGCACATGGGCAAGTGCGGCGGGATAATTGGAATAACGGTCACGCCCCACCAGTTGGGCACATTGGCCCAGTGCACAGACGCTCTCGGTCAGCGATGGCAGCAAGCTCACGATGCGCTGCGGCGGCACCGCAAAATCAAGATGCTGACCTTGGTCATCACTGATTTGCACGGCGTGAACAACGCCTGCCAAACAGCACACCGCGCACGCGATGCACTGCCACGCATATTTTTTCAAGCGCGTCCTTTGCATTAGCGATCGGCGCATGCCGCACCTTTTAACACCAGCGGCAGTCCAGCCACCATCAGCGTAACGCGTTCGCAGGCCTGTGCCAGTCCTTGGTTGAGCAATCCAAGCGCATCCACAAATGCGCGTACTTCCGGCCCCATTGGCACCACACCCAGGCCAATTTCATTGCCTACCAGAACCACCGGGCCAGGCAATGTCGCCAATGCAGAGAAGATATCCTGGATGGCTGTCTCGACCGGGCGCGGCGCACCGCGCAAAGGCATCAGTGCATGGGTCAGCCAAAGTGTCATACAGTCCACCAGCAGCATGGTGTCGGCCCTGCTGTGTGCACGCAGTGCGCCCGCCAGGTCAGTGGATTCCTCCACCGTATGCAAACGCGGCACCCGTTCGAGACGGTCACGTTGGTGGCGCGAAATGCGTTGTTGCATCTCCGCATCGCCGGCGTGGGCCGTGGCAATCAGCACCGCCTGGCGCCGCGGATCTGCATTGAGCCACGCGACGGCAAGCTGCTCGGCACGGCGCGACTTGCCGCTTTTTTGACCACCCAATATGAATTCAGAATGCGCCAAGCGCAAGCTTGGGGCAAGGTCTGCTGCAGCGGTAGTTGCTGCGCGCAATGGAAGGGACATGACTACAACAGCCGAAAAAAGCCCTCACCGTCTTCCCCGACAGTGCATGGGCGAATCCGTGGCGCACTGAATGCGCCACGGCCTGGTTGGCCGGTATCCGGGCTGGTGGAGCGCCCTGTCAGACCTTCCCAGGCGCCATAACCGGCACCCAGTGGCACAGAAGACAGGTGAAGGCCCAGGCCTTTTTCCACTTACCGTTGCGGGGGCAGCGCAGGTTGGGCCCGGCTCCACATCCGCGCCGCCCTGCTTCCCGTTGAACTGCGGCCTGTGAACCAGACCGCGAGCACCAACGCCGCAGAGTTTACTGCACCTGCAGCGCACCACCCTGAACGGTATAGTCTTTTTGGAATCCGGGGGCAAACAACGCACTGCCGTGCCAATCGATGGTCGCCGGTTCATCCTGGGGATTGCGCAAGGAGCTGATTGGGAAAGGCAAAATAATGCGGCTTGCCAAAGGCGTCTGATCGGGCACTGGCAAGGGCTTGGGCAAAGGTGCCGGTCCGCCGGCAGTCGCACTTTGGGGCAAACCACCGCGTGGACCGTGGGCGTTGTCGGGCACCTGCGCCGCCAGCAACTGCTGGGGCGCTTCGGCCCGCTCAACCCACGCCATCAGGGGCGTCAAAGTATCAATTTGGGCAAAACCGTCACCGCCGCCACAATGCCCCGTTCCGGGCAACAAAAACAAACGCAAGAAGGCATCGGTTGCAGCGCTGCCCATTTGCTGCTGCACCGCTTTGTAGTAAGCAATGCTGGTCATGGGCGAAACCGAGGTGTCCGACCAGCCATGCCACATCAGCAACTTGCCCGCGTGACCGGCAAAGGCCGACAGATCGGGATTGGTGGCATCGTTCAGGCTGTGCAGCTGCGTCACTTTGGCAAAACTGGCATCGTCGAATGCAAAGCCGTCCACCAATGCCGCCGGGGCTGGCGACTGGGGATAAATCATGTAGCGGCGCATGGCCGCACCCAGCATGGCACTCATGGAACCACTGCTGCGGGCTTGCGGAATAAAGTCCCACTGCAACTCAGAACCCGGCAGCGGACCCCCGACCCAATAGGCCTTGCCAGCGGCATCATGCGGACCGTCGTAAATGCGTTTGACAACAGCCAGCTCATCGGCATTCAGGCATTCGGCGGTGTCGGTCGCATGCGGCGGACAGGCCACCCAATCGGGGTTGAAGTGGCACATCCGGGGGTCGGCCAACAGGCCATCGGTTTGGCCATCGATTGCATCGCAGTGCCGGATGACCGCTTGGTGCAACACCGGCAACTTGCTGGCCAATAGAACCGGCTGACCATCGGCGCCGCGATTGGCGGCAATAACCCACGCATGGTAGAAACTGTTTTGCACCTGAAAGTTGATCACCGGTGCACCAGCAGAAATACCGTCAAAATCGCCGGGATAGCGCTGGGCTTCCATCAGGGCTTCGCGGCCGCCGTCGGAGCAGCCACTGAAATAGGCAAAGCGTTGGGCCTGGCCATAATAGGTTTGAATCAGGCGTTTGGCCACCTGCGTGGTCTCGTGGTTGGCCCGGTAAGCAAAATCGATGCGCCTTTGCGCCTGGGTCGCAAAGGAGCCGAGCGGGGCACCCGGTTCCAACGCACTACCCAGGTCGTTGGCCATCACGGCGAATTCGCCGTTGAGCGCCGGGACGCAAGTGCCCGCTTGGGGAATTGCGGTATTGGCCTGGCCGCACAGGCCACCACAACCCAGGGCAATCAGGCGTTGGGTCCAACGCTCCAACGGCAGACTCACTACAAAATGAATCGCCGGAGCAATGGTTCCACGCACCGTGCAAAAGGTCCCCGAAAGCGTTTCCTGCAAGGCGGCCGATTGCAGCGTCACCGGGGTGCTGGTGGTGCCTGTCAGCACCCCGCTGCGAGCCGCTGCAAGCAGCGCGTCGCAGGCCTGTACTGGACGCACGACCGGCAGTTCCATGGCCCCGGAATTGGGGGTCAACGTAATAGCAAGTTCGGCTGCTTGCGCCAGGTTTGCAACCCACACCAACAGCACAGTCCAAACAGCCACCCGCTGCATCCAACGATTCATAAAACACTCCCATCGACAACTGAATAATGTCCGCAATAGTAGCTGGCCCGGATTGCTGCGCTGTAACGTAGTTTGTAAATTCACATGAAGTGACAGGCCCACGGAACACCGCAGAGCGCCCTGTCAGGGTGCGGCGATTTTGAAGATTGATACCACTTGCACCAGCTCGGTGGACTGCTGTTTCAAGCTGCTCGCAGCAGCGGCCATTTCTTCCACCAGCGCGGCATTTTGCTGCGTTGCCTGGTCCATGTGCGTTACGGCTTCACCCACCTGGACTACGCCACTGGCCTGCTCGGTGCTGGCAGCACTGATTTCAGCGACCAAATCGTTCACACGGCGAATGGCAGTGACCACCTCTTCCATGGTCTGACCGGCTTGGTCTACCAGGGTACTGCCCTGCTCCACGCGTTCCATGCTGGCATTGATCAAGGTTTTGATTTCCCGTGCGGCTTCCGCCGAGCGCTGCGCCAGACTGCGCACTTCCGATGCCACCACGGCAAAGCCGCGCCCCTGCTCACCGGCACGCGCCGCCTCAACGGCAGCGTTCAGGGCCAGAATATTGGTCTGGAATGCAATGCCATCGATGACGCTGATGATGTCACCAATCTTGCTACTGGACGCGTTAATGCCACGCATCGTCTCCACCACCTGCCCCACCACCTCACCCCCGTGCTCGGCAACCAGCGACGCATTGCTGGCGAGTTGGTTGGCCTGGCGCGCACTGTCGGCATTCTGGCGCACGGTAGAGGCCAGCTCTTCCATGCTGGCAGCGGTTTGTTCGAGTGCGCTGGCCTGCTGCTCGGTGCGGCTGCTGAGGTCCTGATTGCCCTGGGCAATTTCGGCGCTGGCATTGGCCACACCATCGGAGCCGGTGCGCACGTGGCCCACCACGGTTGCCAGGCTGTTGCGCATGGCGTCCATGGCTTGCAGCAGTTGTGCCGTTTCGTCACGGCCTTGTACTTCTATCGAAACCGTCAGGTCACCATTGGCAATGTGTTCGGCTGCGTGAATCGCGGTGTTCAGCGGCCGTGTGATTTGGCGGGTGACCCATATACCCAGGCCGAGAGCGACCAGCACAACGACCACCACCACAATCAAAATACCCGTGCGGGCTTGCGAAAAACTACTTTGTGAATCGGCGTAAGACACATCGGCACCACCGGCATTGATGTCCATTAATTTTTCCAAGTCCGTGAGTATCGCGTTCACAGCAGTTGCACCTTCACCCATAAAGATGCTGCGCATCTCGGCGTGCCCAGCCTCCCCGGCTTGCAATGCAGTCATCATCTTCAAATCGGCAGCGAAATAGGCGTCACGGTGTTGCTGAAAGTCGGCATAGCTGGGTTTTTCTTTTTCGGTCAGCATGGAGACGTAATAGGCCTCCTGCTCGGCCAACTTGGATTTCATGTCGGCAATGCGCTTGGTTTGCACCTCGGTGACTTTCGGGTCGACCTCGATCACCATGCGCGCCTCGGCGCGGCGAATCTGGTTCACGCTATTGGACATTTGACCCAAGACCTTGATGCTCGGCAACCAGTTGGTTGCCATGTCTTTCACACTGTCATTTACCGCACCGACTTTGCTGATCGAAAATCCACCCAGACCAATCGTCAGCAGCAAAAAAATTGCGAATACCGCTGCCAGTTTGGTCCCGATTTTGTAATTGGAGAAGTTCATACAGGGCCCTTTCAAAAAACTCCCTCACACTTAACTCCATCTTGCAATGCAATCGTTTGAGCGTAAATCAGCACAGGCTGATTTACCAGTCAGGAAATCCCTACAAGCGCTCGTGTAGTTGGGCCCCAAATAACCAGGAGGCGAACGGTCAGAACACCGAACGGTCAGCGCACATGCAAACGCGAAAAGCTGGCAACTGCGCCAATGAAGCCGCACAGCGCCGCCAAATACAGCGCTACACCGGTGCCCGGCAAACCCCAAATACCCAGGCAGAGTGCCACCAGCGCCGCGCCGCTGGTCTGGCCGAACAGCCGCACCATGCCAATCATGCCGCTGGCGCCACTGCTTCGGTGCGCTGGCGCACTCGTCATGAGGGCACGCAAGTTGGGCGATTGGAAAAATCCGAAACCGGCACCACAGATGCCCATGCATACAACAATTTGCCAGGCTGGTGCGCCGGGTGCCACTTGGGCCAGCAAAAGTGCCCCAACAAACAAGGCGCTCAGGCCAATACCGCCGAGCAATCCAGGATGGTGCTTGTCAGACAAGCGCCCCGCCACCGGCGCTGCAGCAGCCACCACCACGGGCCACGCCGTCATGAGGAATCCGGTATCTACCGGGTTGCGATGCAAGGTGCTTTCAAAATAAAACGGCAAGGACACAAAGGCCAGGCCCTGGGCGGCAAACGCGGCGTAAGCGGTAAGTACCGACAACGCAAACAGCGGCCTGCGCAACAAGTCGATTGGAAACATCGGGTTGGCCTGACCACGTTGACGCCACAACAGACCCGCACCGCATACGAAAAACGCCAGCAACGCCGGCAGCCAAACCGATCCACTGCTCCGTTGCCCCCAGGATATGAATACAAAAATCAGTGATCCGAATGCAGCAGCTGAAAAGACGGCTGCCGCCCGATCAAACGGGGCATTGCCTTGTACGCCGCGGGGCAATGAACGCCAGGCAAACGCCACCGCCAAGGCCCCCAGCGGCAAATTGATGCCAAACAACCAGGTCCAGGAGACCCAGGACAAGACCAGCGAGGCGACACTGGGCCCGGCGGCAAACCCAAGTCCGACCACCAGGGCATTCAAACCGACGCCACGCCCCAACCGAGCGCTGGGGTAAATGGATTTGATCAGCGCGATGTTCACACTCATTACCGCGCCCGAACCGATTCCCTGCAGCGCGCGAAAAAATGCCAATGTGCCCAACGTGCCGGCCAGTACACAGCCGAGCGACGCGACTGTAAAGAACAGCAAGCCAAAAATGAACACGCGACGGGGTCCGTAGGTCTCGCCCAAGCCAGCAAACGGAAACAAGGTGGCCACCACGGCCAGCTGATAGGCATTCACAATCCAGACCGATGCACTCTCAGTGCAGTGCAAGCTGGCCGCAATCGCCGGCAATGCCGTGTTCGCTATGGCGGTGTCCAGGGTGCCGAGGAATACACCCAACAGGATAGAAAGCAGGGCCGGTAGAAACTGGGCCTTTGGCAAACCGCCATCGGAAGCTGCGTGCAATGGAACTCCATGTAGAAACTAGTTAACGGTGAATCAGGGCGCCGTGGTCCAGCAACTGCGCGATAGCGGCTGCAGCTTGCGGCCGGCCAAACCAATAACCTTGCGCCTCGTGGCAACCATGGCTTTGGAGTAACTGGGCTTGCGCAGCAGTTTCAACGCCTTCGGCAATGACGCGCAGGTCGAGTGCTTTGCCCATCTGGATGATAGCGCGCACAATGGCTTCATCGCTTGGGTCGTCACAGATATCCCGTACGAAGGACATATCGATTTTCAATTTATCGACGTCAATTTTCTTCAGATAGCCCAAGCTCGAGTAGCCGGTACCAAAGTCGTCAATTGACAGTTTGACGCCAAGCTGCTTGAATTTTTGAATCGTCTCAAACGCCGTGTCTACGTCTTTTAGCAGAATTGATTCGGTCAGTTCCAGCTCCAGCAAATGGGGCGGAAATTGGCTATTTTCCAGTATCCGGGCAACCCGCCCAAAGAAGTCTGCCCGACTGAATTGCAGGGCAGAAATATTCACCGCGATTGGAATTTCCCCCAATCCATCATTCAACCATTCGGTACCCTGGCGCGCCGCCTCCCACAGCACCCATTCGCCAATTGGCACAATCAGTCCGGAATCTTCCGCAATTGGGATAAATGCGGCCGGGGGCACCGGGCCGCGCTGCGGGTGGGTCCATCGCAACAGCGCCTCCAGACCCACAATGGCACCGGTATGCAGCAGCACCTGCGGTTGGTAGTGCAAGACGAACTCCTGCTGGGCCAGTGCCTGACGCAAGCCGATTTGCATTGCGTTGCGGGCCATGGCTTCGTCGTTCATTTGCTGGGTATAAAAACGCGCACTGTTTTTGCCAGCCGCTTTGGCTTCGTACATGGCCGAGTCGGCCTTGGACAGCAACACGTCAAAGTCTTGGCCATCGTCCGGATAAAAAGCGATCCCAATGCTGGCCGAAACGCTGTCGTAACCATGGTTCTCAATCGATACACCAGACAGCCTGCGCAGAATATTCTGTGCCACGCGGGCCGCCACATCGGCATGCGGCAGGTCGGCCAGCATCACAATGAACTCATCGCCACCTTGGCGACAGATCGTGTCCAGGCTGCGCACTTCTTCGCGCAAACAGGCCACTACATTGATTAATAGCTGGTCGCCAGCGTGGTGCCCATAGGTGTCATTCACATGTTTGAAGTTGTCCAGGTCCAGAAACAAAATACCGATGCGCGTGTTGGCCCGCAAGGCCTGTGCATGCGCCTGCGTGAAACGGTCGCGCAATAAAACCCGATTGGGCAAATGCGTGAGCGCGTCATGGTGGGCCAAAAAGGCAATTTTGCGCTCGGTCTCCTTGCGCTCGGTAATATCAGAAAAAACCGCGACGTAGTTCAATACGCGCCCGGTGGCATCGCGCAATACGCTGATGCTGTACCAGTTGGGAAACACGGTGCCATCTTTGCGCTGGTTCCACAGTTCGCCTTTCCACGCCCCGTCGCGCAACAGCGCCTGCCAAAACGCTGCAAAAAAAGCTGCGTCGTGGTGCCCTGAAGCCAACATTGCTGGTGTGTTCCCTATCGCCTCGCTTTCGGCATAGCCGGTAATTAAGGTAAAAGCACGGTTCACGGTCACGATGGCGTTGTATTCGTCTGTGACCAAGATGCCTTCGAGGCTGTTGTTAAAGACCTCGGCCGCCAAGCGCAAACGCTCCGAGACTTCGCGCTCCAGGTTGCGCTGGTGTTCCTGTTGCAGGCTGACGCGCAGCCTTTGCATCAAGCTGTTAACGTCGTCGGCCAAGCGCCCCAACTCATTTTTCTGATGCTGCTCCGGCACTTTCAACCAGTCGGCCGTCATGGCATCCATCGCGTGCAACTGGTCAGACAAATCTTTCACGGGTCGCAATACCTGAAGCGCCATGACCCAGCCAATGACCAGCACCAGGGCGACCGACGCGCCGAGCAGGGTTGCAACCGAATAGCGCATCTCGCGCACTACGCGGGATTCGATATTTGCCCAGTGCGGCTGCACCACCAGCTCGCCAATCGCATCGGTGACGTCGAACGGCGACACCAATCGGCGCACGATGGAAGGCGCCGCCCCAGCCGCTGGTACGGCGACGGGGATCGACTTGCTTACCTTGGCGAGGGTCTTGCGCGCAGTGCGAATTTGCACACTGGCAACATCACTCAATTCAGCCAAACCGGCGGCGGTCTCGCGTGCCAGTGCAGCGTCGTCGGCAAAACACGCAACGGCCGCCATGTTGACACTGGACTCAACTGCTTCATTCAGGCGCTGGAGTGCTTGTTGCTCAAAGCGCTGCTGGGTCAGATACAGCGTCAGCATCGCGCTCAGCGCCAGCACCGCGAAGGCGGCCAGCGCCACTGCCATCAGGGTGCGTCGCAACAAACCGCGGCCCACCAGAATTTCTTTGCGCGGTGCAACAGCAACAGAAAGGCGGTTTTGGGGCATCGGACCGGCCTAAATAACGGCTGTCAAACGGGGCTTCATGGAAGACCCAAAACCACTTTGACGCGGGCATCGGTGTAGCGGCGGTCCATGTAAGCGACAGCGCCTTTGTGGCTTGCAACATATTGCAGCGCCTCCTGCACCGTCCCGGCCTGCCACGGTGGCTGGGTATTCCCGGCAAACACCAGGCGCGACCAGTACGCGGCTATCTGATCCAGGTCTTTGTTGACCAACTGCCGATAGAACAGCGCTTTTTCCGGCTGGGAAAACGGCAAATCGACCGGATAGGCCGTGCTTCCATTGGGCAATTCCCGGCTGTGGCCCAGAAAAATATTCACGACCTGGGCACGCGTTAGTTCGTCGACCCCACTTTGGCTGTTCACCACCACCACCAGCTCGGCCCGCGCGCAGGCCATCATGCCGAGCAAAAATAGCCCCAGCCAGAGCCACCGCCCCGCCCGTGTTCCAACCGGCTGGCGATCAGAAGACATAATCCAGCGCCAGGCTAAGCACGGTGGTCTTTCCCGTCCAACTGCTTTGAACGTTTTGGTACAGCAGCACCGAACTGGGATCCCCATGCACAAAATCAAGTTGCGCTTTGCAGTCCAGATTGCGTGCAAAGTCCCAGCGCACGCCGATGCTGGTGGTTTGCTGGTCTTGGTGGCTCGCACGCAAGGCCTGCGCCACCGCGGGATTCAGTGCGGCAGCCGCGGCACCCGCCAAGCCAGTGTCCAGGGACTTGGCTTGTGACAGCGCCCAGGCATAGGAGACAAAGGGACTGAAAGCACCGAATCGCCTGGCAAGGCTCAAAAATCCAGCCCGTGAATCTTCAATCACGACGGTCGAATTGGAAATCTGGTTGAGGGCCAGGGCGAGCTGCCAGCTGCCATCGTCGTAGTCGATGCCGGCGGAATCGTAGCGTGTGTGATTGCCCTGTACGGTCAGGCTGTTCGACGCACCGGCAGCACCATAGGCTGCCAACTGGGCTTGCAATGGCTGCAAGCCGGCAGACGCGTTGGCGAGGGTCGCCTCGGCGTGGATCAGGCGCAACTGCAGGGTTCCCAGCGCATACCCCAGCGAGACTGCCGACAGGGGCGAACCGTTCAGGTCGTTGGCTGGAAGGTCCTCCCGCGCCGTGCCGGCATAGACCGATGCTTTCAAAATACCCTCGGCTATCGGCATGCGGTATTGCAGGTCGGCACCGTCCCCGTAATTGATCGGCACACCACCGTAAAACTCCACCGGGGGTCGCACCGCAAGGTGGGAATAGCCAATCATGCGGGAATCGGACTGCAGTAAAAATTCGGTACCAATGCGTCCCAGCCGCAGCGACGTGCGTGGATTGACCTCGAATTTGGCAAAGGCCCAAGTCAGCTCAGGGGTGTAGCTGGCGTCATAGCGCTGGTGGCTCACCACCTGAGCGATCCACTCCAGGGTGTCGGTACTGCGGTAGTTCAGCTGCAGGCCGACGTTGGAATCCAGTGAAGCGCCACCTCCGGCTCCGACGCCGCCGGGCTGTGACAGGTCGCGAATGTATTGCGCACCACCACCGGCAGATTCGGCGTAACCGAGGGTGGCAAAGCCTCGCAATGTCCATGCAGAAGGGGCCGGATTCGGACCCACGTCTTGGCCATCTGGCACCGGAGCGCGGACTTGTGCAGCTGCAATGCCTTGCGCGGCCACCCATGACGCGCAGACAAGGAAACGAAGCCAGCACCCTGCATTTGCCACTTTGCACCCCCGCTATGGCTGTATTTATATGCAAACACTTGCTTGCATTATGCGGGAATTCAGAAATGATCGCAGGCCGCCAGCAAGCGCTGACAGTGCGACAATGCGTCCGCAAAATCAAGCTCCGACAAGGCGCGTTCGAGATCGCCACGCGCGGCCGCCATGGCGTCGCTCTGGATGCTGTCCAGCGTGCCACCGAAACGCTGCACCAAGGCCGCAAAATATTCCAGCGCGTGCATGTCATCGTCGGCCAGCAGCGCCGCCAGGGCGCGCAATTGCGCTTGCAGTTCGGGTAAATCGGAAATTGCTGGCGCCGCAAGCTGCGCGTCGGCATCCGGGCGACCCCGCAACCGCACCAGCAATCCGTGCAGGGCGGGAAGCAGCTGCGTGCCATGCTGGCGCAGTGCGTCCCGTTGCCTGGCTTGCACCTCGGCTTCCGCTGCGGTGTCGCTTGCAACCGAACCCATGGCTTTCTCGGCAGACGATGCCAATGCGGCCAGCTCACTTGCACCGATGGCCGCACTCAGCCCCTTGATCGTGTGAAAAATGCGCTTCGCTGCCTCCGGTGGACTGTCTTCCAACGGTGCCAATAAAGCCTCCCAGTCGCGTATGAAGGCTTCCAGCATGCGCTGGTAAAGCGCAATCTTTCCACCCAGGCGTGCCACACTGGGGCGCAGTTCAATACCCTGGGCCTGCGCAAATTCGAGCGCTTCGCCGCCGAGCGCAGGCAACGCGGGCAGCGACACATCGGCGGCCGCGTCCCAGCCCGCATGCAGGCGCAGGACGCGCACCAAGTGATTCAAATCGAACGGCTTGCCAACGTGGTCATTCATGCCCGCCTGCAAACATGCCAGCCGATCGCTGGCCATGGCGTTGGCTGTCATCGCCACAATCGGCAACTTCAGTAAGCCCAAATCGGAACGGATAGCGCGGGTAGCGGAAAAACCATCCATCACCGGCATTTGCAAATCCATCATCACCACATCGAAGCCAGGTGCTTGACCGGTCGGCGCACGCAACAATTCCAACGCTTCGGCGCCATGATTGGCAATGCTGACATGCGCACCCTCGGCTTCCAGCAGCTCACAGGCCACCTGTTGGTTGTTCAGGTTGTCTTCTACCAAAAGCAAGCGCATGCCGACCAAACGCCGCTGCGCCAGCGCTTGGGCGTGGGATGGATGCAAGGGCTGGTCGTCGGTGTGCGCATCAATTACGGCATTCAACACCATGGACGGCGTAATGGGCTTGACCAAGAAACAGTCCACCAACGCCTGCACCGTTTGTGGCTCTTGGGACCATATGTCCCGGCTATTGGCAGAAACCATGACAAAAACCGGCATCGTTGGCGCCCCGCTTGCCGGCGCCAATGCCTGCAGGCACTCCCGCAATGCACGGGCAGTTTGCCAACCGTCCATTTCGGGCATGCGCCAATCAATGAATATCGCCCGGTAGTGGATGCCCGCCAACGCATGGGAACGCACACAGTCGAGCGCCTGCGCACCACTCTCCGCGAGATCCGCCTTCCAGCCGAAGGAGGCGGAAAACTGTCCGAGCACATCGCGCGCAACCGGATTGTCATCGATCACCAGTACACGCCAATCGGTCGCCTTGGAGAGTGCCTCGGCCTGCACCACCGAACGCTGCAATTCGACCGCACGGTTGTCGGGTGCAATCGGCAGTGTCACCGTGAAATAGAAACGGCTCCCCACGCCAACGATGCTCTCCAGCGCCAAGTCGCCCCCCATCAGTGCCACCAATCGCTGCGAAATCACCAAACCCAGTCCGGTGCCGCCATAACGCCGGGTGGTAGACGATTCAGCTTGGGTGAAGCCGGAAAAAATACGCGCCTGATTTTCGGGTGCAATACCTATGCCGGTGTCCTGGACGCTGAATTGCAGGGTCGCCAACTCGTTCGATTTTTTCAGCACCTGAATCGACAACAAGACCGTTCCCTGGGATGTGAATTTGATCGCATTGCTGACCAAGTTCAGCAAGACCTGGTGCAGCCGCATGGCATCACCCTCTAGCTGACGGGGCACTTCGGGGTCCAGATCGAACACCACATCAATCGGTTTGTCGCCGACGTTGGCAGACAAAATAACCGACAAATCGCGCAGCAGACGGTCCACACCAAAAGCATGGTTGTCGACTTCCATGCGGCCCGCTTCAATTTTGGAATAGTCCAGTACATCGTTCAGCAAACCCAACAGCGAACGTGCAGCGCTTTCGCTTTTCTCGGCGTAGTCGGCTTGGCGGCGCGTCAGCTCAGTGCCCCGAAGCAGTTTGAGCATGCCCAAAATGGCATTCATGGGCGTGCGTATCTCGTGGCTCATATTGGCCAGGAAGCTGGTTTTTGCAAGCGACGCCTGTTGCGCAGCCTCGGATGCACTGATGAGCGCATGCTCGGCGTGCTTGGATGCGGTGATATCGATGCGAATCGAAACGTATTTCTCAATCCGGCCGTCGTCCCCAATAAATGGCGCGATGAGCGTGTCCACCCAATAGGTTTCGCCATTCCGCGCCCGATTGCACAACTGGCCACGCCACGGCAGGCCACTGGCAATGGTTTTCCACATGTCTTCCCAAAATTCAGGCGGATGCGTGCCCGAGTTGACAATCCGGTGGTCATGGCCGAGCAACGCCTCCCGGCTGTAGCCAGAAATGTTGCAAAACGCGTCGTTGACCGCAATGATGCGCCCGTCCCGATCGGTGACCGACACAATGCTGTGCAATTCGAGCGTCGAAACCAATGCTTCGTTGTCACGCACCGCGATTTGCAAGTCGTGGGTCATGGCGTTGGCCAGCGCCTCGGCCTTTTCACGGGCACGGGCATGTTGCTGAACCACCATCGCCAACAACGTGCTGATGAGCAGGCCGCCACCCAATATCCACCACGGAAAGCGCGAATTCACGCCCGCCTCGAATGCCGGCGTGCTGTTGGTTATCAGCGTGACACTGCGGCCCGGCAGCTGCATGGGCTTGCGAATGCTGTAGCGGCTGATAAAACTGGCGTTTTGCGCGGCGCTCCGGCCGGACAGGCCAAATGGGCCAGAAACCTCCGGGCGTGCATCGAACATCAGGGTGCCACCCGGGGTATTGATCGGACTGTCCAAAATTTCCAGGTCCATCATGCCGGAATCAACATCTTGCATGCCCTGCAACAATTCCTGCATGACGATCGGCGCGTAAATCAGGCCAATCAGTGCGGCCCGCCGCTCACGCGGAACGTCAATCGGGGCGCCGTGGCGATAGACCGGCAAAAACAGCAAAATTCCTGGCGTTTTTTTCTTGTCTTGCACCAAGGTGATCGTGGCCGAGACCGTGGGCGCCCCCGTATTGATAGCTTGCTGGATACTGGCACGCCGCTGCGGCTCAGAGCCGACATCAATACCCAATGCCCCCTGGTTGTTCTCCAACGGCTCTACCAAACTGACAACGAATAAATCCTGGGTGGTGTTAGGGAAGAACTGTCTTATGGCAAATTCAGGCGCGCCGTCGGCCCGCTGTGTCTTGACATATTCCGCCTGCTGGGCAGGTGCCAAGCGTTGAATAAACCCGAAGCCACGCACACCGGGGAATTCAACGTCGAGCCTGTGGGACTCGACCGCACGCCGGAATACCTCGCGCCGCAGCGACTGATCGGTTGCAGCATACACCGAGCGCAAGCCCCTGGCGCCTTGCAAGGCACGTTCCAACCGGCCGGTAACCTCCGCTTCGGTGCGATACGACAGGCGTTCAAAATTTTGTTTGGCGTAGTTGTCAATTTGCCGAAACTGGAACGTAGCCAGCAAGGCAGAAAGGCTCAGACCCAAAATAAAAGTGATGTAGGCCGTCGGTGCCAAATGCAATAGCCGGCCCAAACGATTCACAATTAAAAATGGAAAATTTTGCCGCGCCACCCAGTTCGCCCCGCAATAGATGCTGCATTATAGGGAGCAGCACCGCATGGCTGGCCGACGCGCCGCACGCATCCATCCATGCCAGGCCCGGCGACCTTGCAATGCAAACGGCGACAGTCCAATTATTGGTAGATTTTCTTCAGCAACTGAATCAATTGCTTGCGCTCTTCCGGCGCCAGATTGGCGGTCACACGGTGCTCCAGCTGGGACGCTTTTTTTTCACTTTCTTTGGCAATATCTGCGCCCAAAGCCGTGACTGTCAGCCCCAAAGCCCGGCGATCGTGTGGATGGGCGTGGCGCACTATCCAACCGCGCTGGGCCAAACTATTGACCATGCCGACCAGGTTGGGCGCCAAAATATCCAGCACATCACACAACTGGCGCGAGGTGATGCCGGGGTTCCGGTAAATCAGCGACAAGACCGAAAATTCCACCGGCCGCAAGCCCATGGGTTCCATTTCTTCCAGAAAATGGCCGATGATGGTGAGGGCCGCGCGGCGCGCGTTGTAGCCCATGAGGGTTTCCAGGAAACGCGTGTTCACGCGCTCGACAAAAGGTACTTCTTCGTCACTCATGCCAAGCGCTCTGCAATCAGGCTGTGGCGCATGCCGAACTCGGCCCGGAGCAGGCGACGCAAAGCGGTTTGCGGCCGCCCCCAACGGGCATCATCGGACGGGTTTTCACAGGCCAGCGCAATGCGCACACTGCCCCATTCCATCAAAGCCATGGCAAGCAGACGCAGAAAATCGTCGGCCACGTCGTATGGCAACACCGGGTCTTTGGCGGATGCCGCACAGACGCTCAGCGCCAGTTGCTGAACCGCTTGCAGGCGTTGAATGGCGGCACCGGCCAATGGCGTTTCGGCATGCTGCGCATGCGTCCAGCACTGGCACAAGTGATCACACAAACGCCCCAAGACCTGGGCACCATCGGGCAGAATTTTGCGTACCAGCAAGTCAATTGCCTGGATTTCATTGGTGCCCTCATAAATCATGGCAACCCGCGCATCCCGCACCACCTGCTCAACGCCCCACTCCCGCACATAACCGTGGCCGCCGAGCACCTGCAGGCATTCGCTGGCGCCATAAAACGCCTGCTGGGTGAACGCTGCTTTCATGACCGGCGTGACCAAGGCACACCAGTTTTGCGCTTGGGCCTGGCGCGCCACATCGGTATGGTGGGCCTGCTGGTCGAGCTCAACGGCGGTGGTATAAGCCAGTACCCTGGCGGCGTCAATCCAGCCGCGCTGGGTGTCCAAAATACGCCGCATGGCCGGATGCAAGGCAATCGGGTCGGCCTCGGCAGCGCCACGCAGGCTGCCCGGCGCGCGCATCTGGCGCCGTTCCTGCGCATAGGCGTCGGCAATTTGCCAGGCTGCATCGAGCAAGCCCACCCCCTGCAACGCCACATGCAAGCGCGCTGCATTCATCATGGAAAACATGGCATTCAGCCCTTTGCCGGTGGCGCCAATCAGCCAGCCGGTGGCGGCTTCGAAACGCATGACACAGGTCGGACTGCCATGCAGTCCCATTTTTTCCTCAATGCGGTCGCAATACACCGCACTGCGCGAACCGAGGCCACCGCCGGCTTGTGGACAGAACTTCGGTACCAGGAACAGTGACAGGCCCTTGGGACCAGGCGGGGCATCGGGCAGGCGCGCCAAAACCAGGTGCACGATGTTGTCGCTGAGATCGTGTTCGCCGCCAGAGATAAAAATTTTGCTGCCCGAAATAGCATAGCTGCCGTCGACTTGGGACACGGCCTTGGTGCGCACCAAGCCCAAATCGCTGCCAGCGTGGGGTTCGGTCAGGCACATCGTGGCCAGCCATTCGCCGCTGGCTATTTTCGCCAGGTAGTTTGCCTTGATGGCATCGCTGGCGTGATGGCGCAGACACTCATAAGCACCATGCAACAAGCCCGGCGCCATGGTCCAGCCATGGTTTGCGGCACTCAGCATTTCATACAGCACCGCATCCAGCACCGCGGGCAGGCCTTGTCCACCGTGCTCCGGAGCACAGTGCAAGGCGGGCCAGCCGCTCTGCCAAAAAGCCTGATAGGCATCCCGAAAACCAGGCGGCATGGTGACCGCTCCAACACCATCAACCTGCGCGTGCTGTGCCCCCACTTCGTCACCCACACGGTTCAATGGCGCAACGACCTCCGAAACAAACGTGGCGGCTTCTTCCAGCACCTGGAACACCAGATCGCTGTCTACTTCGGCATAGGGCGCCAGTGCTTGCAGCTGGGCCGGTGCGTGCAGCACATGCTCCAGAATGAATCGCTGATCGGCGACAACGGCTCGGTAATGGCTCATGCTACGGCCTTTTTTCGGGTGCCCAGGTACGTGTCAATTACCCGGGAATCTTGGGCCAGCGCCGACGCCGGTCCGTGCAATGCAATATGTCCCATTTCCAGCACATAGCCGTAGTCGGCGGTTTCCAGGGCGGCGCGGGCGTTTTGCTCCACCAGGACGGTGGTAACGCCGGTTTTTCGCAAGGCGTCTATCGTCGAAAAAATTTCACGGACCACCAATGGCGCCAAGCCCAAGCTGGGTTCGTCCAGCATGAGTATGCGGGGCTGGGACATCATGGCGCGGCCCAAGGCCAACATTTGGCGCTCCCCCCCCGACAGGGTTCCGGCAACCTGCAGGCGGCGGTCTTTCAAACGGGGAAAGAGTTCGTAGACCGTATCGAGCTGGTCCCGCCAGCGCGGGTTGCCACTGCGCATCGGACGGAAACCACCCAATAACAAATTGTCCTCCACCGTCATGGTGCCGAATAACTCGCGCTTTTCCGGTACCAGTGCAATCCCCTGCATCACCCGCACTTCAAGCGATAGCGCGGTCATTGGCTGGCCGTCAAATGCAATTTCACCGCGCGCGGGAATGATGCCCATCAAGGCGTTCAGCAGCGTCGACTTGCCAGCGCCATTCGGCCCTATGACGGTAATGATGCTGCCTTTCTCTGCCTCCAGATCGATGCCCTGCAGCACCTCTGCGCGGCCGTAACCGGCATGCACGTTCTTCACCGATAACAATGTGTTGCCCATAGTCTGATTCACTTTCAATGCCACGGCTTCAATGTTCCACACCCAGGTAGGCGGCCCGCACCGCCGGGCTGTCCTGCACTTGTGCCGGCGTTCCCGCCATCAGCAAAGTGCCGAATTCCATTACCACGATATGGTCGCTAACGTCCATTACCAAGTCCATATCGTGTTCTACCAACAAGATGCTCACGCCCTCGCTGCGCAGCTGGCGCAGCACCTGCGCCAAAGCCTGTTTTTCCTGGTGGCGCAGACCGGCAGCCGGTTCGTCGAGGAGCAACAAGGCCGGATCGCTGCACAGGGCACGGGCAATTTCCATGAGGCGTTGGGGCCCCATCGCCAAATTGCCGGCCGGGGTGTGCATCGTTTCGGCCATGCCGATACGGGCCAACTGGCGCGCGGCCTCTGCCAGCAACTGGCGTTCTTCGAAACGGTCCAGCCGGAGCATGGATGCCAGCGCACCACAGCGCCCGCGCAATTGGGCCCCCAGTGCCACGTTGTCCAGCACACTGAGCTCGGGAATCATTTTCACGTGCTGAAAGGTACGGCTCATACCGCGCCGGGCAATCGCGCGCGATGGCAGACCACTCACCACATCGCCTCGAAAGCGCACACTGCCAGCCGACAAGGGCAAAACCCCACTGATCAGGTTGAACGTGGTCGACTTGCCAGCGCCATTGGGACCAATCAAGCCCACAATGTGACCGGCACCAATACAAAAACTGATGTCTTTGACCGCCACCAGTCCACCAAACTGTTTGCGAATGCCCTGCACTTCCAACACCGTTTCACCCGCCACCGGCTTGGCGCGCTCTGGCAATGCGGGCGCACCCTGCCAGTCCTCCGGGCGTTGCGGCGCTGGCAACCACCGCCCCACCAGGGACCAGATGCCATCCGGTAGGTATTTGAGCGCCAGCACGAGGACCACGCCAAACACAATCACCTCGTAACTGCCGCTGCCGCCCAACCAACGCGGCAACAGCACCTGCAACTGGTCTTCCAGCAGCTTGGCCGACAGGGCCCCTGCCAGCGCGCCCCATACGTAGCCAACACCGCCCAGCACGCCCATAAAGAGGTATTCAATGCCCATTTTCAAACCGAAGGGCGAAGGATTCACAATGCGCTGCGAATGCGCCAACAGCCAACCCGAAAGACTGGCAAACAAAGCGGCCAGAACAAAGATGCCGACCTTGTGGCGCAAAGTGTTCACACCCATTGCCTCGGCCATTTGCGCGCTTGCGCGCAGGGCCCGCAGGGCCCGTCCGGTGCGCGAATCCAGCAGGTTTTGCAGGGCGAACACCAGCACCAGAAGCAGGCCCCAGGCGAGTACAAAGAACGGCCGCCCTTCGCTGATATCCCAGCTGCCCAGCAGCAGCGGCGGGATGCCCTGAATGCCGTCATACTTGCCCAGTGCATCCAGATTGCCCATGAGGTAATACAAGGACAGACCCCAGGCAATGGTGGCCAGGGGCAGGTAGTGGCCCGACATGCGCAGGGTAATCCAGCCCAGCACCAAAGCACACAAGGTGGTGAGCAAGAGGCCGGCAAACACGGTCAACCAGGGTGACCATCCCGCAGCCACCGACAGATAAGCCGCTGCATAGGCACCAATGCCAACAAAAGCCGCCTGACCGAACGAAGTCAAACCACCCACGCCGGTCAACAACACCAGGCCTAACACCACCATGGCGTAAAGCGCAATGTAGTTGAGCTGGGTAATCCAGAACTCGGGTACCGGCAACACAGCAAACAGCAACACGCCAAGGCCCAGGGCAAGCCGTTGTACGCCCCGCGCGTGCAGCGCTTTAGAGAGTTTTGAGACCATGTCAGTGCTCCTCGCTGTGGCCACTGGCCAGTGAACGCCACAACAAAATCGGCAGCACCAGGGTGAACACAATCATTTCCTTAAAGGCACTGGCCCAATAGGAGGCAAAGGCTTCTACCAAGCCCACAAACAGCGCACCCAATGCCGCCAGCGGATAGCTTTGCAAGCCCCCCAACACGGCGGCAACAAAGCCCTTCAGACCAATCAGGAAGCCGGAGTCATAAAAAATCGTGGTGGTCGGTCCAATCAACAAGCCCGACAGGGCTCCGATCAGGGCCGCCATGGCAAACGTCAGCTGACCGGCACCGGTGGTGGAAATGCCCATTAACCGCGCGCCCAGGCGGTTCACTGCCGTTGCTTGCAAGGCCTTGCCACGCAGCGTGCGAGAGAAGAATTGCCAAAGCAACACAATCATGGCCAGGGACACCAGGAAAATAATCAGCGCTTGACCCTTTACCAGCACGGGGCCCCAATGCATGCGCGCATCCCAAAATGACGGATTGCGAAAGCCCTCCGCACCAAAAAATAACAATCCCAAGCCTGTCAGGGCCAGATGCACGCCGACCGATACGATCAGCAACACCAGTGAACTGGCATCGGCCAGGGACTGGTAGGCCAGGCGATAGACCAAAGGACCACAGGCGGTAACAATGGCCAAAGTCAACAGCGCCTGCACCGCCAATGGAAACTGCTGCGGTGCCGCCCACCAGCCCAGCGCCGAAAGCAGCAAGGGCATGCTGGTGCTGGCCGCCGCCGCTTGCAGGGCACGCCCCAAGCGCGCGCTTTGGCGCCAGGCCTGGACGGCGTCCAAAAAGCCAACCATCAACGCCATAGCCAGTAACAACCACACCGTGCCAGGCACTTGGCCGGCCTGCAACATCGCCAGCGTCAGGGCGCCGTATGCCACGAACTCTCCTTGCGGGATAAAAATAATCCGCGTAACTGAAAATACCAATACGGTGGCCAGTCCCAGCAAGGCGTAAACCGCCCCATTGGTCAGGCCATCCAGCATCAGAATACTGGCGATCGATGCATCCATAAAACGTTCTTGATTGAGACAGTTTTTATTCCACTTTCCAGTCGCCGTTGACGACCTTCAAAATCACGCCAGTTTCCGGCGTGAAGCCCCAATGGTCGTCTTTGCTCCAGTCGAGCACGCCGTGCGACACCACCGTACGCCCCATGCCTTCCAGTGCATCGCGCAGCGCAGCGCGAAACTCTTTGGTGCCCGGCTTGCCCTTCTTCATGGCCACCGGCACGGCTTTGTCCAGCACCATGAACGCGTCATAGGCGTGGGCTGCAAACTGGTTGCGCGCACCAGCGCCATAGGCTTTTTCATACTGCGCAACGAAGGCCAGCGCGGTTTTCTTGGACGGATGGCTATCGGGCAACTGCTCCGCCACCACGGCAGGACCGGACACCACGTAAGCACCTTCCACATCCTTGCCACCGACGCGCATCAGATCGCGTGAAGCAGCGGCATGGGTCTGGTAAATTTTTCCCTTGAAATCACGTTCCACAATCGCCTTGTGGGGCATGGCAGCGCCACTGCCAGACGCCACCACCAAAATCGCATCGGGGTTGGCAGACACCAGCTTGAGCGCCTGTGCCGTAACGCTGGTATCGGATCGTGCAAAGCGCTCGGCGGCAACAACTTTGATGCCATTCTTTTCCGCTTCGGGCGTGAAGTCACGCAGCCAACTCTCGCCATAGGCATCGGTGTAACCCAAAAAGCCCACGGTCTTGATGCCCAGCTTCTTCATATGGCCAGCGATGGCATGTGCCATTACGGTATTGGACTGCGGCATGCGGAAAGTCCACTTGTCTTTGCCGGCAGGCAGTTCGGCGGGCGACAAGGCGAGCTGCACGGTTTCCGATTCGGCTGCGACCGCTGCAATCGGAATCGCCACGGGCGTAGCGACCGAGCCAACAATCACGTCCACTTTGTCATCGGTAACAAAGCGTTTGGCATTTTTGGTACCGGTGGTGGGATCGGTGGCATCGTCGAGCACCACCACTTTGACCTTTTCGCCTGCAATGCTGGTGGGCCATAACTTAATCTGGTTGTTAACCGGAATGCCCAAGCCCGAGGCCGGTCCGGTCAGAGGAATAGAAACACCAATCGTAATGTCCGCCCAGACCGCGCTGGAAAGCGCCAGAATGGCGCCCGCCAATGCGGTCCGGGTGAAAGTGCGCTGGCCCCAGCCAGCTGCGGATACGGTGGAACGGTTCGATGATTGCATGCGATGTCTCCTGCGGTTCTTATGGGATGTGTGTTGAAGTGGTTGCAAAAGTGGGACGTAGCGGGAACCTATCGGGGTGCCATGCGCAAAGCGCCATCGAGTCGGATCACTTCGCCATTCAGATGCACATTGGTGACGATATAGGCTGCCAGGTCGGCAAACTCCTGGGGTTTACCCAGCCGTGGCGGAAACGGAATGCTGGCCGCCAGCGAGGCTTGCACGGGCTCAGGCAGGGTTTGCATAAGCGGCGTGGAAAACAAGCCCGGGGCGATGGTACAGACCCGAATACCATGTTGCGCCAAATCACGTGCCATGGGCAATGTCATGCCGACCAAACCGGCCTTGGATGCGCTATAAGCCTGCTGCCCCACCTGGCCGTCAAAGGCCGCCACGGAAGCGGTGAACACAACCACGCCGCGCTCGCCATCGGCGAGTGGCGGCAGCGTGGCGCAGGCTGCCACAAACAGGCGGGTGACGTTATACGCCCCTACCAAATTCACTGAGACCACCCGGACAAAGTCGTCTAGCGGTGCCGCACTGCCGTCTTTGGCGACGATCCGTTTGGCGCTGCCAATGCCTGCCACATTCATCAAAATACGCGCCGGTCCGAGGCTGGCGGTGACGGCGTCGAGGGCCTGCCGAACGCTGTCCGGAGAGACAATGTCACAGGCCACTGCCAGCGCCGTACCCGCACCGTGTTCGGCATTGATTTGTTCGGCCACAGCGTGTGCTGCGGCCAACTGGATATCGAGCACGGCCACGCGCGCGCCCCGCTGTGCCAAGGCCTGCGCCGTGGCTGCGCCCAGGCCGGATCCCGCACCCGTGACACAGGCTATCTGTCCTTTGATTTCCATTGAATTCTCCTTTAATGGGTGCCGTCGGGGTTTTCCAGCAACAGCGCAATGCCTTGCCCGCCACCGATACACGCGGAACCGATGCCATACCGCGTGCCGCTGCGCCGCATTTCACGCGCCAACGTGATGGTCAGTCGGGCACCGGTTGCTGCCAGCGGATGCCCCAGGGCAATGGCGCCACCATTGACATTCAGTCGGTCCAGGTCGAGGCCCAGCTCGCTGGCAACCGCAAGGGTTTGGGCACCTTGGGCCTCGTTGATTTCCAGGCGCCCGATCTGCGCCAAGGTCAAACCGGCGCGCTCCAGCAACAAACGAATGGCCGGTGCCGGCCCAATGCCCATGATCTCGGGCGGGACGCCCACTACGGCAGCCGCCACAAGACGCGCCAGCGGCTTGCGGTCACGCGCTTTCAGGTAGTCGCCCGAGGCCACCACGGCCGCAGCAGCGGCGTCCACCAAGGCCGAGCTGTTGCCGCCGGTTTGCACACCACCGGCATGCACGGCACGCAATTTGGCCAAGACTTCGGGCGGAGAAATGCGCGGGTGGGTGTCACGCGCCACGTCGCTGACCTTGGAAGGCAGGCGAATCGCCCGTGTGGAATAGCCTTCCAAAGCAAAGGTTTCCGACACCACGGGCACGATCTCACCATCGAAAAAACCCGACTCCTGTGCTGCCACAGCACGGGCGAATGACGCCGCCGCAAACTGGTCGACTGCAGCCCGGCCAATGCCATAGCGTTGGGCCAGGTTCTCGGCCGTTTGAATCATGTCAATGCCAGGCGTGGAGTCTTTCAAGGCCTCCCACATATAGTCTTTGAAAGCGACCTCGGCGCCCAGCTTGAAACCGGTCCGGTGTTCAAAAGCGCAAATCGGGTTGCGCGTCATATTCTCGGTCCCGACCACCAGGGCAACGTCGGCGCAGCCCCCTTGGATTTGCTCTGCAGCTTGCCGGAACAATTCAAAACCAGTGCCACAAATGCGTTGTACCATCAGTGCCGGCACCGCCACGGGCACGCCAGAATACAAGGCAATATGGCGTGGCAACATGAATTGTTCGAAATCCCCCGGCGCCATATTGCCCGCCACCACCGAGTCAACGTCGGCTCCCGGAATGCCGGTTCGCTGCAGCACGGCGCGTCCCACTTTAATACCCAGATCGGTCGGCGAGATGGCGCCGAAGGCGCCACAGTAATCGACCATGGGGGTGCGTACGCCGTCCACAATCCAGACATCATTGAATGCGTTGAAAAAACCGGTTTTTGCCATAAGAAATTCCTCAATGGAAACAATCGAAGCTCAGCTTTGCGGTATCACAATGCCGGGTAGCGTGTGCTGGTGCAGGGCGGCTACCACGGAGGCGCGATGGGCCAGCACAGCGCGTTGGTTGATCGATCCTTTATCGGTAATCTCACCCCGGTCTATGGTCGGTGGCTCGGCCAGCAGGCACAGCCGGGCAATGCGCGTGGCACTGCCGGTTGCGGTCTGCGCCAAGGTGTTGACCACCTGCTGGAAATGCGCCTGCACGGGCGCAGACGCCAGCACCTGGTCCATGCTGGCATCTGCACCGAGTGCACTCAGGCGGCGCACCGCCGCCGACGGAAACACCATGGCTCCAACCTCCTTTTGGTCGAGTCCGGTGAGCACCACGTCTTGCACATAAGGTGCACCCGCAGCAATAATTTTTGCGCGCAAGGGCCCGACACTGACAAAGGTTCCGGTGGCAAGTTTGAAGTCTTCGGCAATGCGGCCGTCAAATCGCACGCCCAAGCCCGGATCAGCGGGGTCAATCCATTGCACCGCGTCCCCCGAGCAAAAGTAGCCCTCTTCGTCAAAATGCGCGGCCGTCTCTTCGGCGGCCCGCCAATATCCGGGCGTGATATTGGGCCCCCGATAGCGCAGCTCCAACTTGCCCGCCGTGGGCACCAGTTTCAGGGACAAACCCGGGCAGGGAACGCCGAGGTCACCGGCTTTCACTTGGGGATTGGTCACGTAGATGGCAAAAGGACCCGACTCGGTCATACCCAAACCGGTGCTCATGACGATGCGCTCGCCCACTTCGGCCTCGGCCACCGCATACAACTGGTCCCAAATAGGCTGGGCCAACGAGGCACCAGCGTAAAAGAAAAAGCGCACGCGCGACAGCAAGGTACGGCGCAATACGGAATCGGCTTGCATTGCCTGGGCAATCGCCTCGAACCCGGTGGGCACATTGAAATACACCGTCGGGGCAATTTCACGCAAATTGCGCAGCGTTTCGTGCATCAGGGCCGAGGTTGGCTTGCCATCGTCGATATACAGGGTGCCGCCCTGGTACAGCACCATGCCAAAGTTGTGATTGCCGCCAAACGTGTGGTTCCAGGGCAACCAGTCCACCAGCACCAAGGGTGCCTCGGCAATAGCGCACATGGATTGCGCCATTTGCTGCTGGTTGGCGCACCACATGCGGTGGGTGTTGATCACGGCCTTGGGCAATTTGGTCGAGCCGCTGGTAAACAAAAACTTGGTGATGGTGTCGGGACCGGTGGCGGCCATGGCGGCATCAACCGCCGGCCCGACCGGTCCGTCCAGCCAGTCCGCGAAGGCAGTGGCCCCCGGTACGGCGTCCACACCATGGGTCAGCAATACCGGCAAGTCGGGGCTATGAATTGCTGCCAGGGCCCGTGCGTAGCGCCGCCCATCGGCCGCAAAAACCAGACCCGGGGTTACCGTGCGCACGACATGGCGCAGCTTGTCGTAATCGGTACTCACCAGTGAATAGGCGGGCGACGTTGGGACGAAAGGCACACCTGCGACCAAACAGCCAAGTGCCAGCTGGGCGTGTTCGAGGTCATTTTCCGACAGAATCAGCACCGGCCGATCGGCACTGAGCTGCAGGGCAATCAGTTGCTGGGCAATGCTGCGCGCACGGCGCCAGGCCTGGGCGTAGCTGAGGTGCTGCCAATCACCCGCGCTGCCATCGGCATGGCGCACGCGGCGGGCCATAAAAGTCTGCTCCGGACGCTGCGCAGCCCAGTGCTGTAAACGGTCGGTCATGCGCAGCGCATAGGGCTGCAAAGGCGCCTCGGCCTCGAGGTACTGAACCCCGGGTGCCGCACTGCGCCATGCGGCGCGCGGCACACCAAACTGCAATGCACGGTAGTTGGCTTGGATCACTTTGTGTCTCTTCGGATCGTTTTTAGGGGGATGGAAAAGCGCTCTCACGATGGCCCGTTGCTCTGCTGGCTCCGGTGCGGCATCCGACGCCGGTGAATCTCATTCCTTGCTGACTTTGGCGGCACGCCCCTCCAGGAAAGCCCGCACCCGGTCTTTCGCCTCGGGCGCGCTTTGGGCAATCGCCGACATCATGGCTTCGGTCATCAAGCCCTGATCTGAAGGCTGCTCGGCAATGCGCGGCAAAACATGGGTCAAGGCATAGTTGGTGAGCGGCGCATTCTGCGCAATACGTTGCGCCAACTCCAACGCTTTTTCCATGGCAGTACCTTCGGGAACGCAGTATTGCGAGAGACCGATGCGTTCGCCATCCTGGGCATTGAATACGCGCCCGGTCAGCATCATGTCGGTCATGCGGGCGACACCAATCAGGCGCGGAATGCGGACCGACCCCCCGCCCCCCACAAAGATGCCGCGCGAGCCTTCCGGCAAAGCATAAAAAGTGGTGTCGTCGGCCACCCGGATGTGGCATGCACTGGCCAGCTCCAGGCCACCACCGACCACCGCGCCGTGCAGCGCAGCAACCACCGGCACCGGGCCAAATTGCACCCGGTCCAGGGCCGCATGCCAAGCGCGCGAGTGCTGCAAACCTTGGCCGGCATCGCGCTCGGATAACTCGCTCAAGTCCAGTCCCGCACAAAAATGCGCACCCTCCCCTGCCAACACAGCAGCCCGCACGCTAGACGGCAAGGTTTCAAACAAATGCCGCAACGTGGCAATCAGGCCGTCGTTGAGTGCATTGCGCTTGGCCGGGCGCGTCAAGCGAATAACGGCGACCTCTTGCGCGGTACCGGCCAACGTCAACTGAATGTCTGGATTGTGTGTGGAATGTGCGTTCATGGCTTCATTATGGTTATAAAAAATAATCAATTCAATCCCGTGGACGCCCTATTTCATGGGTAGTTTCCCCTAGCGAAAAACCCTGTAGTGCGGTATGAAACGAAAGCACTTACGCCCCGTTACGCAGGGCTATCGGATAATCTGCCCCGATGGTGCGCACGTCGCTCGCACCGCACCCTCCACTCGCATGAAACGCCACAAACCACCTGCCCCCCAGTCACTGACACGCCTGCAAATCGGCCTGGTAATTCTTGCCTTGGCCTGCGGCGGATTTGGCATTGGCACCGGAGAATTCGCCATCATGGGCTTGCTGCCCGATGTCGCACAAACATTTATGGTGAGCACGCCCCAGGCCGGCTACGTAATCAGCGCCTATGCACTGGGTGTGGTAATCGGCGCACCGCTGATTGCGGTGGCCGGCGCCAAAGCCTCGCGTCGCCATTTGTTGCTGATCTTGATGGCGGTATTCTGTGTCGGCAATATCGCCAGTGCCATGGCGCCAGGATTCTGGACTTTTACCCTTCTGCGATTTCTGACCGGACTGCCACACGGCGCTTACTTTGGCGTCTCGGCCCTGGTGGCGGCGTCACTGGTGCCGCAAGACATGCGGGCGCGTGCCGTCGGTTACGTGATGCTGGGGCTGACCGGCGCCACCCTGATCGGGACGCCAATCATGGCATTGTTTGGTCAGTACCTGAATTGGCGTGCGATGTTTTTGACGGTTGGCGCCATCGGCGCCGTTACCGTGACCCTCATCTGGCTGTATTTACCGGAAGACCAACCGGCGCCCGAGGCCAGCGTGATGCGCGAACTGGTGGCCTTTACCCACCCGCAGGTGCTGCTGACGCTGGCCTTGGCGGCAACCGGTTTTGGCGGCATGTTTTCCATCTTTTCCTATATCGCCAGCACCACCACTGAAGTGGCGCACATGAGTACATCGTCGATTCCCCTCATCATGCTGCTGTTTGGTCTGGGCATGAATGTAGGGAACCTGGTGGGATCGCGGTTGGCCGACTGGTCGGTAATGGGAACCATTGGCGGCATGCTGGTTTTCAATATTGTGGTGATGTGCTTTTTCAGCCTGACCGCCGCGCATCCGGCGCTGCTGTGTACATCGTCATTCCTGATTGGCTGCACCTTCGCCGCCGGCCCGGCAACCCAGACGCGCCTGATGGACGTGGCATCGGACGGCCAAACCCTGGCCGCGGCATCCATGCATTCGGCGTTCAACATAGCCA